>Ga0209188_1000027_pt1 | contig 162181 bp, 157 predicted proteins | sample C_130625_EF_Meta_FD_187307 | JGI IMG/M metagenome (GOLD analysis project Ga0209188, IMG submission 187307) | Freshwater microbial communities from Lake Croche, Canada to study carbon cycling - C_130625_EF_MetaG (SPAdes) (version 2) | ecosystem: Environmental > Aquatic > Freshwater > Lake... | reverse complement strand
GAGTAAGGGATCATCGTGGAGGCGGCCGTAGTTCTGCACGCGAAACTATTGGACGTGTTGCTGCAGGAGTATTGGCCAAGAAGATTTTAAAACTGGCTGCATCAGTTGAAATCAGAGCTTTTGTACAATCAGTTCATACTATAGACGCTCCAGAAATCACCCATTTTCCAAGTCTTGCAGAAGTTGAATCCAACCCCGTTCGGTGTCCTCACTCGGAGACTGCAGCTCGGATGATTGATGTCATCAAGACAGCTAGGTCAGATGGAGATTCTCTTGGTGGAATTATTAAATGTCGTATCCAAGGGATTCCTGTAGGCTTAGGTGAACCGGTTTTCGATCGTTTAGAGGCCGATCTTGCAAAAGCGATGCTATCATTACCTGCCACCAAAGGGTTTGAAATAGGTAGTGGTTTTGCGGGAACTAAACTTAAGGGTTCACAGCATAACGATGCATTCCGTTTAGCAGAGGGTAAGGTGCATACTGTAACCAATCGCTCCGGAGGTATTCAGGGAGGAATTAGTAACGGCGAAGAAATTTACTTTAGCGTAGCGTTCAAACCTACTGCTACCATCATGCAGTCTCAGCATACGGTAGATAAAGAAGGTGTAGAAACGGACTTAATAGGTCGTGGAAGACATGATCCCTGTGTGCTTCCTCGTGCTGTACCTATCGTTGAAGCTATGGCTGCTCTTGTTCTAGTTGATCACTGGATGAGGCACTACGCACAGACAAAAAGTTTTAAGTTATAAAAGGATTTTAATTTTTTAATTTCTCCAGCTTACGTTTAGTAAGAAAAGCAATACACTGATAGATATGCTGTTCGAAAAACCACTTGTTTATCTCATACTTGGCGCTGAAAACTCAGGACGTCGTGAGATTTTATTAAATTTAATAGAGGACTCATATGGCCCAGATGAAAGGCCTAAAGTTTTTATATCTGAGTCTGAAAAAACGGGTCCCTTCGATGGTAAATTGGGAATAGCTGTTAAGTGGAAGTGGTGGGATGGAAATATTATCGCACCTGTGCCAGACGAAACAAAAATCATATTTTTTATATCTGACGGTAGACTTAATCCGGTCGATCAAATTGAAGCGTTTAAAGTTTGGCTTCTTGCTCAGTCGCTAGAATTAGCACGTATCTTTACCATTGTAGACAGTAACCTAGCAGAGAAAAACCCTGGGCTTCTTGCTTGGTACGACGCCTGTATTCATTTTTCAGACGTTGTATTTATGAACAAGCGCGAAGGCGTAGCTAATAAATGGATGAGTGATTTCCTAGCACGCTACAAAGACGAAGCTTATCCTTGTTTGTTTGAATTAGTTAGATCTGCACGCGTAAAAAATTCAGCGTTAGTTTTAGAACCACTTGCTTTACGTATTTCTCAGACCTTTGAAGCTGAAGATGTCTGGGTGGTCTCTGGGCAGACAGAAGATGATGAAAATGATGAAGAAATTAAAGACGGCGATGAAGAAGAAGTAGAAATGGTGATAGCTGAGGATCCTTACTTTACTCGTCTTTTAGGTGGTAGACGTGTTAAAGAAATACCTGATATTCAAAAGTACCTTGAGACACCTAATGAGTCTCAAGGTGTAAAAGAATAGTTTAGTTTATTTAGCTGCGGCTACTGCTGCAACAAATGCTTTTGCGCGAGCTGTAATAGCTTGCCAATTTTTTTCCTTAAGCGACTTTGCGTCAACTAAAGAACTTCCTGCTGCTGTAGCTGTTGCACCAGCCTTAAGAAATTCACCGACATTTTCTGGTGTTACTCCACCTGTAGGGACTAAGTCGATATGAGGGAATGGAGCTTTAATTGATTTTATATAAGCGGCTCCAAAAAATTCTGCAGGAAATACTTTTACAGCATCAGCACCTAATTCCCAAGCATTTAATATTTCAGTTGGTGTGAGCGCTCCACAAAATACAGGAACACTATAACGTTTCGCTGTAGCGATTACATCTGGTCTAAGGGCAGGAGTTACCAGAAAGCGGGCGCCTGCAAGAATACCTGCTCGTGCAGTATCGGCATCTAAAACGGTTCCTAAGCCAAATAAAAACTCTGGTAATTCAGCGGTTGCTTTTTCGAGCATACGAATAGCTCCAGGGGTAGTCATCGTAAGCTCAATGCTCGTAAGCCCACCGTCAGCTAGGGCTTTAGCGCAATCAAGAAGTCCATCAGGACTATCTGCGCGAATGAGTGCTACGACTTTTTCAGCTTTTATTTTAGAGAGAATTGCGTCCTTTTTCATAATTAAAAATGATTAGTTTAATGCGTATAGGTTGGCGAGTAAATGTGCCTTAGAGCTAAACCTTGGGTAATGCCTCTACTGCTAACTTAAGCCGATTAAGAGCTTTAATAAGTGTCTTTTCAGGACAGCCAAAATTTAGACGTACATGTTTTCCAGGAGCTTCACCAAATGGTGCTCCGTCACTTAATCCAATTCCGTGGGATTCAAAATATGCGATAGGGTTCTCTAGTTTGAGATTTTCTATATTTAACCATGCTAGGTAGGTAGCCTCAATTGGTGCTTCAATATGAATTTTGGGAATTTCGTCTCTAATAAACGTTACGAGTGTTTCTCTATTTTTACGCAAGATTTCGAGCATTTCTAAGCGCCAGCTTTCTCCTTCTCTATACGCAGTTTCGCAAGCCGTATAACCCAGTGCTGTAACTTCTGCTACTATACCTGCGCATGCTTTAATGAAAGTTGTACGAAGAGTTACATTAGGAATAATTGCATATGCAGTTGCTAAACCTGGAATATTATAGGTCTTACTCGGAGCCATGAAAGTTACAGTTAAATCTGCTGCTTCTTGTGAAAGTGATGCTACAGGTAAATGCTTTTGATTTGGATTTAAGATAAGATCGCAGTGAATATCATCGGAACAGAGTACAAGATTATGTTTAGCGCAAAAAGAAACTAAATCGGTAAGTTCAGATTTATTCCACACTTGGGCGATTGGGTTATGTGGGCTACAGAAGTAAAAAACTTTTGTTTTAGGAGTGATCGCCTTCTCTAATGCAATCCAATCAATAGTCCATCTACCTTCTGGGCCAGGATTCTGGAGTTTTAGGGGAACATTAACTGCGACTCTGTTTTGGTATTTAGGTGCAGTAGTAAAGGGCGGATATACCGGCGTTAAGCTAAGCACTTCTTCAGTTTCTGCAGCAAAAGCACTCGCCATAACATTAAGGCCACACACGAGGCCAGGTAGCCAAACAATCCATGAAGGATCTATCTTCCAGTCATAGTTTTTTTTCATCGCTGATACTATAGCCTCGGTTGTAGAGGCTGTAGGTTTAGCGTAGCCAAATATACCGTGGTCGATTCTTTTATGGAGTGCTTCTATCACTCGGGGAGGAGCCTGAAAGTCCATATCAGCTATCCATAGAGGAATAATATCTCGGCCTGCGTATTTTTGCCATTTCTGTGAATCTGTACCCAGTCGTTCATGGATACTTTCAAAATCGAATTTCATTTAACTTATATAAAACAGTGATCGGTGAATTTGCACATTATTAATTCCTCTTTTAGGTTAGACTTATAGCTCTTTACTCTTTCAAGATTTGTTTAAAGTGATGAATACAAAGCCCATCCATACGGTCCTCTTTTTTGATGGCGAGTGTGGACTTTGTATATTGTGTATTCGTGCTTTAATTCGCTTTGATAAGTATAAAGTACTTACTTATGGTAAGATTCAAGATGTTGATTATCAAAATTATATGAAATCATTACACCTTGATTTAAGTTCGATTGATTCAGTCGTTTGGGTAGCAAAAAAAGAGAATACTAGCCCGAAGGTATTAATCAAAAGCGATGCTGTTTTAGCAGCGCTTTCGTGTTGTGGTTGGGCGGGTAAATCGTTGGCTTTTTGTCTAAAACTTTGGCCACGTTTTTTAAGGGATTTTGGTTATGGTATCATAGCTTATGGTCGCCGTTTCTTAGTAGGACCTAGTAAGGCATACTTTGTCCCTGATGAGCTTCGTTTTAGGAGTCACGCAACTTGACCCCTAATGCCGCGTCTTGCATTATATGTGTAAGACTCGCGCATGATTTTGTTCAAACGTAACCTTCTCTGTTTTAGTATTGTTGCTCTATGGGCCGCTGGGGCTACTCATGCAGATACTACCCCAAATATTTCTCCGTTCTTGCCTTCAGAAGCTACTTCTACTTTTCAGCCAGGTCAGTCCGATCCTAATTCCTTACAGTTGCGCGGGATTATGAATCTAGGAGCATCTCCAAAATTCTGTATATATGATCCCGTTAAAAAGAACAGTGTTTGGCTTGCGGTTAACGAAAAAGGCCACGAGTACATAGTTACTACTGCTGATTTAAATCATGGTATCATCACTCTCGATCAGCAGGGACGGAAAGTAACTTTGGAAATTGAAAATAACCATGTTTCAGCTGCTAAGGTAAATAAGAAAAATAAAACGAGTGAGCCTCTTACACCTGAGCAACAACTTAAGCTTAAAGCTATAGCAGACCTTGTTCGTAAACGTCAGCTTGAAAGAGAGCAGGCGTTATCGATGGGTTATAAAAATATATTAAATAATCCTGATACAGATACTAACCTAAATAAGGAAGCAACGCCTGGTAAGCGCGTTAAACGCAATAAATCTAAGCAGTGAGTTTATGTTTTCCTTAATTCCTATGATAAGGAGTCTTGTATTTTTGGGATGTATTAGCCTTACGACTTTGCTATCAGCACAGAATGCACCTGAAAGAAGTTCTCCCTTTATACCTCAGGGTAATATATCTAGTGCAACCGACGTGGATCCAAACTCGCTTCAGCTACGCGGTCTTTTGACCACATCTAAAGGTACTCGGTTTTGTATATTCGATCCTAACTCTAAAAAAAGCACCTGGCTTTCGGTAGGAGAACCGCATGAAATATTTACGATAGAATCTGCTGATCGAACCACCGGTACGATCGTTATTCAAATGCAAGGTAGGCAAGTAACACTCGCTATGTCTGATTCGAAGGTAGCTTCAAATTCGATCTCAGTAGGAGAATCACCTGCGCTAACAAAAGTAGTATTAAATCCTACACCCCAAGATGAACAGCGTCGCCTGCAGGCAATTACTGAGGAAATCACTCGTCGCAGACAACTGCGGGAGCAGCAAAATCAATTTCAAATTCCTTTACGTAATTAAAAGTAAGAAAGGAATAGGTTTTCATCTTTTGATGTAATGTTATAGGTTTGGGTTTCTTATTCATGTCTGAGGCCAAACCAACACGTGCGATTATTGATGCTTCTAATTGGAAGCTTATTGTTCGTTTATTTAGACTGGCTTGGCGCTATCGTTCACACTGTTTTAGTGTGTTATTTATTCAGCTAGTTTTACTTTCAATGGGACTAGTTGGTTTGAGCTTAACCGGAGTTGGAATCGATTACATCAGACATAAAGTTGAGCACGTTCCCCTTGCAGCTAACCGTCTTCATTTAGCACTTCCTGATACGTGGCCATGGTTTAATGTGCTACTGCTTATTTCGGGTATTATTCTTCTTATGGCTGTATGCCGTGCTATTCTAAATTATATTTATGCGGTTTCTGTAAATATATTAGTGCAGCAAAAGCTGGTGGTAGATCTTCGAGGTGAAGTATACGACCGCTTGCAGCGATTAAGTTTTAGATTCTTTGATGCAAATACTACAGGTTCTATTATCACTCGGGTGACTAGCGATGTTCAGGCAGTAAGAATGTTTGTAGATCAAGTGCTCATACAAAGTTTGATTATGATAATATCCCTTGTTGTTTATGTGGTATACATGGCAAGTTTGAGCCCTAAGCTTACACTAGCATGTTTAGCTACGACACCTGTTTTATGGCTTATGGCAGCACGTTTTTCGCGCAAAATTCAGCCAGAATATGCTAAAAACAGAGTACTCGTTGAGAAAATGGTTCAAGTGCTTTCCGAAAGTATTCAAGGTATTGCAGTCACTAAAGGTTTCGGCCGCGAGAAAGAAGACTATGATAGATTTAACGCAGCTAACCAAGCGGTCTATGATCAGCAAAAAAACATATTTTGGCAGGTTAGTCTTTTTTCTCCATCGATAGGTTTTCTTACCCGAATTAATACACTTGTTCTTTTATCGTACGGCGGATGGTTAGTAGTAAATAATCAACTTCCACTAGGAGCAGGACTTGTTGTTTTTGCTGGATTACTTGATCAGTTTTCAGGGCAAGTTAACAATGTTGCTGCTATTGTTAATTCGATTCAGCAATCTCTTATAGGTGCGCGACGCGTATTTGAAATTCTTGATGCACCTATTGAAGTAAAAAGTGCCCCTCATGCTACTCGTAAACCAAGAATCGATGGTCACGTACAGTTTCTTGATGTAACATTTGGTTACTCATCTGCGGCTGAGACGTTACTACAAAAAATTAATCTTGATGTTAAACCTGGTCAATGCGTGGCAATTCTTGGAGCTACGGGAGCAGGTAAAAGTATACTCATGGGACTAATCCCTCGTTTCTATGACGTAACAGGTGGTCGTCTGCTTATTGATTCTATCGATGTAAGAGATCTTAATTTGGACGATTTAAGGCGTAATATTGGGATCGTTTTTCAAGAAAGTTTTTTGTTTTCTAACACTATTGCTGCAAATATAGCTTTCGGTCATCCCGATGCGACTCAGCAACAAATCGAGAATGCAGCGCGGATTGCTGCCGCTCATGACTTTATATCAGCATTACCTAAAGGTTATTCGACAATTTTAGGAGAAAGTGGAAATACGTTATCAGGAGGGCAAAGGCAAAGACTTGCAATTGCACGGGCTGTATTACTTGAGCCTGCTATTTTACTTTTGGATGATCCAACAGCTGCAGTAGATAGTGAAACTGAACACGAAATTTTTGAGGCGCTTGACCGAGCTATGGAAGGTCGAACAACGTTTATTGTTGCACATAGACTTAGTACACTGAGACGCGCAGATTTTATTATCGTAATGGATAATGGACGTATTGTGCAACAGGGTACGCATAGCGAATTGATGCAAATAGACGGACCTTATTTGCATGTCGCTAATGTACAACTTGTCGATGCACGTGGAATTACTCAGGGGCTAAAGGTATGAACATTAAAGATCCCCTCGATAATAAACGTATGCTCGTGTATCGCCTTAGAGATGAAGACGATGAAGCAGATTATGTTAAACCTTTGGAGTGGAGTTTAGTTAAACGGGTATTTGCCTACGCAAAACCGGTTAAACGAAAGCTTAATGTATTAATTTTACTTTCGATTATTCGGGCAGCTCAGTTGCCTGCTCTTGTATGGATTACATCCCTAGTGATAGCTGGTCCCATTGCGCAAGGTAATCTACATGGGGTTATAATGGGATCACTTGCTTTTGCAGCCTTAGCAATTTTGACAGATGCAATCTTTCATTTTAGACAACGCTACGCATTAGAAATCGGTGAAACCGTAGTGAATGGCTTAAGATCCGATCTTTTCCAAAAGGCGCAAAGACAACCCATGAGTTTCTTTCACCGTATGAAATTAGGTCGTATTATTAGTCGTGCAACCAGCGATGTGGAAGCGGTTCGAGTAGGTATACAGGATGTGGCTTTTGTCAGCGGTATCCAGTTTGGACAGATGGTTTTTGCTACTATTGTTATGCTTTGGTGGGACTGGAAATTATTTCTTATTGTAGCAGCTATGGCGCCTTTTCTGTGGTTTGTGAATAATCATTTTAGAATGAAATTCAGTCAGTTGACTCGCGCTGCTCAAGATAGTTTTAGTCGCGTTACTGCAACGCTAGCTGAATCGGTAAATGGTATACGTGTTACCCAAGGTTTTGTGAGGCAAGAAACGAACGCAGGTTTGTTTAGAAGTCTACTCGCGGATCATTCTCGATACAGCATAGCGCTTGCTCGATCCTCTGCAATTTTATCACCCTTGTTAGAACTCAATAGTCAGTTCTTTGTTGCGATTCTTTTAGTCGTAGGAGGATACCGCGTATTTCACGGTACTATGGATATTGGTAGTCTCATTAAGTTTTTCTTAATGGCTAATCAATTTTTTTCTCCAATCACGATTATTGGTAATCAGTACAACCAAGCGCTTATCGCTATGGCGAGCGCCGAACGTATTTTTCAAGTTGTAGACGCGGTACCCGATTGGGAAGAGGACGCAAATGCCCAAAAGCTTCCGGACTCAAGACTAGGTGCCGGGTCGAATCCCGCAGGAATGAAAGTTGAATTTCAGGATCTATCGTTCGGCTATAATTCTAGTAAATTAGTATTACAGGGTATTAATTTGGCCGTACTCCCTGGTCAATCAATTGCACTAGTGGGTCATACTGGTAGCGGAAAAACTTCAATTATAAATTTAGTATCTAAGTTTTATTTGCCTACCCACGGTACAATTTTAATTGATGGGCTTGAAATCAGGAAAATTACAGGCGAATCATTACATCACCAGATGGGTATTGTGCATCAACAGAATTACTTATTTAGCGGTACTGTATTCGATAATATACGACTAAGTGTTCCCAATGCTACGCAAGAGCAAGTTAAAGATGCAGCACGTCGGCTTGATTGTTTAGATATTTTAGAAAGTCTTCCTAACGGAATTATGACAGAAGTAGGAGAGAAGGGATCTGGACTTTCTGTAGGAGAAAGACAGTTAATTTGTTTTTGTAGAGCTATGCTTGCAAATCCAAGGCTCGTAATTCTTGATGAAGCAACGAGTTCAATAGATGCGATTACTGAACAGCGATTGCAAAAAGCACTACTAAAATTACTCGATGGCAGAACGAGTTTTATAGTTGCTCATCGTCTAAGTACCATACGTCAAGCTGATCAAGTTATTGTTTTAGATCAGGGAAAAATTATCGAAAGAGGTACGCATGATCAGCTCGTTCTTAGAGGAGGATCTTATGCCTCATTATATAAACAATTCGTTCAAGTTGACGACAGGACATGATAATGGAACTTTGTAAACAATTTTCACTCTGAAAAATTATCGTTTTCCCTCTAGAAAAGCATTGCTTTCAGAGGAGAGAGTTCTAAAACAAAAGGTACTATGGCAAAAAAAGCTCCAGCTCGTAAACCAAATGCAAAATTCATGGCACCGGTTACTCCCGATGCTAAACTCGCGGCAGTAGTCGGCGCTAAGCCACTTCCCCGCACAGAGCTCACAAAGAAGCTCTGGGACTACATCAAGAAGCATAACCTTCAAGACAAGAAGGACCGTAAGATGATCAATGCTGATGATGCTCTCAAGGCAGTATTCAACGGTAAGAAGACCGTAAGCATGTTCGAAATGACAAAGCTTGTTTCCGGACACGTTTCAGCTACTAAGTAATTTTTATAAAAACCGCTGCGCTAAACACGCAGCGGTTTTTTTATGGCTATAAACGACTGAGCGCCTAGTTTAAAAATTACCTTAATAGCTATTTAACAATAATTTATATAATAATTTTTTTAAATTATAAAACGATTGTAGAGTGGATAAAGAGATCTGCTGGAGTAGAGATGAGTATTACAGGTTGAGTTCTGTTTCGATCTAAGCTGCGCGTTTTGGCGGGTTAAGCAGCTTACTTAGTACCGTTACCGTTAGCCCTATACGGTCAACTGTAGGTCTTTTAACCGCTCGATAATGGAACCGTCCATCCTAGCTGTTTACACCTTTAGGCTAGGTTTAAGCCTTAGCTTTTACTAAGGCTTCTTGAATAAAGTGATCTTGAGACGAGAATAGAGGTTTAGTTGCTGAGGGGGCAACCGGCAGATAAGCTCCCGTGTACTTGAGCTCTGATGTGTTTTTAGTATCAGTAAGATCAGATTCAATGATGTCGTTCAGGATTCTGTCTTTGATATGATGGTCTAAAATAGGAAAAACGACCTCAACTCTGCGGAAAAAGTTACGGGGCATCCAATCTGCTGAGCCTGCGTAAAGGAGTGGTTCGGCTCCGTGGTTATGAAAATAGTAGATTCTGGCATGCTCTAGGAAGCGACCAACAATACTACGAACGCGTATGTTTTCGCTTAAACCGGGCATTCCTGGAACTAAACAACATATACCACGTACAATAAGATCTATTTTAACTCCCGCTTGAGACGCGGTATAAAGCGCGTCTATCATAGCTTTATCGACCAAAGCATTCATTTTAGCAATAATACGTGCAGGTTTACCTGCTTTTGCATGATTCGTTTCTTGCGTGATTAAAGCAGTTAACCTTTGGTGTAAATTGTAAGGAGCAACTAAAAGTTTATTGAAATGGGGGGAACGACCCAATCCTGTAAGCGAATTAAACATCTGACCTATGTCTTTAGTAAGAGCAGGTACAGATGTGAAATAACTTAAATCGGTGTAAAGCCTAGCCGTACGGTGATTGTAATTTCCGGTACCTAAGTGGGCGTAGTGGCGCATTACCTTACCTTCTTGGCGAACGACAAGGCATAATTTACAATGCGTTTTGTGCCCTATTAGACCATAGACTACATGCACACCTGCTTCTTCAAGTTGCTTAGCCCATTGAATGTTATTAGCTTCATCAAATCGTGCTTTGAGTTCAACTAACGCAGTTACCTGTTTACCATTACGGGAAGCCTCTATTAAAGCACGTATTATGGGTGAATCTCCTCCTGCTCGGTAAAGGGTTTGCTTAATGGCAAAAACCTGAGGATCTCGAGCGGCCTGTTCAATAAAGTCTATTACTGGAGTAAAAGAATCGTAGGGATGATGGAGGAGAACATCCTGGTCTCGTAAAACATTAAATATCTGAGTTGGGTCTTTTAGCAGCGAAGTATTTACTGGACTAAAAGGCTGAAACTTGAGTTCAGGACGATCTATATCCGCGAGACTTTGTAGCCGCAGTAAATTAATTGGTCCTTTAAGTCTGAATACGTACTCGTGAGATAAATTAAGATGATTACATAAAATAGAAAAAATCGAATCATTTACACCATCTTCAATTTCTAATCGTACTGCTGCCCCGCGGCGCATATTACGCAATTCTTCTTCAATTTTTTTCAGTAAGTTTTCAGATTCTTCTTCGTCTATATAAAGATCACTATTGCGTGTTACTCTAAATGCGTGAGCTGTTTTTAATTTTAAACCTGGAAATAGTTCCTCTGCACATAATTTAATAATTTCACTTAAGAAAATATAACGCTGCGTTCCGGTTTTAGAAGGTGCTATAGAAACTAATCGAGGTAAAATTCTTGGTACTGGCAGAATAGCAATAAGGTCAGCAAAACTTGAATCCTCTGGATTCTCTAAGGAAACAATAACGTTTAATGTTTTATTACCAAGTTGAGGAAAAGGGTGCGATTGATCTAAAGCCAAAGGCGTTAGGATGGGATAGATTTGCTCTTTAAAATAGGCTTTTACCCAGTTGAGTTCCGATACAGTAAGATCTGTGAGTGTACGAAATTCTATTCCTTTTTTCTTTAACGCAGGTAGTAATTCGCTTTGCCAGCATCTGTATTGATCCTCTACTAAAGATGCTACTACAGAATGAATTCGGCGAAGTTGTTCGCGAGGAGAAAGACCATCCGGACCTGGTTCTTTCATCTCCGAATCCATTTGTTGCATAAGACCTGCAACTCGTATTTCAAAAAATTCGTCTAGGTTAGAACTTACGATTGAAAGAAAACGGATTCGTTCGAGCAGAGGATGTCTATTGCTCAGCGCCTGATTGAGCACTCTTCTATCAAAGGCTAGCCAGCTAAGCTCCCGATTAAAATAGGCATACTGCGTTTCTATCGTGGGACGTTTTTTTGAATTTTTGGGAGATGGGGAGGACGAAGTCATAGGTGACTGTATCGAAGTTAAAGAGGCACAAGGCTAAGCTTGTGCCCATTTAAAACGAGTCACAAATGAGGACTTTTCCAAAACGTAACCAAGTTTTTATTTAATATGCTCATAATGAGCATACTTATGGAAAACTTAGACCGACTCTAATATTTTATAAAGACGCTTTACCATACTTGCAGGATCTTCAAGTAATCCTGCTGAAATCAATGCATTGTCTAGAATTTGCTCAGCTACTAAGCATGCTTTGTCTGGTGCTGACTTAGACGTTTCACTTAGGCGTTTAATCAGAGGATGCTTTGAGTTGATTTCCAAGCTTACCTTAACAGGAGCTTTACCCTCCTCTTTATTCATCGCTTTCATCATACGCCGCATATGAGGAGTCATCATTTTATCGGCATTTAATGCCATAGCAGGAGAGTCTACTAAACGATCACTAGCTTTCACTTCAGATACGCGGTCACCCAAAGATGTTTTAAGCCATTCTGTTAAATGTGATAGATCTGCTTCTGATAGTTTATCATCAGAGTTGGATGTCATATCGCTTAATTTAACCTCTGAATTATCAGCTGAAAGTAGTTTCTTAGAATCGAATTCGTAAAGGTTATTCATTACGAACTCATCTACTGCCTCATAGCAGTAAACTACCTCTATACTGCGCGCTTTGAAACCTTCCAAATAAGGACCGGCTTCAATCGCTTCACGATTTTGTCCCATGAGATAGAATATCTCTTTTTGCTCAGCTCCCATACGGGATACGTAATCAGAAAGGGAAGTGGTTTTACCTTTTTCTGTTACGGATGATTCAAAGCGTAGTAATTTGGAGAGTTGTTCCTTATTAGAAAAATCTAGTGCAGCTCCCTCTTTTAGGAAAATACCAAATTCAGCATAGAACTCATTAAATACGTCGGGACGATTCTTAGCCTCATCCTCGAGGAATTTGAGAAAACGTCTACTAATGACGCGACCTAATTTCTCGAGAAGTGAGCGGTCCTGCATTGTTTCACGCGAGATATTTAGCGGCAGATCTTCACTGTCCACTACACCCTTTAAAAAACGAAGCCACTCAGGGAGGAGATCTTTAGGTTTCGCGTCTATTAAAACTTTCCTACAGTAAAGAGAAACCGAAGGTTCTGTACGCGCAATTCCAAGTTTTTCTGTATTCTCTTTTGGAACAAAGAGTAGGGCATTAATAGAGAGTGGAGCGTCAGCGCTAAAATGGAGTCTTAAGCGTGCCTCATCGCTCGAGTGTGATTGGAACTTATAAAATTCGGTATATTCTTCTTCCTTAATGTCTGCTTTATTGCGTAACCAAAGAGCCTGCACCGTGTTGATGCGATTACCATTAAGTAATACAGGGAATGAGACAAATGAGCTGTACCTTTGAAGTACTTCTTTAATGCGGTACTCTTGACTAAATTCAGAACACTCATCTTTGAGCTCTATCACAATCTTTGAACCACGCTTAAGATCGGCTACTTCCTCAATGGTGTAACTGCCAGAGCCATCGCTTGTCCATACATGACCAGCTTCCTGTGCTTTCCACGAACGACTGTAAACACTCACTTTTTTAGCTACCATAAAAGCCGAGTAAAAACCTACGCCAAATTGACCAATAAGTCCTGTGTTTTTCTGGCCGTTTTCTCCGAGCGCTTTGAGGAACGCCTTTGATCCTGAGTGTGCAATAGTACCTAAGTTCTCAACTAATTCAGAACGAGTCATTCCAACACCCGTGTCTTGGAGTGTTAACGTTTTTACTTTATCGTCCGTAGTGAGCGTTACTTCCAGCTCGACATCGCCATCCACAATTTCTTTTTCCGTGAGTTGAGTGTGGCGTAGTTTTTCTAAAGCATCAGATGCATTAGATACGAGTTCACGTACAAATATTTCTTTTTCCGTGTACAGCGAGTGGATAACGATATCAAGCAACTGCTTGATCTCGGCTTGGAATTCGAAAGTTTGAGGAGTTGTATTAGACATAGTTAGTAAGACGGTTTAAAAAGATGTGAAAACTATAGGCCATTAATGATACCATAGCTGTATAAAAATCAAGAGGTGTTCATCATTTTTAACTAATTTAGATGACTTTACATCGGAGTATACCTGCTTGCGGCTTAGAGATAGTCACTTTATAGCATAAGTTAATGATAGAGGTAACAAATCTTATTAAACAATACGGTAATCATACCGCTGTTAATTGCCTTTCATTCCAGGTTAAACCCGGTGAAGTGTTGGGGTTGGTTGGACCCAATGGAGCAGGAAAGACAACCTCGCTACGCTGTCTTGCCGGAATCATCCCTTTTAGTTCTGGCAATGTAACCTTAGCCGGAATTAATTTAGCTACCGATCCAGTCGCCGCAAAGAGAGAGCTCGCTTTCTTTCCAGACGAGCCCCGTTTATTCGATTATTTAACGGTTCGTCAGCATATGACTTTCACAGCGCGTATCTACGGAGTTATAAATCCCGATAAATTAATAACTTCATTGTTAGAGGAGCTCGAGATTTTAGATAAAGCAGATCAATTACCAGGACAGCTATCCCGTGGCATGAAGCAAAAATTGGTTATTGCATGCGGTCTTTTGCATTCTCCCAAAATAATGTTTTTTGATGAACCCCTTACTGGTTTAGATCCTCTTGGTATTCGTAAAATGAAGGATTCAATCATGAGACGTGCACAAGCGGGAGCTACTATAGTATTAAGTTCACACTTACTTAACTTGCTTGAGGAAGTCTGTACTAATGTTTTGATCTTGAAAAAAGGTGAAAAGATTGCAGACGGAACACTCGCTGAAGTAAGTGCTCGTTATAGTGCTGGTGAAAGTAATGTTTCTTTAGAAGAGATTTTTATTCGTGCAACGGGTGGAACAGAGAATTAATTCATGTTAAGTGCTCTTTTGTACCTCCGTGTAACTTCGCTTAAGAATCAATTCTTAGGAGCCATTAAGCGTTTAAAGGAACCAAAGTATTTATTAGGTACAGCCGCTGGGCTGCTCTATTTTTATTACTTTTTTATACGCACAGTTAATGGGCACCTTGTCGATTTACAAAATACTCCTGCTGTGAGAGCCGTCGGATTTGCACCACCTACTTTTTCTCGTGATCAATTTATCGGGGCAGGGACCTGTATTCTTTGTGTAATAACGCTATTAAAGTTAGGGTGGTTTATCGTATCTCCTCCGCTACAACCAGGTTTGAAATTTAGTGAAGCAGAGATCGCTTTTTTATTTCCCGCACCACTTACACGGAAAAAATTAATACATTTTAATCTACTCAGTTCGCAGTCCACTATTTTAATTTCATCTCTTTTCTTAACACTCGTATTTGGACGTGACGGCTTAAGTGTTTCAGCAAACGTTTTTAGGGCTTTGGGTTGGTGGATAATACTATCCTCATTTAATTTATTCTCTATAGGGAGTGGCCTGTATGTATCGCGTATGCTTCAACGCGCAGCTAAACCCATGATGTATAGAATCGCGGTGGCTGGTCTACTACTCTTTACCATAAAGTATATTGTTTCTACATTTTTGAATATCGCACGAGTCACCCCTGACTTTGTTGATCCTATAACAAGTACGCTTTTTCAGGCTAATTTAGTTATAAAGTCTGGCTCCATACATTGGTTATTCCTTCCTTTTGAAATCATAGTTAAGCCTTTTTTTAGTACACAATGGAATGTCTTTATAAACGCGCTTGCTTTCGCTATAGGCCTTCTATCTTTGCTATACTTCTGGATTTTAAATATGGAAGTTTCGTTTGAAGAAGGATCACTTATTCGAGCTGAAAAACGAAGTGCCGTAAGGGCGGCTATTGCTTCAGGCAAGGCTCCTATTAACGCCTCTGTAAAAGATAAAGTATTTAAAGATCCATTTCATCTTGTTTCGCTAGGAACTCCAGAAGTCGCTTTTTTATGGAAAAACTTAATTTCAATCCAAGCGTGGTTTAATATTAGAGTTATCTTTATTTTAATCGGACCAGCAGTCTTTGGCGCATTATTATCAGTACATGATTCTGGAAGTGTACTTAATATGACTAAAGTCATTAAGTTACTCGCTTTGTGCGTTGCTAGCGTAACTGTTTTTGCTGGCCCGCAAGTTTTAAGACAAGATTTGAGGTCAGATTTGACATATATGGATATGCTTAAAACCTATCCTATGAAAGGTTGGCAAATTGTGCTCGGTGAAATTATCACTCCTGTTGTAGTGATGACTACTGTTCTCTATCTTTGTTTATTTGCGTTCGTTTTTTTATCCCATGTTCATTTAAACGCAATTGCACAACTGCTCGCTGGTCTAATTGTTATTCCTGCGTTTTGTGCACTCCAGCTTTTAATACCTAATGCTGCTGCCCTTATTTTTCCGGGTATTGCTTTAACGGTAAGCAATCGCCGCGGTGGTATTGAAGTCATAGGTCAGCGCCTTATCTTTGTTTTTGGTCAACTCATTGCCATCGCATTTGCACTCATACCTGCAGTCCTATTGGGAATAGCCGTTTTTATTTCTATGCGTTGGTGGGCAGGTCTAATTATGGCTGAAGATTTTGCTAAAGTTGTCGCTACTTTAATAGGATCAGTAACATGCTTTGCTCTCATCGTAGGAGAAATATCATTTGCTTTGTGGTGGCTAGGTCATCGATTCGACACTTTTGATCTAAGTAAAGAGCTTCCTCAAGGAAGTGTTTAATACTTTTTAAATACGTAAATAACAGTATAATAATTACTTGTATAATTTTAAGCCCGCTGTGTAATTCGACGTAATAAAGTCATTTAGAACAGATTTGATTACGAACTTTCCAACTACTCTTAGGCATGTTAAGGTCTATTCTATGAAGTCAATTTTATCCCTTTTAGCTCTAGTTATGATTGGTGTGAGTATTCCATTGGCTCACGCAGAAAATGAGCGTACCATGCTCGTAACCGAGGTTGAATCATGCCGTGCTATTCTTGAGGATTTCCAAGGAGCATCAGCGACTGCGATTCCTGATCAAGTATGGCAAAGTGCAAAAGCAGTAATTATCGTCAATCAATTCAAAGCTGGTTTTATTTTTGGTGTTAAAGGCGGCTACGGACTTGTTATGGTAAAAAAATCGAGTGGTCGTTGGAGTGTTCCAGCTATGCTTTATGCAAACGAAGCGAGTTTAGGACTTCAGTTAGGAGCTAAGACGGTAGAAACAATTTATATTATTACTGATTCTGAAACTCCAAAGCTGCTTTTTAGACAGCGCGTAAACTTTGGTGTCGATGCAAAAGCGGTCATAGGTCCAAAAGCAGCAGATCTTGAACGCAACTATCGCCCACTGATTTCTACACCTGTACTGGTGTACACAAAAGAATCTGGATTATTTGCTGGTGCTACAGTTAAAGCAGCACAATTAGCGCGAAATGATGAAGCTGGATTTGCGCTTTATAACACAAAATATACACTTCCCGAATTACTTTACAGCGATTGGGTACAGCCAACAAGTGATGTACTACCGATCATGAACGTAGTTCAGAAGCTTTCTCCGTAATCGCTATAATTGCTAATTCAGCTGCTGCAGCGCATGTCTCTTGTGCGCTGATACGACTCATTCCAGCTAGGTCAACTCGGCCGTTTATAGTGTAGAAGCTTGAATCAGCTCTACGTACTGCCACGGCCCAGAAAGCATAGGCATCCTTTATGTGATACGCTTGAGAGGGTTCTGCGTATCCAGTAGTTGCACAACCCACATCTGAATTAAAGAGTCTGCAAACGCCTTCAGCCATGGCCTCAGCAACTTGACCTGAAACACAATTGACTATTTCTGCTGTCTCTTTATCCAAGCCAAGAAGCTTTACTTTTTGTTCGAGTGTGTAGGCTGTAACTCCTCCTAAGAAAAATTCAGAAGCTCCTGATATTTTACCTATACGTGTTTGCAGATGACCGCATGTTATACTTTCTGCTACAGCAAGAGTAAGTTTTTTATTGCCGGTAAAAACAGCTTTTAGAGAACTCATTCTAATTTAAGTTCTAACCCTATGGGACAGTGGTCACTACCCATTACGTCTGGCTCTATCCAAGCTTTTTTAAGCGAAGTTCGTAATACTTCGCTGGCAACAAAGTAATCTACACGCCATCCAATATTACGCGCTCTGCATTCGTTAAATTGACTCCACCAGGTATGGTGGCCTGGGTCTTTGTTAAATACTCTGAACGTATCAATGTATCCTGAATCTATGATTTTCGTAAAATTAGTACGCTCGGCCTCTGTAAAGCCAGCATTCATTTTGTTCGCTTTAGGGTTACTTAGATCGATATCTAAATGGGCTACGTTGAGGTCTCCGCAAAAAATGACCGGTTTGCCCTTACTCTCAAGTTTCTTAATGTATTTTAAAAACATGGGATCCCAAGCCTCTGTTCTGTAAGCAACTCGAGTAAGTCCTCGTTGAGAATTAGGCTGATACACGTTAACAAGCCAAAAGGCTTTAAATTCTAGAGTTATTACTCGGCCTTCCTTATCGTGTTCCTCTTTACCAATACCGTTTTTTACAGAAAGGGGCTCATGCCGAGTAAAGATAGCGGTACCACTATAGCCTTTTTTATCTGCACTGTTGTAAAAAACCTGATAACCCTTAGGCCATACCACATGTTGAACATCTCCGGGATGTGCTTTGGTTTCCTGTAGACATACGATATCTGCATTAGACCCTGCCATATACTCAAGGAGACCTTTTTTAAGGCCTGCTCTAATACCGTTTACGTTCCAAGAGACCAGTTTCATTGAAGGCATAGCGACTAGCTATTCTTACGTGTTGAAACTTCAATTACGTCATGAGGTTCTGCTTCTTTTTGGCCTGCATTACTGACTCTTACATAGCGTGCCTTAGACCGTAATTGACTTAAAGTTTCAGCTCCCAGATAGCCCATACCGCTTTGTACTCCACCAATAAGAGTAGAAAGAACTTCGTCAACTGAACCACTTACTTCTTTCAGTGCTTCAATTCCCTCTGCAGCAAATTTACGATTGTTATCTGCTTTATCGTGGCCGTAGCGAGCAGCACTTCCAGCTTTCATTGCGGCAAGTGAGCCCATACCACGATATTGTTTGTAGGTTTTACCGCTAATTTCGATGAGTTCACCTGGTGCTTCTTTGCAACCAGCAAGTAGGCCTCCACAAATGACCGCATGGCCTAGCGTTAGCGCCTTTACTATATCGCCTGATTTTACAATACCTCCATCTGCTAGCAAGCGCACAGGTCTTTTTGTTTCCGCAGTGCTCGCTGTATAAAGTGCTGTGAGTTGAGGAATACCTACACCTGCAACTACACGTGTTGTACAAATTGAGCCAGGTCCTTGACCAATTTTAATAGCATCTGCACCGGATTCAGAGAGGAACTCTACTCCAGCTGCACTGGTTACATTACCTGCTATTAATGTCAGATTAGGAAATTGGCTTCGGATAAATTTAACTACATCGCCTACACCTTTTGTATGACCATGTGCTGTTGAAACTGCGATTGCATCAACATGTTCATTTACGAGATTACCCACTGTTGTAATAATAGCATCTTTATCAAGAGAGCCATCTGGAAAACGCTGAGGAGAAATAGCAGCACCTACAACTAGTCTAAAATGAGAATCCCGTGCTGGCTTTTGTCTGGATTTTGCTTCGGAGGTAATTCGCTCGACATCTGAGGCTGTGACGAGTCCGCGAAGACGATCCGTTTCGTCTACGACTAACATTTTATTAATACCTGTATTTCGACTAAAAAACTGATCGGCTGCCGTGATAGGATCTTTGGCTACAGCTTTTTCTGTTTCAACAATCAGATCTGAGCGAGAGGTCATCACCTCGGCAACCTTCTTTGAGCGGTATCTCTCTTTTAGCACATTACCTGAGAGTAAGCCTACAAGGAGTCCTTTATCGTTAACGACAGGAAAAGTCGAAAAAGCGAACCGTTTGTTTTCTACCATTGCTAAGACATCGGCTATTAGGGATTCAGGACCGACGGTTATAGGATCTTGAATAAGGCCGTGAATATGACGCTTTACACGTGCTACCTCTTTAACCTGATCTCTGGCTTGCATGTTATAGTGAATGAGCCCCAAGCCTCCGTTTAATGCCATTGCAATAGCCATACGCGATTCTGTTACAGTATCCATATCTGAGGATATAACAGGAATATGCAGCTTTAGGCTTTCTGAGATCGAAGTCGAAGGATCGGCCTCTCGAGGTAATATTTCTGAATATAGTGTCGCTAGAGACACATCATCAAAGGTCAGCGCTGTAGGAGCATTAGCGCGAAAAAAATGAGAAGCAGGTAGGTAAAAGTCAGAATCGGCAGACATGGCAACGTTTGTTTGTGTTGCCACAATATAAATATGCCGTTTTTTCACTGTGGCAAAACATTTTTTTGGGAGTTATCCTCTTACTTGCTATACTAAGGAGCGTAATAATCATACACTAGTACTTGCTTGAAGCTTAAATTCGCATATCGCAGATACAGCCTGCCCTTCCGTACTCCAATGAGGACCTCTCGAGGTCAATGGCTCCTGCGTGAAGGTTTTATTTTACGCCTTGAATCTGAAGAGGGTTTAGTGGGATGGGGTGAAATAGCCCCTATTACTGACTTTGGCACTGAGACTTTAGACGCAGCAGAGCGGGCATGTAATTCGTTAGGAAATTATTTTTCAATCGAGGCTATCGAAGCCCTCGATCCCAGTCTTGTCTGCGTTCGATCTGGTTTTAGAGCTGCTGTGCACGAACTCTATCGTTTAAAAGCAGCCGCAAAGGTTGAAGGCGACACCGCTATAATAAATCAAATTCCAGACAGTTTAACAATCGCCGCTCTACTCCCTGCAGGCACGTCTGCACTCGGCGTAGCTCCCTTTAAGGTGGAACAAGGTTTTCGTACGTTTAAATGGAAAGTGGGTGTTTTTGATTCGAAAGATGAACTAGCAATTTTGGATGACCTCCTTGCTGTTATTCCTACTGGTTCTAAATTAAGACTTGATGCTAATGGAGCGTGGGATCAACGCACGCTCGAGCGCTGGCTTAAAGTCTGCGCAGAAAGACCAATAGAATTTATAGAACAGCCTCTAGATAAGTTATTTAAAGGTATAGATGACGTTTTGATGCATGTTCAAAACGATTACCCTACGCCTATAGCATTAGACGAATCACTGTGTCATGCAGAAGAGGTTACACTTTGGGCTAATTTGGGATGGAGGGGTGTCTATGTTATCAAGCCTTCGCTCTATGCAGACCCCTACAACGTAGTAAATTTCTTATCTGAAAAAGAAGTACGTGTAGTATTTTCTTCAGCACTTGAAACAGCGGTAGGAGCAAAGACAGCGCTACATCTCGCCTTTAGGTGGCAAGGAGAACCGTTTGCGCTTGGATTTGGAATATGGCCTCTGTTCGAAGATTCACGCTTTGATGGCCCTATAGCTTTTCCTTTTTTGATGCGAAAAGACGTAGAATCTATAAACCCAGAGGCTTTATGGACCGCTCTGAATTAGCACAGCTTTTAGGTATAACGCCACAGGTAAGCGAGGAATCGTCTGTTACCCAACTCATTGAGGAGTCAGATCCCGCTAAATTCATAGCTGCTTTTTCATACGCTTTACGAGGTACTGGCCCTATATTTTTGGTAGATCCTCACCTTGGTCAAAATGAAAGAAAGATTTTAGCCGATCTAATCGTATCTCAAGAAGCTGTAGTAAGAGACCATTCTCGAGGATGGCTTATGATCGCAAGCGGAGGAACAAGTGGTAAATTAAAATTTGCTCGTCATGACGAACAAACTTTAGCTGCTGCAGTGCGCGGGTTTTGTAAACACTTCTACGTCAAAAAAGTGAATTGGGTAGGGGTACTTCCTTTGTATCATGTAAGTGGATTCGTTGCTTGGTGTAGGACTGTACTTACGGGTGGAACTTATATACCTTGGGACTGGAAACACATAGAAGCAGGAAAGTTTCCGGCGTTTAAACGCGGCGATTCTTTTGGGGATGAGGGCTGGTACATATCGCTTGTTCCTACACAGCTTCAACGTATTTTAAATTCTCAGTTTGTTCATGAATTAACCCAGTGGCTACGAAGCTTTGATGGCATTTTTATAGGAGGTGGACCGATTTGGCCTTCACTCGCTGATCAGGCTGCTCGTCTAAATCTTCCGCTTTGTTTGAGTTATGGTATGACCGAAACAGCAGCAATGGTTACAGCACTTAGGCCTAAAGAGTTTCTCGATGGTAGACGCGATTCAGGTTCTGCCCTACCGCATGCCTGCGTCTCGGTAAATAGGGATGGCCTGATTGAAATTGATGCCCCCTCCATATCTTTAGGGTATTATCCTGATATTAAATGGGATCAGCGTTTTATAACTGAAGATCTGGGTGTGTTCGATGAACATAATAATCTAACAATTCTTGGTCGTCGCGATTCGGTAATTATTACAGGAGGTAAAAAAGTTGATCCGAGCGAAGTTGAGGCAGTATTACGTGCCAGTAACCAATTCGATGATATTGCTGTTGTTGGAATTCTTGATCCAGAATGGGGCCAATCTGTAGTAGCCTTATACCCGAATAAAAACACAGGGTTAAATCAAGTGCTATTAGATAAACAAGTCGAGACGCTTGCTTCATTTAAACGACCCAAGCGCTATATAGGAATAGACCAGTGGCCCCGTAATCTTCAGGGTAAGTTGAATCGCTTAGAACTGATAAGACTAATTCCTAAAGTTTAGCCTCCATTTATCCAAGACGCTATACGCGAATCGAGTGCTTTTCGTTCACGCGTTTCTGAAGCAATGCACACATGTTCTGTTTTAAGGCGTGCAGCCAGTTTATCGGGTGGACCTGCTTTCCATAACTCAAAACTCAGTTCGAAGGAATTTTCTGTTAGTAGGCGAGGTGTACAGATTATAGTAAGCTTATCTCCAGGAAAAAGAGGTCTGAGATAATTCGCTTCACTTTTAGTGATTGGAATAACAAGACCGCTAGCTTTGAAAAAGGTATTCAGCTCAATTCCCGTGTATGCAAGGGCCTCTTCATAGGCTTCGTGACATAAAGCAAGGTAGTTTGCGAAAAAAACAACGCCTGCAGCGTCAGTATCAGCGAATCTAACGGTACGTTTATATTCAAAAGGCATTTGCCTAAAAAGCGTGAACACGAAACGCTTGAAATGCAAAACAGGAATAAATACGAAGCACCATGGCACTTACTAAAAAAGATATATCTGACATATTAAGCGATATAGCAGTTCTACTTGAACTAAAGGGAGATTCTAACCCTTTTAAAGTAAGGGCTTATCAAAGCGGTGCACGTATCTTGGATACGCTTGATGACGACCGATTTGAACACTTATTTGCGACAAATTCTCTAGGAAGTATTCCCGGTTTAGGCGAGGCTCTAGTGACTAAGATTATAGAACTTAAAACAACGGGTAAGTTAGTTTTCTTTGAAACACTTAAGGCATCAATTGAACCTGGGCTAGTTGAGATGCTTCAGATCCCTGGGCTAGGCCCTAAGAAGATTAAGGCTATTCATGAAAAATTAGGCGTTACTACAATTGATCGTCTTAAGGAAGTGTGCGATCAAGGCCTCGTTGCTGAACTTGCTGGATTCGGTGCCAAGTCGCAGCAGAAAATTAGTGAAGGAATAAAAAATAGAGAGGCCTACAGTAAACGGCATTTGTGGTGGGATGCTTCATTAATTGCAGAACCTATTGTTAAGGGTTTGCGTGCACTTCCAGGTGTCAAACGAGCCGAGGCTGCAGGAAGCTTGCGTAGATCACTAGAAACCGTGGGTGATCTCGATTTCATAGCAGCTAGTGACGAGCCAGGTCCTGTTGTTGCCTGGTTTACGACACTCCCTGATGTAAAAGAAATTACGGCTCAAGGAGAAACCAAGGCGAGCGTGCGTTTCGAGAGCGGTTTGCAAGCTGACTTACGCATTGTGCCTGATGCACAATTTGTTTTCGCACTTCATCACTTCACCGGTTCGAAAGATCATAATGTGCAGATGAGACAACGCGCACTTGCACGAGGAATGAGTCTAAGTGAATGGGGTATTACAGCTGTTGAATCAGAACATACCCAGAAATTACATAAAGAAATTCCATCATATGTAGCAGATGAAAAAGCACTGTTTAGAGTTTTAGATTTAAATTATATTCCACCTGAGCTCAGAGAAGGCTTGGGTGAGATCGATGCCGCAGAAAAAGGAGAACTCCCAGAATTAGTCGAGTTAAGCGATATTCGTGGTGTATTTCATAATCATACAACTGCATCTGATGGCCATAATTCTCTGTCTGAAATGGCTAAGGCTGCTGAGGCATTAGGCTTCGAATACCTAGGAATAGCAGATCATTCGAAAGCAAGTTTTCAAGCTAATGGAATGTACGAAGATAAACTCTTAGAACAAATAGAAGCCATTCGTAACTTTAATAAATCTGGGGTATGTTCGTGTTATGTATTTAGTGGAAGTGAATGTGATATTCTTCCAAATGGAAAATTAGATTTTGATAATAGTATTTTAGCACAGTTAGATTACGTGGTCGCCTCTGTACACAGCTCACTTACGCAAGAAGAAGAGATTGCTACAAAGCGTACGATTGATGCGATTGAAAATCCTTATGTAACGATGCTCGGTCATCTCAGTGGACGTCTGCTCTTAAAACGAGAATCAAGTAAGCTAAACGTGAGTAAGGTGATTGATGCAGCTATTGCGAATAACGTTATCATTGAATTAAATGCTGATCCGAGACGTCTTGATCTTGATTGGCGTTTTTGGAGAAAGGCCGCAGATAAAGGTTTAAAATGCTCAATAAATCCAGATGCCCATTATACGCAGACACTCACTTATGTTAAAAATGGAATAGGTATTGCGCGTAAAGGTTGGTTAACCAAACACCATGTAATTAACACCTTAGCACTTAAAGATGTTAAAAATCTATTACTTAAGAAAAAATCTAAAGGTTAACTTTAAACTACAGATTTATTTTAGAAGTGCAGCGTCTTTACAATAATCTGTTTAGCGATTAATTTAAACACTCTATGACGTTTATTCCATCACCTGATTTACTTGTTCGTATTGATGCTGCAAAGAAAGCAGTTATGGCTCAGAGCGAACTTCTTAATCAGCAATTTGGTCGCGCTGAGAGTCGCTGGAAAAAAGATGGAACACGAGTAACTGCTATTGATATTCAAATTTCAGAAAATATAGTTAAAGAACTCAGTGCTTTATTTCCCACGGATCAGTATTTCAGTGAAGAATTAGCGGAAGATAAGGGTCCTATTGCTGTTACCGCCCGATTTGCTTGGGTGTTAGATCCAATCGATGGTACGAATAATTTCGCATTAGGAATTCCTCACTGCGCTATATCTCTTGGGTTACTTGAGGCGGGTCAGCCAGCGTATGGTGTCGTCTATGATTATAGTAGAAAAACGCTTATTACAGGTGGGCCAGGCTTTGGAACTAAAGATGGCGATAAAGAAGTTCATGTCAGTGACAGGGAACCTCATATAGAAACTATTGTTGGCTTTCATAGTCCATCTAACAAAGGAATGGTTTCCTTTGCAGATGGTATCCTATCAAACTTTAAAATACGTGGTTTAGGTAGTGCTACGTTGCACTTAGCTTACGTTGCATGCGGTATACTTGATGGCTGCGTAGACTATAATGTAAAAATCTGGGATCTCGCCGCTGCTATTGCGCTCGTACGCGGAGCAGGTGGTGATGTTACCTTTATCAACGGCGAACAACTTCCCATGAAGCAATTCGATTTGAATATGGGACGTATTTTCTACGTCGCTGGAGCCCCTAAAATGCGAGCTCGCCTAGAAACGCTTAGCAGAAAAGTTTAAACTAAATACTGTTTACGAGGAACAGGATCTAAGATTTTAGCCTGAGGTAATCGTTCCGCTAATTTCTCCATAAACCACGCACGTGCGGGTGGATCACCATGGGTTAATACAATACTGCGTGCTTGGGTTTGAACTGCAAACTCAAGGAGTTCTTCTCGATCAGCATGGCCACTTAATTCGAAACGCTCAATTGCAGCTTTAACTTTAGTTCTTACGTGTGCTGCTTCGAATAAAAATGTCTCGCCATGTTTTGTTGCGAGTAGTTTACCGCCAGGAGTTTCTGGATCACAGTAACCTACAAATCCAATCGTGTTATGTGAATTACCTAACATTCCAGAAGCTAAAGTGTAACTCGGTGTTTTTTCGACGAGCATGCCGGAACTTACAATATAAAGTGCATTTAACTTTGGATCTTCTCCAGGAGTTAGCTTACGCGGTACAGCTTTTACTTTAAGATCTTTTGCCCACGAACGACTAAAATTGATATGCTTTGTTTTACGTGCCACATCATCAAAGTAATCAACCAAATCAAGACCAAGGCCTGAAGCGTAAATAGGACATTCTACTAAGCGACCAAATTGCCGAGCATCATGGATAACGGCTAGGATTTCCTGCATACGTCCTAAGGCGAAGACAGGCATCAAGAATGAGCCACCATTTTTGATTGTATCATTAATGCTTGTGATCAAACGGGCAATCTCTTCACCGCGACTTTTCCCTACAGGTCTTTCAGTCGTACCTCGTGTTGTTTCCATTATGAGTGTATCAAAGTGACCTGCTGGAAACTTTGCACCTGGAACAGTACGTTGATTTTCAAAAAGTACGTCACCGGTAAAGAAAATCGAACGGTGTTTATGCTTTAACTCTACAGCTGCAGCTCCTGCGACATGGCCTGCCGCATGAAAGATTAATTCGATTTCATCTTTGGCTGTTGTAAATTTTTTGCTATGGCCAAAAGGAAATCCAACTAAGCGTTTACCACAGCGCTCAATTTCTTCGTGTGTAAAAAGAGGGTATTCAGGAATATTTTCTTCTTCTTTTTGACGCATCATCACATTCGCTGAATTATGAAGCATGCGTTCGATTAACAACTTGCTTGAAGAGGTAAGAACAACGGGGCAGTTGGGGTGCTCACGCATCACAACAGGTAAACTGCCAATATGGTCCAAATGACAGTGGGTAATAATAATCAAATCCAATTGCTTACCGTGCATAAGACCAAAATCGGGCGCTGCTATTCTACCGGCCTTCTTAGGATGTAAACCACTGTCTATCAGTATGTTGAATTCGCCAATTTGAACGAAAAGTGAGTTTGCGCCGATTCCACCGTCGCGATTTAGATCGATTAACTTCATGTAGTCTTGGTTTCTAACCTTTTACTGGATATTGCGTTTAACGGACAGGTTATCGCTATCCAATAATCTGGTTTGAATATGGCGTAGTGCCTTAGTGTAGAATGTTGTATTACGCTAGATTTCAACGCTTTGTTTAAAAAGAACATTGAGTGGGAAAATATCAAAGATAACAACTTCCAATGTCACATCTGTGCTATTGCTCTATGTTAGCCTAGAACGTGGCTAGATTCTGGAGCTAATAACACCTTAGTGCGCTCCATTTCTCCAGCCGGGTGGAAGGATATAGCCAGGACCCATGATATATGCTCTGTAGTACAACCAAAAAACTCCGAGTATTAAGCACGTGATAAAAATTAATTCGCCGGTAGTGCCCCACTTACGTTTGCTTGAGAAATGCAGTGAGTTGACCAGTGATTCGATCGCTGGCGCTGCAACCATGGAGACGACTGAACCTCCAAAAAGAACTAAACCCATAATGAATAAAGTTCTTAAAATGCCGTCATGAATTAATTGGGATTTATAGGAAATTATCGTATTCACCAAATTAAGTAAAAGAATACAGCAAGGAACGATGATTGCTGTTCTTAAAAAATTAATGCGTTTCACGGGAAATAAATTTAATACTTTTATAGGTCTGTGTATTTTGTACTTTTCCCTTTAGCTTTTTCTACAGGGTATTTTAAGGCGTTTAATGCCATTTTACGTTCTATAGATTCAGCTACATCTAGGTTTGCCATGTTAGCAAATTCCAAAGCATAGATGATAACATCAGCGAGTTCCTCAGATATTTTAACCCGTTTATTGGAATCGTTGACGATTACTTTAGAGTTTTCCGAAGTTTCCCATAAGAAGTGCTCCATCAGTTCTCCTGCCTCAGCTGCTAAAGCCATAGCTAAATTTTTTGGCGCATGAAATTGCTCCCAATCCCGTTCGCGAGCAAAAGATAAAATTTTTGTTTTAAGTTCAGCTACAGTAGTTTGTGAATCTGAGTAAGAGGCCATAGTTTGAATTTAATTCATAGACCTGCATTGGCGCAATATTACGTATAATTAAAATATACTTGGCATGTTATCTGCAATATGCAGTTATCACGTTATTCAATGATCCGGAATATACAGCAACAATGCCGCCACGCTCGCGCTTCTTTTAAGAAGGCCGGCTACTGCCATTGCTGCACTATGATGTATCCGGTCGTAGCAACTTGGAATAAATGCCAAGTGCTCGCGGGCTCCAAAGTCTGAACATCCGTCTAACGGAACTCGTTCAGTCCTCTTGTTAGCCCGGTGGCCCAAAAGCCCTGAGGGAGTTCCAACTACTCATTTCTCCCATGCATACGTACAAAAATAAAGATACCTCCTCTCGTAACTCACTCGATGGTAAACCTGACGTCACAGGTTTTCGCACACCTGTGTTCGAGTGTCATATGCTTACTGAGTATATGAAGGTGTTAGTCTATATTCCCGGTGTAGATGCTAATAGTGTTACGATTGAAGCACGTGGCGTTGATCTGATGGTGACTGCACTCAAGACTCGTTTTGTCCGAGTTAACTTTAATGCTCTGAATCTTGAGAGCGCACAATATGACTATAGGCTATGTCTAAGGCTTGGAAAAGGTTATGCCTTTGAATCTATGCATGCAGAAATTCAAAATGGAATTTTAAGCATTGATATTCCTCTTAAAGACAAAGGAGGAATTTCAATGGATCGTGACTTACGGCATGTGGCATAATTTTTTTAATGCAAAAATAATGGCACACTTTGTTAAGAAGTGTGTCGTTAAACTTCTCCCATGACACAGTTGCTTAACGTGTTTAAAAGAACACCACGCCAGGAGACTCCTCCTTTACTGCGTATTTTTTCTACAGAAAATACGAGTTTCGGTCGTCCTGTGTTTAGAGCTCCCCCTCTGAGCGTGAAGCTTCCTAAACCTACGTCCGAAGATTTTCATTCAGCATCTGCTCGGCCATTAAGTGAACGCTCTGTATATTAAGGTGTTTCTGGAACAAGCCAATCGACTTCGATAGAGGCGCTTGAGGAACGTTTTAAGTGAGGGAGTAAGGCCTTCATGATTTCTTTGGCTTTCTGATCAAAGTGCCATGGCGGATTTATAATAAGCATTCCGCATCCTTTTAAGCCGTTTAGCAGTGGATCCACCGTGATTTCAACTCGTAATGTAGGAGGAAGTTTTAAGCCACTTAGTTTTTCATTTAATTCGTCTAGTCTCATTCGCTCGGTAATCGGATACCACAAGGAAAAAACTCCACTTGGAAAACGTTTTAAACCGTGAGTGATCCCTTCTGCAATTGCTGAAACTTCATGTTCTAGTTCGTAGGGCGGATCAATTAAGATGAGGGCACGTTTTTCGGGCGGAGGTAGCATTGCTTTAATCCCCGTATATCCATCTAAGGCTTGTATGGTAACGCGTACTTCTTTTGAAGGTCTACCGCAGTTAATTTTTAGAATGTCGCATTCCTGGGGTTGTTTTTCAAATAAAGCGACACGGTCTTGCTCCCGAGCTAGACCAATCAAAAAAGAAGGAGATCCAGGATAATATTGGGGATTATTTTCGGCGGTGCCTCCTCGATTTAGATTAAATGTTTTAACAAAAGAAAGGTAATCCAACACTGCCTTTGGTAACTCTTCTTGTTTCCATAAACGACCTATTCCGTCAGGATGTTCAGGTGTACGCACTAAACTATCTCCCTTTGAGGCGAGGCTTAAATCATAGACACCGCGTCCTGCGTGCGTATCCAAAAGAAGAACTCCTTTAGGTTTTTCCTGCATACAGCGACACAACTCTGAAACAAGGATATGCTTCATCACATCTGCAAAGTTTCCTGCGTGAAAATGGTGGCGGTAGTTCACTGTGTATCTCTTTCTTGCCAGAAAATTGCCTTAATGAACACTATGGACTTCATTAATTTAAGAAAATGATCCGAATTATCTCAGATATACACTTCGGCGACAGAGCGAGCGGGGTCATGCACTTAAACATGCTTTTACCACTTTTTGATGGTGCAGAACATGTAATTTTTAATGGGGACACTCTGGATACACGACTTGGACCTAATCCGCAAAAGACTGCTGAGGAGAGTGCTGAAGTAAACGCTTTTATAAAGCGGCTTGATATTCCTGTAACCTGTATCACGGGAAATCACGATCCTGATTTTTCTTTAATCCATCACCTTGATTTAGCCTTAGGTCAGGTGCTCGTAATGCATGGTGATTTAGCATTTGATAGTATTGTTCCGTGGGCTAGGGATGCCGCTCTTTTAAAGCATCAAATAAAAAAGACGATTGAGGGACTTGGCGGGATAGTTTCTTTTGAACAAAAGCTTATTATTTACCGCGCTTTATGTTTGGCGCTTCCTCAAGGTCATCAGGCTGAAGTTAATCCTTTTAAGTATGGCGTAAAGTTTTTAAAAGATACTGCGTGGCCTCCCTGGAGGCTCCTTGGTATGGTTGAGGCTTGGCGAACGATGCCGATGAAAACAGCTTACGTAGTACAGCATGCAAGGCCTAAGGCACGCTTCGTAATTACGGGGCATACGCATTGGCCAGGCGTCTGGAAAACGCAGCAAGGTATTACGGTTTTAAACACCGGATCCTTTTGTCGTCCCCTCGGATGCGCAGTAGTTGAACTAACAGAAACTACGTTAGTTTTACGTAACGTAAGGCTCAAAAAAGGTTCCTATTATCCTGCTGAACAAATTTGCGAATTATCTCTCGCTCATTAGTCAAATAAGCCTCATTCACTAGAGCTATGGGTATGGAATTTGGTTGGTGGAAAAAAACAGAAGAAGACGGTAAGTTTCATGTACACGCAGTTGTACATGGCGGGAATATTGAGTGGATTCGTAAACAAGGTCATCATACCTCATGGGTTCCATACGTTCCTACACAGGACGATTGGGATCAGTTAATTTACGAAGCAGATAAGCGTCTTGTGCGTCGACTATTATCCCCCAAGCAATTGGCTGTAATTCATAAACTAAAAGAAGTGGGTACGAGTAATACTTAACGCTGCATCGCAGCCAGCACATCGCCCGGCGTCTTACCTTCAATTCGCATTCGGCGTAAGCTAAGGGAGTCATGCCTTTTGGCAAGGCGCACGCCTTGATCATCAAGCATCAAAGGGCAGTGATAAAATTCAGGATGCTTTAATCCCAGTGCTTTATAAAGGATGAGTTGTCTAAACGTGGACGTGATTAGATCTGCTCCGCGCACCACCTCAGTAATAGCCATGGCTGCATCATCTACAACGCATGCTAGTTGATAACTTGGGCAGTCGTCTTTTCGCCATACTAAAAAATCTCCAAAGTCTTTTCCCGCAATCGCTTGTTTTTGTCCCTGTGCGTTATCATTAAAGTGTAGCGTGGTATTATCTGGAACACGCATTCTCCAGTTAGTACTGATGCACGCTTGAAGAGCAGGTAAGGGATCTGAAAGAGAAGGTCTAAACTGACTTGGATAAATAGGTTCATCCTCATTTTCATGGGGCGCTCCAGCTGCCTCGAGTACATCTTTTCTCGTTCGATTACACGGATAGATCACACCTAGGTCATGGAGCTTTTGAAGTGCAATCCGGTACAATGTTTTACGCTCACTTTGACTATAGGGACCGTACGGACCGCCGCAGTCAGGTCCCTCAGTCCAAAGAAGACCAATCCACTTTAAATCCTCAATCATATCTGAAACGAAATTCATTCGAAAACGTTCCGCATCGAGATCTTCATTTCTTAAAATGAGACTACCCTTACTTGCCTTAGCGCGCTCAGAGGCTATCCAAAACGTCCGTGCATGGCCTAGGTGAAGATGGCCCGTAGGAGAAGGAGCTAAGCGTCCTCGATATGTTGGTTGTTGATCGCTCATGACTCTTTATCAATACTTCTTAAGTCATGATTTTAGTAGGCATACAATACAAGACAACACCGGTACTTCAATTCAGAGTAACTCTATGAATCTTCTCTGCGTTTATTGCTCATCAAGTAATGAGGTAGCAGTGGATTATCATAGGCATGCTCAAAAGTTAGGCCAACAGATTGCTGATAAGCAGTGGGGCCTTGTCTATGGGGGTGGTAAGTCAGGCTTAATGGGTGCAGTTGCTCAGGGAGTGAAACAAGCGGGAGGCCATGTTGTAGGTATTATCCCTCATTTTATGATAGAGAGAGAATTAGCGTTTAAGGAGGCTAATGAATTACTTACCGTCGAGACTATGGCTGAGCGTAAGCTTGCTATGATTGAGCGAGCTACTGCTTTTGTGGCACTTCCTGGCGGAATTGGAACGCTTGAGGAAATCTCCGAAGTTATAACGCTTAAATACCTAGGTAAGCTTAACAAACCGATTATCTTTTATAATCAGAATGGTTTTTACGATGACTTGTTAAAATTTTTTGAGCGAATGGCCTCTGAGCGTTTTAGAAAAATGGAAGGTATATATTCTGTTGCAAATACCTTTGAAGAAATTTGGCCCTTAATTGATAGCGTAACTCCTTATAAGACTGCTTGGTAAATTAATCTATGGCTGTAGAAATCGCACGTTCTGTTTTAATGCATTATGCTAAGTCAGAGCTTAGCACTTACGAACATGATATGGTTCAAGCGGGAATAGCTTTTTTAAACGAGTATCCCGATGCACTCCTTAGATCTTGTTTGAAGGGACATGTTACCGGCTCAGCTTGGATTATTAGTCCAGATAGAAAACAAGTTCTACTTACCCATCATCATATATTGAATCGCTGGTTTCAATTGGGTGGTCACGCTGATGGAGATATGGAACCAATCGCTGTTTCACTCAGAGAGGGAACTGAGGAAAGTGGCTTAAAGACACTCAAGCCTGTTTCGTTTGAGCTATTCGATTTCGATCAACATGAGATACCACAAAGAGGTGCAGAGCCTGCGCATTGGCATTTTGATTTTAGATATATGTTTGAAGCTGATCCCTCTGAAAGACTTGAGATATCGAATGAGTCAAAGGACTTAGCTTGGGTAACGCTTGAATCAGTTGCTGGCTTAAATCCCTCTGAGTCTATGGCGCGCATGGTACGTAAAACAGCGCAATTTGGTTTATAGTTTAGGGGAGCAAGGTGCACTTGCTTCTATAGGATCGTGGATCACCCGTTTGTATACATTGATACCTCTATCTTTTTAGGTTATTTTGATACAGCGATAAAAACAGGTACACGTATTTTGTGGAGGTTACATACCGAAGGGCTTTTGCATTTTGTGGGTTCAAATCTGACACTTGAATATGTCCAAACAGGGCCACCTCATATACGCGCCTTAGTTGAGGGAACGCTCGGATCCATAAATATTTTCCAAAGTACAGAAGCAATGGAGATACTTGCTCAAGGGTATGTAAAACGTGGTATACTCGATTCGAGCCATATCGAAGTAGCTAGGCATGTAGCATTGTGCTCAGTTGCAGCACAATGCAATTTTGTAAGCGTGAGCACTTCTCTTACACTTAAAGCTGAAAAAAACAGAGCTCTAAACTGTTTCAATCAATTACAGGGCTATTCCCATGTAAATATTTTAACACCCACTGAATTTATTACTCGATACGCACCTTACACAATTACTGCCAAATAAATATACATTCTTCTTTACGTACCCAACCTGTTTGGCCGTTTTCAAAACGTAAACGGATCCAGCCCAAGAACAGCTTATCGGCTATACCTGTACTTCCTGCAACCAAAGGAATTGTTTTTTGAGCTGTATCAGCCTCAGTTGGAATAGAACGTAGCGTGCTCGCGTGCCAAATGATTGCAGAGCGATTATCTGCAGTTACTCCATAGTAGCGTAATGCGGAATAACTTATCGCTGCTAGCGTAGTTGTAATAAGAATAAGACATATAATAGCCCAAAACTTAAAAGTGTTACGTAAAGGTGCTTTCTGGTAGCCGAAATAAAGAAGTAGGACGAGTAAGCATGCGATTAGCATGATGCAGTAGAGCTGATAATGTTGCCACTGAGCGGGGGAAGCTTTTCCTGCGATGGATGAGGCAGGACCTGGTGTCATCAAAATTGCTAATGGACCTGGAATGTAGTTTGCTTTTTCAGAGGCAAGTGCAAGTTGCCATCTAACTTGAGCATTATCAGGATTTTGCACGAATGCAGCCGCTGCCTCAGCTTCCGCTAAGTCCCAGTGATTTGTTTGAGCAAGAGCAAGAGAGAGGTTATGACGGGCACTCCAATCATTTGGAGTTTGGCTTACTTGTTTTTGCCAACCTGTTGAGGCATCCTCAAAATTTCCTCTGCGATAAGCACTTTCATTAGAAATTGAATTTGTGCCCGTCTGAGCAAAACAGCTTATCTGCATCAGGGTAGGGATAATAAAAAGACTAAATAAAAAGGGGAATAGATTTCTTAGATAAAACCCGGTTAAGACATTAAATGAAGCAACACGGTGGGTTGCTAAAGCAGTGGTAGCGCGGTCTGTCCAATCTTGAGGTAACGTTTGATTCTGACTGTAGAGTGCAGATTCTGTATCATGCCACAGTGATATCCATGTAGCCTCAGTGATAGATAATCCGGTAGGAGCAGCTGAAGGTAAACCCCATAAAATTGCTGCGTCTTTTTGCCATGTTTTTAGCAACTCTAATCGGGTTTTTTTATCTGCCGTAGTTTGCATAGCTCTTAGTAAACGCGTGAGTCTTACGCGTGCTTCGCGCTTAGGACGTGCTGGATCCTTTTTATTTGCCTCAATAAAAGAGAAGGTAATCCAACTCGCCGCAATCAAGAGGAGAGCAAGCAAATAGGTAAGCTGTAATGCTGTATTTGATAGGGGCGTAACTGCTAAATCAGCTTGGCTTATCGGGTCTCTTGGTAGTCCAGAGGGAAGTACGCCTGGTTCTGGAATATGAATTTTGGGAAGCGTATTATTTTTAGGCTCTTGCGTAGCACCAGAATTAATTTGTGGTCCCGCTGCTGTGGTTGGAGATGCTGCCGAAACTGTAATTGTTTTAGCCTGTGTTTCCAAGGTTTCGTAGGTGCCTGTATTAGGATTAAAATAGGTAAATTGAACAGGATCTAAAGTATAGGTACCCATTTGAGTCGGTACTAAGACGACATCCTCTGCTAGTGAAGAATCAAAAAGTTTTCCTTCTGCTGGTGTTCGTTTTGCCTTGGGTTGTATAATTTGGAAATCACGCGAGACATGACGACTAGGCAGGCCTGCTATGTCAGGCCAATTACCTGTTCCAGAAAGTTTTATTGTCCAAGTAATTGGATCTCCAATGCCTGGATTTTCAGGTACGACTTTAGATTCTAATTTAAAAACGCCTACTGCTTTACTAAAATTAGAAGGAGCTGCAGGTAGTTCTCTTACTTCTATAGAGGGTGTTGAACTTGACACTGAAAATTGTTGATACTGACGCTGTTGAAAGAAACCAAAACCAGTCACGCCAACACTTAAATTAATAGGTTCATTTGCGGGATTAATTCGAAACGTTCCGGGTTTATGTGCAATGGCACGTGTCTTGCGAATGAGTCCTGTTTGCGGATCTCCATTTGATTGAGTTTCGAATTGAGAAGGAGCTGACCAATCTTCTGCAACTAAGGGATCCGCGTTCCAATCAAACGATCCACGTCCAAAATCAGGATAGTAAGCATGGGACGCTTGTATGGAGTAGGTGAGATCAAAGACTTGGCCTTCCCAAACACTTCCTGGATTTACATCGATTCGCGCGCTCGCTGCTGAATCCAGAGATTTCCCACCAGATACAGTAGCACCAACAGGATCGAAATGGGCTGCTTTTACAGTTAAAGTACCTTTGCTCGTTTCAACAGAAAATGCTGGAATATCAACGGCTTGTTTTTGAGCGAGTAGTGCTGCAAAGTTACACGTTACTGTATGTGAGTATGATCCATTGATAATGGATATATTACTACTTTGACCATTAAGTTGTAGCGTAAGCCCAGAAACTCTAGGGGGATTCGGATTTCCTTTAGGCTCACAGTCATCAAAAACGAGTTGTAGTCCTGTGGCTTCACCAACTGCAAGTGTACCGCCTGGAGGATCCCAGTGAACGGATTGTGAGCGTAAAAGTGCAGGCGTTACTAAAAGTAAGAAAATGAGAGAGTGAATTTTTTTACGCATTTTGATTACCAGTTTTTACCCTTCTTCTGTTGAGCGTGTGCTTCATTATTCTGAATCATTTGATATAGTTCAGCGGGTGAATCTTTATCTTTAATTTCTTCTAACCTTTGAAGAGGAGCAGCAAGACTTGCGTCTGTTTTGGCTGGATCAGGTCTTTGATCTTTTTGAGCCCCTCCTACATCCTGAGTACCACTTTTTGGGCGTTGAGCAGGTGACTTCATATCTCCAAAAGCAGATTCAGATTTTTTTTGAGATTGGGACTGCTTTTGTTGATCCGACTGCTTCTGGTTTTGATCTGATTTACCTTGCTGATCTTTCGATTGAGATTGTTTAGAATCCTTCTGATCCTGCTTTTGATTTTTGCTATCTCCGTTTTTCTGATCCTGCTTCTGTTGATCCTTTTGATCTTTCTGATCCTGTTTCTGATCTTGGTCATTCTTTTTTTCGTCTTTCTTCTGATCCTCTTTCTTTTCTTCTTTCTTTTGAAGGAGATCTTCCAACTTGGAGCGTAAGGTAGACCAGTCTGCAGCTAATTTATCGAGCGCTTCACCTTTATCCAAACCAGTAAGGGCATCTCTAATAGGACCCTCGGGAACTGTACCATTTTCTTTTTTAATATCTTCACCCCACGTGAGTGTTTGTTGCCCTAATTCAGCCCAGTCGCGTGCACTTGTCGAAGGCTGACTGGCAAGTCTACCAACAATGCGGCCAACTAATAATCCTGATGAAGCCGCTCCTGAATTCTGATCGGGTGCCTGAATAGCGCCTGCAACAAGAGAGTGTTGAGCTAATAGCAGAAGACTAAAAGCGATTAGAGGAGTAACTTTTTTTAAACTTTTTGGTCTTAAATCACGCTCTTTTGGTCTTACAGGAAATTCGCGCCATAGACTTAAAAGTAATAGAAGTAGAGCAGGCGCAAGTGCCCACTGGAAACGTTCTACAAGTTGAATTGATTTCTTTTCTGTAAATTTACCTTTTTGGCCTTCACTCACAGTTTGTTTTAAGAGCTGGTTAATATCTACCCAATTACTCGCATCGCTGTAGGTACCTCCTGTTTTATCGGAAAGCTCTTTTAAAGTTTGGCTTTCGAGTTTTGCCATAACGACTGCTCCTTGGTCATCTTTTAAATATCCTCCACTTCCGTCAGGAATAAGTGCTCCATTAGCCGTACCTACACCAAGACCAATTACTTTAATGTCTTTTTCTTTTAATTTAGTGAGATGATCTCTCCAATCATCATCCGTTGCCGCCCCGTCACTAAGAATAATTAAATAACGATCCGCTCCAGCACCTGAACTAAATGCATCCGCTGATGCATCAATTAACGCGCCATAGTTTGTGCCTCCATCTGGCATATAGTCTGGATTGAGTGAGGGTAAAAATTCCCTCAATATTTCATAATCTGCGCTGAGAGGCGACTGGACAAAAGATGTACCCGAGAAAAGAATAAGACCCACGCGTTCGCCGACTAAACCATCGAGAAGAGATTGTATCAGTAATTTAGAACGTTCAAGTCGTGACGGTTTTACATCTGGTGTAAGCATCGAACGTGAAAGATCTAAGGCGATGAGTACTTCACGGGATTGATCAAATACAGGCTCTTCTGTGTGACCCCACTGGGGACGAGCTAAAGCAATAATCGCGAAAAATAGACCACTAGCTAATAAAATACGGCGCTTACTACTTGGTTTTAAAGCCTGTGAATTAGTTTCCAATGCTACGCTATCAGTACCTGCGTTTGCAGTAAGTATTTTGGGGTGCCCTTGATCAGCGCTGAATTTACGGCGTGTGAGATCGAATACAATCCAGCTGATTGGTATTACGAGTAAGAAAAGAAGTGTAGGCCAAGCAAAACTCATGAGGAATGAATATCTCCTCTTACTGTTGTTATGGCTTTATTTTTAGGTGAACGCCGTGTTGCACCTAATGCGGCAAGAGCCATCAATGATATTCCTGGCACTGCCATCCAGTGAAATAACTCTTTAGTGAGCATATAGCTCTTAGCCTGAAATTCAATTTTTTGGGATTTATCAATAGACGAAAAAGCGGATTCAATTGTTCCTGAATCTGTAGCTCTGTAAAATTTACCATTTGATTTTGAGGAAATTGCTCTGAGTGCTCCCTCATCTAAATCTGCGAGTACTCTACGGTATCCTACTTTGTTGCCTTTATCATCAAATACAGGGTAGGGAACATAGCCATCTTGGCCTGCTCCAATGGTATAAATAGGTATGCCTCTAGCAGCAGCTATCGAGGCCGACTGCATTGGTGCTATAGCACCACAGTTATTGCTTCCATCTGTTAAAAGAACGATGAACGCACCTAAGCGTTTACCTGCACTATCTCTACTTGCTTGATCTAAGCGTGTTAAAGCAACACCTAGGCCATCTCCAATCGCTGTTCCGTCTTGTATGATTCCAATTTTTACGCGACTGAGTTGGCGTGATAGCCATTCATGATCTGTTGTAAGAGGTGCTAGGGTGTAGGCTCTACTTTCAAATAAGACTATGCCGATTCGATCTGTTGGCCTCTGATCTATGAAAGCTTGTATGACAGGTTTTATTGCTTGTAAGCGATTTATGCGTTGGCCATTTCGTTCATAATCTTCACTCAGCATTGACGTGGATAAATCGATACAAAGTACAATATCATAGCCGCGACTCAAGGATTGCTGCTTTACTTCTACGTGTTGGGGTCTTGCAAGTCCGATTACGACAAGGCAAACGCCAAGAACTGCAACAAAGAGTGGCCATCGAGACGGCGCGAGTAGTGAGGGTCGATGCCAAGCAGACGCGAAGGGTATAAGTAGTACAGGTACTTTCTTACGACTCCTAAGCCAAAGGATAAGTGGTATGCCTAGTAAGGCAAAAAGCCACAAAGGGTCTTCTATGCGAAAGTGGCCAACAGCAAATAGTATTCCTTGGTAAGGCATAATGCTTTATCTACCTCCTGTACGCATACGTGCTTGAAAAAAGCGAACGAGTGTCTCTAAACGATCTTGATCCGTTAAAGCGACTAACCTACTGAGTGGATTTGGGAATAGTTTTTTCCACTGGTCTTCACGTTTTATCAACCACTGCTGTTGGGCTTCACGTTCAGCAGCGCTTCCCTCTAAGGTTACAAGTTGTCCTGACGAGGGATCATAGGCAGCAAAAGCATCTTGTTTTGGTAGATTTCTTTCCCAGATGTCGTCTACCCTAAAACCCATGGTTTGGTATCGTTTTTGAATAAATGCCCAACCCTCGGGAACTTGACGGGGTGGAAAATCTCCTAGCCATACAAGAATACTGTGCTTGGGTGCTACTTTAGATAAAAATTTCCAAGGCAGTTCTGGTACTTTATAATTATCGTTAAAATCAACTGAGGGAGCAGGTCTGCTGAGAAGTGTTGCTGCGGCATGAAGAATGGGACCACGTCCTCTCACAGGCTGGCTTAAAAAATGACCCTCTGGTGTCACATGAACAAATCCTACTCGGTCACGATTTACTGCTCCTAAAAGCATAATGAGACCTGCAAGTTCGAGTAGTGCTTCTCGTTTAGATTCATTACCAGATCCAAATTGAAGTGTGGGAGTATCTTCTAAAACGAGCATTACAGTAACTTCACGTTCTTCTACAAATTTTTTACGGTAGGCTTCTCCCAAGCGCGCTGTAACATTCCAATCTATATCACGCACATCATCTCCGAATTCATAGCGGACTACTTGATCAAATTCCATACCACGTCCACGAAAAGTAGAGCGGTATTCTCCACTTAAAACTGTTTCCACAGCATGCCTAACTCTCCACTCCAGTTGACGGAGTATAGAGAGAGCATTCGAAGTCGAGTGCGTTTGACCAACCAGAGGAGGCATAGCGTTATAGCCTGACCTTACTTAGAGAGCAGGAATAGGTGTTTGCCTTATAATTTCTGCGATAATTTTATCTGCGGTTAAATCTTGTGCTTCTGCTTCATAGGTCAGACCTATTCTATGACGCAGAACATCCGCAGCAATTTCTTGAATTAAAGCAGGCCCTAGAAAATCTTGTCCTCTTAACCATGCAATTGCTTTTCCAGATTGGTAGAGAGCTAAGGAAGCACGTGGAGATGCTCCAAAATTGAGTTGTCGTACTGATGTGCCAGAATTTTTAACTTCGGTTAGGCTACGCGTTGCTCTCACAATACTTAGTATGTAATTTTGTACAGCTGGAGAAACGTGAATTTTATCTACTTCCGCACGAAGTGCTAAAAGTTCATCTGCGTTTGAAACGGCTTTAAGGGCGGGCTGCTTAGTAACTTGGCCCCACCGCTGCATCATCTGGGATTCTTCTTCAGCCTTGGGATAATCCACTATGAGTTTGAACAAGAAGCGGTCTGTTTGTGCTTCGGGTAGTGGATAGGTTCCTTCTTGCTCAATAGGATTTTGAGTCGCCATCACAAAAAAGGGACGGGGCAGGATGTTAGTTTGACCTCCTAAGGTAACTTGCCGCTCTTGCATTGCCTCTAGTAATGCGCTTTGCACCTTCGCTGGTGCACGGTTAATTTCATCTGCTAACACCATATTTGCGAAAATAGGTCCTTTGTGTGGAGAGAATTCACCCGTTTTAGGCTGAAAAATCATCGTACCTACAACGTCGCTTGGTAAGAGATCCGGGGTGAACTGAATACGTTCAAATTGTACGCCAAGGGCTGTACCTAATGACCTGACTAGCAATGTTTTAGCTAATCCAGGCATGCCCTCTAGAAGGACATGACCATTAGCGAGGAGCGCCACTAAAAGGCGCTCAACGACTTCATCCTGACCGATAACGGCCTGGGAGATTTCTTCACGGAGTTTCTTGGACCAAGTTGGACCTGTTAGCATAGTAATACGTAAGGAGATCTTTGGACTAGTGAATACGGAAATAGTTTCACTAAACGACTATAATCCTTCCATACCTTGGATCTCTTTTCAAGAGTCCAGTAGTAAGAGAGGTTGGCTTTTTTTAGCTTCGTTTTACAATCTCTCGAACACCAATGTCTATAGGCACTGGTTCATTAAGTTCTTTCGTTCCTTTAGCACCTAATTCTGCTAACTTTCTAGCTCCTGGAAGTAGATTCTGCTCAAACGAACCAATAGCAGTATTATAGTTTTTAGTGGCAGTTTCTAAGGAGGAACCAATTTTGCATAAATTGTCAGCAAACGTGACAACGCGGTCATACAATTGACGACCCAGATTACTTATCTCCTCCGTATTTTTAGAAACAACTTCTTGTCTCCAACCGTATGAAGCAGCTTTGAGTAAAGCAATTAAGGTACTTGGTGTTGCAAGGAGTACACGCTGCTTGAGCGCTTTATCCATAATTTCAGGATCTGCTTGAAGAGCTGCAGCCAAGAGGTGATCACCCGGTAAAAATAGAACTACAAATTCGGGAGCTGGTTGTAGATTTTCCCAATAACTTTTTGTTCCTAAACTTTCTACGTGGCCACGTACTTTACGCGCATGATCTTTTAAATGTTCAGCTTTTGCTTTTTCATCATTTGTTTCAGCAGCTGCACGGTAAGATTGGATAGGAGTTTTAGCATCAACAGCTATGCGCCTGCCTCCAGGTAAACGAACAATCATATCTGGTCGATTTGATCCCGAGCCTTCTTGTTCTGAAAAATCACAGTAAGAAAGCATATCTGCCATCTCGGCAACACGTCTTAATTGTAATTCTCCCCACGTGCCGGCGTAATTATTTGAACGCAATACCGTAGATAGTTTAGTTGCCTCAGTCTGAAGTGAGAGTTGCGCGTTCGCTAGTGATTCAAGTTGTTTTTCTAATGCCCCGAGATGTTTTTCTCTATTTCTATCTATCTCTTGAATTTTAGCATCTACTTTTTCTAGCGACTCTCGAATAGGTTTAACGAGATTATCGACTGCATCTTTTCTTTTTTCTAAATCTCCTACTGACTGCTGCTGAAGTTGATCAAAGGCCTGTTTGGCCTGATCCATGAAACTTTGAGAATTCGCTTTTAGTGCATCACTCGCTAATGCTTTAAATTCATTTGAGAGATGTTCGTGCGCTTGTCTTTCTGCACTTAATTTAGTGGAGAGTTCAGTATTTTCAGAAGTAAGACGAACTATATCAGAACGTAGTGTAGAGAGTTCACTCTCGGTTTTGGTAAGGGAGTTTTCACTCAGGCGCAGTCGCTCCGCATGGGTAGCTTCAGCTCCCCGTTTCCAAAGCCAAACCATAACTGCGCCAATGAGGGCCGCGATAAATGAGGTAATTATATCCACGCAAGACTTACTAAACTCTCATAGCATAGTTCGCAACAGAACTCTTTTAAGAAACACCTTTTCTAGCCTGGGTGAAAAGTTCTGTTATCACATCTTCAATTGGAATGTCTTCAATTGTGATATCTGCAACGGCCCCTTTACTTAAGATCTCTTGAGATACACCAACCACTTGATCACTCGGTACGCGTATTGTAAACTTACCGTCATCTGAACGCGTTGTCTTACCATGTTTAGATTCCCAATCAATAGGAAAGGTTTCTGCTAAAGAAGGTTCAAATGTAATTATTTTTTGCTTTGTTCCTTGACCTGATTCGATAGCAGATAAATCGCCGTCGTATATTTTCTCGCCTCGGTGAATAACGATTACTCGTTCACATAGTTCTTGGATGTCAGCCATATAATGGCTTGTCAGTAAGATCGTCACTTTGTAGCGGCGATTATACTCTCTAAGAAAATTACGCACTGCTTTTTGGGAAATAACATCTAGGCCAATCGTGGGTTCATCTAGGAATAGAACTCGGGGTCTATGAATAAGCGCTGCAATAAGCTCCATTTTCATACGCTCTCCCAAAGAGAGTTCTCTTACCATGACATCAATCTTTGATCTTACGTCTAGCAGATCGAGTAATTCATCAAGCGTTTTTTGATATTGAGTATCTGAAATGCCGTAGATTGCTTTTAGTAAAACAAATGATTCGCGTGCAGGAAGATCCCACCAGAGTTGGTTTTTTTGCCCCATCACTAAGGCAAATATTTTACGGTATGCATTTTCACGTTTCGATGGATCATACCCTGCAACTCGTGCTTTTCCTGAGGTCGGGTGAATAAGTCCCGATAACATTTTTAACGTTGTTGTTTTTCCAGCTCCATTAGGTCCTAAGAAGCCTACAAACTCGCCCTCTTGAATTGTAAAAGTAATATCTTTAGCCGCAGCTGTATCTTCGAAGGTCCTGTTGAATAAACCTTTTACACCACCCCAAAAGCCAGGAGCTTTTTTATAGGTGCGAAAAACACGAGTTAAATCTTTAACTTCAATCATGGGAGATAGCATAGAGAGGTCTGTTGTCGCTGTCGAATTTAGGAACCGAGTTTTGTGTAATCGAGTAGGGAGTGACTTATGAATCCTTCAGCTATTGCTGCTTTATCCGTGATGAGTTCTTTCGGAGAGATATCATTTCCTCTCGCAAATATTAACTTATGTTTACCTGCATCATCGCGAGGTGTGAAAAGTCCTGGAACCATCATGTGTGCAGGTACTGTACGTTTAACGCGCGTCTGAGGCGTACAAGGCATAGGAAAATTTATATTATGAACCTTGAAACTTTCCCGGGGTATACTTTCAAGTAAACTTTCTGCCATAGCTGCTGCGATGCCTGCAGATATTTTTAGGGTTTCCGCAAGTTTGGCATCGGGCTTAGGCTGAGGTGTTTTAAATAATTCATACGTCGCATCATCAATTTCTTGAGAGAAAGCAACGGCGGGTAGTCCGTGTACAGCTCCTTCTAGAGCTCCTGCAACAGTACCGCTTGCAATGATAAAAGCTAAGCTCGTGTTAAGGCCTATATTAATACCACTGACTACACCTTCAGGGGGATTGTCGAGAAGGTGATCGATTGCAATATTAACACAATCGCTAGGAGTACCTTCTACACTCCATGTTGGACAACCAAACCCAAAGTCAGCTTTATCAGAATGTACTCCACGGTTTCTTGATTTACTTGCTCCTACCCAGCTTTGTTCAGATCTGGGTGCAACAACGCTTAGATCGTGACCCTGATTAATGAGAGCTAGTGCTAGCTCGCGCAGGAAAATACTTTCTATGCCGTCATCATTAGTGAGCAAAATACGCATATCTTATAATCTATAAAATAATGGGTTTGAGCAAAGAAAAAGCCGGAGCATTTTATGCTCCGGCTTTGAAATAGCCTCTATAAACTTTAAGTATTAGGAGGTATGATTATGTGCATCAGGCGCAGCTGCAGGAGCAGCTTCGGCTGGCTTAGGAGCTTCCATTTCTTGCATAGCAGCTTTGCGTGAGAGGCGAACCTTGCCCGACTTTTCATCAATGCCGACACACTTAACCCAAATCATTTCACCCATCTTGACTACGTCATCCGTACGGCGAACACGGAAATCAGCTAATTCAGAAATGTGACAGAGGCCTTCTTTGCCTGGAACACATTCAACGAAACAGCCGAAATCCTTAATTCCTGTAACGCGACCGTGATAAAGCTTACCGATTTCGAGTTGTGCACCACCACCGCAGAGTGAATCAATTTCTTGAACTGCGCGATTCATGGCTTCTGCATTATTCGAGTAGATAAAGATTTTACCTGAATCATCATCCGAGATATCGATCTGAGCACCTGTTGTTTCAGTGATACGACGAATCGTCTTACCGCCAGGTCCGATTAATAGACCAATCTTTTCTGGATCGATTTGAACTGTCTGAATACGAGGAGCAAACGTAGATAATGTAGTACGTGGTGCTGCAAGTGAGGCCAACATGTTCTTTAAAATTTCGATACGAGCATCGCGTGCTTGATGAATTGCAGTTTTGGCAATCTCGAAAGGTAGACCATTAATCTTTAAATCAAGTTGGAAACCGGTAATACCTTTAGTAGTTCCAGCGATCTTGAAATCCATATCACCGAAATGATCTTCTTCACCAAGAATGTCAGTGATAGTAACCCATTTTGATATTGAGCCATCTGCTGCATTGTCAGTCATAAGACCACAGGAAATTCCTGCTACTGGTGCAATGATTGGAACACCTGCATCCATAAGGGATAGACAACCGCCACAGATTGAGGCCATTGAGGTTGAACCGTTAGAGGCGAGAACTTCCGAGGTAACGCGAATTGAATAAGGGAATGCATCTTCTGGAGGAAGAACGGGAACGAGGGAGCGTTCAGCGAGTGCGCCGTGGCCAATTTCGCGGCGTCCTGGACCAGTGAAACGACCTGTTTCACCAACGGAGAAAGGAGGCATGTTGTACTGTAAAATAAACGACTTAGAAGTCGCACCACCAGTTAAACCATCCATCTCTTGTGCTTCCTTGGTAGGTCCAAGGGTTGTAATGACTAAGGCTTGGGTATCACCGCGTTCGAATATTGCAGAACCGTGAACACGTGGAAGAACGCCAACTTGGCTTGTGAGAGGACGTAGTGATTTTGCATCACGGCCATCAGCGCGAATTCCGCGTTCTAGTACAGTTCTACGATAAGCTTTATATTGTAGATCTTCGAAAACGATACTTACATCTGCATCGCTAAATTTGCCTTCACCGAGTTCAGCGGAAAGCGCAACTTTGCATTCTTCTTTAAGTGCTTTGATGTTAGCTGAGCGCACAGATTTTTCTTTTCCGAAAATAGCATCTGCAATCTTTGGAGTCGCAACACGTTCAATAACTGTACGCGCTTCAGGTTTTGCAATTGAGAGATCGAACTTTGCTTTTGGTTTTCCCGCGATTGCTGCAAGATCCTTAATTGCCTTAATGATTGGTTGAATTGATTTGTGAGCGAATTCTAGCGCTTCAATGAAGCGTTCTTCTGTTAATTGATCAGCAGATCCTTCAATCATGAGCATGTTTTGCTCTGTACCAACATAGATCAGATCTAAGGTGGAGGAGAACATTTGCTCGATAGTTGGGTTTACAACAAATTGGCCATCAATTTGACCGATACGAGCTGCGCCTATTGGTCCGTTCCACGGAATATCCGAGATCGCAAGTGCTGCACTTGCTCCGTTTAACATTAAAATATCTGGTTCGTTCTTTAGGTCTGTAGTGAGCAGTAAACCAATGATTTGTACTTCGAACATGAAGCCTTCTGGGAAAAGAGGGCGACAAGGACGATCGCATAAACGCGAGGTTAGAATTTCTTTTTCGGAAGGACGGCCTTCACGTTTGAAATAACCACCAGGGAAGCGACCTGCTGCTGCATACTTTTCACGGTAATCAACAGTGAGAGGGAAGAAGTCCTGGCCAGGACGAAGTGTTGTAGCAGCGGTTGCTGATACGAATACGGTGGATTCACCGACGGTTACAGTAACAGCACCATTAGCAAATTTTGCTAGTGATCCTGAACTGAATTGTAAGCCGTACTCTGGTACGGTTATTGTATGTTTCTGATTCATGTTTTATTTCTATTATATATCTCAAGCGCTCTAGGCGCTTCGTCGAATTGCTTGATGAGCATTTTACTTATTTTAAGTAAGGGGTGCTCTAAAGCTTCGGAATCTGCACGTAATGTGAGAAGCTTGAGAAGGGTTATTTACTAGCTAGTTTTACTACAGTAAGCGCACGGGCTGACTGGTTTTTTCTTCAGCTCGTCTTAGACCCGAGAGATTTCCGTTTGGCTCCTCGTGTTAAGAGGCAAATGGAAATGTCCCAGTCTTGAAGTCGAGTGTCTTAACGACAACGGGCGACTCGCGTATCGAGTCGCCCGTCTTTCGAAAGGGTTATTTACGAAGACTTAACTTCTGAAGTAACTCGGTATACTTCGGCAAGTCATGACGCTTGGTATAATCGAGTAATTTACGACGGCGACTTGCCATCTGGAGAAGTCCGCGACGTGAGTGAAAATCCTTGCGGTGAATGCGCAAATGCTCGGTCAAGTGATTGATCCTAGCAGTAAGTAGCGCTATCTGGACCTCGCTCGAGCCGGTGTCCTTATCGTGAGTTTTGTATTCTGCGATGATTTCTGGTTTTACAACTGTTGGCATAATATTTGTTTAGGTTAGCACAACTGTCAGAACCGGAAGGCTCTGTGTCTCCCGCCTCACTCATCATTTGGTCAGAGCAAAGCCGAAGTCACCGTTACAATCCTGCTTGCGCAAGATCAGTTATGGTAGGTAGCCGCGGCCAGCGGTTTCCTACTAACGGAAGCTAAGATCGTCCCAAAGGGGCTCATGGGGAGCAAGCGAAAATTACTTAACCTTTTGACAGTTGTGTTAATAATATAATTAGTTGATAATCAACATTATCCAGATCTTATATATAGTTCTGTGACAGTTGAGCACCCAGGTATAGTTTGAATTCGTTCAACAATTGTCGCTCTTTGGAAGAAAATTTCCTCTCTTACAACAGAATCGGACACTAAAACGAGGAGTCTTCTGCCGCGGTCTATTCGAACAGGATGAGAGCTCGAAGCAAGCGCTGGACCTACAATACTTTTCCATTGTTCCTTAATGGCATCTTCTGGAGTTGAACGCCCCAGACTATATTTTTGGCTAATCTCTTCGATTAATTCAGAGAGGTTGCGTGTAGGCCTGCGCCGCATTTTCAAGGGTTCATCGTTTGGAACTCCTCGAAACTCTGCGATGAGTTCTTCTGCTATTTTGCTGAACTCATGTTTAGCCTGGTTCATTTATTCGGATGTTTAAGTTTAGGCTCTGTTTTATGCTGTTCTTCAAACAGGCGGCTTTGACGAACGAAAACACCAAAGGCATTTGCTATAGCGATGTATAAGCCTGGATAGCCATCCAAGAATCCTAGACGAATAATATAAGCCCTAAAAAATCTCCATGGTCCGCGAGTGAGTGCTGCTAATATGGAAAAACGTTTTCCATTAGCTTTTTGCTGCTGAACATAAAAATCCGCAAAAGGAACTATTTTAGTAACGTGACTAGAGAGTGTCGGGAAAGAATAGTGATACAAATCTCCCTTTAATGTTTTGATAGTACCATCACAGACTATTTTTTCGTGAACAATTGCATCACCACCCCACGTTGCCTTGCCTTTTCTTAATAAACGTAAACTTAAATCAGGATACCAGTCTCCGTGTGAAATCCAGCGATCTATAAACCATACTTTACGAGGAAAACGTGCTGCACTAAATGTATTTGCCTCAGTCGATTTTATAAAATTTTGGATCGAAGTCTTGAGTTCTAAAGATACCTCTTCGTCTGCATCGAGGCAAAGAATCCAGGGTTGTTTAGCAAATTGCATAGCTTCGTTCTTACTGTCTCGAAACCCCTTCCATGGTAAAAATTCAACGCGTGCTCCCGCCGCTTGCGCAATGGAAGCACTGCGATCTGTAGTATTATTGAGGGCAACGATTACCTCTGAAACCCAACCAATAACGCTAAATAAGCAACGGGGTAGGTTACCTTCTTCATTACGAGCTACGATCACAACACTGATTGGGGAAAGATGTGTGTTCATGATTGATGTTTAATTCCGAGAAGGCTTCTTACAGATTGATATACATATCCACAGGAACGCCAAGAGCGGACCCAATACTTTTTTGCGGTACCCTGTTTAAACAGAATTAAACAAAGGGTACCCAAAATGAATACTATTACCGCTTTTACTAAGTTAGCACTCAGGCGTGTAATTAAATAAATTATTTTCCCAGGTTGATTAGAACGATCAATTACACGGGATCTTGCGGAGTCAAAGGCGTGCTTGGACGCGTATTTAAACGTAGTGCGACTAGACGGCATTTGATGTTCAACGGCAGCATCTGGAGCAAACCAAACTTCTAGGCCTGCACTACGTACTCGTCTCACCATTTCACTGTCTCCACCAGAAAAGTAATTACCTGCGGAACGATCTAGTGTAGTACTAAAAAGTCCAAGCTCAGAAAATACGCGCTTAGGAAACGCAAGATTAGCTCCCATGGGACACGCTTTGGAATCAATGGGGCCTAAGTCGGGTCTGAAGTTTAAAGGAGAATGCCACTCTTTAATCCAAGATGGAAGTCCTTCTGGAAACACGGGAATCACTTCGCCTCCAAGAGCGCCTATTTTATTTTCCTTATCCTTTAGAAAAGGCAGTGTCATTTGGCTAACCCAATCAGGCTTAACGAGAATATCATCATCGCCAAAAATAATAATTTCACCCGTAGCGGCTTCAACAGCACAGTTTCTAGCATAGTCTAAACCTTGACGTATCTCTTTGATGTAACGAAGGGTAATCTTAGAGTTGATGTGAGCGTTAACGATAGCCTCTGTTTTATCCGTGGAATTATTATCAATAACGATAATCTCTAATTGAGTATGATCATAATCCTGTTGCATTAAACCTTCTAAGGTTTGATTGAGATAAAAGGCCCGATTATAAGTCGGTATGGCTACAGTTACTTTCATGAGCTTAGAGACTTCACTAATTGCCATATCCATCCACTAGGAAGCGATGAAAAAGAAATACGTTTAAATTTTAAAGTACGCACCAGTGATGTGGGCTGTTCTGAAAAACGTTTTTTATAAGCTAATGCCGTACGGTAGGTAAAAAATCGCGCAATCCATTTACCAAGCTTGGGGTGATTCTTTAATTGTTCTTTAGCAATCTGTAATCTTAAAAGGTGTATTTCTCTAAGCATGCGAGGCCAGCTTGCATCTGTCCATTGTCCCTTTGAAACGCGGTAAAAAGCAGCTGGAATCCTAACACTACTAATTGTACCAGCACAGGAAAGTCTGTACCAAAATTCATAATCGGCAAGTGGTCCCCATGCTTCTTTAAAACCGCCTAGTTCGTTCGCTACACTGCGTCTTATGAGTACGCCTGGAAACGGAGTCATAGCACTCTTTAAAAAATAGAGTGGATGATAAATCCAAACTTTAGCTTTTTGTACCTTTTTATCGATACTTAGTAGTTTTTCTCCTTGTACCGTTTGGGTAGAAACAGCGACTGATGAATCGTTTAAGTAAGCTATTACACTCTCTATATACCAAGGGTAAAGTGCGTCATCTTCATGTAACACCATAACCCAAGTACCTCGTGATTCTTGAATACATTTATTCCAGTTTTGAACAGCTCCAAGCGAAGGAGAGTTAAGTATATAACGACAATTTCCTTTAGTAAATTTTTTTGCTAAATCACGAGTTTCACTCAAATGACCATCGTCGCAAATAACTACTTCGTAGTCTACCGAGGTTGTTTGTTCACTAATGCTAAATAGTGCTTCCTTTAGGAAATCCGGTCTCTTATAGGCTGGTATTGCAAAAGAAATTAGAGGGGTACTCATACGCTAGTAAGCGAGATTTTGAGCAGCTGATTTTTAATCGCTTTAAATACGTCATCAGCAGAAATATTTTGAACACATAAATTATGGTAAGAGTCGTTTACCGTACAGCGGTCAGGAGCAATACAATTAGCGCAGGGTAGAGGTGCTTGCAGAAGAATATGACCTTCTCCCATAGGCTGGAATAGAACTGCATTTTGCGATCCATACAATGCGACTACCTTCGTACCCACTGCTGCTGCTACGTGCATAGGTCCACTGTCATGGCATAGAGCGACTTGCGCGAGTTTAACTAGAGCGGCAAAGCGTTGTACTGTGAGTGATTCATTAATTTTGAGCAGATGCGTTTTAGTTTTTGAACGTATAGCAGTAATAACTGCATCATCATTAGGTCCACCCACGAGAATAACTTGTGCACCCAGTTCTTCCTGTATCCTATCACAGATAAGTGCGAAGCGTTCTACTGGCCATACTCGGTATGCGCTACGACTCCCCGGATGAATAAGTACGACTTGGTTACAAGCTCCTACAAATCTTTGAAGATCACTTACATCTTCCTGTTTCGGAGTAAGCGTAATTGAACGAGTAAGAATAGGGATCGACGCTTGTTCTAAAGCGAGTAGGTAATATTCAGTGAACGGACGTGATTCATGAACTTCATTGAGGTCGTGGGATACATGGGTATAGAATGCCTTAAGTTTAAGTGTATAACCACCGTGATGTGAACCGCATCTAAATGGAGCACCAGAAATGCGAGCAATTAATGCGGTACCTTCTGTATTATCAAAATTAAATACATGGGTAAAACCATAGGATCTGATACGTAATAAAAACTTTGGCCATGCACTCTTTTTTTGAGGCATTTTAATCGCCTCAGTAACATCAGGGTTTAGTTCAAGTAAACTTGAAAAACTAGCTTGAACCAAAACTCTTATTTGTGCGTTCGGCCAACTCAGTTTTATATTCTTAATAAATGAGCCAAGCAGTACTATGTCGCCGAGATACCGGCGACGAATAACGAGTACATGAGGAGCATTCGACATTGATAGAAGTGCTTTTAGTAAACTTATAATTTTTTTGAAGCTTTCACAGAACGCATAAGGTTTATGAATGGCTTAGATGCTCTATGAAGAAAGAGAAAAAGCCAATAGCCTGGCAAAGTAAGCTGTTCGAGTAGTCTTTGTTGAGCTAATCTATTAACTTCAGTTTTCTCTGAATCCTTACGGGCGTAGTAAATATGTTTAAATAGGCGATTATTAAAAACATACCACCCTTCGCCGATTAGGGCTTTTTTAAAGAAGGGATAATACCGAGCCATAATGCGGGTACTTTCTGCGGATGTAACCTGGTTTTTTTTATTTAGTGCAGTTTGTTGACCCGAATGCTTTCTAAACGAGCAAAGTGCTTGGTTCGTATAAAAAAGGCCGCCCTGTGATAGTAGATGAAACCACATTTCTTGATCAACGAGTTGTTTAAACGAAGTATCAAAAAAACGTGCTGCATAGGATCTGCGAAAAATAACAGCAGATGGTTCACCAATTAAATTACGCTCTTCTTTTATGCATTGATCTATTACAGCAGAGCCGCTGTAGAACCCTGTGTGATTGAATCCGCTCCACACCTCAAGAGAGGTTGAGTTTTCATCAGTAATTTGCCGCGCGCATGAAGCCATCGCTGCCTGAGGATTATCTTCAAGCGATTGAACTAATTTCCCAAGTGACTCTTTATGAAGTAGGCTATCATCAGCAAAAACATATTTAATATATTTACCCCTAGCTTCACCAAGGCAGTAATTCCAATTATTAACCATACCAATATTTTTAGGCTGAATAATATAACGTATACGTTTATCCCTGAGAGCATAGGCTTGAATAATAGCTGCCGAGTTATCACGTGAACCGTCATCACTTATCACGAGTTCAAAATCCTGATAGTCTTGGTTAATAACTGAATCAATAGCCTCGTTTAAAAAATGACCGTACTGAAAGGTAGGAATTAATATACTAACTGTAGGAATAGATCCCATTTAATATGGATTAATTAGCCTTAGTATATTGGCGGTCATACAGTGAGCGATAAAGCGCATCGTTAGTGTATAACTCACTGTGCGTACCGTTACCTATGATATGGCCTTTTTCGAAAACCAATATCTTTGAAGCATCTTTGATCGTACTGAAACGGTGAGCTATGATTATAACGGTTTTTCCTATAACGAGTTTCTTTAACGCCTCTTGGATTGCTGCTTCACTTTCGCTATCGAGTGCACTCGTAGCTTCATCAAGAATAAGTATAGGAGCATTTCTTAAAAATGCACGTGCTACAGCGATGCGTTGTTTCTGACCACCTGAGAGAAGAGATCCGCGCTCACCTGCAAGCGTTTCATAGCCTTGTGGGAAAGCAGATATAAAGGTATCTGCATTAGCTTTCTTTGCTGCTTCAATTACTTCATCTCGTGTAGCATCTGGGCGGCCAAGCAGAAGGTTTGCGTATATGGTATCGTTAAAAAGTACAGGGTCTTGAGAAACGAGTGCTATATTTCTTCTCAAATCAGAGTAGCGCATTGCTCGGATATCAATTCCGTCTATCAAAAGCGTACCCTCTGTTACGTCATAGAAACGCGGTACTAAATTAGCAAACGTGGTTTTTCCTGCTCCGCTTGGTCCAACAAGAGCACAGAAAGTACCGCTTGGAATGTTTACGTTAATGTTTTTTAAAACATGCTCACCCTCGTTGTAGTAAAAACCCACTTGGTTAAATGTGAGATCACCTTTGAGTCGATTTACTAATACTGGATTTTCTGGGTCTGAAATTTTTACAGGCTCATGAAGTACTTCTTCTAATCGCTCCAGAGAAGCACTGCCTCGTTTAAGTTCATTGCTTACAGCACCTAATCGTTTGATTGGATTATAACTTAGAAATAAAGCTGTAATAATGCCTAGGAATGATCCGCTATGAACTCCTGCATTATATGCGTATACAAACGTAATCGATATTCCAACTGCGCTGAGTATTTCAATGCTAGGACCAAGCGCTTGAGCGTATTTAACTACTTTCATTTGTGCTCTCACAAGCCCTCCACTTAATCTTTCGAAACGATCAACTTCGTACTTTTCTAAGCCAAATGCGCGTACTTCTTTAAGACCGGCTAAGTTTTCAGTAAACCGGTCGGTTATGCTTCCTGCTTGAGCTTGAAGTAATATCGCTCGTTTTACTAATTTTTTTCCTACGTAGCGTATAGGAAATATCGATAGAGGCACGGTGAGTAGACATACAAACATCAGCCATACGCCTTGTTCTTGGTATGCCAGAAATCCTAATGCTATAATGGTTCCCACCAGTGTTGCTGGTTGTACAATCAGATCATTAGAAATTACTGTGAGTGTATTTTGTAGCTGATTGGTATCATTAAGGCCGCGTGTAATTAAATCTCCCGTTGAGAACCGGTGGAAGAAAGATAGGGGAAGGACTTGGAGTTTTCTAAAATACTCTAATCTTACTCCTTCAAGAATTTTAACGCCTGCATTTTGAATTAAATAAGTCCCTAGGTACCCAGCTCCCCCTCGAATAAAGAAAATTATAGGTAACCAAAGAGCTATTAACCAGACCTGTAGGGCAGTAAGCTTGGGTTTAGAGGGAGCTGAAATTTGAGTCGCTGTATTTTTTGATACGGTTGCAGGTGTACTGATTGGTAATGCCTGATTATTTGCGGGTAAGAATTTATCAACGACACGATTAATAAATCCGCTCTTTAGCGGAGATTGTAGTGCAGTCTGAGTTGGAACGGGGTCTGCAACTAATACACGCGGTATAACGTAGTTTACTACAAGGGGTAATCCCAGTCCTCCAACTGCACCAGATATGACACCGCATAAGATGCCAAAAAAAAGCATCGTTCTAACTGTAGTTAGATATTTAAAATAAGGTATAAAACGGCGCACAGTAATCAGTCTTTTGAAGTTCTTACGTCTAACGCATCGCGTAAACCATCTCCTAAGAAATTAAGAGAAATGAGAGTTAAGGAAAAGAAAGCAGCTGGATACATAATTAGCCACCAATATTCCTCCATAGAATCTGCACCATCTTTAATCAAAGTTCCTAGAGAGCTCATAGGGCGTTGAACACCTAATCCTAAGAAACTTAGGAATGCCTCAAGAAGCATAACTGAGGGAATAGTTAATGTAGTGTAGACTATAACAGGACCCAAAACGTTGGGTATGATGTGTCTAAAGATAATACGACGTCTGCCGAATCCTAGTGCACGTGCTGCTTCTATAAATTCCATCCGCTTAATAGAAAGCACTTGGCCTCGAACAATGCGTGCCATGGTAAGCCATTCAACTGCACCAATTGCGAAAAATAATAAGAAAATGTTACGCCCAAAAAATACCATGAGTAAAATCACAAAGATGGTGAAAGGCAGAGCGTACATAATATCAACTATACGCATCATAACGGTATCTGTTTTACCGCCAGTGAAACCTGCTATTGCTCCGTAAGACACCCCAATAAGAAGAGCAACACAGGTTGCTATAAGTCCTACCGTCAATGAAATCCTTCCCCCATAAATTAACCGCGCTAGAAGATCTCTTCCTAAGGTATCTGTTCCAAATAAATGCTTTAGACTAGGAGATGTAGCACCCAAATCTAGATTTTGATCTTCGTAGTGTTGGCAAAAGAGTGGGCCTAAAAAATACAAAATAAACAAGAATATGACGAATAAGCCACCGGCAACCGCTAGTCTATTTTTCTTTAAACGCTGCCATGCGTCTTTCCAAAGTGAGTTTCCCTTTTCAATCGGTTCAATGTTAGTTGATCCTTCGGGAAGTGTTCGTGGCGAGAGCGACAGCATGGTGTAAATTTATTTCGATTTGGGTTTAATCGAATTTCAACTTTGGATTTAACCATACTTGTACTACATCTACGACGAGATTTAGAGTTATGATAAAACCTGCATACAAGATAACTGTGCCTAAAACCATAGTGTAATCACGGTTGAATGCAGAATTAACGAACTCCCTACCTAGTCCTGGAATTTGAAAAATGGTTTCGATTACAAACGACCCTGTTAAGATACCAGCTATTGCAGGTCCTAAGAATGATACGACGGGTAAAAGTCCACCACGTAGGGCATGCTTCATGATTATTCTTAACTCACTCGCGCCTTTTGCTCGAGCTGTTCTGATATAGTCTTGGTTTAGTACTTCAATCATTCCACCGCGCGTTAGGCGTGCTATATATGCTGCATAAAAGTTACCCAAGGTAAAACAGGGTAGTATGCGGTCTATTGGGGTGTACCAGCCGGAAGCGTTAAACCAACCAAGATATATTGCAAAGAAAAGCACCAAGAGGGGACCTAGCACAAAGGACGGAACACAAATGCCACTCATTGACAAAGATGTACATAAATAGTCGAGCCAACTATTACGCTTAACTGCTGCTAAAATACCTAAAGGTAACCCAATTCCTAGTGCTATTAATAATGACCATGCACCTAATTCTAAAGAAACAGGTAATTTATCAGCTATAATTTCATTAACCGTACGATTTGGATATTTAAAGGAGGGCCTAAAATCAATTCCGAAAGCGGCTTTTAAATCTAATCCCTGCGTAAGCTCCATGGGATGAAATTTTTTAGGACATAGATCATATACATAATCTAAGTACTGTTTCCATAAGGGATCATTGAGATGATAGTAAGCTTGTAGATTACGTAGTACTTCAGGAGTTACTGCTTTTTCAGCTGTAAACGGACCTCCAGGAACAAATCGTTGCATGAAGAATGTTCCTGTGATGATTATAAGCATCACGGGGATAGCCTCAAGTAACCTGCGTGCGATAAAACGTAGCATGGAAGACGCTAAGAGTAAAACGATGGATCGAGGCATTGTCGAGCCACAGCGCCCATAAAAAAGCTGCGAACTTGAGTAGTATCGCAGCTTTTTTTAACGACTTTAAATGGCACTCATTGAGTCTTATCAGCCATCATAGCATCCCTACGTGCTTTAAATTCATTACCCGGGCTCCACTCAGGCCACGTTTCAGAATTTGCCACGCGTTTTCCTAGCTCAAAGAGTGTTTCAGTATCCTGTACAGAGCCTTCCATGGTCCAATTGGGTTGAATAACATCCGTAACTTTATGATACCGGTTAGTGGTATAATCATCTTCTAGAAGTCGCCCATAATCTGCGTCATGGCCTTCATAAAGTGTACCGCCGCGTATCATACATGAAGGCACTCCAACACGTGCAAATTCAAAATGGTCGCTACGATAGTAGGTGCCTCTTTCAGGGAAGAGTTCGCCTCTTATAGTTCTGCCTTGTTCTTTACCAATTTGTGTAGCCACATCATCAAGAGTCGATGCTCCAAGACCTACACTAACCATGTTGCGAGTTTTACCATATACATTGATACCATCCATGTTCAGGTCCGCCAATGTTTTGTTTAAAGGGTAGAGAGGATTCTGCGCGTAATATCTAGATCCTAGAAGGCCTTTTTCTTCAGCAGTGACTGATAGAAAAAGAATACTACGCTTAGGTTTGTCTTTATCATCTAGTTTGGAATAAACATGCGCTAATTCAAGTAGTGCTGCAGTACCTGCAGCATTATCTGACGCTCCATGAAATATTTGATCACCTACTAGACGAGAATCTCGTCCCAAGTGATCCCAATGAGAGGAATATATGATGTATTCATCTTTGAGTTTGGGATCTGAACCAATAAGTTTAGCTATAACGTTTTTAGATGCTACATCGCGGACCTTATTTTGTACCGTAAAGCTAGCTTTTGTTTTAAGCGATATAGGATGGAAATCTCGGCTTACAGCATTTGCTTTGAGTGAAGCGAAATCGTAACCTGCGTCCTTAAATAAATTTTTAGCAGCATCTAACGTTAGCCAACCCTCAACGGCGACATGGCTTGCATTTCCGTCTGGAGTACGGAGATCGAAATTTTCCCGACCCTGACTTACTGCTACAACAGCAAAAGGATATCCTGCCGGTCCTGTTTCGTGAACGATTAAACATGCTGCAGCTCCCAATGCTGAAGCTTGTTCGTATTTATACATCCACCTGCCATAGTAAGTCATGGCTTTACCCTTGAATACTTTGTCATCTAGTTTTGTTGGATCATTCTCGTCTGGAACTGGTGGGTCATTTACTAGGACCACAATCGTTTTTCCTTTTACATCTACACCTTTGAAATCGTCCCAATTATATTCTGGTGCGATAACTCCGTAGCCGCAAAAAATCATTTCACTGTCATTTACCTCAACTTTGGGGGCTACTCGATGCGAGGTAGCCACATAGTCATTTATCCAAACGGGATAATTTTTCTTATCGCCAATTTGGAAAACGGTTTCTGTTTTTGATGTAATGCCAACCAAAGGTACATCTTGTAGGAAACTGCCCTTTGGATTTCCTGGCTTAAGTCCGCAGCTTTTAAAATAAGCTTGAATATAATCAGTAGTCTTTTCTTCGCCTACTGTTCCTGGTCCTCTTCCTTCAAATTCGTCTGAAGAAAGTACTTTAATATGTTTTAAGATGCGTTCTGAAGAGAACGAGTCATCGAGTGAGGTCTGTGAATAAACAGATGTTACAAATACGGCCGCAAGCAAGAGAGCAAAGCGTTTCATATAATTATGAATCTTAAATTATTTTCTTAATGGCAACAATAAGCTAGTTTGAGAGATCTAAATCTAAATAGGACCTAGTCCATAAAGGATCTTGATACCAACCTTTGACATGAGTTTGCATCAGCCAGTTTTGAGTATTAACGTAAAGCGGGGCTAAGGGAGCTAAATTAAGCAAACGATTTTCGGCATCTTTGAGCATGTTTAAGCGGGTATCCAAATTATTAACCGTGCGTGCTTTTGCGATAGTTTCATCAAATACAGGATCACTAAAATGAAGGTAGTTATTGCTTGCATTCGTGCTGAAATTTTCAAGCACGGCCAATGGATCGGCTACTTCAGGTATGATGGTCATTAAAGCGATACTATAATTACCGCTATGAACATCGTTTATGTGAACGCGCGCTTCTCTCACGCTTAATGTAACAGTTATACCTAAGTCTTTTTTTAAAGTAGCTTGGATAGCTTCTAATAGAGATATATTAGTCCAACTTGATAGTTCTAGTGTGGGAAAATTACTTCCATTAGGATAGCCAGAATCAGCGAGTAAACGTTTAGCACGAGCGAGATCACGCTCGCGTTGCTGCTGCAAGGGTAGTGCGAAACTACTTGATTGAGCCGTCCTCCATAACGCTTCGGGTACTATGGTTTGCGTTGATTGTTGACCTCCTTTGAGTACATCAGAAACAAGTTTATCTCTATCGAGTGCCAATGAGATCGCTACGCGAACTCTGGGATCGTTGAGTGGATATTTATGAATGTTAAAAGCAAGAAAGCGAGTTTCTGCTAAAATACTCCTATGGATTTCTAAGGGGCGTTCTTTTTTATAAACAGCTATTTTGCTTACTGGTGTGGACATCGTTACATCAACTCCTCCCGAACGAAATGAACGCTCTTCTGCGTCTGAATCATCGAAACGAATAAATTCTAATTCTGATACCCGTATTTTTTCTGCGCCGTGATAATTAGGATTTTTTTCTACAACAATTTTCTGTCCAGGAATCCACTTTTTTAATAGATAAGGTCCGTTGCCTACAAAGTGTTCAGGTTTAGTCCATTGTTTTCCCCACTGGTTGACTGTACTCATATGAACAGGAATCCAGATTCCACTGGATGCGTACATAAGAAATTCAGGCATTGGATTATCTAAAATTACAATTAAGGTGAGAGGATCAGGAGCAGAAAATCCTACTTCTGCGAAATCTCTAATTTCACCCTTCATATATTTTTGAGCGTTTTTTACTGGAAATAATAGTTCAACTTTACGAGCGAGTGTAGCTGGAGTTAATACTCGTCTGTATGATTCAACAAAATCGTACGATGTAACGGGATCTCCGTTCGACCATTTAGCATTTGGTCTTAAATGAAAGGTCCATATTTTTTCATCTGTTGAATGCGACCAGTTGATTGCAGCAGCAGCTTGAGTTGCTTGCTCTTTACTCGAGGGTACCACTAGCCCTTCGCTCAGTGCCCTGATTATAAAATAGTCGTCAGGTAATGATGCCGTACCTGCGTCTAAATCTGAAGGCTCATTACGCTGACTGATTCTAACTACAGTCTTAACCTGATCTTTAGTTATAGTTTTTGTACAACTTGTAGCAAAAACCAAAACCCCTAAAAGTAACGTTAGTTTCAATAAGTAGCGCACAACTCTTAATGTGGTCGTTTTACCTGTTTTTTAAAGGTGTTTTATCTTTAATTAGGTTAAATTTGTTTGAGATCTGCGATTGACCTTGAGCCAAGACTCTATGAACGTAGACGCCTTCAGGTATAAAGTTCGGAGGAGTGGCTGAGTGGTTTAAGGCACCTGACTTGAAATCAGACGTGGGCGCAAGCTCACCGGGGGTTCGAATCCCTCCTCCTCCGCCAAATCATTATCGGTTAAGTGAGTGAGAGTTAATGATTACTGTATTTTAATCTCTACTTTAAGCCGTTAACTATAGCTCTAACATTGTTTTTATACATACTAATATATGTCTGACATTCAGTGCTGCCTAATCCGTCCGAGTAGAGAACTGCTCCTAATCGTACACCTGTATCACTAATTATTCCTTCTGTGATTTTTGGATTAATTCTATTTTCTATAAATATAGTTTTAATTTTTTCTCGTTTAATAAAATCTATCAACAGTGCTATGTCTCTCGCATTTGGTTCTGACTCCGGAGATAAGCCTGCAATGGAATGTACTCTGAACTTAAAGTCGTCTGCGAAACGCGTGAACGCATCATGTGATGTGACTAATTCCCGTTTGTTAAGAGGTAGCTTAGAGATTTCGTTTAAAGACCAAAGTTTTAACTCATTGAGTTGGGCTATTTTTAAAACTGCGTTAGCTTTAAAGTAGCCGGCGTTCATTGGGTTTAGACGGATTAAAGCATCTGCTACACTGTTAGTGGCATCAATTACGCAATCTATGCTCTGCCACCAGTGAGGGTCAGGATTCTTTTTATTAGATTCAGACGTTTTTAAATTTGTTAGATCACCTAGCGCTATTAATTCAGCATGAGTATTAGTATTTTGTACAAGTTTGCTTAGGTATGATTCCATACCTAATCCCGATGCTAAAATAAGATTTGCTGATTCTACATATTTAAGATCATAGGCAGTTGGCTCAAATGTATGCGGATCTACGTCGGTTTTAATTAGAGCTATAACAGTAACTTTGTTACCCCCTACATCTTGAGCAATTTCAGTAATTATACTATGTAATGAAATTATTTTTATAACCGCAGCTTTACTTAAAAGCGGAGTAAAAAGACTAAGAGCAAAAAAACATACAAAACTAATCCTTGAGTGTATCATTTAAGCTTAGAAGTCTGTTGATCAGAAAATGGTTCGAAATTAAAGTAGTTAGGATCTTGAGAATCTGTTGTTTTTACTAAAGGGTCAACTCGTGTCATATCATAAGGGCGTCTCGCATAGGATTCGACCCATGAGTTGCGTAGTGCCTTAATTTCACTAAGCGTCGCTGCTGCCCATAAAGGCCTGAGTGCTCTTAAACGTTGTGCTGTAACATGAAGGCGATCTGGCCTAAGAACAGCCACAAGTCCTCTTTCTTCTCCGCTCAGAAGATACGGAAAGTTAGCATCACTTGGTAGCCCTTGATAACTCCATAATTTAGCTTGGTCGTTCCACTTAACTGTTCCAAAACGATAGCAACCCTTTTTGCGTATGAGCCAACTTAACCAATGGCCTGTATTAATATAGTCAGCTCCTGCTAAAAGAAATTCGCTTAGGTTAATTGGTGAAGGTTTGGTTAAGGTTGAATCAATTTTCTTAATGATTTCAGGTGTTAATAATCCGGCCTCGCGTAATTCAACAACTAATAGATCATCTTCAGATCCCTGCAAAAAAGAGATCATGTATGATGCTTTAAAAGAAATATAAGTCCTAGAGATGTGATAATGCAGCCAAGAGGGCCTATTATTTCGGACAACCCACATTCAATGAAGCACAATAATCCGGAGTATATAAAGGCAAAGCATAAGGCTAAATGCCTTAAATTGAGTGCCATAAAGATAAAACTTAAAATAGCGATTAACATGCCTGCCGATAAAATTAGTCCTACAACTACCTGATCATGAGCTTGAACAATAATTTGATTTATTGTCTCAAGTGATGGGATATCGTTAAGATGTTTATTCATTTTTATTTAATTTAAGCGTAAGAATATCTGATGATAAAAAATCTTCAGGGCTTATAATAAAATGGATACCGTATTCTTTCTCAAATTGTTTAAATACAAAATCATTTGTAACATAATTACGCATACTTAAAGTGAGTTCATTAAAATGTTTTGCCCTAAAAGTGAAGCGTCCAATAATAGTGCTGAATCCTTCAATTAGGCCAAAGGCTATATTGGTATCCCGCTTAATAGGATGAATATCAGCTCTGTATTGGGGAGAAGTTATAGCCGCTAATTGCAGGTATGCATCTGTTGTTTCTGTTGAATATAAATAATGCGGTTTAGATTCGCTTCCAAAGATTATGCTATAGCTACTAGAAACAAGTATTAAACTGAACCATGCTTGTTTAAAAATGTGATTCATGTTATATTATTATTGAAATAAAATTGGGCTGTTGTGATTTACGCTAAAACGAGCCAGTTCGAGCAGGGAGTCTATGCTTGCTAAAATCTCTGTTTGGCTAGGTGATGCTTCTTTAATGAAGTAGCTTCTTACTTCCCTTAGTTCTTTAATTAAACTAAGCGATTGTTTTGAGGTCCATTCACCATCGCAATCGCTATGATTTAATAAAGTATTCAATCTAATAGAGTTATTATTTGACGCATTAGCATGAAGAAGTTTCATGCGAAAATGATTAAAATCGGAATAGCTTCCCATATCTAAACCTGAGGCGTCTTTTGAATCTAAAAAAACACAAAGGTATAAACTCATTATTCGCTCCTTTTCGTTAATGTATTTTTATGTAAATAAATGAAATCAATTAAATCTTGGCTTAAAATACAGGCCTTGGGCGTGATAAGTACTAATTTTTTATTATCCACCAGCGCTTTATATAAAAGCATTTGTATTTGATTCGTTAATCTTAAGAAATATACATGTTTTAAGAGATAAAAATGAGTGCTTGTTTCTGCATCATGTTTAATCACATTTGGTACTGAAATTGTCATAAAGATAATAACGGTAGTTGTTTGGGTAGTGGCATTAATTTTACTCCATAGGTTTTAGACCATCTCTTTAGTTCATCACTAATGGGTCTATCAGTATAAATGGTTAGCGTCTTTTCATCGATTGTTGCTTTAAAGGTTTGTAGACGTATTTGTCTCGTTGGGTATATCATACTACTGCCTGATTTTATTTCAGTATACCCTCCGTCGGTACTGTCTAATACAGTGCCTTTATGAATTCCCTGTTTAGTGTACTGACAAACACCAACAATTTTTTTAAATAAAGGACTTTCGATTTGCTCTTGAGTAGGTCTCCAAATAATTTTGTTTTTTCCTAAATTAAGATCTTTCAAGATTCTCTCCTCTGCTTCTCTACCGTCTGTTAATGCTTGCAGCATACCAGGAGCATTAGGTTTAGCTGGGAAAATTGTTGGTAGTGGATTCTCCAGCGTCTCTAGGTATCCATCTATAGCTTCATCTAAATAGGGATGGCACTGCATTGATCTGATTTCATCTATAAATCGCGTTCTATAATCTGATTCTAAAAGCGAATGATTATTATGAGCTATTTCTATTAGCCAGGCGCTATCTTGTGCTGCTATTGTTTTACAAGCTGATTGATTCTTGCAATCTGGACTTAAAGCAAAATGCGCAGCCCATTTTGGAGAAAGATTTAATTCAACTGGATCTACAGGGTATCCTGATTGTGCAAATCGAGATAAAGATAAATAGGTGTAAAACTGATTCTGTAAAATTAACTCTCTGTAAGGATGAGTAGGTTCATCCTTATTAAGTTCTAGAAACAATGCAGCTGCAGATGAACGTGTATAACGTTCGTCAGCACTCCATTCTTTTATCTCTGATATTAAATCCAGATTGTTTGTTTCTGTACCTAAATGATATCCCCAGTAGCTATCTATAACTAGTCCCGTACGATAAAACGATTCTGTATTTTTTAGACTACGATGATTTAATTTTGCCCATGAAATGAGCTCGATAATATTTTCTCCTGAGTTTGAAATAGAATGTTCAATTTCGTGCGATGTTTCCTCATAAAAGCACTTAAGTAATGTAACCGCTGGTCGTGGATGTGTAACTATGAAATCGTTTATGCTTTTATTATTAAGACAGTGCGGTCCTATGCGTTTTAATAAATCCGGCCGGTAATTAAGTATATTTAACGTTTTATCTGATACTGGTTTATTTGTATTGTTTAAACTCTTCCTTATATTTTTTAAAACATTTTCATCAAAATTAGATTTCCAGTAGTTTCCGCTATCAACCCAAATAGCTTTAGGATAAGGAATCAGTTTATAATGTGGCGGTAACACATTACTATTAAAGCAAGTACCCTAACTGAGGTTAATTAATTAGGGGTAGTCTTAACACTTGCTTTAATAGATTACGTATATGTTCACTTCAAATACACTAACTAGAGTATTTTGTGTATTTGTGTCATACTCTGGAAATGTACTTCCTTTAAGTTCTGCGTTTGTCTGTATGACTTTAAGTGGTTTATTTATATTATCAGCCTCTGTTTTTATAAAACACCTGAGTTCTGTAGCTATGCAGGCCCCTATCATTTCAGATCTTATCAGTGTTTTACCTCAAGGTTGGCAAAGGTTGGAAACTACACAGGCTTATCTTATCTACACGGCTTGGTTATGCGCATGGCTTCTTCAGGCTAGATGCATCAAATTATGTTTCCCGTTATTGTTCGAAACAGAATTTATTAATAACGGTAAATTGTGGTTATCGTGGTCATTATTCTTTAAAAATAGAACTAAGCATGGATTTAAAATAGCAGGAATGCCGGTAGGCATCGACGAATTGAAGACATCTATTTTAGTAACCGGAGTTACGGGCTCTTCTAAAACGGCTGGTGTTTTGATGCCTGCTCTAGCGCAACTTTTAAGTACTTATAACAAAGAAATATTTGATTCTAATCATGATGATACTTATCAGAAATTAGGTGCCTTCATACCAGAGGTAAAAGGTGATTTAGTAGATGGTTGTATATATCTAGCTCATATGGCTGGAAGAGTAGTTTCCAGAGACATAATAATCGTGAGCCCAGCATGTCAGATACCCGTTGTTCGTTTTCTTGATGAAAAAAGTAACTACTGGTACGTGTCAGCTCGTGGCGGGTCAGGTTCATCAGATGCAGCCGAGCTTCTTCCTTATATTTCATACGAACACGTAGATCTTAACTATAGCTCTTCAATTTCTTCAGCTATTTTCGAAACAAAAAGTGATTTCGACGCAGTTTCTGATGTACTAGGCTCTGTTATTATTACCATGGGCTCTCTGAAGCCGCGTTTTATTGGCTGGAGATGGAGAGGTAACAAATTAATCCGAGTAAGCCATACTATCCGATGGAATCAAGCGGAGTTACTTAATGATAACTGTGATAAACCTATATTAGCTGAAGCTCCGAAAACTCTAAAAATCAATGGGTTAATATTTATTGATAATCAAGTACACTATAATCTTGTAGATCCTAGATTACCTCCTGCGGAGGCTGCTGAAAGACTAGCTCGATTAGCTGTAATGGCTAAGGCGCACACAAACAAGGGTGATAATGATTACTTTTATGAGCAGGGAAAAAAACTAGTAACGGCATGTATTACACTACATAGGGCCTTACATAAAACACCGTGTACTGCGACTGATATTGTTAAATTAATTACTTACGAAGGAGTTCTAGATACCTCGTTACTGGAATTAGAAAATATACTTAGCTTAGAAAGCACTATTGAGTCACGATCAAGAATACCCTTAGAGGCGCTTTTGGCCTATTTCAGAAATGAATGGTTGCATATGCTTTCTGATGTGAAAACAGCTACGATAATTATTTCTACGATCTCTAGTACTTTTGATATATTTTTACATGATCCAAATCTTTCAGAAACCTTTTGCCAACCTTCAACTTTTTCTTTCGAGGATATTATACAAAAGGGTAAAATTATATGTCTAGTTCCCGGTGATAAATATGAACAGTTAGGCAGGGTTTTAGGTACAGCTTGCAAGTTAGATTTTCAGAGCACTATGCTTTCAAGGACTTCTCGACCTGAGTTAAACTCAAATCGTCTTGTAGTCTATTTTGCTGATGAGTGTCACAAGTATGTAATAGGAGGCTCTAGTACATCCGGTGATCCCTATTTTATGAATCTGTCGCGCTCTAATAATATTGTTAATATTTGTGCTACTCAAAGTTATGCTTGGTTAGTAGACGTATTAGGAAGAGATACAGCCAACGTTTATATATCAGCTTTTGGTGTTCAGTTTTGGTTGCAACAAACAGATCCCGAAACGTGTAAGCGGGCCGCTGATATATGTGGCACTGTAATTCAGAAAGATTTAGTTGAGGATCAAAATTTAGATTTCGCCGGATTCTGGTCTGTTCTAGAATCCGGTAAAGAACTCGTTCTCAACCATCATACTAAATCCAGAAAGATAGAACGTTATAGTTCTGAGGAATTCGCTCAACTTGATGTGGGGGATATCGTTGCTTATAATAAAGGACGTAAAGGTAAAATAGCTAAAGTCATGCGAGGTGTAGCGAAGTATCATTTTTGTACTCAAAAACCCGACGGAGTTACTGAAGTTCGTAACAGGGTTCGTGAATACTACCGTGAGCTCATAGAGAATAAAACTTACGAACAAGGTAAGGCTGAGCAGTGGAGTAGGCTTATTTCATCTTAGTTAGGAAAATAAAATATACCCTGATAATTATATGAATAAAAATAAATCTACCCCAGCTAGCTACGTAGTAAGCAGCATTTTAATGTATGAAATTCATGGCCTAAAAGGAGTAGGAAAGGTACTTATGTATAACCGTTTTGGTGACCCTTTACTTAATTATCCTAACGTTAAATATAAGGGTAAAGCTATCAATGTATGGTTATTTAATAATATTTTAGAGCCACTACTTAAACGTTGGGGTTCTCATACCTTAAATGGTAAGTGTTTAACATATTTTATTAAATCGGATGTGCAGCAAACGATTATTAAGATTCAAGAAATATTCAAAGTTGTTTTCAAAGAGTGTATTTCTTTTGGAGAAACTGCACTGATGGCTGCCTCAAGTGTCGTTTTAAATCTAGTGAGAAGCATACTCACGATTAAAGATTTTATGCTAGGAAATAGATCGCGTATCATGAAACCTAGACGCGGAAAACCTAAAATAACCGACAGTCATGAAGTCATAGAATTCGAAGCTGAAATAGCATGGTGTGGATTAACTTATTATCCTTACCGTTCTGATTACTTTTTAGCAGGTGTAGAAAACCCAACTAATCCTGAAAAACTAAGACTAAATCGCTTAGACCCAGGTCATGTTCGTAATCTTTTTCGTTGTTCTAACAAAGTAATAAACGATACATGTGACGAAGCAGTCGTATCTCTTAAACAGTATATTTCAAAATCTGAAGAATTCGTTATGTCTGATTTAGGATGTTTATTGTCCCAATCTTTTCCAACGACTTATGATTATTAGGAGAATAGATCTGGAGTTGTTCTGCTCAAAAAGTCTTCCATGTAAGCAGTTGTAGCTTTACCTTCTATAAATACGGGATCAGCCATAATTGCTTTATGTAAAGGAATTGTTGTCTTTATACCACGTACTAAATATTCGCTTAATGCTCGGTAAGTACGCTCAAGTGCTTCTTTTCGTGTTTTACCTGAACAAATGAGCTTTCCAATCATTGAGTCGTAATGAGGCGGGATTGTGTATCCGCTATAAGCATGGCTATCTACGCGAACTCCTAAACCGCCTGGGGCATAGTAAAGGCCAATTGTGCCGGGTGATGGAGCAAAATTACGCGCTGGGTCCTCTGCATTGATGCGACACTCTATCGCATGACGAGTAAAAGTAATATCGCTTTGATCAAACTCCAGCTTTTCGCCGTTTGCTATTTTGATCTGTTGTTTAACCAAATCTATGCCCGTTACTTCTTCGGTTACGGGATGCTCTACTTGAATCCGAGTATTCATCTCGATGAAATAGAAATTACCTTTCGCATCGACTAAGAATTCTATTGTTCCAGCATTTTCATATTCTGCAGCTTCTGCAGCTCGAATAGCTGCTTTACCCATCTTTTTTCTTAAATCTGGTGTTAGGAATGGGGAGGGTGATTCCTCGATTAACTTTTGATGTCTGCGTTGTACTGAGCAATCCCGTTCACCCAAATGAATGATCTTACCAAATTTATCACCTAAAATTTGGAATTCGATATGTCTAGGGCGCTCTATGTATTTTTCTAAGTAGAGGGCTCCATTACCAAAGGCTTTTTCAGCCTCGTTCTTTGCCACAAAAAATTCCTTAGCGAGTGATACATCATTATGAGCTATACGCATTCCTCTGCCACCACCTCCGGCGACAGCTTTAATTATGACAGGATAGCCTATTGTTCGCGCAATCTTGACTGCTTGAGCATCGCTTTCAATTGGACCGTCACTGCCTGGAACAGTAGGTACTCCAGCTTTTTTGACAGTATCTTTAGCGATAGCTTTATCGCCCATTATCTTAATTGATTTCGATTTAGGACCAATAAACTTAATATTACATGATTCACACTGTTCTGCGAATTTAGCGTTTTCAGATAAAAAACCGTAGCCTGGATGAATTGCATCTACATCTGCTATTTCTGCAGCACTCATGATACGATCAGCCCTTAGGTAGCTATCAGCACTCTTTGGGCCGCCAATACATATGGCCTCATCGGCTAACTGTACATGTAACGATTGTACGTCTGCTTCAGAATAAACCGCTAGGGTTTTGATACCAAGTTCACGGCATGCACGGACAATACGCAGTGCAATTTCTCCGCGATTAGCTATAAGTACTTTTTGGATCATTTATATCGAAATACGAAAGGTTAGATTAGGGGGCTTCGTCTTCTTTTGAGATCGAAGGAAGGGTCTAACGCTATTTTGTAACGTTATGACCTGGTTAGCTTAGTTGATTTTAACCTTAAACAATTTTTGGCCGTACTCTACCGGTTGGCCATTTTCAACAAGAGCTTCAATTATAGCGCCCTGGGTTTCAGCCTGTATTTCATTCATTATCTTCATTGCCTCGATAATGCATACCACGCTTGTAGCAGTAACTTTCGTGCCTGCCTCAGCAAAAGGCTTACTTTCAGGTGATGCTGATCTGTAGAAAGTCCCAACCATAGGTGACTTAATATAAGTAACTCCTGTTTCGTCACCTGATGCGGCCGGGACTGGCACAGGTATAGGTGCAGCCGGCGCACTTGGAGCTTGTTGAGCTGGAATATAAACTGGAGCTGGAGTGGATGAAACAACGGGAAGACCATTTGCACCCCTGCAAATTTTGATCTTCAATCCATCTTCCTCAAAGGCAAATTCAGATAGATCTGAGCGCTTCATCAATTCGATGATCTGTTTGATCTGTTTTAAATCCACGGTAAGCCTTTGTATGTAGTTTGAGTTATTCGAGGTTAGTCGAAATATGCAGTATTTCGTTCAATACTTTTGTAGGGATTTAATCAATCATTCTATTTTTATATATTTCATAATTAACCCTATTTATAGGTAAAATACTCAAAAAACCTCATATTTTAGCTAAAAAATCGATTTTTTATCAAAATATCGTGAATTAAGTATATAGTTTGAAAAGCACTTATAGGGCTAAACTAGTGCTTTAAATAGGTTATTTACTCTACTTAACTGTATATCAATTAAGTCTCGTTAGAAATAATAGCATTTTTATTCAAAATAAGCATATTTTGGCCTAAAACCGTCAGTTTAAGCTAAAATTGGTCATAAAATAACGTTTTTTAGAAATTTTGACCCTTACTAACAATGTATTATTATATATTTAATTTAATAATAAAAAATCCCTTTAAAATTAAGAAAAGGGTTAGCTGATGGTTTTTTAAAATTACTTAAAATAAGCCTTTTTTGATTAAAAAAGCTTATTTTAATCCTATTTTGAGCGATTTAAGTCCATTTTCGTTAAAATACTCCAATTTTAGGTATTTAACTCATAAAAGTATCGGAAATGACTTTGATGTGGTGGCACTTCTTTTTTTAGCCAGTTAAATCAGCAGTAAGGAAATCTCTACCCCGTGTTTAAATATATTATACCTTCACGTTGAATTTGTTTTCATACCAATTTCAGTGGTCATTTTAATTATGCACCGCAATGTCGTTCTTAAGTTATGAGTTCGGAACAAATCGAATCCAAGCCTCAGAAATTTGAATCTCTTATTAAAGAGGGAGGCGGTTTTATGAGTGCTTTTGAATTGGTTAAGCCTCAAATGGCAGCTCTTGATATATATATTAAGTCTCAGCTCGTCTCCTTTGAGCCAGAGATCAGAGAAATGGCTGAATTTTGCCTAGCTTCATCGGGTAAACGTATCAGACCAGCTTTAGTTTTTTTTAGTGGATGGAAGGGGCCAGACTACATTTCAGATGACTTGGTGCGAGCCGCTGCAGTTGTTGAGATGGTTCACTTAGCAACTTTGGTGCACGATGATATTATGGATGAAGCCCATATAAGACGTGGCAAATCAACTGCTTTTAAGGTCTACGGTTCTACAGCTTCAGTGCTATTAGGTGACGCGCTATTTTCGCATGCGCTTTACCTTGCGACGCAATTTTCAACAACAGAGGTTTGTGCTGTTGTATCTGATTCAATGCGTAAAGTGTGTGCGGGTGAAATAATCCAAACGCTTAGACGGCGTACTAATTTAGTATCAAAAATAGACTATAACCGCGTCATTCAGCTTAAAACGGGTGAATTATTTCGTGTTTCCTGCTTACTAGGCACGCGTCTTAATGGACTTAGCTCAGAAATAGTAGATGGCGCATCCCGTTTCGGTAATCATTTAGGTATCGCTTACCAAATCTACGACGACCTTGTAGATTTTTTTGGCGACGAAAAAAATATAGGAAAAACGCTAGGTACCGATTTATTAAGCGGAAAAATGACGCTGCCACTGTTTATACTTAAAGATCATTTGTCTGAGCCTGAAAAAAGGGAACTCGAAAATGAAATGTGTGGAAAATCGGCTCCTCAATTAGAACTCCGTCTTAGTCAAATGAAGACTTTTGGAGTATTCTCCCAAGTTGTTAAAGCTATAGACGAAGAAGTTGAGACAGCTCGTTCATTTATTTTACCCTATCAAAGTACGATACGCGCTATTCCAATGCTTCTAGGACTAACTGATGTATTTAAAGCGCAGGTTGCATCTTTAGGGGCATAAGGTTTTTCAATTGCTCTTAGAGTTCTAAAGCATAATTTAATACTTGTGTTGGATGTAATCAAAGTCCCCAGTAAGACGCTTGTGGCGTCCCCTGAAAGGCTTCAAGAGGCTGATCAGGACAGTATTATTGTAAAACAAGTACAGGCAGGTGATGTAGCTGCTTTTGATCGTTTGATTTTAAAGTACCGTGAAAGAATTTACGGGGTGATTTATCATATGACTTCGAATCGTGAAGATGCATCTGATTTAGCCCAAGATGCCTTTATCAAGGCCTTTCAAGCAATTAATCGGTTTAATGGTCAGTCCTCTTTTTTTACCTGGATCTACCGTATAGCAATAAACTCCACACTCAGCCATCTACGTAAAAACAAGTTTAAAACATTTTTAAGCCTCGACACGGTAAATAGCGAAGAGCCTGTATCGCAAGAACTTATATCAGCTCTAACAGATAAAACAGGTGCAGACAGAGATGCTTTTGTTCACGAACTTCAGGAAAAATTGAACGAAGGGATGCAGAAATTGTCTATCAAGCATCGCACTGTGATAACTTTATACGAAATAGACGGACTCAGTCATCAAGAGATTGCTGATGTTATGGACTGTTCCGTAGGAACGGTACGATCACGTTTGCACTATGCTAAACAACTTTTGCAGGCCGAAATGAAGGCATATATTAGCTAATGAATAAGGATCCCCAAAAGAAAGTTACTATAGAAGGTCTGATGCGCTTTAAGCGTAATGAACAGCCAGCTCCAGAATTTTGGCGTAGTTTTGATAGAGAGCTTCGTGCGAAGCAACTTGCTGCTATTGTTGAAAGACCTTCGTGGTGGACATCCCTATTAGCTCCATTTGCTTATGTACGTAAGCATCCAGCATTATGCGGTGCTGCAGCAGCAGTACTACTTAGTTTTGCGAGCTACCACTACATCCATAGTTTAAGTAATCAAGGGCTAAGCCTAAATTCCTCTCAGTCTGTAGCGGACGTAGCTGTACCACTTGCAGATACAGATGAACAGACTAACAAAGATGATACACAAGCTGTTGAGGTTTCTCGTCCTAAAGTATCTACTGTAGCTCAAGTTTCTTATAAAACATCTCATGGAGCAGTAGAGGTACAAGATAAGCGCTTTCAGTCCTCGGGTTTTAGAACAGAATTTAGCGATATTGATTCACCTTCTGCTCGTTTAATAGCTGCAAACTTAGCAGCAGCACAGGCCTCGCATCCCGAGATGATAAGTCATTTACTTGCACTTGATTCACGTATCGTTTCAGCTACTACTGCAGACTATTCTCGTGAACCTCTTGAGCATGTAGTATCTCCTTCAGAAGAGCGCCGTGCTCGTTTACTTGCTACTTCACTTCCCTCTGCAACACGTGCTGATAGTCGCATGGGATCCTCTGGTATTGAACGCACAATAAGCAACCTATCTACAGACCGCTTATATCAGTCCATTCATCGTTATGATGTTGGTAGCGATAAGATCTCTATGACAGTAAAGTTTTAGTCTTAGCTGAGATGCTTAGCTGGGCGGTACGCAGATACCGCACGTATTAAAAAAGAAGTCATTTCCTTTGTCGTCTACGAGAATAAATGCTGGGAAATTCTCGACCTCTATTTTCCAAATCGCTTCCATACCTAGTTCAGGATATTCTAGCACTTCAACTTTACGTATATTTTCTTTTGCTAGAATTGCCGCCGGTCCTCCAATTGAGCCTAAGTAAAAACCTTTGTGCTTTTTGCATGATGCAGTTACTTGAGTGCTTCTATTTCCTTTAGCAAGCATGACCATAGATCCTCCGTGAGATTGAAATAAATCCACATAACCGTCCATTCGCCCTGCTGTAGTTGGTCCGAAAGATCCCGCAGCATAACCCGTAGGCGTCTTGGCAGGGCCTGCATAATAGATTGGGTGATCTTTAATATATTGGGGAAGACCTAAACCTGCATCTAATCGTTCTTTAAGTTTAGCGTGCGCTGAATCACGTGCCACGATGAGTGTACCTGTAAGAGAAACACGTGTGGTAACAGGGTGTTTTGATAGTTCTGCTAGGATATCTGGCATCGGACGCGTTAAATCTATCTTAACGATTCCTGTTTCTTTTAGAGTTCTAAATTTCTCTGGTATATACTGACCAGGATTTAATTCTAATTTCTCTAAGAATATGCCGTCTTCCGTAATCTTGCCTTTTATATTACGATCGGCACTGCAAGAAACGCCCATTGCCACAGGACAACTTGCTCCGTGTCTAGGCAATCGAATGACTCGAACATCGAGAGCAAAATATTTACCACCGAATTGTGCGCCGATTTTACTATTCTGAGCTAGCTTTAGCACCTTAGCTTCCATGTCTAGGTCACGAAACGCTCTTCCATGTTCGTTACCTGTTGTGGGCAATGAGTCAAGGTAGCGCGTTGTACCTAATTTAAGTACTTTAAGACATGCTTCAGCGCTAGTTCCTCCCACAACAAAAACTAAATGATAAGGGGGGCATGCAGACGTTCCCAGGTAGGGTAGTTTGGCTTCTACAAAGGCCTCGAAGGATTTTGGATTTAAAAGAGCTTTTGTTTCCTGATACAAAAATAATTTATTTGCTGAGCCACCACCTTTGGCGACGAAAAGAAATTCGTAGGAATTACCAGGTGTAGAATACAGATCAATTTGAGCGGGTAGGTTAGTCCCAGTATTTATTTCTTTCCACATATCAAGTGGAGCAGTTTGGGAGTAGCGTAAATTTTCTTTAGTATAACATTCAAAAACGCCACGGCTTAAATGTTCAGCATCATTAGTTGCAGTCCAAACGCATTCTCCTTTTTTACCTATTATTGCAGCAGTACCTGTATCTTGGCACATAGGTAAAATTCCACCTGAAGCAATTTCAGCATTTTTAAGTAAAGTAAGTGCAACATATCTATCGTTTTCCGAAGCCTCTGGATCATCAAGGATAGCCGCTACTTGCTTGATATGAGACGACCTAAGATAAAATGCGCAATCATGGAACGCATTTTGTGAAAGATATGCGAGGGACTCAGGCGTAACATGTAGTATTTTACGTCCTTCAATTATGCTTGTGCTTACTCCCTCTTTCGAGAGAAGACGATACTCGGTTGAGTCGGGACCGAGAGGATAGGGATCTTGGTATACGAAAGTCGGTGTAGCCATCACCAGAAACACTGCATTAATTTACCCTGTAAGTAAAGTCGATGACCGAGAACTTACCCTTTTACTTGATGCTTTAAATGAGCCATTTCTCTAATAACACGATCGAGTTGTAAGAGTTCTGTTGGGGGCAAGCTTTCTGATGGCGAACGACTCCACCCGTTAGAACTAGGCCATACTCGTTTAGTAAGGAACTGGTCTATTGTTGAAACCATTCCTCGCACTGAAAGATAATCCTGTTGCTCCTTCTCATCACGAAATGCAGTAACAAGTGACTGGGGTATCGCTGTGATCTCTTTACTGGAGATGTATGCAAGATCGTTAAGAGTAACAAATGAACGGCAGTCGATTAACGTAGTAGCTGGACGCTCAGTTTCTCCTCTTAGGTATTTATAATAATCTAAATGATTTTCTGCTAAGCCATCGAATTGATCTAATGCAATACGATCCGATCGGCCATCATTCCACTTAATATCAACATGAGAGCCTACGATATAACGAATTTCAGCCTTTTCGCATACAATCGTTTCAGAGTGAGAGCTTTCCCCAGCGCATGCGTGGGTCAATGCATAACGCATTGTCACTCCTGCAATGGTTGTAGATTCTACAAAGAAAGTATCAGCACCTTCTATATTATGAGCTCTATATAATTCTGCTTTAACAGCAGTTATTTTTGCCCAACTAAATAAATCATGCGTACCTGTCCAAAAAAGCATATTGTGGACGAAGTGAGCCATCGCATTTCCAAAACATGAATCAAGTTGTATTTTGTCGTCTATAAGTAGCTTACCAGCCCATGTGTTTCTTGAGAAATAGCTCGAAGGTCTAGGCCATTGTGCACTAAGCGCTGTTCTAATAACTGCACCAAATTCACCCTCTAAAATTCTTTGTTTAAGAGCTAAACGCGGTTTTTCTATAATGAAGTTGAAGCCAACTACCGATACTTTAGCGCTGCGTTTATCTGCAGCTATCATGCGCTCTAACTCAGTGTACTCCAGTGTTGGAGGTTTTTCTATATAGCAGGGTATACCACGTGCAGTAACAGCATCATGCATTTCTGCATGTAAATTTATAGGTGTGGGTATGATTACGAAATCTAGATCAGAGGCGCATGCCTCCAACATTGCTGAGTAATCCTTGAATACCACAATACCTCTCTCTGCAAAGCGCAGTGAATTTTTAAGCGTTGTAAACGTGTCCTCCATGGGGTCGCACGTACAGATCAAGCGACAATGCCCTTTTTCCTCTAGTTTAGCTACCGTAGTGTGGTGGGATCCAGCGAATCCTCCCATGCCTATAATACCTATACGCAGGGGTTTATTCACACGATTTTAAATTTGGGGAGATCTTGTCCATCTACAATTCCAGTGGGTCTTCCAAGAGAATCTATTGCGATAAGGTCGTCAATACGGTGTATCTCAAAAAAACGAAGTGCATCCACAACTAAAGCGTTTTCGGACACACATTTTGGGTTATGTGTCATAACCTCAAATACGCGTTTATTCATGAAATCTGATCCGGATACTGCGCACCGTCTAAAATCTCCATCTGTAAGTATACCGCTTAGTTTTTTATCTTTTAATCGCACCAAGGCAATACAGCCACTTTTAGCCTGTGTCATTGCTAGAATGGCTTCCTGAACAGTGATTGTATCAGGTTTTATAGGTAAGCGCTTACCTGTGCGCATGATATCTTTTACTTTGAGAAGTAAAACTTTACCTAAGTTGCCTGCAGGGTGATACTTAGCAAAGTCATCACGGGACAAATGGCGTGACTCCAAAATCACCATTGCGAGTGCATCCCCTAAAGCTAGTGCTGCCGTGGTGCTTGCTGTAGGAGCTAATTCTAAAGGGCACGCTTCTTTTTTGACCTGATATAGTAACTTATTATCTGAGTTTTGTGCTAGGTCTGACTTAGCATTAGAAGTAAACGCCACAATCTGTACGTTGAACCGTTTGAGTAAAGGAATCAGCTTAAGGATTTCTTCGGATTGACCGCTATTACTCAGTAAAATGGCCAAGTCGCCATCTTCACATAAGCCTAAATCGCCATGCAGGGCCTGAGTTGCATCGAGAAAACAGGAGGGTACACCCGTACTATTAAAGGTAGAGCAAATCTTACGTGCTATGTCAGCCGATTTGCCCACACCGCTGAAGATTATTTTTTTCTTTCTCCCTATTACGGCTTCAACTGCTTGCGCCGTTTTAACAAAATCAGTACCTAGGGAGCGGCTCGTTAGGCGTAAAGCCTCGGTTTCTATACGTATACACTCCCTTGCTCGGGCTAGTGCTATTTTCGAGTTTAGTGCCATTTAGAGTTGAGTCGCGAGGGGTGTAGTGTCGAATTTACGATTATACAATTTTCATTCAACCTCTTTTCTAGTTTGTGATCAAACTTCATCAAAGATTTATATTCCTTCAAGCCTTCTTAGTCGTGCTGTGTTTGGGTGGCTGTAGCGCGGATAACACTGTCGTTAAACCAGAAACGCAGGAAAGTCTGTATACAGAGGCTAATGTATTAGCTAAGCAGGGAAGAACCCAGGAAGCATTGGCAGCGTATTTAAAGGTAATTTCTAAGCGTGGCGATCAAGCCCCCGAGTCCCATCTTAATGTGGGTATTATCTATTTGGAACAAATTAAGGATCCTATAGCAGCAATCTATTATTTTAGACGCTATATTGAACTGGTGCCAAATTCTAAGCTCAACGAACGTGTTAAAGGTTTGATAGAAACAGCAAAGCGTGATTTCGCTCGAGGATTACCTGTACAGCCCCAAGAAAATATAGCTGGTCATCTCGATACCTTAGATCAAATGGAGCGCTTACAGCGTCAAAACGATGAACTTAATGCAGAGCTTGCTTCACTTAGAACCGGCATGGCTTTGCCCCCTGTACCTTACCACGCTCCTGAGCAAGGTGTGGATTATACGGGACTTCATCCGCTACCTCCATCCAACGAGACGTTAAGCGTTATAACACCAAATCAGACAGGTTCTACTCTATCCGAAACAAGTTCCCCGGAGGATAATGTAGAAGCTGTGGATACTCCTGAAGCGCATCCAGGAAGAACGCATACAATCGCAAAGGGTGATACTTGGTATAAATTATCTAAAAAATATTACGGTTCAGGTTCAAAATGGCAGCAGATAATTTCGGCGAATCGTGATCAGCTTAAAGGAGAACATCCTGCTTTAAAAATTGGAATGGTTATTAAAATTCCTTAAATATTAAAAATATAATCTATCTGTTTTATGTCTAATTTACCCCGTTTAGGTTTTGGAATTGTTGGCGTAGGTATGATTGCTAATTACCACTGCCAAGCTATCCGAGAGGCAAAGGGAGCAGAATTAATAGGTGTTGCAGCTCGCACGCCTGAATCTGTGAAAGCTTTTGCGGAAAAAAATGCAGTTAACTTTTATACAACGGATATTGAAGCACTCGTTAAACGATCCGATATCAATGTCGTATGTATTACTACACCTAGCGGATCACATCTTGAACCTGCACTCGCTGCTATACGTGCCGGAAAACATGTAATTATTGAAAAACCAATTGAGATTACATTAGAGAGAACGGATGCCCTACTGGATGCTGCAGAGAAAGCGGGAGTCAAGGTAGCAGCTATTTTTCAATCTCGATTTGGCTCTGGCGCGCGTACAGTAAAAGCTGCTCTTGAAGCAGGTCGTCTTGGCCGTCTTGTACTCGGCAGTGCCTATGTAAAGTGGCACCGTAATGCCCAATATTATACGGGTTGGAAAGGAAGTCTGAAAATTGATGGAGGCGGTGCTCTAATTAATCAGGGAATTCATGCCGTCGATCTTCTGCAGTGGTTTGTAGGTTTACCTTCAGAGGTTACGGGGTATGTATCACGATGTGTGCATAAGGGAATAGAGGCTGAAGATACAGCGTGTGCATCGCTTAAATTTGCATCTGGTGCTCTTGGTACGATTGAGGCGAGCACAGCACTTTGGCCAGGATGGTCGAGACGAATAGAGATTTGCGGAGAGAAAGGATCTATCTGTTTGGAAGACGATCGCATAGTGAAATGGGAATTTCTTGAGCCTACTCCTGAAGATGAAGCTATTCGCAACACGCCTATGGATGAGAAAATGAAATCAGGTTCCGGCGCTCCAAATCAAATAAGTCATTATGGCCACTTACTTCAGATTCAAGATATGATTGATGCTATACTGCTTAATCGTCCACTTGCTATAGATGGTAGAGCAGGTCGCAATGCAGTTTCACTCATCAGAGCAATTTATGATTCTGCTTCAACGCAGACACCTATTAGACTATAATATTAAATTACATGAAAAAAGCATATCCATATTTATATCTGAGTTTCGTTTTCACGGTAATGTTTTTTACCTCATTACAGGCAGAGATCACTCTGGCTCGTCCTAAAATTATCGGTATATCCCACATAGGACTTTGGGTTAAAAATATAGATGCATCCCGCCAGTTCTACAAAAATTATTTAGGTTTCGATGAACCGTATACGACAAATAATCCGGATGGCAGTGTGCATACAACGTGGATAAAAATTAACGATAAACAATCGGTAGAGTTATTTCCAATAAACGATAAAACTCCCTCTGATGGTGATAGTCTTTATCATATAGCATTAGAAACCGATGATGCGGTGGGTATGCTTAAATATTTAAAATCAAAATCAGTAACGGGACCAGGAGGAAAGCCGCTGCCTGAAACAGTAACTAAGGGTAAAATTGGTAATATGAATTTTTTTGCTGAAGATCCCGATCATCATATTGTTGAAATTGTACAGTATGCTGATACAGGTTTAACGCTTAAAAATGCAGGTAAAGCAATTCCTGCTAGTAGAATTGCTAAGCGCATGAGTCATGTTGGTGTAGCAGTGGGAAATCTTGAACGCTCGGTTAAGTTTTACCGGGATATCCTAGGAATGGCAGAGTTTTGGAGAGGAAGCGCAAATAACGTTACTTTAAGTTGGGTTAATGAAAGGCTTCCTGAGAGTCGCGATTACATAGAATTAATGCTTTACGGAAAAAAACCTAATTTGGATAGAGTTCATTCAATGCATCATATGTGTTTAGAGGTACCGAGTATCTATACTGTAGATACTACATTAAATACGCGCATGTTACCCGCAGTATGCAAAAAATCTACTGCAATCAGAGTGGGTGTTAATCGTAAGAGACAAATTAACTGTTTTGACCCAGACGGTACACGCGTGGAAATTATGGAAGCCTCTACCATAGATGGAAAACCAACTCCTCCATCCTCGACACCTCCGCCTAACGAAGATCAATAAGTATACTTAGTATTTAACTAAAAAACTTTATTATTCGGTTTAAGCTTTTTACTAGGGCCTCTATCTCGCTCTCTGTATTGTAGACATAGAAACTCGCGCGAGTTGTGCTTGTTAATCCTAACTTTTTCATCAAAGGCTGATTGCAATGATGGCCTCCTCGTAAGGCTATTCCATCTTGGTCAGCAAAGGTCACAATATCGTGAGCATGCACTTGCTTGAATGCAAAACTTACGAGACCGCTACGCTCTCCTTTAGGTCCTAATAGTCTAATATCGGGAATTTTAGAAAGTTCACTGTACGCTAACGCTGCTAAACGTGAATCGTGGTCTGATATTTCTTTTCTTCCTAAACTATCTATATAATCACACGAGACCCCTAACGAATAGGCATCTGCGTAATTGGGAGTGCCCGCTTCAAAACGTTCGGGCGATGGCTTCCATGTACTTCCCTCATAGTCTACAGTAGCAATCATACCGCCGCCGCCTTGCCAGGGAGGCATAGCATTCAAAAGATGTTTTTTGCCGTACAAAACACCAATGCCTGTTACTCCACACATTTTGTGACCTGAAAAACAAAGGAAATCACAATCTATTTCTTTTACGTTAATAGGTATGTGTCCAATTGATTGGGCTGCATCAACCAGAGTAATCGCTCCTACAGCCTTAGCGCGCTTACACAGTTCATTCACGGGATTGAGTATGCCGAGTGTATTAGAAATGTGGGTAAACGCGAAAATTTTTACTTCAGGAGTAAGCAATTTATCTAAACTTGATAAATCGAGATAGCACTCATCTCCGATTACGGGAACATACTTTATCTTAGCTCCCGTTTTCTGAGCGATTAATTGCCATGGCACAATATTACTATGGTGCTCCATTTCTGTGAGTAAAATAACATCGCCTGGTTTTAAGTGTGAGCCACCAAAACTTGCTGCAAGTAAGTTGATCGATTCCGTAGTACCGCGTGTAAAGATAATTTCCTCTGAACTTTCCGCGGCTATAAATTGTGCTAACCGGTTACGTGCACCTTCATATGCTTGGGTAGAGCGCATCGATAAGGCATGTAATCCACGGTGTACATTGGCATTATCTTTGAGATAAAAAGAGGCGAGAGCATCTATCACTACTTTCGGTTTTTGCGCCGTTGCTGCATTGTCTAAATAAATAAGCGGCTTACCATTTACATTTTGGTTAAGTATTGGAAAATCTTCGCGTACTGTATCCCAGGATTTAGACATATTAAACTGTGTGGCTATCGTTTGAATGTGAAAGAGGCTCACTTTTAAAAGCATTTAAAGCAGCATGCCATCCTAAGGTTGCGCATTTAATACGAGCAGGGAAAGCGTGTACTCCAGCAAATGCGGCTACATCACTTATTTCTTCCGTTTCTTTACCCGTTGTTACTATCTCATGAAATTGTTTATACAGGGCTTCCGCTTCAGCTTGTGTTTTCCCTTTAAGTTGGGTCGTCATCAAAGAAGTGCTTGCTTGCGATATAGCGCAGCCTGAGCCCTCAAAGGATATGTCTGCTATCTTATCATCCACGACATTTAAATAGACTTTACATTGATCACCGCATGATGGGTTATCGCCTTGCGCGACTCGATTGGCCTGTGGCAGTTTTCCGCGGTTTCGAGGACGGCGGTTATGATCAAGAATGACCTGTTGATATAACTCGGATAGATCTGAGGACATGTTTAAGAAAAACATTAGCCTAAATTGCCCTAATCGCAAAGCTCACTCTCAATAATTTTCTTTAAAATTAAGGGTGTACGCTAGGGTCTCACTCCTTGCTTGCCGCTTGACTGCTTTGGGGGATAAGGTTTTTGAGTCATAATTCTCATGGGTTTTGCAACAAATACCTCGTTTAAAGTGACATAAAGTTTGGTCTCTGCATGTACCTCCGTATTCAATTCATTCTATTTAGTGCGATTTCTACGCTGATATATGCGCAGGAGCCACTGAATAACCCTGTGCCCTTTGCTGCGGCTCCCTCGCTTAATACGGTTGGTCAAAATGCAATTACGATAGAATCCGCTAGACTGGCTCAAGAGTTAGGCTTTCCAGGTATTGCTTCAGGTATCTATAAGAAATTATTAGCCCAAACAGGCGGAGATCGAACTGCATTAAATCTGGATCTCGCCGAGGCGTTACTCGATGAAGGTAATCCTTTGGAAGCGAGTCAGGTCCTTAACTCCATGCGTTCTAATCATGGCCCAGTATGGCATTTAAGAAGCGCTCTTGCTGCACTAGCACTGAAACAATTTGATCTGGCTCGTTCGGAGCTTAATCAGGTAAAAGTTGAAAATTTAGGGCGTGAGGATCAAGCATGGGCTATATTTGCCCAAGGTGTTATTGCTAACATATCTGGTGATTATCGTTTAGCGGGTGAATATTTTAGTAAGGCAGAATCACTTGCTTCTACACAACTGACTAAAGCTCGTTTTGAACTTGCGCATGATCTGGCGCTTTTACGCTTAGGACGAGTAAGCCAAGAGGAAGCGAATCAGGCTAAAGTTAATTCCGAGAATAATCCGGGTAGTGTGGGCTACGATTTTGCACGAGCTTATGCAGTAATGCTTTATCAGTTAGGCAGACGTAATCAATCGATTGAGGCCTTACAGCATAATTTAATGATGCTGCCTGTTTTAGAAAGATCTCGTATAGATGATCTTCATTTTTTACTGGGTATGATATCAGGAGTTAATGAGGGAGCAGGACGCAATGCACTCTTTCAATTACTAGAGACTGGATCAGATACGGATAGACAACGGGAGGCCTTACAGCTGCTTGCTCGAGGAATGACACAAGGTTTCAGTAGGGATATTTTGCGTCAAGAGGTTGATAAATTAATCGCAAACAAAGTAGCCCATCCGATTTTAGACGATTTGCTTCTTTTGAGAGCAACTTTAGCACTACAAGATTCTGATTTTATAACTGCTGAGGACAAAGCACAAATGCTTCTTGATCGTTTTCCTGGATCAAATTTAAAGCCATACGCTTTAGGGATACTTGCAGATACAGCCTGGGAACAACAACATTACAGAACCGCCGCTGATTATGCCCGACAAACTAAGCTAGCGCTTTCGGAAGATTCTAGAAATATAGAAGTCAGAAAGCGTTTAAGTGCTGTAATAGCTGAGGCATGGTTTCGGGCTAGGGACTATCGTAATGCTGCCGATGCGTATGCTTCGGTCATTTTAAATCCACCGAGTGGAATAGCACTAGGAGATTTAATTTTTCAGCGTGTAGAAGCTGAAATTAAGGCTGTAGAAGTGGGTACAGGTTCTCTCAAAGCAGCTGAAGAAGCATTAGATCAAAGTGCGAAGTTAAAAGCATTTGATTCTATGTACCGATGGCAAGCAGAGTGGAATCTTGCCCGCGCACTTCAATTAGCTGGTAAAACCTTTGATGCTTATACGCGTATTAATACTCTATTAATACAAACAACTACGCAGAATCAGTTGCCTGCTGAATTAAGGGCTCGCATGGCTTGGCTTCAGGCTAGATTAGCGGTCGATGCGCGTGATCTAGATAAAGCGATAAAACTCGTTGATTCATTAGGACCAATTTTGGGAGGTGTTAATTCTGATTTAAAACAAGATATCGCTAGCAGTAGTTTGCTGCTTAAAGCACAAATCTTTTTCGAACAAAAAAAAGAAGACGATGCTGTTATTATTTTAAAACAATTACGTGCTGCTTATCCAGCAGCGGATTCAGCTGTTTCCTCCTACTTTGTGCAAGCTGAGCATGAGGCTCAGCAAGATCGTGTAGTTGAAGCTCAACGTTTACTCACTGATCTCGCTGATCGTTTTCCTTCTAATCGACTGGCTCCTTACGCTTTATACCAAGCGTCAACTTATGCCGATCGATTAGGACGTAATGATAATTTCCAAGAAGCAGATAGACTACTTGAACGCTTAGTGACGACCTATCCCCAAAGTGAACTCGTTTTTGATGCTAGACTTAAACAGGGCGATCTCCTTAGAAAACTAAACCAGTTTCCTCAAGCTCAGAGAGCCTATGAATCTTTGATTAAGAATCCGCTGTATGTGAATAATCCTAATTCTATTCTCGCGAGGTTGGCACTTGCTGAATGTCATAATGCTCAATCGGGAACCGATCCCTTGCACGAAGAAAGTGCACGTTCATTATTCGAAGACATATGCGAATACAGGGTAGACGCTCCCGTAGATATTCGAGTCGAGGCTGGATATAATCTAGGAAATATTTACAGGCACCGTGGCCGACTCAATTTAGCTAAAGAGGTATGGTGGAGTGATGTTGTAAAAGCGTTTTTAATCAATCCCCTAAAAGCGTCTGAATTAGGATCAACGGGCCGCTTTTGGATGGCTAAAACATTGATGGATTTAGCACAGTTATTCAACGAACAAGGGCAAATAGACCAAGCGATTCAAGCGTGGCAACGCGTGATAGAAGCCGACTTGCCAGGAGCTGCCTTAGCAAAATCTAATATTAATAATCTGAATTCTCCAGCAGCTAAGTTTTGAACTAAATTTTCTGTTTTCTTATAAACTATATACGCGTATACTCTTACTAATTCGATGTCTGCTCTTAATATAAGTATTCTCTCACGAGGCGGTCCAATCATGCTGGTGTTACTTATCTTGGGCTTGATCGCGTTCGTTTTTTTTATCGAACGTGTGCTCTATCTGCACCGAGGACAAATTAGGTCCGCAGCTTTTTTAAATGGGATTAAAAATATTTTAGCTAAACGTAGATTAGTTGAGGCACTTACTTTATGTGAAGAGACTCCCGGTCCCGTGGCATCGGTAGTTAAGGCTGCTCTACTGCATGCTTCAGATGATGCACAAACGATGCGCTTTCATGTCCAAGAAGCTGCTTTAGTTGAGATTCCAGCTTTAGAGCGTCGATTGGGTTCTATTGCAGCTATAGCGCAAGTAACCCCGCTAGTGGGTCTCTTGGGCACAGTACTTGGTATGGCTACGACATACATTGCCTTTGAAAAGGGCGGAGATTATGCAACGCCCCACGCTCTTTCAGTTGGATTATGGCAAGCGCTGATATGTACCGTGGGCGGTCTTATACTCGCAATACCAACTCACTTAGCTTATCATTTCTTATCAAGCCGAGTTCGTTCTTTAGTCAGAGATGTAGAATGGTCAGGAAATGAAATAATGAGATATTTACTTTCTGAATACGTCTTATCAAACGATACAAAAGAAAACAAAGCCAAGTCATAAGCTTATGTTATCTCGTCCCTTAGATTTAGCCTCAAGGCTTACGCCATCTCCACGTAATTTTGATTTATTTTTCTATATTAATGTAGGGGCTCTTGCTTTGTTTTTCATTACATTTGGATCACGGTTTATTTTAGCGCCGGGTCTTGTTATTGCTTTACCAGAAATTTCTACAGCTCGCTCTCAAGCAGTAAGGACAACTTCACACCTAAAATTACTCGCGTCTGGACAAATACTAACCGATGCCGGAATGAAGACTTTGAGTGAGCTTCCGGCATGGCTTAAATCAGAGGCTATGCTCGCAAAAAAACCTGTATTACTTGTTCTCGCTGGAGTTGATGTTCCGGTAGAAAGTATAACACGCGTTTACGGTATGGCGTCTGAAGCACATTTTTCAGAGATAGTTTTAGGAGCTCAACAACCGGTTTCCACTCCTAATCGATAACATGGGTGGGCAAACTCTAGTTAGATTCATTCTGCATTGGTTACCTTTAACTGCAGTTGGTCTGCTGGCGGTAGTGGGTGTGAGTTATCTCTTTAAAATTCCAGACGCTAAACCCGATCTTCATGATGTTGCTGTTCCTCGTATCAAGATTTTACTCAATTTAGAGGATAAATTCTCTTACGAAGAAACGTCACTTAATGATCCAACTCCTTTGTTCTTACCGACGCGGTGGAGTGGAGCACAGTTAAATCGTCCACGCCTTTTACCTGAAGGAGATTTTTCAGGTTTCAGTCCAAAGCTTGCTTTTTCAACAGAGCATCTTGCCATTGCTATGGCATCTCCTGTGGTTGTTCCTGACAGACCCGCTGACGCGCTTGCTTTAAAAGATCCCAGTAATCCCGCGTACGGTTTAGGTCGCACGGACCGCCTTCATGCCTCTCTCAAGGCTAGGGTCGCTTGGGTTAAGGTGAGTAGTATGGCGACAGGTCGTGCTGTATTCGAACAAGCTCTGCTTGCTCAAGATACGTTAAACGCACCCAACGATGTTATTTCCCATGCATGGAGACCCCTTGAGTTTTCGGTTGCTGTTGATGCATCTGGACTTTTAGGGCCTATTCTCTCAACAGAAAAATCGGGTACCTCTGCAGATTCTTTCTTCCTCGATTATCTTACCCACACGATGCGCATAGCTGACCGATTACCGCCTGGTTTTTATAAAATATCTATTGGCCCTTAAGGAATAGCTACAGCTAGTTTTGTCGACCATTCGGTAAGTTCCTTCCAAAGGCCTGGCTCTATCGGTATTCCCTCATTTAAACGTTTCGCTTCTGATATATACTCCGGCTCGCTCGGGTAGAGTACAGACGCGGATTGGCTCTTAACTTCCTTCATAGCGAGTACAACCATAGCGGCGAAATTGGCACCTCCGAAAAAACGGGTTGGATCTATAGCCATGACTAGTGAACCAAGCTCTCTGTGGTGCTCTAGTTCTGTGTACATTTTATTGATATGAGGACCGAATGGCATTCCGTTAAGTGGTCCGCACAACATGTCTATTAAAAAAGCTAAAGCATAGCCCTTGGGACCAGCCATAGGCTTCAAAGCGGTTACGCTATGAGGATCGGTCGTATCATTTCCCCTTTGGTCAACTCCAAGGCCTTCGGGTATTAAGCTATTTTCTCTGCGTGCATTCATTATTCTATTTAGCGTTGTTATACTTGTAGCCATATCTACACAGAGCGGTCTGTGTGGATCCTGTGTCGGTACTGCTAAAGATAGGGGGTTTGTTCCAAAGAAGGGGTCTTTGCCGCCATAAGGAACAACAAACGAGTCGGAATGTGTAAAAGAGATACCTATCATACCTTTTGCTGCTGCTTGACGGCTATATAGGCCGATTGCGCCACAATGACTCGAATTTCTTACGCCTACTATGCCCGCACCACTTCTGCTGGCTAAAGCTATAGCTTGATCCATTGCAAACTTGCAGACCACTAAGCCTAGCCCATGGCCTCCGTCCACATTACCTGTTGCAGAACCTGTCTCCTCAAAGGTTAAAATAGGGTTGGGTAATATAGATTTATGGCTTAGACGGTTAAGATAATGGGGTACTCTTGCAATTCCATGACTATCTATCCCCCAAAGACTTGTCTGCACTAACTGAAGAGCAGTATGGTCTGCAAATTGAGGTAAAAGTCCTTGGGCTCGAAACAGGGATGAAACCCAAGCTTGCAATACTGGGGAAGTAAGCGTCTTATTCGTCATCTTTATTGAGATTACCACTATGCTTCTATATAGAGCATGCAGCGATACTTAATTGAAGGGATTTGTCGGTATTTTCAGGGCTTCGAAAGATTCCTGTTGACGGCACTTATGAGGGCGTCCACTTTCTTACCTCTTTCCTGTTTTTTGACCACTGCTTCGGTTACTGCATGACAATCGTTACTGATACTTTATCAGCCGCTTTTGACAAGTAGACACAGCCTGCCCAGATAGCTCAGTTGGCAGAGCACTTCCTTGGTAAGGAAGAGGTCGCCGGTTCGAATCCGGTTCTGGGCTCCAGCAGATCAAATTACTTCAGAAAATCATTTTTTAATCATAACCCAAATACAGTCCTAATCCGCCATGGCTAAAGGTACATTCGAACGTAAGAAACCGCACGTAAACGTAGGAACAATTGGTCATATCGATCACGGTAAGACCACCCTGACAGCTGCACTCGTTGCAGTACAGTCCCGTAAGGGCCTCGCCGAAATCAAGTCCTATCAGGATATTGCTAAAGGCGGAACTGTTCGTGACGCTACAAAGACCGTTACTATTGCCGTATCACATGTTGAATACGAGTCACCTAACCGTCATTATGCCCACGTTGATTGCCCAGGCCATGCTGATTTCGTTAAAAACATGATCACTGGTGCTGCTCAAATGGACGGCGCTATTCTTGTAGTTTCCGCTGCTGACGGTCCTATGCCTCAGACACGTGAGCACATCCTTTTAGCACGCCAAGTTGGTGTACCAAAGATTGTCGTATTCTTAAACAAGGTAGATTTAATCGACGACAAAGATCTTCTAGATCTCGTTGAAGAAGAAATTCGTGACTTGCTCAATAAGTACCAATTCGACGGCAAGAACGCTAAAGTAGTTCGTGGTTCCGCAACAGCAGCTCTAGAAGGAAAGCCAGAAGGCGAGCAAGCAATTGCTAACCTTTTAGAGGCAGTTGATACCGAAATTCCGATGCCTGAGCGTGAAACTGATAAGCCTTTCTTGATGTCAGTTGAAGACGTATTCTCTATCACAGGTCGTGGTACAGTAGCGACGGGTCGTATCGATCGTGGTATCGTTAAAGTTAACGAAACGGTTGAAATCGTTGGACTCGTAGATACAAAAACTACGGTTGTTACTGGAATTGAAATGTTCCGTAAACTGCTCGATGAAGGTCGCGCAGGTGATAACGTAGGTATTCTTCTCCGTGGTATTGATAAAGAAGGTATTCAACGCGGCCAAGTAATCGCTGCTCCAAAGTCCATTCTTCCTCACCGTAAGGCTAAAGCAGAAATCTACGTTCTTTCTAAAGACGAAGGTGGACGTCATACCCCTTTCTTCAACGGATACCGTCCACAGTTCTACTTCCGTACAACTGACGTAACGGGTGTTATCACTCTGCCAAAGGGCGTTGAGATGATCATGCCTGGTGACAATATCAATGTTGATATTGAACTCATTAACCCAATCGCTATGGAGAAGACACAACGCTTCGCCATTCGTGAAGGTGGTCGCACTATTGGTGCAGGCCGTATCACCGAGATCACCGAATAATCTTAATAACAACCTTTTAACCGTCTCGCCGAGGCCTTCTTTTTGAAGCCTCGGCGGTGTCGTCTAAAATTCACTTCCCTAGGGGTGTAGCTCAATTGGTAGAGTAGCGGTCTCCAAAACCGTTGGTTGGGGGTTCGATTCCCTCCGCCCCTGCCATCTTAAAAAAATAAGTTCATGAAAAACCCGTTCAGCAGTACGCGCGTTTTCTTTGTCCAAATGGGCGAAGAACTTAAGAAGGCGTCGTGGCCAACTCCATCCGAGCTTCGCGATTCCACGATCGTGGTTATAGTTGCATCAGTAATTCTTGGAATTTTTACAAGTATCAGTGATTTTTCGCTGATTCAGGTTGTAGAACTTCTTCACTCTTGGGTGAGCTAATTTCGAGTAATCCATGTCCGTCCAAACATCAATTCCCGCAGACGCTCAGTGGTTCGCACTTCATACACTCTCCGGTCAGGAGAATAAGGTGAAAGTGTATATTGAGCGCTTTAAAGCCGCTGAAGAATTGGACGACCAAATCTTCGAGGTATTACTTCCAACTGAAGTTGTCTCTGAAGTTAAAGCAGGAAAAAAATCTACCAAGGTTCGTAAACTTTATCCCGGTTATGTCTTCATTCAAATGAGACTATTCGGGGAGGATGGAAAACTTATCAACCGTCCGTGGTACTTTGTTAAAGAAGTGGCTGGCGTTATTGGATTTGTAGGTGGTGAGCGTCCTGCCGCACTCCGCCAATCAGAAATTGATGAGATTCGCTCGCGTATCGAAGCTGCAAATGGAAAAGAAGTTCCAAAGGTTCAATACACAGTTGGCGAAGAAGTTAAGATTAACGATGGTCCTTTTGCTAATCTTACAGGCCGCATCGATGAAATTGACCCTGACCGCGGTAAGCTTCGTGTTTCAGTTTCAATCTTCGGACGCTTTACTCCTGTTGAGCTCGAGTACTGGCAGGTCATGCGCATGACTGAATAAAATTTTAAACAACCTAACACACATAACTTTCATCCCTTAACGATCCATGGCTAAGAAAATACAGGGTTACATTCGTCTCCAACTTCCCGCAGGTGCTGCTAACCCAGCTCCCCCTGTAGGACCTGCTTTAGGTGCTCAAGGCGTCAATATTATGGCGTTTTGTAAGGAGTTCAACGCAAAGACCAAGGATCAAAACGGAATGATTCTTCCCGTTGTTATCACGGTATACTCTGACAAGAGTTTCACTTTCATCCTTAAATCACCACCTGCATCTGTTCTTCTTAAGAAGGCAGCAAACATAGCAAGTGGATCTGCTCGTCCTAATCAGGACAAAGTTGGTAAGGTTACCCGCAAGCAATTACTCGAAATTGTAAAACTAAAGCAGAAGGATTTAAACTCTTCTTCTGATGAAGCAGGTATTCGTATCATCGCAGGAACTGCCCGTAACATGGGTATAGAAGTAATCGATTAATTTTTTTAGATAAACACTACCCGCGGGAGCTTCTTTACTGGAGCGTTCGCACCGCAAGGAGTTAAAAATGCACAAAACAAGTAAACGTTATAAATCAGCAGTTAAGGTCGCCGACCTAACTAAACAGTACTCGCTTAAAGAAGCTGTGGATATTCTCCAGAAGTTTCCGAAGGCAAAATTCGACGAAACCGTTGAATTATCTATCCGCTTAGGAGTTGATCCTACAGCTGGTGATCAAATGATCCGTGGAACTACACCGCTTCCAAATGGATCCGGTAAAAAGGTTCGCGTTTTGGTATTTACTGACAATCCAAAGATTGCTCTTGATGCCGGCGCAGACTTTGCAGGTATGCAAGATATCATGACCAAGATCAACGAAGGTTGGCTTGAATTTGATGTCGCTATTGCAACTACGGAAGCCATGAAAACAGTTCGTACTATGGCTCGTGTTCTTGGACCTAAGGGCTTAATGCCTAATCCAAAGAGCGGTACAGTAACAGACGATATCCCAGCGGGTATCAAAGCTGTTAAAGCTGGACGTGTAGAATTTAAGATGGATAAGACCTGTAATATTGGTGTTGGTGTGGGCAAGCGCTCATTCACATCTGAGCAGATTCTAGAGAATGCTCTCACTGTTATCGAAGCTATTGGTAAAGCAAAGCCAGCTTCCTTTAAAGGCCATTACATTAAGACGGTTGCGATCTCTGCATCACAAAGTCCTGGTGTACACATCGCTTCAACTGAATACAGCAAGTACTGAACCAGGAGAACACTACCATGAGAGCCGAAAAACAATACCTTATCTCTGAAGTAAATAATTACCTCAAGAAGTCCGATTACGTTATTCTTGCTAATTTCACTGGAGCAACTGTTTCAGACGTTGCAGACCTTCGCGTGAAGCTTGCTGTTGAAAAAGCAGAATTCCACGTTGTAAAGAATAGCTCACTTCGTGTTGCTGCAAAAGCACTTGGTTTACCAGATATCGACGCCTCCCTCACAGGACCGACTGCGGTTGTTGTAGGTGGCAAGAATTCACCCGGTGTAGCGAAAATTTTAAAGCAATACTTTAAAGAAAAACAGAAGTTCGCAATTAAAGCTGGCGTACTTTCAAACAAGCTAATCACAGCTAAAGATGTTGAACGCTTGGCAGACATGCCATCGCTTGACTCACTCCGCGCACAATTGCTCGGACTCCTCAATCAGCCTGGTACTGCGTTTGTACGCGTTATCAATGCTGTTCCTCAATCCGTTGTTAACGTCCTTCAGGCGAAAGTTCGCGCTGCAAGCGTTTAACAAAAACTTTTAACCCTTTCCAACACGCAGAGGCTTCCGCCAAAGCATCAGGAATATAACCATCCACAATAGTCGAATAGGGGATACGTCCCTTAAACGCGCCTTACTTTTTTAGGCCGCTATCCGCTATAAGGAGAAATAAAACATGAGCAATATCACTAAAGACCAGGTCATCGAATGGCTCTCAAGCCAATCCGTTCTCGAAATCGCAGGCCTTGTAAAAGACCTCGAAACTAAATGGGGCGTTTCAGCAGCAGCTCCAGTAGCAGTTGCAGCAGCAGCTCCAGCAGCTGGCGCTAGCGCAGGTGCAGCAGCAGCTGAAGAAAAGACCGAATTCACAGTCGTCCTCGTTGCAGGCGGCGATAACAAGATTGGTGCAATTAAAGAAGTTCGCGCTATCACAGGTTTAGGCCTGAAGGAAGCTAAGGACCTCGTTGAAGGTGCACCAAAGCCTGTTAAAGAAGGCGTTTCCAAAGCTGATGCTGAAGAAATCAAGAAGAAGCTTGAAGCTATTGGCGCTAAAGTTGAGTTGAAGTAATTCACTTGGCGAACCCACAAGCAAAGCATTCGTTTTTATCAGGACAGGCCGCAATTCCAGCGGCCTGTCTTTTGCCTGTTTATTTATTGTCAGTTCCTTCGATACTTTTTGTCCTCAGATTAGTTCCATCTGGAGCTAATCGCCTCTCGTAAGTCACCTTTTTTCCCGAACGACCATGGCCGACCGCATCCTCTCCGAACGAATCAATTTCGGCAAACTCCGCGAAGTCATACAGCCGCCGAACTTGATCGAAATACAGATCACTTCGTACCTTGAATTCCTCCAGAAGGGAATTCCAGAGAAGCAGCGTAAACCGCAAGGCCTCGAGGCTGTGTTTAGGGAAGTGTTCCCTATTCAGTCCTATGATGAACGTCTCACTCTTGAGTACGTATCCTACACGCTGGGTGATTCTAAGATCTCCGAGATCGACTGCATCCGCGATGGCGTAACTTACTCTGTACCTTTATACGTAAAATTGCGTTTACGTGAAGAAGACTTTATTAAAGACGAAGATATTTACATGGGTGAAATCCCTATGGTGACAGAGCGTGGCTCTTTCATTATCAACGGTGCAGAGCGTGTAGTTGTATCTCAGTTACATCGTTCTCCTGGTATTGCCTTTGAGGTTGCTCCGCACCCAAATGGTAAACTCTTACACTCTTTCCGTATTATCCCTGACCGTGGTACATGGTTAGAAGTTCAGTTTGATAATAACGATTTACTTTACGTTTATCTCGATCGCCGTCGTCGTCGTCGTAAGTTCTTAATTACAACTTTACTCCGCGCTATCGGTTATAGTGCAGACGTTGATATTTTAAATTTATTCTACGAGATCAAAGACCTTAAGGTAACTAAGGCTCTTGATATGGAGAACGTAAGTTCTCTCGTTCTTGTTGAGGATGCAATTGATGCTCAGAAGGGTGTCGTTCTTGCACGTGCATTCGAACCGCTTACAAAGCAAATTGTACGTACATTCGAAAAGCATGATATTACTTCTATTCGCGTCATCGATACAGCTATCGATGAAGGTGCAATTATACGTGCCCTTAAGAAGGATCCAACACGAAATGAAGAAGAAGCGCTTAAGGAAATCTACAAGCGTTTACGTCCAGGTGAACCACCAACGACAGCTAATGCAAAAGCACTACTTAAACGGTTATTCTTTGATCCAAAGCGTTATGATTTAGGTCGTGTAGGTCGTTATAAAGTAAATCAAAAATTAGGTTTAAAGACCGAACTCGAACAACGCATTTTAGAAAGCGGTGATGTAGTAGCAGCAACTAAGTATCTCGTCCGTTTAAAGCGTGGCGAAGGTGTTGTTGATGATATCGATCATTTAGGTAGCCGCCGTGTTCGTACCGTTGGTGAACTTCTTGCAAATCAATGCCGTGTTGGACTTTCCCGTACGGAACGTTTGGTTCGCGAACGTATGACCATGTATGATCAAAGTGTTGATTCGATCACTCCACAAAAGTTGATTAATCCTAAAGCTTTGACGACAGTCATCCGCGACTTCTTTGCTCGTAGTCAACTTTCTCAGTTCATGGATCAAATCAATCCGTTAGCTGAAGTAACACACAAGCGCCGACTTTCAGCCCTCGGGCCAGGCGGTCTTAATCGTGAACGTGCAGGCTTCGAAGTGCGTGACGTTCATCCCTCTCACTATGGTCGTATTTGTCCAATTGAAACACCTGAAGGTCCAAACATCGGACTTATCAATTCTCTTTCGACCTACGCTCGCGTTAATGAATTCGGCTTTATTGAAACACCATACCGCCTCGTAAAAGATGGTAAGGTTACCGACAAGATTGACTATTTAACAGCTGATCAAGAAGAAGCTAAAATTATTGCTCAAGCGAATGCTGAGATTGATGATAAAGGTCACTTCGTTGGTAAAGTTACTGTTCGTCAAGACGGTGAGTTCTTAGAAGTAAGTGCAGATGAAGTCCATTATATGGACGTTTCACCAAAGCAGGTTATTTCTATTGCTGCGGGAATGATTCCATTCCTTGAGCATGATGATGCTAATCGCGCACTCATGGGTTCTAACATGCAACGCCAAGGCGTTCCTTTACTTCAAGCTGAAGCTCCTTTCGTAGGTACCGGTATTGAAGAACGTGTAGCACGTGACTCCAAGATTGTTGTTGTTGCTGATGAAGGTGGCGTTGTTGCCTCTGTAGATGCTATTCGCATAGTCATCACAAAAGACGGTGAAGCTCCACGTACTTTAAAACATGATCCAAAGAATCATGTTTACGTTTACGAACTACGTAAGTTCATGCGCTCAAACGCAGGCACTTGCTTTAATCAAAAGCCAATCGTTAGACGCGGTCAAAAGATCAAGGCAGGTCAAATCATTGCCGACGGTCCTTCTACTGATGGTGGCGAAATGGCGCTTGGACGTAACGTTCTCGTTGGATTCATGCCTTGGAACGGATATAATTTCGAAGACGCTATTTTGATTTCAGAAAAGGTTCTTAAGGAAGATATCTTTACCTCAATTCATATTCAAGAATTTGAAGTAACTGCTCGTGATACAAAACTCGGGCCTGAAGAAATTACACGTGATATACCAAATGTCGGCGAAGAAGCGCTTAAAAATCTCGATCACAACGGAGTAATTCGTGTAGGTGCCGAGGTTAAACCAGGCGATATTCTCGTTGGTAAGATCACTCCAAAGTCTGAAACTGAATTAGCACCAGAAGAAAAATTGCTCCGCGCAATCTTCGGTGAAAAAGCTGCTGACGTAAAAGATACTTCGCTTGTTGTTCCATCCGGTGTGGGTGGTATCATCATGGATGTAAAGGTATCTTCACGTATTGATAATCAGACCGAGCGTTTATCGCCATCTGATCGTCGCCGTCAAACCAAGCAAATTCAGGAGGATTATAAAACTCAGATGGATAAATTACGTGAAGGTCTCACTGAGGCCCTCTCTAATATCCTTCTTGGAGAAAAGATTCCGCTCGACGTTATCAATGGTGAAAACGGTGAAATTATCATTCCAGCAAACCGCAAGATTACGAAGACATTACTTCGTAAATTAGCTGCTGTTTCAAAGCATGTCCAAATCGATCCGTCTCCGGTTCGTATCAAAATCATGGAAATCATTGGATCTTATCAATCCAAGTTCGATGAATTAGAAACTGATCGTGAGCGCAAGGTCGGATCTGTTGAAAACGGTGAAGGTTCTGCTGACGGTGCAATTAAACAAGTTAAAGTTTATATCGCTACGAAGCAAAAGCTTGAAGTCGGCGATAAAATGGCAGGACGTCACGGTAACAAGGGTGTGGTCGCTAAGATCGTACCTGAGGAAGACATGCCGTTCTTACCTGATGGTACACCTGTTGAAATCTGCTTGAATCCATTAGGCGTACCTTCGCGTATGAATGTGGGTCAAGTGCTTGAAACTCATCTTGGTTGGGCGTGTAAAAAGCTCGGCATGAAAGTTGCAACACCAGTGTTCGACGGTATCCCTGAAAAGCGCGTCCGTGAATATTTAAAGGAAGCAAAACTTCCAAGCTCCGGTAAGAGCGTTCTCTTGGACGGTCGTACAGGGGAGCGTATCGATCAAGAAGTTGTGGTAGGTTACATCTATATGATGAAACTTAATCATTTAGTTTCTCACAAGATTCATGCGCGAGCTGTTGGTCCTTACTCACTCGTCACACAGCAACCGCTGGGTGGTAAAGCTCAGTACGGTGGACAGCGTTTTGGAGAAATGGAAGTGTGGGCACTCGAGGCTTACGGTGCAGCACACACATTACAGGAATTGCTCACTGTCAAATCTGACGATGTGCAAGGCCGTACTAAGATCTACGAATCGCTCGTTAAGGGCGATAATACGCTTCAGGCAGGTACGCCTGAATCGTTCAACGTGTTAATTAAAGAAATTCAATCCCTAGGATTGGATATCAAATTACAAAAACGCGACGCACTAAACTTGGGTGTACAATAACACCCAAGTAAATTCCGTATCATCTTAAAATTTAAATAAGGGAGTCCTCACATGATTCAACCCGCCGAAACAGCAGCTTCAACAGCACGCGAAGAAGTACGTACCGCCCTCGGTCTAGACGAGAGCCCATTTGATTGCGTATCCATAACAGTCGCATCACCTGAAACGATCCGTAAATGGTCAAAGGGTGAAGTAAAGAATCCCGAGACGATTAATTATCGTACGTTTAAACCGGAACCAGGCGGACTTTTCTGCCAAAAGATTTTCGGGCCAGTACGCGATTACGAGTGTGCTTGCGGAAAGTACAAACGTATTAAGTACAAAGACGTTATCTGTGACCGTTGCGGAGTTGAAGTAACTATCGCGCGTGTTCGCCGTGAACGTATGGGTCACATCGAACTTGCAGTTCCTGTTGCGCACATTTGGTTTTTGAAGAGCATGCCAAGTCGTCTTGGTCTTCTTTTAGATATGACCGCACGCTCACTCGAGCGCGTCATTTATTACGAGAACTATATGGTGGTTGATGCTGGCAAAACGCCACTCGAACCGCGTGCATTATTAACAGATACCGAATATCGCCAAGCAATTGACGAATACGGTGAAGGCTCATTTGTCGCTAAGATGGGTGCTGAGGCTGTACGCGATGGTCTATCTAAAATGGATCTAGAAGCTACGGTTGCTGAATTGCATGAGCAGATGCGTGCAACGAAGTCTAAGCAGATCAAAAAGAAATTATCAAAGCGCTTAAAGGTTATCCAAGGTTTCATTCATTCAAAATCAAAGCCTGAGTGGATGGTCTTAGAAGTTCTCCCTGTCATACCACCAGACTTACGTCCACTTGTTCCATTAGAAGGTGGTCGATTTGCTACTTCAGATTTAAACGATTTATATCGCCGCGTCATTAATCGTAACAATCGTTTACGTAATTTAATGCAGTTGAAGACACCTGACGTTATTATTCATAACGAAAAGCGTATGCTTCAAGAGGCAGTAGATGCGCTCTTCGATAATGGTCGTCATGGCCGTCCGGTCACAGGTGCTGGTAATCGTCCTCTTAAGTCCCTCTCGGACATGCTTAAGGGTAAGCAGGGTCGCTTCCGTCAGAATTTGCTTGGTAAGCGTGTCGATTATTCTGGTCGTTCAGTTATCGTTATCGGTCCTGAATTAAAACTAAACCAGTGCGGTCTTCCTAAGAAGATGGCGCTTGTATTGTTTGAACCATTTATCATTCGCCGCTTAAAAGAACTCGGATTCGTGCACACCGTTCGCGGTGCTCGTAAGATGATCGAAAAGAAATCCCCAGAGGTATGGGATATTCTTGAGGAAGTGACAAAGGGTCACCCAGTGCTACTTAATCGTGCACCAACACTTCATCGTCTTTCTATCCAAGCTTTTGAGCCTATTTTAATTGAAGGTGAAGCTATTCGTATTCATCCGCTTGTATGTACTGCTTACAACGCAGACTTCGACGGTGATCAAATGGCAGTTCACGTACCGTTGTCTTTAGAAGCAATCATGGAGTGCAAACTTCTCATGATGGCTACTTCAAACATTTTCTCTCCATCATCAGGTAAACCAATTCTTACTCCTTCGCAGGATATCGTACTTGGTGCTTATTACTTGACCATCGAACCACGCGTTAAGGTTGCTAAAGATCAACGCGTACCACTCATGGCAGGACTACAAGAAGTACTTTTTGCCAAAGCAGAAGGCATTCTTAAGTTCCATGATTGGGTTGATATTCCTAACCCAGATCGCGGTCGCGATACCGTATTCGGCAATAAGGATAAAAAGATTATTCGTACCTCAGTAGGTCGTGTAATCTTCAATCAAATATGGCCAGCTGATGTTGGTTTCGTAAATTTCCCATGTGCTAAAGCAAAATTGGGTGATTTGATTCTAAATACTTACAAAGTCGCTGGTAACTCAGTAACTGTAGAAACCTTAGATAAATTAAAAGAACTTGGCTTCGCTACAGCTTTCCAAGCTGGTATCTCGATCGGTATCGACGATATGATAATTCCAGAAGCTAAGAAGGATATCGTATCTGAGTCTCGTAAGAAGATTACCGAGGTTGAATCGCAATTTAACAAGGGTATTATTACGGACGGTGAGCGCTATAATAAGGTCGTTGATATTTGGACCAACGCTACAGACCGTATCGCTAAGGAAGTTTTCATTAAATTGGAAACCAACGAAGGTAAGCCTGAAATTAATCCTGTTTACATCATGATGGACTCAGGTGCTCGCGGTAACAAACAGCAGGTTCGTCAGCTGTGTGGTGCCCGTGGTCTAATGGCTAAACCAAACGGTGAAATTATTGAACGTCCTATTTTATCTTCATTCCGTGAAGGTCTAACAGTTCTCGAATACTTTATTTCCACACACGGTGCTCGTAAGGGACTAGCTGATACAGCTCTAAAGACTGCAGACGCAGGTTACTTAACTCGTAAGCTCTGTGACGTAGCTATGGATGTAATCATCGGAGAAGATGATTGTGGCGCTCGTGACGGAGTATGGAAGAAAGCTATCGTTGAAGGTGATGACGAAATCGTTCCATTGCGTGAGCGTTTAATCGGTCGTTGCTCAAGCGATGATGTATACAATCCTCTCAAGCCTTCAGAACTCATTGTCGGTTCCGGTCAGTTAATTACCGAAGAAACCGCAACTATCATTGATGATGTAGGTATTGAGCGTGTTAAAGTTATGTCACCGCTCACTTCTAACAGTGCTATCGGCATTGATGCGAAGTCCTACGGAATCAATCCTGCCACGAACAAGATGGCTAAGGTCGGTGACTCAGTCGGTATTATTGCCGCTCAATCAATCGGTGAGCCTGGAACTCAACTTACAATGCGTACCTTCCACATCGGTGGTGTCGCATCAGGCGGTTTCAAGACTCCTGAAATTAGGGTTCGTTCTGCAGGAACCATTCAATACCGCGGCTTACGTCTTGTAAGTACAGCGGATGGTGGAAACATTGTTCTAAACAAAACGGGTACCATTCAGTTAATCGATGACGAAGGTAAGGAACTTGAAACGTATAATATCGTTGTGGGTTCCTTCTTACACGTCGGAGACGGTGAAAAGATTGGTAAGGGCGAAGTTCTCGCACAATGGGATCCATATAATATTCCAGTTCTCTCTGAAAAGGGTGGTGTACTTGCATTCAAGGACATGATTCCTGGTGTTACTGTTAAGCGCGAGTTGGACGAAAGTTCAGGTCGTATAGCTACAATTATTATCGAACATAAAGAGGATCTTAACCCGCAGGTAGAAATTCGTGATCAGGCGACTAACAAGCCGCTAGCCGCTTATACTATTCCAGTTGGTGCTCAGATCGCTGTGAACGAAGGTGATACAATATCACCTGGAGCTCTTTTAGCTAAGACTCCAAGACAAGCATCCAAGACCAAGGATATTACCGGTGGTCTTCCCCGTGTTGCTGAACTCTTTGAAGCACGCCGTCCAAAAGATGCAGCCGAAATGGCTCGTATCGATGGCATAGTTTCCTTCGAGGGTACAGTACGTGGCAAACGTAAGCTTGTTGTTAAAAATGATGATACTTCTCAAGAAGAAGAGCATTTAATTCCAGCAGGTAAGCACATCATTGTGCAGCCAGGTGACGTAGTTACCAAGGGCCAGCACTTAACTGAAGGTGCAGCTGATCCACACGAAATCTTAGAAATTCTTGGGCCATCCGCTCTTTATGAATTCTTGATTGGTCAAGTCCAAGAGGTGTATCGCCTCCAAGGTGTAACCATCAATGATAAGCATATCGAAATTATTATTCGTCAAATGTTACGTAAGGTTCGCATCAGCGATCCAGGTGACAGCGAGTACTTCTGGGGTGAGCAAGTTGATCGCGCAGCATTCTTACTTGATAACAAACGTATTGAAGCAGCAGGTGGTAAACCCGCCGAAGCTGAGCCAATTCTTTTAGGTATCACAAAGGCTTCGCTTGAAACAGAAAGCTTTATCTCTGCAGCGTCGTTCCAAGAAACCACACGTGTTCTTACCGATGCATCTACGCTAGGTAAGGTAGACATGCTTAAGGGCTTTAAGGAAAACGTTATTATGGGTCACTTGATTCCAGCTGGAACTGGTTTGCCACAATACAAAAAGTTAAAAATCGGTCTTCCTTTCGGTGTAGAGGAAGTCGTTGCTCCTGAGGTCCCAGCGGCTGAAGTAACAACTGCTTAATTATACTCTACAGAAATTTTCAAGAGCCGTAGCTTAATTGCTACGGCTCTTTTTTTAACGTTGGCGAAATGGCACCTTCTGTATTTTAAAGATTCACGTAAATGATAAAGGCACTCGTTTTCGATTTTGATGGATTAATACTTGATACCGAATCTTCGCTCATTGCAGCTTATGAAGCTGTACATGTGGAACATGGTATTTCTTTCGATAAGGATATCTTTCACCGCAACGTGGGCCACGCCGACTATCACTTTGATCCATGGAGTGCTTTTAATAAAAAAATAAGTATAGAAATATTAGAAAAAGAGCGTAGGGCTAAAAACAAAGCGATTGAATTAAAGCTGGAGGTTTTGCCTGGGGTGGTAGACTTATTGGACGAAGGCGTTAAACAAGGTCTAAGCTTAGCAATAGCATCAAATTCCAGTCATTTTCATGTTGAAGGGCATCTTGGGCGGTTAGGATTACTTAAATATTTTAATTTTATTGCCTGCAGGGAAGATGTGAAACAACCCAAACCTGAACCAGATATGTATTCCTTGGTTATCAACAACTTAGGAATCAAATCAAATCAGGCTATTGCCTTCGAAGACTCCCACACTGGTTCCAAAGCAGCTCGACGAGCAAATTTGTGGGTTGTTGGTGTACCCAACAGTGCAACAGCGCATCACGATTTTTCCTATACCCACAAAATAATACCTTCGCTAGCAAGTGTTACTTTAGACGGACTTAAAGCCACTTTTATACAAGGGTCATCAAAATAAGGTGAATCGCGACTTTTAAGACTAAAAAATAAGCGAGTGGCAGAGTATTTTTTCCCTCTATAAAGTGAATTTTTTAAGGTTTATGTTAGAAAGTTCTTGCCGGCTTTTATGCGAAGCGTAGGATTCACCTCTTTTCCCGAATTTCCACACTCTAACACATAGCCCATGCCAACCATTAGCCAACTCGTACGACACGGTCGCCGTAAGGTGCGAATCAAATCAAAGTCACCCGCTTTGGATGGTAATCCCTTTCGTCGTGGTGTGTGCGTACAAGTAATGACGCGTACTCCTAAGAAGCCTAATTCAGCTATCCGTAAGGTTGCTAAAGTACGTTTAACTAATGGTAACGAAGTTATCTCCTACATTCCAGACGAAGGTCATAATCTTCAGGAGCATTCTATCGTACTCGTACGCGGTGGTCGTGTAAAAGATCTTCCAGGTGTTCGTTATCATATCGTTCGTGGAACACTTGACGCTACGGGAGTTGAAAAACGCCGCCGTAGTCGCTCCAAGTACGGTGTTAAACGCCCTAAGGCTGCTAAGAAATAATTTATAACGAATCTGATCCATGTCACGCCGTCACAGAGCAGTAAAACGTACCGTTGTTCCTGATATTCGCTACCAAAGCCCGCTTGTCGCGCATTTGGTAAACGTTGTTATGAAAATGGGTAAGAAAAATTTAGCTCAACGTATCGTATACGGAGCTTTCGAAAAGGTTTCAGAGAAACTCGAAAAGGGTGATCCTGTAAATTTACTTTTAGGTGCATTGGAAAATGCACGTCCTCGTCTTGAAGTTAAGAGCCGCCGTGTTGGTGGTGCTACTTATCAAGTACCGATTGAAATTACTTTCGAACGTCAGGAGAGCTTAGCGCTACGTTGGATTGTAACAGCAGCAAGTGGTCGTAAGGGAATTCCTTTAAAAGACGCACTCGCAGCTGAAATAGTAGATGCTTATAACAACACAGGTACGGTTGTTAAAAAGAAAGAAGACACCCATAAGATGGCTCAAGCGAATCGCGCTTTTGCTCATTTCCGTTGGTAAGAAATTCGAACTATGTCTTCTGTTGCATCATCACTTTCAGGGATTACTGTCGTCACCGACAAATCCAAGGTTTCAAAGGTCAATTCCCCTGACCGTCCTTTTCCATTGGAATGGACGCGTAACATCGGAATAGCGGCTCATATCGATGCCGGTAAGACCACCACCACAGAACGTATTTTGTTCTACTCGGGTGCAGTTCACAAGATGGGTGAAGTGCATGAAGGAACTACGGTTACTGATTGGATGGAGCAAGAAAGAGAGCGCGGTATCACAATTACTGCAGCTGCTATTTCTTGTGCTTGGAATGCATCGTGCGGACCATGGAAGGGTATTCAACAACGTATCAATATCATTGATACTCCAGGCCACGTAGATTTTACTGCAGAAGTTGAACGTTCACTTCGCGTACTTGATGGAGCTATCGCAGTATTTGACGCAGTATCTGGTGTTCAGCCTCAGTCTGAAACCGTTTGGCGCCAAGCAAACAAGTACAAAGTACCTCGTATCGCTTTCATTAATAAGATGGACCGCGTTGGAGCTAATTTCCACCGTGCTATCGACGATATTCGTAACAAGCTAAAGGGTAATGCTCATCCATTATTCTTACCGATTGGCGCTGAAGAAAACTTCACTGGCTTAATCGATCTTGTTCAGATGGTCGCTTACATTTTCCCTTCCGATAAGGAAGATCCACTCGGATTAAAACCAGTAACAACTGAAATCCCAGCAGAGCACCTAGACGAAGCGAAAGAATATCGTGATAAGTTACTGGAAGCAGTGGCTGATTATGATGATGTCATCGCTAACAAGTTTTTAAGCGGAGAAGAAGTTACGATGGAAGAGCTCACGCTCGCTATTCGTAAAGCAACAATTTCACTCAATTTCTGTGGTGTTGTACCAGGATCAGCGTTCAAGAAAAAGGGCGTTCAACGTCTCTTAGATTGCGTTGTTAATTATTTACCTAGCCCAATCGACGTGCCCCCAATGACGGGTCAGAATGTTGACGGCGAACCGGTAGAAGCTGTAGTTGAAGACAAAGCAAAGTTAGCAGGACTTGCATTCAAGCTATGGAATGATCCTTTTGTTGGTAAACTAGTATTCTTCCGTGTTTATACAGGTCAGGTCAAACGCGGTATGTCGCTTTACAATCCGCGCACACGCCGTAGCGAACGCGTTTCTCGTTTAGTGCTTATGCGTGCTATTGAGCGCGAAGAAATTGATGTCGCTTACGCTGGTGATATTTGCGCAGTCGTAGGTGTTAAAGACGTGATAACGGGTGATACACTTTGTGACGAAGATTTTGATATTCGCTTAGAACCACCTTCTTTCCCTGAGCCAGTTATCTCGATGTCAATCGAGCCAAACTCAAAGGCTGATCAAGAAAGAATGGGTACTGCTTTACAACGTCTCGTTGCTGAAGATCCAACTCTGCGTGTTTCAACGGATCCTGATAGTGGTCAGACTATTCTATCAGGAATGGGAGAACTTCACTTGGATATTATCCGCGACCGTATGAAGCGCGAGTTCAAGGTAGAAGCTACTTCAGGTAAGCCTCAGATTGCTTACCGCGAAACCGTTACTAAACATGCTGATGGTGAAGGTAAATTCATCCGTCAATCAGGTGGTAAAGGACAATACGGTCACGTCGTACTCAAAATCGAACCTAATGAAAAAGGTAAGGGTGTTGAGATCATTAACGAAACAGTTGGTGGATCTATTCCAAAAGAATTTATCAAACCTGCAATCGAAGGTATTACTGAAGGTACAAACAACGGTACTATCGCAGGGCATCCTGTAGTTGATGTTATAATACGAATCGTTGATGGTTCTTTCCATGAAGTCGACTCGTCTGAATTAGCATTCAAGATGGCTGGAATTTTCGGTTTCAAGGATGCAATGAAAGCAGCAAATCCGATCCTTCTAGAACCTATCATGGGTGTTGAAGTTACAACTCCAGAAGAATATCAAGGTGACTTGATTGGTGATATTAATCGTCGCCGTGGAGCAGTGAGTGCTATGGAAAACAAATCAGGAGCATGTATCATTACAGCTACCGTTCCATTAGAAAATCTTTTCGGTTACGTGACTGACATTCGCTCTCTTTCCAAGGGACGCGCAAGTGCATCAATCACACCTTCCCATTTCGAGCAGGTACCAAATTCACTTCTCGCCAAGATTGTCGAGACATCATCTAAAGCACCTGCTCGCAGCTAAACAATCGTTCTTTTTACGCAATGAAAGGCCAACGCATCCGCATCAAACTCCAGGGCTTCGATTATCGAGTAATCGATCAATCAGCTCAGGACATCGTCGAAACAGCAAAACGCTCTGGCGCTCGTGTTTCCGGCCCTATTCCTCTCCCAACTCGTATCGAAAAACTATCCGTCAATCGCTCGCCCCACGTGGACAAGAAGTCGATGGAACAGTTCGAGACCCGCACTCACAAGCGACTCATCGATATAATTGAGCCAACGGCACAAACTGTCGATGAACTCAAGAAACTCAACCTTCCTTCTGGCGTAGATATCACTATCAACGTTTGAAAATTAAACCAATAGTCCAAAGTTAGTAGTAGCACCTCCTGCCTTTAAAAGGGTAGTCTAAAGTGCCTCTAATGTAGGTCTCAAACGGAAATTTTTCCACCTACCGCTTAGCCATGATACAATCAATACTCGGTAAAAAAATCGGAATGACCCAAGTCTATGACGCTCAAAACGTCTTAGTACCGGTTACCGTGATCGAAGCAGGACCATGTTCAGTGGTTCAAGTTAAGACTGTTTCGACCAAAGACGGCTATAATGCTGTACAGCTTGGATTCGATGTTCAAAAGAACAAGAATGCTTCCAAAGCTGAACTCAATCACGCAAAGGCTGCGAGCTTAGCTCATGCACCTCGCGTCCTCGGAGAAGTACGTCTTCCTAGCCCTCCTACGGCTAAGATAGGAGATGTAATTACCGTAGAAATTTTCGCAGAAGGTCAACTTGTTGACGTATCTGGTGTAACTAAAGGTAAGAACTTCCAAGGTGTTGTTCGCCGTTTCCGCGTTGGCGGCGGTCCAGCAGCCCACGGTTCGATGTTCCATCGCCGTATTGGTTCTATCGGTATGCGTCAAACTCCAGGTCGTACTTGGAAGAATCAACGCATGCCAGGTCACATGGGTACAGATGCACGTACCATGCAGAATCTTAAAGTGGTGAAAATCATCGCTGATAAGAATCTCATACTTGTCAAAGGCGCCATTCCTGGTGCTAACGGAGACGATGTAGTAGTACGTACAGCAGTAAAGGGTCAGCCTAAGAAGGCATAATCCTCATTAACCCTTAGCCCTTTATAAAATAATGAAACTCAAGATTTTTAGCTCCGATGGCACAACTAGCCGTGAGCAGGAGTTTAATGATATTCCAACCTTTGAAGGCACTCGTGGTCTCCAAGCTGTAAAAGAAGTCATTGTAGCAACTCAGGCGAATCGTCGCCAAGGAACTCACTCAACTAAAACCCGCGGCGAAGTTCGCGGTGGTGGTAAAAAGCCATGGAATCAAAAAGGTTCCGGTCGCGCTCGTGCTGGTTCTAGCCGTTCTCCTCTCTGGGGTGGTGGTGGTGTAGTATTCGGACCAAAGCCTCGCGATTATTCCAAGAAAATTAATTCTAAGGTTCGCGCATTAGCTTTCAGCCGTGCTCTATTTGACCGTGCTATTGCTGGCGATATTGCACTTATAGAAGCTTTCAAAATTGCATCACCAAAGACAAAGATTGTTGATCAAGTCGTTGGTCGTATCGCACCAAAAGGAAAAATACTTTTAGTCGATGCTCCTTTCGCAGCAGATACACGCCGTGCTGCTGGAAATATTGAACGTGTTACTATGCTTGAAGCAGCTAACTTAAGCACGGTTGATCTCGCTCAATACAAGATGATTATTGTAAGCAGCAAAGCATTTGAGGCGATACTCGCCCGCGTTAACGGAGGAAAGAACTGATGAATGCCGATAAAGTACTTAAAGAGGTCTTGTTGACCGAAAAAGCTAACAAGCAATCTGCTGAACTTGGTCAGTATACCTTCATTGTTTCGAAGGGTTCTAACAAGCACGCAATCGCTGAGGCTGTTGAAAAAACATTCAAAGTTAAAGTTCGCCGCGTAAATACACAAAATTACATCGGCAAAAATAAAAAAGGCCGTAGTGGTCTTCCTAGTACGACCTCTGACTTCAAGAAGGCGATCGTCACACTTAAAGCAGGAGATAAGATCGAACTCGTATAATAATAAAATAGCCGCTTAGCCTAAACGAAAGTTGGGTTAAGTGGGCGAAACGAAAAAATACCATGGCTATCAAATCTTTCCGTCCTCTCACACCTGCGGGTCGCTTCACTTCCTTAAATCATAGGGAAGGTATTTCGAAGAATCGTCCTGAGCGCAGCTTGCTTGAGTCCCATTCAAAATCCGGTGGTCGTAACGTCTATGGACGTGTAACTTCACGTCACCGCGGTGGTGGGCACAAGAGACTTTATCGTATCATTGATTTCAAACGTGATATCATCGATATGCCAGCTCGTGTACAATCAATCGAATACGATCCAAATCGTACTTCAAACATTGCACTCATTGCTTACACAAGTGGTGAAAAGCGCTATATTTTAGCTCCTGAAGGTTTAAATGTTGGAGACACAATTGTTGCAGCTAACAAAGCTACAACAAACGACTTCAAAGTTGGAAATAATTTCCCGCTATCACTTATTCCTCCATCAACACGTATTCACGCAGTTGAGTTGGTCCCAGGTCGTGGTGCCCAAATCGCACGTACAGCTGGTGTTTCACTCGAACTTATCGGTGTAGAAAACGGACAAGCACAAGTGAAGATGCCTTCCGGCGAACTACGTTATGTTAATCCACAATGCCGTGCTACGATTGGTTTTGTAGGTAATGGTGATCACAACAAGCAATCTTTAGGTAAAGCGGGTCGTAACCGTTGGCTCGGTAAACGCCCACAAACCCGTGGTGTTGCAATGAACCCTGTCGATCATCCAAACGGTGGTGGTCAAGGTAAGTCAAAGGGTGGTGGTGGTCGTCAACAACTCGTTTCTCCGTGGGGTCAGCTCGCTAAGGGCTTCCCGACACGTCGTCGTTCTAAGACATCTAACAGTCTCATCATTGTTCATCACAACGGCCGTAAGCCACGTGGACGTAAATAAACTTTTAAGAACTAATTTTTAACCATGGCACGCTCCATTAAGAAAGGTTTCTTCGTTGATTATCACCTTCTCGAGAAAATTGAGAAGCAAGTGAAGTCTGGCGGAAAGAAGCCAATTCAAACTTGGTCACGTCGTTCGACGATTACGCCCGATTTTATCGGTCACTCGTTTAATGTACATAACGGTAAAGCATTCGTGGCAGTATATGTCACAGAAAATATGGTTGGCCATAAACTTGGCGAATTCGCCCCAACGCGCGTCTTTAAGGCACACGGTGGTATGACCCGTAAGGAGATCTAAACTTTGAATGGGTAACTGACTTAAAACTCTGTTACCTACAAACCGTTACTACCATGGATATTCAAGCACTCACACGTTACGTTCGCATGTCACCTAAAAAGGTACGCGAAGTAGCACGCACCATTCAGGGCCGTCCGGCTCCTGAGGCAGCTAACTACTTGGATCTTGTTCCACGTAAGTCAGCACGTCTTCTTGCGAAGACTCTACGTAGCGCTATCGCTAACGCAGAAAACAACAACAACTTGTCTGCAGACTCACTTACCGTGAAGAGCGCGATTGTTGAAAACGGACCTGTGCTAAAACGCTTTAAAGCAGGAGCCAAAGGTTCCGCTAAGCCACGCACTAAGAAAATGTCTCACCTACGCATCGTCTTAACTGACGGTGTTAACTCCTGATCTACTACCATGGGCCAAAAGACTAATCCCATCGGATTCCGCCTTGCTGTTCGCCGCAACTGGCAATCCCGCTGGTTCGCAACGAAAAAAGAATTTCCTAAGCTATTGCTCGAGGATCAAATGATCCGCACAATGCTTATGGATAAGCTTAAGCAAGCATCCGTACCACGTATTTTTATTGAACGCGCATCAAATCGTGTTCGCGTTAAGATTTTCACCGCTCGTCCTGGTATCGTCATTGGACGTAAGGGCCAAGAAGTTGAAAATATTAAAGCTCAGCTTGCAAAGCTTACAGGCCGCGAAATTTTACTCGATATTCAGGAAGTTAAAAAACCTGAAATTGAAGCACAACTTGTTGCTGAAAACGTTGCGCTCCAATTAGAGCGTCGTATCGCATTCCGTCGTGCTATGAAGAAGGCCGTTGAATTGGCTATGTCATTAGGTGCTGACGGAATCAGGATTCAATGTTCTGGTCGTTTAGGTGGTGCTGATATTGCACGCCGTGAATGGCAGCGTAAGGGCCGTGTTCCACTTCATACATTGCGTGAGAATATCGATTACGGATTTTCAGAAGCTCAAACTGTTTACGGAAAAATCGGCGTAAAATGCTGGATCTGTAAAAAAGAGGCAGAAGTTATCGCATAAGGAAATACGACCATGGCACTCGCACCCGCACGCACAAAATATCGCAAATCACAGAAGGGTTCCCGCGCTGGAAATGCAAAACGTGGAAACACGTTAGCTTTCGGCGAATTCGGCCTTCAATCTCTTTCTCGCGGACCTATGACAGGTCAGCAAATTGAGGCTGCTCGTGTAACGATTTCCCGTCATCTTAAACGTAAAGGTAAATTGTGGATCAGGGTATTCCCTCACAAACCTATTTCTAAGAAGCCCGCTGAAGTTCGAATGGGTCAAGGTAAAGGACCCGTAGAATTTTACGTTGCTGTAATCAAACCAGGAGCCGTTCTTTTCGAACTCGCAGGTGTTCCTGCAACTATTGCAAAAGAGGCATTCCGCCTTGCTGATGCAAAGCTACCATTCCGTTGCCGCTTTATTACCCGTGAGGGATCAGCTGCTTAATTGCTACTTCGTAACTACTTTTATCCATGACAGCTAAAGAAATCCGTGACCTTTCATCCGATGAAATCGGAACCAAGCTCAACGAGACTCGCGATCAACTTCTTCATCTCCGCCTGCGTAAGCAGACCGGCCAAGTTGAGAAGACTCACGAATTGCGTAACCTTCGTAAAACTATAGCACGGCTCAATACCGTTCTCACGCAAAAGCATAGTGCTAAAACTGTCGCCGCTAAATAATTACTATCATGTCATCCACTACATCTGGAAAGCGCAGTTCGCGTAAGACTCTGATCGGTTTCGTTACAAGCCGCTCTGGAGATAAATCAATAAAAGTTACAATTCCGTACAAAACTCCACATCCTTTGTATCACAAGGTGATCAACAGGAAAACTGTTGTGCATGTGCATGACGAAAAGAATATCACCAAGATTGGTGATCGTGTTGAGATCATGGAAACGCGTCCGCTAAGCCGCTTAAAGCGTTGGCGTATAGTTTCTGTTATCGAGAGCTCCGCTGGTTTAACACCTGATGCAATTTCCGAAAAGGATGTAGCAGCTCTTGTTCCTACCAAAAAAGTCACCACATCCACTTCATCGGCCACTAAGGCCTAATTAATTTACAACTTAAACTCTTAGGAGGCCAACCATGATTCAACTGCGCTCAATCCTTGAAGTAGCCGATAACACCGGTGCTCGCAAGGCTGCCATGATTAGCCGTAAAGGCCAAAATACTTTCACTGCTTTTGTCGGTGATGTTGTCACTGTGCATATTAAAGAAAGCACTCCTGACGCCACTGTTAAAAAAGGTGAAGTAGCAAAAGCCGTTGTTGTTCGTACAAAGCAAGCCGTTCGCCGTGCAGATGGCAGCTACTTACGTTTCGACAGCAATGCAGTTGTTATTATTGGTGCTGACGGTAACCCTAAGGGAACTCGTATCTTCGGACCTGTAGCTCGCGAATTACGCGCGAAAAACTTCATGAAGGTTATTTCTCTTGCTCCGGAGGTTCTCTAACATGCAAAAGTCTCACATCAAACGCGGCGACGCCGTAGTCGTTATCTCTGGTTCCCACAAGGGTAAAGAGGGCAAAGTACTCGAAGTTATTGCATCCACGGGCCGTGCTCGTGTTGAAGGCATTGCGATGGTAAAACGCCACACCAAGAAAACACAAGAAGCACCTCAAGGCTCAATCGTTGAGCGTGAAGGTTCTGTTCACTCTTCCAATCTCATGCTCAAAACGCGTCACGACGAACGCGGCTCCTCAAAAGGTGCTGCTGTCGCCAAAGCCTGAAGCGCTGAGCCTGTACTAACATGAGCTATACACCCGTACTTAAAAAAGCCTATCACGAGCTGATTGTTCCCGAGCTCTTGAAGAGCCGTGGTTATAAAAATCCGCATCAAGTTCCAAAGATACTTAAGGTAAACCTTAACACTGGAATTGGTTCAGAAGCTGATAAGAATCAGATCGCTGACATTCAGCGCGATCTCTCCGCTATCGCTGGACAAAAAGCGATTCTATCACGCACAAAGAAGGCGATCTCAAATTTCAAATTGAAAGAAAACCAGGTCACAGGTTGTCACGTTACTTTACGTGGTGCTCAGATGTGGGAATTCTTATATAGATTGATTGCTGTAGCGCTTCCTACTATTCGCGACTTTAGAGGAGTATCCCCTAAGTTAGATGGTCAAGGTAACTACAACTTAGGAGTAACTGACTTTACAATTTTTCCAGAAATTACTGTTGAAAATGTGAAGAAGACTATGGGGCTTGATGTAACGATTGTTACTACAGCACATACCGACGAAGAAGGCCGTGAGCTTTTACGCTTACTCGGTATGCCTTTCCGTCGCTCTGAATCGTCTTCAACACCAAAACCAAACGCAGCTTAACACGATACTACCATGCCGAAGACATCAGCTATCGAACGTAATAAAAAACGCATAAATCTCGTTGCTAAACATGCAAAGGCTCGCGCTGAGCTAAAGGCTATCATCAAGAATCCTGCTACTACAGATGAGGAATTCTTTATAGCTCAGAAGAAGCTCCAGAAGATTCCACGTAACGCACTTCCTGTGCGTATTCGTAACCGCTGCTCAATGAGCGGCCGCCCACGTGCATTTATTGGCAAATTCGGTGTTTCTCGTATTCAATTCCGCGAACTCGCTCTTGCTGGTAAAATCCCAGGCGTAACTAAATCATCTTGGTAATTTTTTTGCCTCACGGGGGTCGGATATGACCCGCGCGGCTCCTAAAAACAACTACATCCATGACAGACCCAATTTCCGATTTTCTTACACGTCTACGCAACGCAAGTAAAGCGAAGCTAGATGTGTGTATCGCACCTCACTCCAAGATGAAGGAGAGTATAGCTCTCATTCTCAAAGCTGAAGGATACATCAGTGATGTTTCCAGTGGAGTGGATGAAAATGGCCACAAGACACTCATTTCAAAAATGAAGTACGTCGGTGACGCTCCATCGATTACCGGTCTAGACCGTGTATCGACTCCAGGTCGCCGTCTGTATTATAGCTACACAGAAATTCCCCGTGTTCTCAACGGACTCGGAATCGCAATCATATCGACCTCAAAGGGTCTTATGAAAGATGCGGACTGCCGTCGCCACAAGGCCGGTGGTGAGATCGTTTGTAATGTTTGGTAATACGTACATACCATGAGCCGCATCGGAAAACAACCCGTTCCAATTCCTGACAAAGTAAAAGTCGATATCAAAGAGACTTTTATCCGCGTTGAAGGCCCTAAGGGCAAAGTTGAAAAAACTTTTGCACCCGTCGTTAAGATTGTAATCGAGGATAAGAAAATTCTCGTTACACCTCTCGATGAAACACGCTTTTCAAGAGCTATGTTCGGTACCGCTCGTTCGGTTATCGCTAGCATGGTCAAGGGCGTAACAGATGGCTATTTAAAAGAGCTCGAAATCCAAGGCGTTGGTTTTAAAGCCAACCTAAAGGGTAAGCAGCTCGATTTAGCTCTAGGTTATTCTCACCCAATTTTAATGGATATCCCAGAGGGTATCAAAATCACTGTAGCTGACGGAACAAAAGTAAAAGTTGAAGGCTGCGATAAGCAGTTAGTAGGCGCCGTTACTGCAGAAATACGCAGCTACTATCCACCAGAGCCTTACAAGGGCAAGGGTGTACGTATTGTTGGCGAGCGTGTACGTCGCAAAGAAGGTAAGACTGTCGCTTAACGCATACAACTATGAACACTGTCCGCAAAGCATCACTTCTTCAAAAACGTCGTTGGAGAATTCGCAAAAAAGTCAATGGCACTGCGGTGCGTCCTCGTCTGTGCGTAAAGTTCAGCACGAAGCACATCTATGCCCAAGCTATCAACGACGAATTGGGAACAACGTTATTGTTCTTATCCAGTCTCGATCCAGAACTTCGCAAGTTGAAGCTCAAAGCGAATTTAGATGGAGCACGCCAACTTGCTACAGCTTTTGCAGCAAAAGCAAAAGCAGCTGGTATCGCATCCGTTGTGTTTGATCGCTCAGGCGCAATTTATCACGGCAAAGTAAAAACATTCGCCGACGCAGCTCGCGAAGGTGGCTTATTATTCTAACAGACTCCAACGCATGAGCACTGATACCGTTTCAACAGTTCCAGCTAGCGCCCCAGCGCCAGCACACACACCATCACCATCCGGTGGTGAACATCGCCGCGAACCGCGTCGTGATTCTCGCCGCGAACCTCGCCGCGATCGCCGTCCAGAAGCAACAGAGGATGGTCCAGCCATGCTCGAGAAGGTTGTTTTCGTTAATCGCTGTGCTAAGGTTGTTAAGGGTGGTCGCCGCTTCAGTTTTGCTGCCCTCGTCGTTGTAGGCGATATGAAGGGAAATATTGGTATAGGTTACGGCAAGGCAAACGAAGTTCCTGACGCTATTAAGAAGAGCACCGAAAACGCCAAAAAGAACATGATTCATGTAAAACTAAAAGGTGATACAATTCCTCATGATGTTCTTGGTCAATATGACGGTGGTAAAGTACTCCTAAAGCCAGCTTCCCCAGGTACAGGTCTAATTGCAGGTGGTGGAGTACGTGCCGTTCTCGAAGCTGCAGGTATCAAAAATGTCCTTACTAAATCGATGGGTTCCAGTAACCATATCGCTGTGGTACATGCAACTGTTGACGCACTCACGCAATTACGTCTCGCATCAGACTATACAACATTACGCGCTTAATTTTATAGCATCCTTTAATTTAAGGGATGCTTCTTTTTTATTTAATCAAAACAAAATCCGAGTCTTTTTTCCCACGATGGAATTAAGGCGACCAAATTAGGAAAATTATGAAACTCCACGAATTAAAGAATGTAGAAGGTGCAGTGCACCGCAAAAAACGCGTTGGTTGCGGCGAAGGTAGCGGCCACGGAAAAACTTCCGGACGCGGTGGTAAAGGTCAATCAGCTCGTTCCGGCGGAAGTATCCGTCCTGGATTCGAAGGTGGTCAGATGCCTCTTTATCGTAAACTTCCTCATCGTGGATTTAATCAATTTAATTTCCGTACTGAAATATCAGTTGTTAATTTAGTAGAAATTGAAGCAATTGATAAATCATTCACAGAAATTAACCTCGACGTAATGATTAAGCACGGCCTTGTACGTCCAGGTGAAACTGCAGTTAAGATACTTGGCAACGGTGAACTTACCCGTGCACTCAAAGTAACAGCTACCCGTTTTTCTGATACTGCAAAAGAAAAAATCGAAAAAGCAGGTGGCCAAGCCATCATTGCTTAACCCATAAAAAATCGTGTTTTCTGCATTCACAAACAGCTTGAAGATACCTGAGCTACGCTCACGTATTTTTTACACTCTCGCGCTCCTGTTTGTTGCTCGTGTTGGTGCGCATATACCACTTCCTGGTCTTGATATGACCCCTGTTCAAAACTTCTTTGCGAAGCAGAACGGTAGCGGAGTGGGTGGCCAGCTTTTGGGCCTTTACAATATGTTCACTGGTGGAGCACTTACCCGTGGTGCTGTATGCGCTTTGGGCATTATGCCTTATATCAGTGCATCCATTATTTTCCAGTTAATGTCTGCAGTTATTCCGTCACTTAGTCGCCTTTCGCAAGAAGGTGATGTTGGCAGACAAAAGCTTACTCAATACACCCGTTATGCTACAGTATTCATATGTATCATTCAAGGTGCTCTCTTGATTCTAGCTTTAGAAACACATCCAGGAAGTTTAATTCCAGGATATGATGTAAATACGTACGGTCCCATAGTTGTAGTCGGTAAGATTAGTTTCTTACTTACGAGTGTCGTATTTATGACTGCTGGTACTATGTTGCTCATGTGGTTAGGAGAGCAAATAACTCAACGCGGTATTGGTAATGGAGTCTCTCTTTTAATTACTGTTGGAATAGTAGCTCAGTTTCCCGGCGCTATTCGCGCTGCATGGTCGATGTTCTTTAGGCCAGTTGGAACAGGTCCTAATCTCGGATTACCGATGTTAGTCCTCATGATCGTACTCTTTATTGTTGTTACGATGGGAATTATTATGGTCGTTCAAGGCCAACGTAAGATACCAGTGCAGTACGCTAAGCGTGTTGTAGGTAACAAAGTTATGGGCGGCCAAAGTTCGTTCTTACCACTCAAAGTCAATTATTCAGGAGTAATGCCTGTTATTTTTGCATCCGCAATTTTAATGTTCCCTGCTCAAATACTCTCTCAATTAGGTGCGTATTTGAATCTTAAGTTCATGTTAGACTTCTCACAGAACTTAATGCGTGGCCATTGGACCTATTACACATTCTATTCTCTACTCATTCTTTTCTTCAGTTATTTCTGGGTGTCTGTTATGTTCAAGCCTGTACAAATTGCTGACGATTTGAAAAAGTATGGTGGTTATGTACCAGGTGTAAGACCAGGCGAGCCAACAGCTAAATTCTTAGACTTTATAATGACTCGGCTAACTCTAGCTGGAGCAATCTTCTTAACAATTATAGCAGTTATTCCTGACATACTTTACTGGCATTTCCAAGTAAGCTATCAGATTGCTTATTTCTTCGGTGGTACGGGTATGTTAATTACTGTAGGTGTTATTTTAGACACTATGCGTCAGATTGAGACATTCCTTCTGCAACGTCATTATGACGGTTTTCTACGTAAGGGTCGCATGCGGTCCCGTAGCGACAGTCCTCAGCAAGCCATGATTGGTGATGCTATGGCGATTGATTCAGTCATGAAACTCGTTTGGCCTCTATTGGGTATGTTAACCCTCGGTTTGGCTATAGCTGCCTACCGTGCTTTTGTTAAATAAGTTCTTTACTCAGGTGGCCACAACCGCCATCTTTGACCTCTTTTCTCGGTTCGGCGCTTCCGCCAAAACCAAGATACTAGTACTCGGTTCGATTGAAGCTGGTCTTCTTGAAAACCAAGTCCGTTCTTTGAACATCGAGCACGTCTCTCTCACTCATATGTTTAGTCGAGAGATTTCGCGCCAACCTCATTCAAAACATGAGGCTCATGAAGCGATCGCCCTCGCAGTAATGCGGCGGTGGTACTTCGCGCGCAAACCTGATGCGGGATTTCTTTTAACTGAATTCCCGGCTACGCTGCTCCAAGCGAAAGTGATGGATGAATGGTTAGAGGTCCGAGACGAAACCCTTGATGGGATTATTGTTTTACCGGATGCACCTCAATCACTCATTAACTATTATCACATGCAAGGGATGTTAGATCCCCACCTCGTATGATTCCAATAAAAGATCAAACAGGCATAGCCCGTATGCGGGAAGCATGTGCCGTAGCCGCAACCGTACTTGATATTCTCAAGCCGCTGGTTAGGCCCGGTATCACAACGCAAGATTTGGAGGAAGTAGGACGCGACGAAATTCGTCGCTTAGGCGCTAAAAGCGCTTGTTTTGGATATTTATCAGGCTCGCGTAAGTACCCTGCACATACCTGTATTTCAGTGAACGAAGAAGTCGTTCATGGAATTCCTTCCCTTAAACGTATGCTTAAAGAAGGAGATATTGTTTCCTTAGACGTTGTTGTAGAATACAACGGATACGTAGGAGATAATGCTTTCACAGTAGCTATTCCTCCGATTAAACCCGAAGTAACAAAACTTCTTAAGGTAAGTCTCGAGGCTCTTGATTTAGGTATCCAACAAGCAATCGTTGGAAATCATATCGGAGACATCTCATCTGCCATACAAAAGTATGTTGAGAAAAATGGTTTTAGTGTAGTACGCGATTTGGTCGGTCATGGGGTAGGCGTCAATATGCATGAGGAGCCCGAAGTTCCAAACTTTGGCCGTCCCGGCGTTGGCCCTCGGATCAAGCCAGGTATGACCTTTGCAATTGAACCGATGGTGAATTTAGGAGGCTATAAAACCAAATGTCTTTCAGATGGATGGACCATCGTAAGCCAAGACGGTTCTCCCTCAGCCCACTTCGAACACACCGTGCTCACAACAGCTCATGGCCCAGAGATTCTTACAATCCCTCGCCATAAATAATCACTTTACAATTTTTGTTAGTCCACTTTTCAACCAACTCAACCTCACGTTATAAACCATGCCACGTCTACTCGGTGTAGAAATTCCCGCGAAGAAGAAAGTCGCGTATTCCCTCCGCTACATTTACGGAATTGGTCCTGCGTATGCAGATCAAATCGTAAAAGAAGCTTCTTTAGATCCCGATATGCGGGCTCAAGACCTTACGGAAGAACAACTCAATAAGATCCTCCAGATCATCACTGAACATAAGTGGGTGGTTGAAGGTGATCTTCGCCGTGAAATCGCTGGTAACTTAAAGCGTCTTCAGGCAATCAACTGCTACCGTGGTGTACGCCACCGCCGGAGTCTTCCGGTTCGCGGTCAGCGTACTAGCACGAATGCACGTACCCGTAAGGGACCGCGCAAGACCGTGGGTGTAACCAAAGCAAAAGAATAATATCTAGCCATGGCCGACGAAAAGTCAGAAAAACTAAAAGAGAAGAATGCCCCTGCTAAGGTTGCTAAAGAAGGCAAGCCAGCTAAGGCACCTAAAGCTGCAAAGGCATCTGCTCCAAAAGCAGATGGTGCTGCAGCACCAGAACCCGTAGTTGAAGCAGCTCCTACAAAGCCAGTCGAAATGATTGGTGGCGTAGTAAAGCAGCCAACAGCTGAAGATCTTCTGAAGGAAGAACTTGGTACAATTAAGGTCCGTAAGGCCAAAGGTTCCAAGAATGTTACTTCAGGTATCGCTAATGTTCTCGCTTCATTTAACAACACGATTGTTTCAATCACCGATATGAAGGGTCAAGTTATCGCTTGGTCCAGTGCAGGTAAGTGTAACTTCCGCGGCTCGCGTAAGTCCACCGCTTATGCAGCACAAGTTATCGCTCAAGATGCGGCTCGCAATGCCATGTCCCACGGATTGAAAGATGTAATTATTCGTGTTTCCGGACCCGGCTTAGGCCGCGATAGCGCAGTCCGTGCACTCCAGGCGATTGGCCTTGAGATTGTTTCAATCGTCGACGTAACACCCGTTCCTCACAACGGTTGCAAACCGCGCAAGCGCCGTCGCGTATAAGCCTAATGCTTCACTCGTATGCAGTAATTTCTGCACGGTGAGGCAAGCAATCTAACCTTTACATAACTTACTCACATGGCCCGTTATACAGGACCCAAAACCCGCATCAGTAGGCGCTTCGCCCAGTACATCATTGGTTCCGGCAAAGCTCTCGAGCGTCGTAACTTTCCACCAGGCGTGCATGGCCCAAAGAGCCGCCGCAAGTTCACCGAATATGCGGTGGGCTTAAATGAGAAGCAAAAGCTTCGTTATACCTATGGCCTCTTAGAGCGCCAATTCCGTCGTACTTTCGAAATCGCAAAGAAAGAACGTGGTATTACAGGTGAACGTTTCTTACAGCTCCTTGAAACACGTTTAGATAGCGTTGTATACCTCATTGGTATTTCAAAAACACGCGCATCTGCTCGTCAATTTGTTAACCACGGTCACATTAAGGTGAACGGTCACAAAGTTGATATTGCAAGTTACTCCGTATTGCCAGGTGACGTTGTTGAAGTAAAAAATTCTCCAGCATCGCGTCAGCTCGCTGCACGTAACTTGGAAGAAAACCGTATCAGGAATGTACCTGGTTGGCTTTCACTTGATGCCGAAAACTTTAAGGCAACTACAGTCCGTCTTCCAACACGTGAAGAAATGGACCAGAACATTAACGAACAGCTAATCGTTGAATTTTACAGCCGCTTCTAAGCAGCTTTCTTACTTAATAATCATTTTAATTAAAAACTCTCACCGTCAGCTTTTTTTACTGCCATGTCCAAACGCCTCGGAAAGTTCGAACTTCCTAACAAGCTTACAAAGGTAGAGGAAGGCGCTACGCCAACCTATACTAAGTTCATCGCTGAGCCCTTTGAAGCGGGTTACGGCCACACCATCGGTAATTCATTACGTCGTGTACTCCTAAGTTCAATCGAAGGAGCAGCAATTTCATCAATTAAAATTGATGGAGTTAATCACGAATTTCAAAGTATCGAAGGTGTTGTAGAAGACGTTACTGATATAGTTCTTAATTTAAAGAAGGTACTTATCGTTTCAAAGAAACGTGAATCAATTACCTTACTCATTCGTGCAAATAAAACAGGAGCTGTTACTGCTGCTGATATTCAAGCGGATGCAAACATCGAAATCGTAAATCCTGATCAAGTAATTTGCACATTGGATACAAAACGTTCCTTTGAAGCAGAAATCGAAATCAAGACTGGTCGCGGTTACTACCCAGGCGAACAAAATAAAAAAGAAGAACAATCTATTGGTGTAATTCCAATTGATTCTCTTTTCTCACCTGTACGTCTTGTTAAATACTCGGTTGAAAATACACGTGTTGGTCAAATTACCGACTACGATAAGTTGATTCTTGAAGTATGGACAGACGGCCGCATCACACCGGATGATGCGCTTAAGCAATCCTCCTCAATTCTCAAACATCACCTCGATGTATTTGATCGCGTAAGTGAAGAAAATTACGAATTTGAAAATCAACAAAGTGAAGTAAGCGAAGAGCAAAACAAGCTCCGTAAGCTTCTCAATATGTCGGTTAACGAAATCGAATTATCCGTACGTGCTGCTAACTGCTTAAACAATGCAAACATTACTACAGTTGGTGAGCTTGCAATGAAGACAGAGCAAGAAATGTTAAAGTACCGTAATTTCGGTAAGAAGTCCTTGAATGAAATCAAAGAAAAGCTTGAAGCTTTGGGCCTATCCTTAGGCATGAAGTTCGACGAGCGTCTCCTTGATACCAAGAAAGAGGGATAAAATTAATTTTTCGAATCTCGCGCCGTCCGAGTTGCCCAAACGCTGCAACTTGGATTGCCGATCGGGATTTGATACTAAAACCAAATAAACTATGCGTCATAAAAAACACCACGCTTCATTAGGCGTGACCGTAGAGCATCGCCGCGCGATGCTTTCAAACTTATCTGCCTCATTAATTACCCATGGCCGGATTCAAACCACGCTTGCTAAGGCACGTGCTTTACGTCCTTTCATTGAAAAAGTAATTACTAAGGCTAAACAAGCAGCTGCAAAGACAGAAAAAGCGGATGCCGTTCATTTACGTCGCTTAGCATTAAAAGATGTTCGCGATGAAAATGCAGTAACACTTCTTTTTAACGAAAAATATAAAGAATTTGAAAAGCGTACAGGTGGTTATACCCGTATCTATAAGTTAGGCGCTCGCCGCGTCAGCGATGCAGCTGAACTAGCTTTAATCGAATTCGTTAAAGCAGATGATCCAGGCTATAAAAAAGGCAAGGGTCGCAAAGCAGCTAAACCTAAGAAGCAAACTGCAGCAGCCCCTGTAGAAGCAGCTCCTGAGGCTACACCAGAAGCAAAAAGCTAACTACAAGTCGCTTTAAGCGCTTAAATAAATCTGAAAAGCGCCGAACTTAACTTCGGCGCTTTTTTTATCTAAAACTCATGTTTGAACTACGATTAGCAGGAAGTTTATACTGTCTTGTAGTAGGGGTAGTATTTGTGAGTTTGTGGCTATATTACGACAAACGGGATAATGCGCGTAACGAAAGAGATGCAAGAAAGGGAACCTTTCACTGCATTCGGTGCGATATGCTTTATGCAAGTACTTCTCATGCAGATATGGTAGCTTGTCCTCAGTGTAAGCACATGAATGCTCGATTGCGGTTTTAAGGTAACTTGAGTACAATATCGTATACGAGCTGCATATTTATAATTTGATTTCAAGCTCTAGACCTATCTGAATTTTATATGGCCCAGACGATTGCTGTTTTAGACTTTGGTTCTCAGTACACACAAATCATTGCCCGAAGAGTTCGGGAGTGTTCTGTCTATTCAAAGATATATCCTTTCGCAACGTCTGCTCAGACACTACGCGACGAGGGGGTAGTCGGTATTATTCTTTCAGGTGGTCCAAGTTCTGTTTTCGCAAAGGACGCACCCATGCCAGATATAGAAATTTTTAATTTGGGAGTCCCTATTTTAGGTATTTGCTATGGTCTACAACTGATGGGCCGTTTACTTAACGGTAAGGTTTCACGTAGTGATCACCGCGAGTACGGTAAAGGTATTTTAACGATTAGGAAACCAGGACGTTTGTTTTCTAAATTACCAAAACAGCTTACTGTTTGGAATTCACACGGAGACCGTGTCATCACTTTACCCAGAGGTTTTGCTGCAATTGGCTCTACGGAAAATTCTGAGTACGCAGTTATTGAGGATGCTAAACGTAATTTCTATGGAATACAGTTTCATCCGGAAGTGTTCCACTCGGAGCGAGGCGTAGACGTAATAAAGAACTTTTTAATTGGCGTCTGTGGTGCAAAGCAAGATTGGAGTATGCGCGATTTCATTGAGCATTCCATAGAAGGAATTAAGACTAAAGTTGGTAAATCCCATGTTATCTTAGGCCTTTCTGGCGGTGTTGATTCTTCTGTTGCAGCAGCTCTCATTCACCGTGCAATAGGAAAGCAACTCACCTGTGTGTTTGTTGATAACGGACTCTTACGCAAAGGGGAACGTGATGCTGTAGAAAAATTATACGGTAAACACTTTAAGATAGATCTTCGCGTTGTTGATGCATCTAAGCTTTTCTTAAAAAAACTAAAGGATGTAAGTGATCCTGAAACAAAACGAAAAATTATCGGTAAGACATTCGTTGAGGTATTTGAAAAAAGTCTCAAATCCATTGGCCACGCAGACTTTCTAGCTCAGGGTACGCTCTATCCCGACGTGATAGAAAGCGTTGCGATTGGTAATAATCCTGCAGCTCTGATTAAATCCCATCACAATGTGGGTGGCCTTCCAGCTCGTATGAAATTGAAATTACTCGAGCCTCTACGTGAACTTTTTAAAGATGAGGTCCGTAAAGTAGGTTCAGCATTAGGGCTTCCTAAAGAAGTTGTATGGCGCCAACCTTTTCCTGGGCCTGGACTAGGCGTTAGGGTTTTAGGTGCCCTATCTGCAGAAAAGTTAGAAATTTTACGCCAAGCAGATTTTATTCTACAAGAGGAAATGATGGATTCGGGTTGGTACTGGAAAGTATGGCAATCGTTTTGTGTATTTTTACCCGTTAAGTCCGTTGGAGTCGTGGGAGACGAAAGAAATTATTCCTATGTCATAGGGCTACGTATTGTAGATAGTATAGATGCTATGACCGCAGATTGGACGCGTCTGCCATTTCCGCTTATCCAAAAGATATCTAGCCGTATCACAAACGAGGTACGTGGCGTTTCTCGTGTTGTTATGGATGTAAGTTCTAAGCCTCCTGCCACCATTGAGTGGGAGTGACTTTTTGAAAGTAATTAATTGATTTATATAGGGTTTTCTAATCGTACGAAGGTTTAATAAAATCGCTAAGCTGTTGATTTTTAAGGGCTACGAAGTAATAGTTATATACGTGCTGCTAATCAAAAACGCTGTAACTCGCAGCCCCATATGCCGCTCAAAAAAACTTGTATAACGACTAATAACCCGTATCCGACGAAGCTGTAATTTACAAGCGAGGCGAATATGGGCAGATTGATATGAGGTTTGCTAAGGAAGGCAAGTACGCTCTAATCAGTCTTAAAACTAGAAATAAAAGCACGGCAATAGATAAAACCAAGCTTAATTATTATTGATATAAGGCGAAGGAATAGGCTGGTAAAGCCTACTTCTCAATAAAAACAAAGATATGCGTTGAGAAATATTTTGAGCAACGTGATAAGGAAGTATGGCAAGAGGTTTGCATTGTTTCTGGACGATGTAGGACAATTAAGACGCACTTACAGCACTGTTTGGACTTTATTGGGAGTGACCTAAAGCTTAAAGAGCTAGAACTTACGGACTTTGAGATCTACTGTTTGAGCGCTCTAAGTGCAAAAGCAAGCGCGATAACGACAGCCAACGAGCAAGCGACTATCAACGATACGATGAATTGACTATAAAAGCGCAACTAGTTAATATGTCATATCTGATTTAGCGAAGCAACAAAGTTGGATAAAAGCGAAGAAGCGAATCGAAGCAATACATTTACGGACACTGAAATGAGCGCATTGTTGCGGCACTGTACAGTACTTTAATAACGCCGAAAAGGATTTGAAGGGCGAAGGCAATGTCAAAAAGGCTTTATGCGGATAATGTTTGTGCTTGCAATAATAACCATGCTGCGGCGTAAAATTTTACAATTACATTTGATAAATATTTATGATAATTTGTACTACAGAGAATAATTACGTAAGAGGGGGTTTATCAAAATCAAAGTACGTGGCGAAACTAGCAAGGTAAGGCAGTTAAGACACTTTATCGTTAAGGATGATACCAAGTATTTTGAAGGCTTACTAAAGCTACAGATAAAGCTAGACGTGTTTGGAAAAGTTCCCGAAAGAGAGCTTACAAGTGCGCTTTTAATTAGGCTAGTCTTTTACGAACGGCACAATAGCAACCGCCAGACTTTCTATTGTGCAACACTTTGGTAAGTTAATAGTACTGTTTCTAAACCAACACTAATGACAGAGACTTAGCAAGTATTCTTCTGTTAATTTTTAATCAAAAAAGTGTAAATAGCAATCTACCAATAGCTGAGATGTGCGGAACTAGTATCTCTCAAATAGAAAAGACTTACTACCATACGACAGAAGACAAGATTGTGAGTAATGCGCTGGCTGACTTCGAGTACAAAGACGGAATGCTAATTCCTAAGAAACGCTGGCTGTCGGTGGTGAGTAAAAATCACCTGGTCAAAAGCGTAAGTACTTAAGAGAATGGAATCCCATTGACAGATTCTAGCACTACATCGAATGTTACCGTAAATATCAAGAAGTAAGGAAATAAGATGAATCTAGTTGACGACCAAAGTCTTGTTTTAATTCAGTCAAGATTCAGCTCAAAGCGATTGCCTGGTAAGGCTATCTTTCCAATTGAGGGCACACCAATTGTTGTACTGGCAGCTCTTCGGGCTGGTAATACTGGTAAAAAAGTATTGGTTTTAACTTCTAGCGATCCATCAGATAATGAAATCTGTAAAGTTCTTGATGTTTATGGAATCAGTTATTTCAGAGGCTCTCTAGATGATGTTTTGGATAGATTTTATCAAGCAACTAAAGATGAGTTGGATGATAAAATTATAATTCGTTTAACGGCAGATAACGTTTTACCTGATGGTTTATTTTTAGATGAAATTGAAGGGCAATTTCGTAGTCTCAATGTGGACATCATGAGTTGTAATCCTGAAGAGTCTAAACTTCCTTATGGTGTTTCTGCCGAGGTGATGAAAATCAAAGCTTTAAGGGAAGCTTATGAAAATTCAGAAGATGAATATGACAGAGAGCACGTAACCTCCCATATTTATAGAAATGCTAAATCCAGGTCATTTTTGCCTTTGAACTTCAGAGGTTATAGCAACTTTCGTGTGACTATTGATACCTATGATGATTATATTTCTGTAAAGTCGTTGTTTGAAGGCGTAGAGGATGTAATTAAAGAACCAATGTATGCTCTCTTACATAATTTTCGTCGGATGAAATATCGACCTTTCTATGAAAAAAGTGTCAAGCCGATGACGCTGGGTACTGCTCAGCTTGGTATGAATTACGGTATAACAAATAAGTCCGGGCAGGTAAAAAAATCAGAAGCTAGAGAAATAATTAAGCAGGCTATTACTGAAGGTATAGAGTATATTGATACTGCTTCAGCCTACGGACAAAGCGAAGAGGTTATTGGTTTCTCGTTGGAAGGTGGTTGGCGTGATAGAGTTAAATTAATTACTAAGATACCCCCTTTTCCTACAACAAAATACCGGGAAGTATCTGATATGTCTTTGTTTGTAAGAAACTCATTTTATGAGTCTTGTCTTAAATTAAATATACAAAAATTAGATGTTTTAATGTTTCATAGGCATGTGGACACTTTAGTACCTAGCGTTCTGAACGAACTTGAGAACTTAAAAATTAGTGGCCGGATAACTGAGATTGGTGTTTCTGTTCAGTCACCTGAAGAGCTTAACGCGACGCTTGATAATCAATTATTTACTTTCGTCCAGTTACCTTTTAACATTTTAGATTATCGCTGGGATGCTCTCGTTGATAAGGTTTTATCCGTTAAGAAAGAACGTAAGCTTGTGATTCATGCGAGAAGTGCTTTGTTACAAGGCCTATTATGTTCTAAAGACTCTAGTGAATGGCTTCGTGCTGGTGTAAGTAATTATAAAAAGGTTATTGATTGGTTAGAGACTGGGTATAAAAGGTATGAGAAAATCTCTGTTTCCGATCTATGTATTGGATATGTAAATTCACAATGTTGGATTGATTCTGTTGTTACGGGTATAGACTCTTTGTCGAATCTCTATTCGAATTTACAATCTATTTCTATGCCTTTGATGTCTGGAGGTGTCATCGATGAAATTGTTAAGTCAAGACCAAGATTAAGGAGCGAGTCTCTTAATCCAGCTTTGTGGAGTTGACATGTTTAACTTAGATCGTAAGAAAGTGCTAATTACTGGTTCTACTGGGTATCTAGGTAGTGAGTTGGCTTATGGGGTTGCTAAGTACGGCGCCCATATATACGTCAATTCACGGAGTCTCTCTAATTGTGAAGATATTGTCGCAAAGATCAGGCTTGCTGGAGGCCTGGCTTCTGTTGCGTGCTTTGACGTAACAAATGAAGACGAGGTTGCCGAATTTTCTGGGTCTATCGATTGTCTTGATGTATTGGTAAATAATGCATACACAGGTAGTGGTGGTACGATTGAAATTGCAGATAGTACGAATTATTTGTCTAGCTATAAAGCATCAGTCATAGCGAGTGCCTATCTTGTTAAGTCGTTTTTACCCCACTTCAGGCAAGCAGTTTTAAAAAATGGCTATGCTTCAGTTATTAATGTCGCTTCGATGTACGGAATGGTTTCGCCAGACAAGAGAATTTATAATTCACCTCAAGGTACAAATCCGCCTTTTTACGGCGCGGCTAAAGCCGCGCTGATTCAGTGGACTAAGTATGCGGCTTGTGAGTTTGCTAGAGAAAAAATTAGGGTGAATTCGATTTCGCCTGGGCCTTTTCCATCAACGTTCGTTCAAAAAGACAATCCTCAGCTTGTGGAAAAAATTATTTCAAAAGTTCCGATGGATAGAATTGGTGTTCCAAATGAACTCGTTGGTGCAGTTGTTTTCCTCGCCTCCTCTGCGTCTTCTTATGTGACGGGAATTAACTTACCTGTGGATGGGGGTTGGACTGCTTGGTAGGCATTTAGCGCTTGCAGCGCGGCGTGTAACTTAACGTTCTATAAGTTGTTTTTTTAAAATTACTTATACAAAATCTTAGTCGTTATACATTTTAAATAATTTACACAAAACTCACGTGCTCAGCTTTAGGGGACGTAAGTGCTTGATAATAAACAGAGTTTTCACCGTTTTCTTATTGAGTGGGAATAATATTTATGTCAATTACTTCTATGTCGTCTTTTTCGAACGGATTTCGTTTTCTTAGTCACAAGGCAAAACATTTTGATCAGACTCTCGCTGAATTCTGTAAAGGCTCTGAAGTACCTAAGTCGATTAGCGATACGGTATCAGAAATTTTAGCAAATGTCCGTAAATCTGGGGATAAGGCAGTATATGCTTATGCTAAAAAGTTTGATGGTGCTGTGCTCAATGCTCGCTCGATGCGCGTGCCCTTAAGTGAACTTAAAGCAGCGTCTAAAAAGATAGCCAAAGAAGATATGCGTGCTATCAGAGCCGCTCATGCCTCGATAGAGGCGTTTAATAAACATGGACTTCCTAAGGATTGGATTTCTAAAAATAAAAATGGTGCATGGGCAGGAGAGAAATTTGACGCAATAGGACGAGTGGGACTTTATATTCCTGGCGGAGAAGTTCCGCTTGTATCTACTGTTTTGATGACTGCCGTGCTTGCACAAATAGCAGGCTGCCCAGAAATTGCTGCATTTACTCCTGCTAAAAAAGGCACAGAGATTTCACCAAGTGTTCTTGCTGCACTCCATATAGCTGGCGTTACAGAAGTCTACCGTTTCGGTGGTGTTCAAGCGATTGCTGCTATGGCTTACGGTACGCAAACTGTTGCTGCAGTAGATAAAATATTTGGTCCAGCAAATGCCTATGTCTGTGAAGCAAAACGTCAGGTATTTGGAACTGTCGGTGTAGATTCACTTCCGGGTCCGAGTGAAGTTATGATTATAGCAGATGAAGACGCACCGGCTGATTGGGTTGCTGCAGATTTATTGGCTCAAGCTGAACACGGATCAGGCCGCGAAAAAATCTTTCTTGTTTCTACCTCATTAGATGTTCTTGGAAGGGTAGCGTTCGAGGTTATGGAACAACTAGAGCAGCTTTCACGATCTGAGCGTGTAAAGCCTGTGTTAAGAGACGGTTTAATTTGTATCCATGTAAGTAATCTTTCAGAAGCTGCTTCTGTAGCCAATTACGTTGCTCCTGAACATTTGGAATTAATGGTTAAACCAAAGAGTGCTATCATGTTAACGGGTGCCATTACTACAGCTGGCGCGATTATGTTGGGTAATGAAACACCAACAGTATTAGGAGATTTTGTTGGCGGGCCAAGTCATGTGCTTCCTACAGCGCGTGCTGGACGCTACTTCAGTGGATTACGTGTTACAGATTTCTTAAGACGCACGAGTTTACTCAAATATGATATGAAAAGCTTGAAGAAAGCGGCTCCTACTGTTGCTGCATTTGCACGTATGGAAAAGCTAGATGCACATGGTAATTCTGCTTCAATAAGACTTCGCTAGTATTTAAAAATAAGAGATTTAAATTTAATGTCTGCTGAAGGTAATTTAACTGCTAAGCCACTGCCGCATATACCGGCGCTAAAGGCGTATACTCCCGGGATACAACCAACAGAGAAAGGTTGGATAAAATTAAACACAAATGAATTACCGTATCCTCCAAGTCCAAAAGTAGCAGACGCTATTTTAAATGAGGTCGCAGTTAACGGTGAATCTTTGAGGTTATATCCTAATCCCACAAGCGCGCCTCTTAGGCAAATTATTGCTCAGATGCATGGCTTAAGTGAGTATAACGTATGTATTGGAAACGGCTCTGATGATATTTTAAATCTAATTATACGCTGCTTTGGTAGTGGAACGTCTCAAACGGGTATTACATTTCCGAGTTATTCACTTTATCCTGTTTTAGTTGGTATTCAGAATGGAGTTACTGTTTCTGTGCCTTTTGATAGGAGTATGCAGCTTCCTGTAGAAACTATTCTTGCGACCAAAGCTAATGTATTTTTTCTAACCTCTCCCAATGCACCTACGGGTGTTGCATTTGATAATGCTGATATTGAGAAAATACTTAAAAAATATACTGGGCTACTTGTTGTCGATGAAGCCTATGCTCCTTTTGCATCGCATGACTGTATTTCACTTTTAGCACAGTATCCCAATCTCGTTATCGTAAGAACTCTGTCAAAAGCCTACGCACTAGCAGGAATCCGGGTTGGATATTGTTTAGCTAATCCTGAGGTTATTGGTTGGCTGGATCGCGTTAGAGATAGCTACAACGTTAATCGATTGTCTCAAGCCGCTGCTTTGGGTGCTCTTTCAGATCCGCTGTATTACGCTTCTGTAGTAAAACAGGTTATAAAAACAAGAGATACTCAGTACAGGCTATGGACCGATAAGCGCGGGTGGTTTACGTATCCTTCAGAAGCTAATTTTTTATTTACTGAGCCTAAGAATGATCGCTCACAGACGGGACCTGAAGTAGCAAAATCGGCGTATGATTTCCTCCTATCTAGGAAAATACTTGTGAGACTCTTTGCTAGCCATGCCTTGACCGCATCCTTTATTAGGATCAGTATTGGAACAGATGCCGAAATGGCAGCTCTAAACGAAACACTCGACGCATGGCTAAAAGTAAAGTCAGCTCTAAACGCGTAAAAGCGAAACCAGGCCGAAAGGCTTCAATCGCTCGCCGCACCGCAGAAACTAATATATCAGTTTCACTTACTATCGACGGGCAAGGTAAGTCGTCAATTGAAACGGGCGTTCCTTTCTTTGATCATATGCTTACGCTTTTTGCTAAGCATGGTTTGTTTGATCTTAACGTAACCGCAAAGGGAGATGTTGACGTTGATTATCATCACACTGTTGAAGATGTTGGTTTGGTACTTGGTGCAGTGTTCAAAGAAGCGCTCGGAGACAAGCTGGGTATTAAACGGTATGGATTTTTCCTCTTACCTATGGATGAATCTTTAGCTCGTATCGCTGTGGATATAAGCGGACGGCCTCTTTTAGTGTATAACGTGGAAGCACCTACTATGTATGTGCGTGATTTTAATTTAATTCTTGTAAAAGAGTTTTGTCGTGCTTTTGCAAATGCTCTTGGGGCAAATTTACATGTAGAATTAATTTACGGCGAAGAACCGCATCACGTTGCTGAAGCTATTTTTAAATGTCTTGCCCGTGCTATGGATATGGCGACTCAAATTGATCCTCGTGCAGTAGGCCAACTGCCTAGTACTAAGGGTGAACTGTGAGTGACAAAGGTAATTCTGCAATAATTGCGGTCGTTGATACTGGCATTTGTAATCTCCGCAGTGTAACTAAAGCATTGGAGGCAGTAGGGGCGACGGTGCTGGTAGTTCAAAGTCCTAAGGAAATTACTGCCCAAATCCAAGGCGTAGTGCTTCCTGGTGTTGGAGCCTTGAATGCGTGTGTGAGTTCTTTAAAAGCCAGTGGATTAGAAGACAAAGTTAAGGGGTGGATTAGAGATGATAAACCCTTCCTCGGCGTATGTTTAGGCATGCAGGCACTCTTTGAGCATTCTGAAGAGGGAAATGTTAAGGGATTAGGAATATTTCCTGGCTCAGTTGTTAAATTTAAGCGACCAGAGAGCATTAAAATACCTCATATGGGTTGGAACACATTAACCCTATCTCAGAGCGAATCTCCCTTAATGACCGGCTTAAATGAAGGGGATTCGTACTACTTCGTTCATAGCTTCTACTGTTTACCTAGCGATCAGTCCTTAATCCTCGCGGAATGTGATTACGGCGGTCGTTTTACCGCTGCTATTGGTAAAGGACGGGTCTTCGCGACCCAGTTTCACCCGGAGAAGAGTCAAGCGAAGGGGCTTAAGATTTATGACAATTTCGCAACTCTAGCATTAAAAAATCGATAAAAGTTTGCGAGTGGCCTGAAATACGCTTGCTTCGTTATTAGTATGGCAAACACAGCCTCCCTCAAAATTAATGATAAAGAATTCCCCCTCTCCGTAATGATCGGAACAGAAGGGGAGATGGCAATCGATGTCCGAAAGCTTCGGGCCGATTCTGGCTATTTATGCTACGACCAAGGGTACGGTAATACCGGCTCCTGTGAAAGTGCTCTCACCTACTTAGATGGGGACGCAGGCATTTTAAGATTTCGCGGCTATCCTATAGAGCAGCTTGCTCTGCATAGTAACTTTATCGAAACCGCTTATTTAGTCATCTACGGCGAATTGCCTAATGCTGAGAAGCGCAAAGAATTTGGTCTTAATCTTCGCCACCATGCTGCGATTGAAACGCAGATGCAGAAGATATTTGAAGGGTATCCTAAAGATGCCCCACCGATGGCAATGCTTACATCTATTGTTGCATCACTAGCGGCGCACTATCCTCACTTAGCAACAAACGATTTTTCTAAGGACCTCGCATCGTTTGATTTAGCTACAGCAATGGCTATGTCTAAAATTCGCACTATTGGTGCGATGATTTATCGTTACATGAACGGTAAGCCATATATTTCTCCTAAGCAGGATCTTCCTTTCTGTGAAAATTTCTTGCACATGATGTTTTCAGAGGCTCATCAAGATTATGCTACTGTACCTGAAGTAGCGCGTGCCCTTAATTTACTTTTACTTTTACACGCAGATCACGAGCAAAACTGTTCCACTGCAACAGTACGTATGGTAGGTTCAAGTTCTGCTAATTTATTTACGTCAATTTCAGCAGGCATTGGTGCTTTATCGGGACCGTTACATGGCGGAGCTAATGTAGCGGTTATGCAGATGCTGCAAAATATCCATGATGATGGAGATGATGGTTCTCGTTTTATTGCAGCAGCTAAGTCGGGCAGCAAGAGTAACCGCCTTATGGGCTTTGGTCATGCGGTATACAAAAATTTCGATCCTCGCGCTAAAATTATCGGCCAAGCCTGCGAAGATTTACTTAAGAAATTGGGCATTAATGATCCACTGCTTGATATTGCCAAACGCTTGAATGAAACAGCGCTTAAGGACGACTATTTCATTTCCCGTAAACTGTATCCAAATGTTGATTTTTATAGCGGAATTATCATGCGTGCTTTAGGCATCCCTGTAAGCATGTTTACTGTTATTTTCGCAATCGGTCGTACACCGGGTTGGATCGCTAACTGGCGTGAAGTAGCAGCGAATCCTAAGGGCCGAATTTACCGTCCAAGGCAGATTTATGTTGGTCCAACGACACGTGAATACGTGCCAATTGAAAAGCGTACGTGATACTTCTTGGTGTAAATATAGATCATACCGCCACGCTTAGGCAGGCGAGGTACAAGGGCTTTTCATTAACGAATCCTGTCGTTGAACCAGATCCTGTTGCTCTGTCGCTTATAGCTGAGCAAGCGGGTGCTGATGGTATTACTATTCACTTACGAGAAGACGCACGGCATATCCAGGCAGGTGACGTTTTAGCTTTAAAGGCTAAAATGAAAACACGTATGAATCTCGAGATGGCGTGTACGCAAGCGATGATAGACTTTGCTTTATCTGTAAAACCAAACTCGGTCTGTCTCGTGCCAGAAAGTAGAAATGAAATTACAACCGAAGGCGGACTTGATGTTGTTGGCGGTAAAGAACGTATTAAGGCCTGTATTGAGGTAATGAATAAGGCTGGTATTAAAACGAGTCTTTTTATTGATCCAGAAGCTGAACATATAGAACTAGCTGCACATTTGGGAGCATCTTGGATAGAGCTGCACACAGGTGCTTATGCTAATTCCTATTACGGCCCGAAGCGTGCCGATGAATTTAATCGTTTAGTCCGGGGTGCTCAACAGGCACACGCCTTGGGGCTTATAGTAAATGCGGGGCATGGTATAAATTATGACAATGTTGAGGAGGTTAAAACGCTCCCTCATGTGCATGAACTTAATATTGGCCATAGTATCATTGCACGTAGTTTGAGTTATGGACTTTATCAGGCTGTAGTAGAAATGAAAAAGCTGATGCAGGTATGAACATAAATTTACCCCCAGGAGGTATTTTGATTAATCTGGGTTGTGACGTGATTGAAATCTCGCGAATAAAGGGTGTCACTGAGCGACACGGGCAGCGTTTTCTTGATCGGGTATTTACCGCAGATGAGTTAGCCTACTGCTTACCAAATGCTAATATCTATCAACACCTTGCAGTACGATTTGCTGCTAAAGAGGCTATATCCAAGTGCTTTACTACTGGAATTGGGCCAGAATTTGGATGGAGGTCTGCCTCCATTGTTCACGGTGAAAGACAAGAGCCCATTGTGCTTTTAGACGAGAAAACACAGGCCCTTGTAAATGCATTGGGTGGTACAAGGGTTTTAATTAGTCTCTCACATTCTGAGACGGTTGCAATGGCAGTTGCAGCTCTCGTTAAATAAGGTTTAGTCTTAAGCCATTAAACCACGTGTGGTATGGAAGACGATTTATTAGACTATCCCAAGCGAGTAAATACTCCTTCTAAAACACCGTCATGGGTTATGTTAGGTTTTATTATCGGAGTTCTAGCAGTACTTGCTTTTAAAGAAGAGCAGAAGCAACTCGATACAAAAAAGCCAGTTACAGCTGTACCTGTTAAAGAAGTACAGCGAACCGTTGTTATGGCTCCTCGGCTAACCGTGATCGAAGCTGTATTTGATCAGTGGGGAGATAATGCAGTCTGGGATCATAATAAGACCGAAGTTGCGCTATGGAATTCTCAACTCAGGGATTTTTCTGATTGCTATGAAGTTGTTCGTTTTGGAGAGGGATACTTTTTTAGATCAATTCCTCACCTTACTCATCCTGTATTAACACATGGTGTTAAGGCGGGCTCTCCCTTACAATTTACAGAAACAGAAAATCAAAGAGCAGCATGGCTAACTGAGAAGACAGAAGAAGATTGGAGCGTTGTTAAACGCTCTATTAATTCGACGAGCGAAAGTCTGAAAAAACCTTAGGACTTATTATGATAGAATTTAGTGATCCTATTTTAACCGCTCAAGAAGCAGTCGCTTTTGAAGAAATTTATTTTCAGGGTGATTCAGAAAAAGAGTGGACTGTAATACGTAGTGCGGGAACGCATGTGGCACACGCACTTCTCAACGATTTCCTTGAATACGCAGAGGTGCCCGTATCACCTAGAATATTGGTTATAATTGGGAAAGGCCATAATGCAGCAGATGCCTTGATTGCTGCGCAAACGCTTTTGGAAACTTGTCGAGATGCAAACATCGATGTCGTATTTGTATTCGGTGAACTTTCCCTTAAGCCTTTAGCTAAAAAAGCATGGATTCAATTACAGGAATTTAATCCCAAACGCGTCAATACGTGTACACTTACACAATTAGCTAAAAAATATTCAGTATCTCTGGATGGCGTTTTTGGTGCTGCATACCGAAATCCTCTCCCAGTAGAAGCTGCTACCGTGATCGACTACGTGAATAAATTATCTGTCGATTTTCGGGCAGCTGTAGACTTGCCAAGCGGCTTAAATGAGCGTGGTGCTTTTAAAGCCGATTTTACCTATGCAACAGGCAGTGTTAAATCAGACTTATTGTCCTGTAGTAATGCTGGAAGAATACGTTATATCGATCTAGGATTTTTTAATCCTGGAGAAACCGTAGGACTTGGTTCGGATCGTGTATTAAAGCCATCAATTCTCTCGCCCTTAGCAGGGCTTCGTCCCTCACACTGTGATAAAAGAACTTACGGTCATCTTTTTATTGTTGGAGGATCCTTGCGATATCCCGGTTCAGTATTAATGACTGTAAAGAGCGCGTTAAAGAGCGGTGTGGGACTTGTGACAGCCTGTGTTCCTGAATTCCTTATTGCCGATTATGCCGCTGTAGCTCCCGAGGCGATGTGGGTAGGAATGCCGTGTAATCCTGATACAGGGGGTATGAATTTAGACGGGCTTAAAAAAATCGAAGAACTTTGGCACTTAGCTACAGCAATCGTGATAGGTCCTGGTATGGGACGCAGTAAGGAAACTACAGAGTTACTCACACAATTTTTTAGTAGAGTAAACCTTCCTCTTGTTATCGATGCAGATGCGCTTCAGCAGCCTTGGATTAATGCGCTTAAAACGCCGGCAATACTTACTCCCCATAGCGGTGAATTTACACGTATTAGTTCAGGCTGTAATTTAAGAACATTTGTTTCTCAGACTGGAACAACCGTGGTATTAAAAAGCTCAGCTACCCGAATTATGGGATATGACGGTAATACCTATATAAGTTTTTACGGAGGCCCTGTCCTGGCTCGCGGAGGTAGCGGTGACTTACTCGCTGGACTCATAGGAGGACTCTTAGCACAGACGCCTCATGATCTAGCGCTTGCCGCCGCACGAGGTGCTGTGTGGCACGGAATGGCAGCCGATTTACTTGCACGAAGCCAAGGCCAAACAGCTACTTGTGTTACAGAACTTCTCGCTCATTTGCCTGAAGTTCTCAGGACGTTGAATAAAACTTAATCTGTATCTGCAGAGGCTTTAGGTTTAATGCCACGCATTTCTTTTAAGAGTGTTTTGATAGTAGAAATTTGTTTAGCGGATAATTGTCTTATCCCTAACTCATGCTGCCATGCGAGTAATGCTGCCTTCATTTCTGCTAATTTTTCAGGCTGCTCTGCCGCTAAATTATGATGCTCACCTAGGTCTGTTTTAATATTATAGAGTTCATCTTTATTTTCATAAAGAAATCTTACCAATTTCATATCACCGTCTTGCATAGCTGCCATTGCAGTATTTCCCGTGCCTAATTTGGCGTCATCAAAATACCAAAAAATAGGCTTACTGCGCGGTATTGGATTACCTTTTATAACAGGGAGAAAACTTTCTCCATCGAGATGGTGCTTAGGCTCTAGAGGCAGTCCTGCCATATCTAAAAAAGTAGGGAAGAAGTCAGTACCAACAGTTGCTCTATCTGTTGTTGATCCTGCTTGCGTTACTCCCGGCCAATATACAATCAGAGGTACTCGCATACCACCTTCATATAACCATCCTTTACCTGTGCGTAGGGGTTTGTTTGAAGTTGCGACTTTTCTGTTACCTAAAAGATCAAAGGTAGATAATCCACCATTGTCTGAAGTAAGTACTATAGCTGTATTTTTGTCGTAGCCTAAGGATGCAAGTGTCTCGCGAATTTTTACTACACTTTCATCGACTGTTTTAATCATCGCAGCATAAACAGGAAGATTCTGTTTTAATTTAACTTTACCCGTGTAATCATTTTCAAAATCAGGACCATCGTCTTTGGGCATTAAACTTAATTTATGCTGAAAGTACTCAATGTCTGAAGCTTTAGCCTCTAAGGGTTCATGCACCTGATAGTGCGCCAAGTAGAGAAAGAAAGGTTTATCTGAGTGATTTAATTTGTGATCTTTAAGCATAGCAACCGCTTCGTTTGTGAGACGGTCTGCAATATACTCACCTTTTTCTCCTTTCTCTAAACCATAAGGTGTCACGTTATGTACTTCTCTGCGTGATTCCTGCACCTCGCGGTCTTCACGTGTGTAAGGCCAAAAATGGGTTGCGAGTGCTCCTAAGGAACATCCTCCTTTATTAAGATCAAAGCCTCTGTTTTGAGGCCAGTATTCTTGAGTAAGTCCTAAGTGCCACTTACCAACATAATACGTGCGGTAACCATTATCTTGAAATGCATTTCCAATGGTGCGTTGGTTGAGCGCTAAACCGTTGGCGCCTTCAAGCTCAGGTCGGTTGTGGTTTCTGCCTGTGACGATTGAGGTACGTGATTGTACACACCGAGGAGCTGCTTCGTATGCTCTACTAAACGTAAGCGCTTGAGAGGCTAATTTATCGATACCTGGAGTCTCATAGAATTTACTCCCCATGTAGGCAAAATCCTTCCAACCCAAATCATCTACAATAATAAATACAATATTGAGTTTCTTGGATTGGGCTTCAGCCGTAGGGTCAGCATAGGTAGTAGTAGCTATCAAAGCTAAAGCTATAAGAGCTAAAATAAAGCGGGGTAATTTCATAGTGGATAGTTAAAGAGAATCTAAACGTGGATTACTGCGTAATAAAAAATGCTTATACGTGAAATACCTACACTACATTATAATTATAAACTAGACTTAATTTTTTACATTTGGAACTATAGAAAAAACCCCCTTACGACTGCTTTATGAAGTTATTCTATTCCGTAGTACTATTCTTGGTGTGTGCCTCACTTGGTATGTCCGCAGACAAGCAGCCTAATGTCTTGTTTTTTGTTGTAGACGATCTTCGTCCTGAACTGGGCTGTTTTGGTAAGGATTACATCAAAAGCCCCAACATCGACGGACTAGCAAAGACAGGCGTAACGTTCGAGAGAGCCTACTGTCAGCAAGCGGTTTGCTCACCTACACGCTCGAGTGTTATGACAGGTACACGTCCCGACACGACAAAAGTGTGGGATTTAGTGACTCACTTTAGAACTGCTCTTCCTGATGTAGTAACACTTGGTCAGCATTTCAAAAATAACGGTTATTTTGTTCAAGGTATGGGTAAAGTCTACCACGGCGGCTACGATGATCCTAAAACATGGTCAACGCCTTGGTTTACACCAAAAGCTCCACCGTATGCGCTGAAAGAAAATGTTGCGCTTAATCAACGCCAATTTGAAGGGGAGCCCGATGATGCTATTGGACCTAAACGACCTAAAGAGGCGAGTGAGGGTGGTAAATTTAATACGCGTGGTCCAGCTTTCGAAGGTGCAGATGTACCGGATGATTATTTTCAGGACGGTAAAGTAGCTAATCTCGCTATTAAGACTATTGATAAATTAAGTAAGAAAAATAAACCCTTTTTCCTAGCTGTTGGTTTTATTAAACCCCATTTACCCTTTGTTTCTCCAAAGAAATATTGGGATTTATATGATCCAGCCAAAATTGTTTTAGCCCCTAATAAATTTAGACCAGTTGATGCACCAGACTACGCAATTCTTTCAGGGACTGAAATGCGTGCTTATTATGGCATACCTAAGGGCTCTATTCCAGATGACTTAGCGCGCCAGCTAAAACATGGTTATTACGCTGCAATAAGCTACACGGATGCTCAAGTAGGCAAGGTCTTAGCTGAGCTCGATAGATTAGGTATTAGAGATAATACGATTATTGTTTTATGGGGTGATCATGGGTGGAAGCTTGGAGAACATGACGCATGGTGTAAGCACAGTGACTGTGAAAATGATACGAATGGACCTCTGATTGTATCAGCTCCTGACATGAAAACAGCAGGAGCCCATACAAAGTCACTTGTTGAATATGTAGATATCTATCCGACGTTATGTGATCTGGCTGGTTTACCCCTTCCTAGTCATCTAGAGGGCAAAAGTTTTAAGCCTCTGATGGAGAATCCGACTCGTGTATGGAAATCTGCTGCTTTCAGTCAGTATCCTAGGGCAAACGGAGCTAATCCTTTGATGGGATATTCAATGAGAACAGATCGCTACCGTTTTACAGTTTGGGTTAGCAGAGATGATCACTCAAAAATTGATGCTATTGAACTATATGATCATCAAGTAGATCCACAAGAAAACTACAGTATTGCAAAAAAACCTGAAAATAAGGCACTTGTTGATCAACTCATGCTCCAATGGCAAGCAGGCTGGCGAGGTGCATTACCTAATCAGAGTTAACGTGTATCGTATTTCTTGAAAAATACTCTGTACGGAGTATTTTTTAAGAGCAATTGAATGAGTTCTTTTTAGCTAAGTTTTTAAAATTTCAAGTAGATATGTAATTATATTCAACTACATAGTATTAAATATAGTAAACCCCATTTATATGAATAATCCCCTCAAGTATCTCCGTTGTGATCTTTTAAAAGACACTCAACATCCTATTAAAGCTATACTCCTTTCTTTTGCAGCTTTTGCTACTGCTCTAAATGCACAAACAGCTAATCAGCCGCTTGAAAAAAAATCTTCGGGTAGCGATGTAGTTACTTTAACCCCATTTCAGGTAAACGAGGATTCTGATAAAAGTTATGGTGCGTTGAATTCTAATTCAATGACCCAATTTAACACGGATCTTAAAAATTTACCTGTAAGTGCGGACGTCTTTACAGACGCATTTATGAAGGATGTAGGTGAGACGACTTCGGTTGAAGCAATGATCCAAAATTACTCTGCAGGTGCAGGCTTTGGTACTTCTATACCAGGTAAGGCGGCTACTACTAATCCTGCAGTTAATCCGCAAAATGCCGGAAATTCTATTAGCTTACGTGGTTTGGGCTCAACCATAGTTAAACGTGATACTTTCATGTCCATAGCTGGATCAAATGGTGCTACCCAAAATTTTGACCTCGAGCGCGTCGAAGTTGTCAATGGACCTCAATCGTTGCTTTATGGCAACGGCGGTTCAGGAGGTGTCGTTAATCTAATCTCCAAGCAAGCACGTTTTAATCAAAAGATGAATGGATCTTTAACGTATAAAGTTGATCAATATGGAGCAAAACTGGGTCAATTTGATTACGGTTCGGGAGGTACTAATTTCGCTATTCGACTTGTTGCGCTAAGTCAGCAAGTTGCTGGTTTTCAGCAGTTTTTAGGGGGACCCATGAGGGCTGAGTATATCCAAATAGCTGCACGGTTCTTTAAAAATACGGTAATTAAACTTACAGGTGAAAAGTTAGTTTTTAACCGTGTCGATAACATGCAGAGTCAGTTAGTTACTGCGCCAAGTACTGCTTACGATGCGCGTAATGGAAATAGTTTACATTACTTACTTGCAACCAATCAAATGAGCGCAGCAGCGAATGGGGGTGCTAGCGGCATGGGCTTGATAGGAAATGGTTATATCAACTGGGGTAATGTTGATGCTTTAGATGGTATGTGGGGTGTAGAAAATTTTAATCATTCTTGGGCTACGATTACTGCCCAAACAAAATGGAGTAAAATGTTATCTACCGATCTAGATGCAGGCTACGATAACTTACTGGATCCCCGTATGAATGCATCCAATTTTACCAATGTATTAGCTCCGGGAGTGGCAACTAACCCCACGGGAACTTGGGTTCTCTATTCTAGCGGTAAAGCCCCTGCTCAAAATCAGCAATATGCGGTACGTTCAAAAGCTTTCAGAGCAAGTGCATTATTAACGAACGAATTAGGAAATTTCGCGAAATCTCAAACATTAATCGGTGCAGATTTTTCGCGGTCATTAAATGCGAAAATTGCTTACACCTATTTTCAAACAGATGGAAATTACAATACGCTAATAAATCCGAGTTCATCCGTTAATGCCGGAAGAACAATTATTACCCCTGTTGCAATTCCTATTGGTAACGGATTAATAAAGTATCCACTTTGGGGTCCATTTGCACCCTTCATTAGTTACAATGGTGCAAACTATGCCTTGCAGGTTAATAATATGATTAACCCTAATTTAATATCACCCTCAAATCCTTTAGGTGTAACTTCTGTAGGAGGTCAGAACTACTCGCTGCAAACCGTTATCAACAAAGGGTTCTTTTTTATTAACGATACAAGCTGGTTAGACAATAAGTTACATACATTAATGGGTGCCCGTTTAATGAATAATTTCAGCACGTTACTTACCGAAGTAGCTGCACCTCAGAATTACTATTTAACCAAAGGTAAACTTTTTAGTTACAATCTAGGACTTAATTATGAATTAGGTCGTAATCTAAATACTTATTTTAATTTTTCTGACTCCTTTAATCCTCCCACCGCAGGTAACGGTGATCCGCTGGGTAAGTACGGTGGAACTACAAAAGGCGTCGGTGAAGAGCTAGGATTAAAATTTTCTAATTCTTCCAATACTGTCTCTGGATCGATTGCTGTATTTCACGTATCTTCATCGAACGAACCACTTGCTTTGACTAATACGCTTTCTTTCGCTATCAATCCAAGCGGTTTAAATGGTAGATACGGATCTGCACCTAGTACATGGATAAGTGTTGATCGCGTTTCTCAAGGAATCAACATAGCTGCAACATTCGCACCTATAACGAACTGGAAGTCGCGTTTATCTGCTGCATGGACTAAGGGTAAAATAAATACCGATGTTTCATATAAACAGTTATACAACGATCAATTTTACCAAAATAGTACAGGACAAGTAACTTATGCCGATGGCACCGTTGTGTATGTACCTGCTACCTATAATTCAAAACAGTTAACCGTTACATCCACTACAGCAGGAGCTGTACCTCTAACCGTATCAATGATGAGTAATGCTAGCAGCAGCTACTACGCAAATCCTATAGCCGTATCTGGCGCTATTGGTGTATCGTCTGCTGCAGCCGCAGTTCTAAAAGTCGTCGACCCAGTCCATGGCTCTATTTTAACGGGAGCTACAGGGTTACCGATTTCTTCTATTCAAATTAATCCTGGTTTTACTCCCGCTGGTACATTAAGTGTTCAACAAAAAGGGGATGGTACGGTCGGCTATCCTGAATATGCTTTAAATTTTACTAATCTATATAGCCTACCTGGTATGCTAAAAGGTTTTGATATTGGTGCTACCGTTATTCTTTCGTGGAGAACGAAAACTTATTATTATTATCCTAATGGTCCTATACCAGGCGTGCCCGACGCGCCTTTTGTAATGCCGACTCATTTTAGTGTTGATCCGATTTTAGCATATACACGTAAATTTAGAAAGGTTACGTATAAAGCTCAGATTAACATTACTAATGTATTCAATCATTATCATATCGTTGTATTACCAGATCCTGTAAGAGGCTATACAGGCATTAATGACGCATCCTTTGATGCTTTACCCCGTTATTATTCTTTAACGAATACATTAACGTTTTGATTAATTCGTAACGCTTTAAATGTAAAAAGGCCCAGATATTAATCTGGGCCTTTTCTTTATATAAATTTCAGAGACGAGTTACTTCTTCATCTTCTGTTCAGCAGCATCGAGAATTGCTAAGTATTTTTGAGGGTCTTTGTTGAAGTCGGTTACGCAATCTTTGCAACAAAACTTGACGATACGATCGGGCTTATCCTTTTCCTTATACGTATAAACAATTGAATGGCCCATTCCGTTAAGATCATCACCCGATACAACACATGTAGTTAGCGGGTAGTTATCTTTGGGAGCTGCGGTGGCTTCGGCTTTGAGTGCATGGACCGAAATAGCCAGCACGGATGTTACTAGAACTAGTTTTAATGTTTTTTTCATAGATTTAAAAAGAGAGTAGACTGAATATATCCAATTATTATCATTTAGCCAGGAGGCCAAGTCATTTTCCTTTTAGCCAATACATGAATATGCAAATGAGGAACTGTTTCGCAGGCATCAGGACCATTGTTTATAACGATACGAAATCCTGCCTCTAGGTTAAGTTTTTTCGCAATACGGGTAACGGTAAGCAACAAATGACCTAAGGTTTCTTGATCTGAATCCTCCGCAGCAGCTAATCGAATAATTGGCTTTTTAGGTATAACGAGAAGATGCACGGGTGCTTGAGGATCGATGTCATGTATAGCTATACATTTGTCATCTTCATATTCAATTTTAGCGGGAATTTCTCGGTCACTGATTTTTTGGAAAAGTGTTTTATCCATATATCTTTTAGAAGAAATAAATTATAGAAAAATCAACTGTAGATCAGAATTACGCTTTGTGCGTTCTGCAGCTAGACCTCGAATAAATGAAAGGAGTTCCATGTATTCCCGTTTACGTTTAGACGTTTTCATACGATTATCTGGAAGCAGGGCAGGCCGCAAATTAGTTACCAATAGAGTTGAGTCTTTAAAGTGAGCCAAGTGCTTCAAACCTTCCATGATTTCAGATCTAGCGAATAAAAGTGTAGAGGAGTGTAACGTCTTGGTTGCATCCCAATGAAAGAAGCCGCGTTCACTTTGAGTAAGACAGAACTTTTCTAAAAGTTTAGCAGCAGCGGCATTAAAGGCGTTATCGAAAGTCTCAGCAGTCTCGGGCTTGTCGCTGACTTGCTTTTCTAGTTCACCTAAACTGAAAGCAATACCTTCTTTGATTTGTTGAGCTAAGTACAGATCATTACCCGTAACTTGATCAAACAATGCGTTTATAAAATGCAGGCGGCGGGTATCGTCCGCAGAGGGTAAACTTTTTTTCACCTCGATTTAGACTTAGCTAATGCACTGATTTCATCAACGAAACCTGACACGTCTCTAAATTCTTTATAAACACTTGCGAAGCGCACGTAGGCTACTTGATCCATGGTCTTGATTCGCTGCATAAGCCCCTCACCTATAGCACCCGATGGAATTTCTACCTCATATTGTGCTTCAAGCGCATCTATCGTATCTTCTATCAGCATAGCTATTTGCTCAGAATCGATGGGACGTTTGTGGCACGCTGCTCGTACGGCGCGCACGAGTTTTTCACGATCAAAATCTTCGCGTCTTCCGTCACGTTTAATAACAACCATGCCGTCGCGGACTACCGATTCTGTTGTCGTATAACGATGATTGCATTCAAGGCATTCTCTACGTCTGCGTATCGTGCTACCTTCCTTGCTTATGCGTGAATCGATGACTTTATCTTCGATTGATGTACATTTTGGGCAACGCATGAGATAATCCTCAGTTGAGGGTTAAAAAATTTTCTAGGAGTTTAATACCGCCTTCGGTTGCTAATGACTCAGGGTGAAATTGGACACCCCAGATAGGGAGTGTCTTATGTTTTAGTCCCATGATTTCACCCTCGGCAGTCTCTGCCGTGATTTCTAAAACATCCGGCAGACTTGATTTTTCTACGAGTAAAGAGTGATAGCGTGTCGCTTTGAAACCATTTGGCATTCCCTTGAATAAATCTTTGCCGTTATGCAGTATTGGGGAAACTTTTCCATGCATTAAACGCTCTGCTCTAACAACCTTACCACCAAAGTAGTGGCCAACCGATTGATGACCAAGGCAGACTCCAAATAAAGGCTTTTTACCTGCAAAGGCCTCGATTATATCAAGCGAAACACCTGCTTCTTTAGGTGAACACGGTCCCGGTGAAATCAGAACTCTATCTGGATTTAAAGCGAGGGCCTCGGCGGGTGTTATTTGGTTATTGCGGTAGACTTTTTGCGAAACGCCAAGCTGACCAAAGTATTGAACCAGGTTGAAGGTAAAGGAATCGTAGTTATCGATGACCAATAGCACACCACATTTATGGCTTGAACCTTGGCGGGGGTCAAGGACTGTGGAACATGCGATTATTTAAGGACTAGCCTATGAAACCGGTGTTCGATCTATTAAAAACTGATACTCAGACCGCGGCGCGGCGTGGTGTACTGCACACAAGGCATGGCCAAGTACAAACGCCAATCTTTATGCCTGTGGGTACCCAGGGAACAGTAAAAGCGACTACGCCTGTACAGCTAAAGGAAATCGGCTCACAAATTATTTTAGGAAATACCTATCACCTTAATTTAAGACCTACCAGCGAGGTGATCAAAGCGCTTGGGGGACTCCATAAATTTATGGGATGGGATGGCCCCATCCTTACAGATAGCGGAGGATTTCAAGTATTTAGTTTAGCTAAATTAAGGGATATCCGCGAGGAGGGCGTTTTCTTTGCTTCTCACTTGGATGGTAAAAGGCTTTTTCTTGGTCCCAAGGAAGTCATGACGATACAGGCTAACTTGGGATCAGATATAGCTATGGTATTAGATGAATGCCCTCCTTGGCCCTGTACTCAAGACGAGTGTTTGGTTTCTGTTAAGCGCAGTTTGAAATGGGCAAAGCAATGTTTAGATATAGCTCACAGCAATGGATTCCTAGAAAACGGCCACCATGTTTTTGCAATTATTCAAGGCTCCACGTTTGATGACCTAAGACAAGAGGCTGCGGAAAAATTAGCTGAAATGAATTTCCCGGGATATGCAGTAGGTGGAGTAAGTGTTGGAGAGCCTGAGCATGAAATGTTAAAGCAAGTAGGAGCAACTACTCCTTTTATGCCTAAGGATAAACCAAGGTATACTATGGGGCTTGGAACTCCTGCACAGATTTTAAAAATGATTGCTCTAGGGGTAGATATGTTTGATTGCGTCATGCCAAGCCGAGTAGCAAGAAACGGACTTGTTTTCACTCCTGATGGGCCAATGAATTTACGCAACGAGCGATTCAAGACGGATCCTAGACCTATTGTTGACGGTATGAATAATTACACCTGTAGAACATTTTCAAGGGCTTACTTAAGGCACTTATCCGTATCAGGTGAAATGCTTAGCGGCACGCTGCTCACGCTGCATAATCTACATTTCTTCCTCGATCTTGTCGCTCAAGCCAGAGCGCATATCGAAGCAGGGGATTACGGTGTCTGGCATCTCGAATGGATTAAGCGTTATGAGGCAGGTGCAATCCAAGACTAAGTAAATGAGTTTTATACTTAATTTTAGCTTTATTTTACTGCTATCCTAAGCTCGCCAAACGTACCGTATTGGCTTTGAATAAACCACCATGCGTATTCTAGTTACCGGAGGAGCTGGCTTTCTTGGATCTCACTTATGTGATCGTCTGCTTAAAGACGGTCATGAAGTCGTTTGTATGGACAACTACTTCACGGGAAATAAAAAAAATATAGCCCATCTTCTTACCCATCCTGATTTTGAATTCGTACGGCACGATGTTATTGATCCATTCAAATTTGAAGTAGATCAGATCTATAATTTAGCATGCCCTGCCTCTCCACCTCACTATCAATATAATCCTATCAAGACAGTTAAGACATCTGTTATGGGTGCAATTAATTGTTTGGGACTAGCAAAACGGGTGAGGGCTCGCGTGTTTCAGGCAAGTACAAGCGAAGTGTACGGAGATCCTAAAGTGCACCCTCAGCCCGAATCCTACTGGGGTAATGTTAATCCAATTGGTAAACGTTCCTGCTATGACGAAGGCAAGCGCTGTGCTGAAACGCTCTTCTTTGATTATTACCGTGAAAATAAGGTAGATATACGTGTTGTACGTATTTTTAATACCTATGGTCCTCGCATGCACGAGGCTGATGGCCGTGTTGTTTCAAACTTTATTATCCAAGCACTAAGAGGACAAAATATAACCGTTTATGGTAAGGGATCGCAGACACGTTCATTTTGTTATGTGAGTGATTTAATCGACGGCTTTGTAAAGTTTATGGATCAAACAAAAATAGTGGGTCCAATGAATTTAGGTAATCCGGGAGAATTTACTATGCTTGAGCTCGCCGAAATGACGCTCAAATTAGTTGGTGGAAAATCTAAAATAGTATTTAAACCACTTCCTGCTGATGATCCAAAGCAGCGTAAACCAGATATTAGTTTAGCTAAGAAAACAATAAAGTGGAAACCTGCTGTACAACTTGAAGAAGGACTGGGAAGAACTATAGATTATTTCAGAGGTCAAGTTAAGTAAGGTTCACGGAGAGTATATTTTCTATGAAAAAACGCATTTTTGGTTCTACAGGTATTCCAATAAGTGACGTGGGTCTTGGGACGTGGCAGATAGGTTCAGAATGGGGTGATGTGAGTGAAGAAACAGCACTCGCTACGCTTAAAGCTGCTACAGAAGCAGGAATTGATTTTTTCGATACAGCCGATGTTTATGGTAAAGGACGCAGTGAAACAATTATAGGAAAATTCTTAAAAGAAACTGGGGAGAAGCCCTTTATTGCAACTAAGTTAGGCCGTTTTAGTCCTCCCGGATGGCCAGAGAATTTTAGTAGGTCAGCAATCAGACTCCATACAGAGGCTTCGCTTAAACGCTTAGGTCGTGAAGCCCTTGATCTCACTCAGTTGCATTGTATTCCTCTTGAGGTTATGCGGCAGGGTGAAGTATTTACGCATTTAAGAGAGCTTAAAAAAGAAGGTAAAATTAAAGCCTTCGGAGCTAGTGTAGAGTCAATGGAAGAAGCGCTTATCTGTTTAAATCAGGAGGGACTTACTTCCTTGCAGATTATTTTTAATATTTTTCGTCAAAAACCAATCGAGTCTTTATTTCATGAAGCAAAGAAGAAAAACGTAGCACTTATTGTTCGTTTACCTCTTGCGAGTGGAGTACTGAGTGGCCGTTTTACAAAAGAGACCCGTTTTCCGGATAATGATCACCGTAACTTTAACCGAGATGGCGCTAGGTTTAACGTAGGTGAAACCTTTGCGGGTATTCCATTTGAGAAGGCAGTTGAGCTAGCTGAAGAATTAAAAGCGCTCGTTCCTTTGGGTCAGACGTTATCCGACTTAGCGCTAAGGTGGTGTTTGGATTTTGATGCGGTGTCGGTCATTATTCCAGGGGGAAAAAGCCCACATCACGTGCAGAGCAATGCACGGTCATCGGAGTTGCCAAAACTAGCACCTGAGCTTCATGAAAAAATTGCAAACTTCTATCGTGTAAAGGTCAGCGCTTCGATACGGGGACCATACTGAGATTTAAGGGTAAAAATCAGTTATGAAACCTGTTGAATATAAGTGACTTGTGACGGCTTTTAAACCTTGTATTTGTCGTTTGCCAAAATCGCCTTAGGCGGCTATCTCCTGATCTTTCATGCTCTCCTTTTTGTTTAAACCTTTTGCAGGCCGGCATTACCGGAAGTTCATAGAATCTAGCCGTCCTATCGTAGCTAAGATTAACGCCATTGAAACGTCCTATCAGTCACTTACTGAGGAGCAATTAAAGGCTAAGACAGAGGAGTTCATGGCGCGTCTAAAAGCAGGAGAAACTTTAGATGCAATTCTTCCTGAAGCGTTTGCTGCGGTAAAAAATGCAGCGCGCCGTTTGTGTGGACGCCCAGTTATAGTCTGTGACCACGAATTGACTTGGGATATGATTCATTTCGATACCCAATTAATTGGTGGTATCGCTCTACACCAGGGAAAAATTGCTGAAATGGCTACGGGTGAGGGTAAGACCTTAGTAGCAACACTGCCTTTGTATTTAAATGCCCTAACGGGTCGTAATACGCAGCTTGTAACGGTAAATGATTATCTTGCTCGGCGTGACTCTGAATGGATGGGTAATTTATATAATTACTTAGGTATTTCTGTAGGCTGTATTCAGCAGCAAATGCCGCCAGCTATGCGACGTGACATGTACTCGCGCCATATCACCTACGGCACAGCGAGTGAATTTGGATTTGATTACTTGCGCGACAATGGCATGGCCACACGCAAAGAGGATCAAGTGCAGCGTGACTATTGGTACTGTATCGTGGACGAAGTGGATTCGATTTTAATCGATGAAGCACGTACACCGTTGATTATTTCTGGGCCGGCACCAATTGAGCGCGAACAACCCTTTACACGCCTTAAGCCAGGTATTGATCAACTGGTTTCAGATCAAACACGGTTTTGTAATAAATTAGCTTCAGACGCGCGGGAAATTTTAGAGAAAACTACAGCAACTAACGAAGAAAAAGACAGTGCGTTTCGTTTACTCCTACAGGTAAAAATGGGAACGCCTAAGAATAAGCAACTGTTGCGGTTGCTAGAAAATCCAGAGTGGCGCAAAGCGCTCGATAAACTTGAAACAGATGTTAATTCGGATCTAAACAAAGACGAAGGTTATAAGATTAAAGAAAAGTTGTTCTTTGTTGTTGATGAGAAACAACACCAAGCCGATTTAACAGAGATTGGTCGTACGCGTTTAAGACCTGATAATCCAGATGCGTTCGTACTTCCTGATTTAGCGACAGAATTTTCAGATTTAGATAAAGATATCTCAATTACGCCGGAGGCGCGTGAAGCTAAAAAATTAGCGTCTCAGCAAACCTATGCCGAAGTCTCTGAAGAGATTCATGCGATATCCCAGTTGCTTAGAGCTTATACCCTCTATGAGAAAGATGTTGAGTATGTCGTTACTCCATCCCCAGAGAGTAAAGTGATGATCGTAGATGAAAATACAGGACGCGTTATGCCAGGGCGTCGTTGGTCAGATGGCTTACATCAAGCCGTCGAAGCAAAAGAAGGTGTAGCGATTGAGCGTGAAACACGCACCTATGCTACAATTACGATTCAGAATTATTTCCGTATGTATTCTAAATTAGCGGGTATGACAGGCACCGCCGAAACAGAAGCAACCGAGTTTCACGAAATATATCGTCTATCGGTACAGACTATTCCTACGAATAAACCCTGTATTCGAATTGATAAAAATGATTCCATCTTTAAGACACGCCGCGACAAATATAATGCTGTCGTAAATGAAATTGAAGCAGCTAACAAACGCGGACAGCCCGTACTCGTTGGAACGACCAGTGTTGAATCATCGGAAGTGTTATCGCGTATGTTGCGTAGAACCGGTATTATCCACACGGTTTTAAATGCAAAGTTTCACGAACAAGAGGCAGATATTGTTTCTCGTGCAGGCCTTCGTGGAGCAGTAACAATTGCAACGAACATGGCAGGCCGTGGTACCGATATTAAACTCGGTGAAGGCGTGCGTGATACGGGTGGACTTTATGTGATAGGAACAGAGCGGCATGAATCTCGCCGCGTAGATCGTCAGTTGCGTGGCCGTTGTTCGCGTCAAGGCGATCCCGGATTAACAAAATTCTTTCTTTCTTTAGAGGATGATTTGATGCGTCGTTTCCTTCAGGGAAATCTAGCGTCTCGTCTTATGGAAGGCTCGATGCAAGAGGGTGAAGAACTTGAGCATCCGCTTCTAAATCGTTCCATTGAATCTGCGCAGAAAAAAGTTGAGCAACAAAACTTTTCAATTCGTAAACGTTTATTGCAATACGATGACGTACTTAATCAACAGCGCGAAGTAATCTACGGAATACGTAATGGAGCAATATTAGCGGAGCGTCCTAAGGATATTATTTTTGAGCAAGTGTATGAGGAAGTAGCTAATCGTGTTGAGATAGCAGGGTTTGGGCTTAAGACGGGTGCAGTACAATCGTCTATTGAAAGCTTAGTCGGTTGGCTTAATTCCCATTTTCCAATGGGAATCAAAGTTGAAGATATTCACGGTAAAGATGTAGAGGAAATTTCGGCTAAAATAGTTGAGAAAATAAAAGGCGCATACGCTATTAAAGAAGCGATTGAAAATTCAGAAGCTTTAGGTGCGGTAGAACGCTACGTGGTAATTAATGCAATAGATCATCACTGGCAGGAGCATCTCACTGAAATGGAAGAGCTTCGCCGATCAATCGGCTTAAGAAGTTACGGTCAAAAAGATCCGCTTATCGAATACAAGTCCGAAGCATATACGTATTTTGAGGATCTCATGAATAATGTGCGTATCCAAATATGCACAGGTCTTTTCAGAAGTGCCTCCAATTTAGAGTCCTTTGAGAACATGCTTACGATCTTAGCTCGAAACGCTACGACCCAAGGACCCGCTACCACGAGTGAAGTCACTCAGGCGCCTAAAACTGTCTCACCTATAGAGGCTACACCTGAGCCAGAAATTCAGTTACCTAAAGTCACTATTCGTAGAGATACACCCAAAGTAGGCCGCAATGATCCATGTCCTTGTGGCAGTGGTAAAAAATATAAGCAGTGTCACGGTCAGGTATAATAATTGTTTACGTTAAGTTAATCTGCCGAAAGTCTTATGCATGCTTCTGATAGCAATCAGTCCAGCACTTTATTTTGGAAAAATAATGCGGAGTATGTATGGGCACTAATCGTTATACTAGCTACCACTGCGTTAACGGTCGCTTCATTTCCCCCGCTTAATACGTCTGAATTTGCTTACGCATTTGCTGCGCCTGCTATCCTTTGGGCTTACCGTAGGCCCTCGTTTAAATTATACTGTATAAGTCTGGGATTGGCTCAGGTAGTCGCGTGGACTATTCTTCTTTTTTGGCTGCACCATGTTACTTGGGTGGGGCTTTTTTTATTAGCACCTTTCGTAGGTCTTTGGGTAGGGCTGTGGTATCTTGCCGTATGGTGGGCTGCTCCGCGCATGGTTGAACAAACGCATGCTGTTCGTGTAGCTGTTCAGCTAGGACTTGCTGGATTGTGGGTGGTAATTGAATGGACTAGGACTTGGTTCTTAACGGGATTTCCTTGGCTACCCCTCGCGGTAAGTCAGTGGCAACGCCCGGTTATTTTACAACTAGCTGCTTTTACTGGAGCATGGGGTGTATCCTTTATCTTAATTGCGATGAACCTAGGTTTTGCCGCTTATGCCCACAGGCTGTTCTTTGAGGGACAAGCAATCTTCTCAGATAACTATGACGAAGAACTTCCAAGCGATGGTTTTAATTTACTTAAAAAAAGAAGTCAGGAATTTTGGGTCGCAGTATTTTTACTCCTAAGTTGTCTTTGTATTTTCTTAGTCGAAGTGCAGCCGTTTATTAGGCGAATTTTTGAGCGCCCACTTGCACGAGTTTCGTTTGTTCAGCCTAAGATTCCTCAATCAGAAAAATGGGATCCCCTCCAAGGCCCAAGTATTATAACTACGTTTCGTGACTTAACACTCAAGGCGTCACGTACACATCCCGACTTAATTGTATGGCCTGAGGCATCCATGCCATGGCCCGTTAAAGGCGATGCAAATATGAAGTCCTTTGTTGAGCATGTTTCTGTAAGTGCACGAGCGCCTATTTTATTTGGAGCAGTGGGAATTAACGCAGCGACAGCTCAAAAACCTGAAACATGGTTTAACGGAAGCTTTCTAGTTACGCCTAAAGAGGGACTGGATCCAAAATCATATGCAAAGCGTCACATGGTTCCCTTCGGAGAATATATACCTTTACGACCCATTTTCGGATGGCTCTCTAAGGTTGTTCCTATTGGGTCTGATTTTACACCAGGACAAACTGCTGAACCCGCGGTCGTAAGTCTTCCCATGGGTTCTACCGCATTTGGTTCACTCATTTGCTATGAAGATACCTATCCCTCGCTAGCACGTGAGAGTGTATTAGCGGGTTCTGATGTATTATTTGTTCCCACCAATGATGCGTGGTACGGTGAAGCAGGTGCAGCTGTTCAACATGCCGCGCATTCTGTACTTCGTGCTGTTGAAACACGGCGCCCTGTGCTTAGAGATGGCAATTCAGGATGGAGTGGATGGATCGACGAATTTGGTATTGTGCGCTTCCATGTTAAAGATAATCAAGGCTCTATTTATATACGTGGTACTCAGACAATCGATGTAGAGCGAGATTCTAGGTGGATAGGTAAACTTAGTTTTTATGTCCAATACGGTGACTGGTTTGTTATTGTAAGTTTAGCGCTCGCTTTGTTTGGATATACCTCCATCTACAGCACTCAAGTTAAGCGAAAGGCTTAAACTGTGGTAGGACTTTTAAATAAAAAAGCCGATCATTTAGATCGGCTTTTAACTTAGAGCTTTTTAACGATTTTGTCAGCAAGACCGTACTCAATTGCCTCTTGAGCATTGAGGTAGAAATCGCGATCAGTATCTCGAGATATCTTTTCCATAGGCTGACCTGAAGCGGTAGCAAGAATCTGATTTAATTCTGTTCTCAACTTTTCCATTTCTTGTGCTTGGATATTGATATCCGTAGCTGGACCAATGAAACGGCCAGAAATAAGCGGTTGATGGATAAGCACTCTGGCGTGCGGATAAACGAAGCGTTTTCCTTTTGATGCTCCGCTTAAAAGAATTGAACCCATGGAGGCTGCCATACCTGTGACTACAACACTTACAGGAGATGAAATCATCTTCATGGTGTCATAGACAGCCATACCTGCAGTGATAGATCCACCGGGTGTGTTGATATAGAATGTAATCTCTTTGTTTGGAGCAGAGGCTTCGAGGTAAAGTAGTTTTTCAGTAATATCTTTAGCCGTTTCGTCGGTTACAGCTCCCCAAAGAAAAATCTTACGTTGGGCTAAGAATTTACGCTGGATCATGTGCGTAACTGGAGATGCCTTAGAGGCCTCTAAGGAGTGTTCCGTATCATCCTCATCTTCATCATCATCGTGACGCGGGATAGGTTGGTTAAGTCCTGGTTGGAATTGATCGAAGTGCATACTTAATTAACAGTGTACAGGCTTTTAAGATTGGCAAGTGCTCAAGCGCAAGCAAGGTGGGTTGCTTTTTGATACTTAAACCTCAATTTAATACCTTATGAGCCTTAAGCGTATCTCTGGTCATATTGTGGATGTTCTCAACCGTACGCATTTTCTTGGAACACTCGAGGTTGAGAAGGGGCATATTGTTCGGATAAAAAAAGACAGTAAGGTACGTGCGAAACAATTAATTATGCCGGGGTTCGTGGATGCTCATATCCATATTGAGAGTTCGCTGCTTCCACCCGCAGAATTTGCTCGATTAGCTGTGGTGCATGGAACCGTAGCTACTGTTTCTGATCCCCATGAAATAGCTAATGTACTTGGCCTAAAAGGAGTCGATTACATGATCAAGGAAGCAAAACGTACGCCCTTTAATTTTTGCTTTGGAGCTCCCTCCTGTGTTCCCGCAACACCCTTTGAAACAGCGGGCGCACAGTTAAAGTTAAACGATGTAAAAAAGCTGCTGAAGCGAAAAGAAATTGGTTATTTAAGTGAGGTGATGAATTTTCCAGGGGTTCTTGCTGGAGATAAGGCTTTGTTAGGAATGATCGCCTATGCTAAGGCTTTAGGGAAACCCGTGGACGGGCATGCCCCCGGGCTACGAGGTCTAGATGCCTATAATTATGCCTCAGCTGGAATAACGACAGACCATGAATGTTTTTCCTTAGAGGAGGCTAAGGATAAATTAAAATCCGGGATGAAGATTTTAATGAGAGAAGGCTCTGCCGCCAGAAATTTTGATGCTCTGAGTGGGCTACTTAAAACCCAGGCTAAATCATGTATGTTTTGCTGCGATGATTTACATCCTGATTTACTCCTGCAAAGCCATATCGACTCCCATATTCGAAAAGCACTCATGCTAGGCTTTGATCCGTTTGATGTTTTAATGTGTGCCTGTGTAAATCCAGTAAAACACTATGGGCTAAAGGTAGGACTTCTTCAAAAAGGTGATCCCGCAGATTTTGTAGTCGTAGATAGTTTAGAGCATTTCAGAGTAAAAGAAACGTATTTGAAAGGAAAGTTAGTCGCTCAAGACGGCAAGAGTCTACTCACGTATAAAAAGCCTTTAGTTATAAATCAGTTTAAAGTAACCGAAAAGAAACCCGCCGATTTTGCTATTAAAGCAAAACCAGGAAAACTTAAGGTGATACAGGCGCTCGATGGTCAGCTTATCACTACGTCTTTCTCTGCACAGCCTAACTGTGTGAAAGGCTATGTTGTATCTGATCCTGTTAAAGATATTTTAAAACTAGCAGTCATTAATAGGTATGAAAAAAAAGCGCCACTCGCATTAGGTTTTGTGCGTGGATTTGGTTTAACGGATGGGGCACTTGCTTCAAGCGTAGCTCATGATTCCCATAATATTGTAGTAGTGGGTGTAAATGACGATGCGATGGCGGAAGCTGCAAATTTGGTGATAAAAAATAAAGGGGGCTTAAGTGTTGTGGGACGAAATAGGTCAGAACTGCTTCCCCTGCCGATTGCTGGACTTATGGCAAATCAGAGAGGAGATAAAGTCGCACAAAAATATATGCAGTGTGACGCACTTGCTAAACGACTTGGAAGTTTGCTTAAGGCTCCTTTCATGACGTTGTCATTTATGGCTCTATTAGTGATCCCAGATATAAAGCTCAGTGATAAAGGACTTTTTTCTGCTAAGCGTTGGGCGTTTGAACCGCTTTTTAAAAGTTAGTGGGACAAGACTTCAGCTGCAGATTCGTTGTGCGTAGGTTCTTTCGTTCCTGAAACAACAAAGATTATAAACGAAATTAAACCTGCTAGCATTGCACAGGCGGCTGTGAGAGATAAAGAAAACACGGATCCCCATACCAACGGAGCAATGACAGCGTTGAGTGCAGCACCTGAGGTAGAAATAAAACTCGTACATGAGGCAGCGAGGCCGCGTTGTTTTGGAAATAAATCTAATGCAACAATCGTAAGAGAAGGGAAGGCAAGGGACATGCCTAAAGCATAGAAATAAAGAGGGACGACACTTAAGGGAAGTGATGGTTTAAAAAAATAATGGTAGGTTACACAGATAAGCGCTGCACTTACCATGAAGGAATAAGCGATACGTAGTGTTTTATAGGGCGTTATTTTTCCTGCAGAGCGTCCCGATATCCATGCCCCTGTTGCTGAGCCTGCAGTGACCGGGCCAAAGAGCCAAATGAATCCTGTTTCTGGAACATGCAGGTGCTGCATTAAAAAAACAGGGGCTGAAGTTATATAAATAAATATACCCGAAAAGTTAAACGTGAGCGCGAGCGAAGCTGCTATAAATCGGGGTGATGTTGCTACACTCCAGTACATACGCCCTAAGTAAAGCGGATGCAGGGGTTGACGCTTTTCTGGTTGAAGTGTTTCTGGAAGAATAGCTTTGCACACAAACCATGCAAGGGAGCTAAAAGCTACGATGAAAATAAAGATTGCTCTCCAACCAAACCAAACTTGTAGCCACCCACCTATTACAGGTGCAACGGCCGGAGCAATAGCGAAGGTAAGAGAAACGTGGGACATCACACGCTGAGCATCCGCACCGTGATATAAATCTCGAATGACAGCTCGGCCTACAACCATGCCTGCTCCAGCAGCCATACCCTGAAAGGCTCTAAAGACAAGTAAGGTCTGTATGCTCGTTGCCATCGCACAGGCTGCGGAAGCAACAGCAAATAGACCTACGCCCCATAGTATAACCGTTCTTCGACCTAACGCATCAGAAAGTGCTCCATGCCAGAGCATCATGATAGCAAAAGGAACCATGTACGCGGTTAAAGTTGATTGAACCGCGTAAGGAGAAGCGTTGAGTACGCTGCCAATCTCTGCCATCGAGGGCAGGTATGCGTCGATAGAAAAAGGACCTACTGATGCAAGCGAAGCAAGAAGGAGTGGAAGCCACCGTTTAAATTTTTCGTGTGCATCAGGTGAAGCTGAAGTCATTAGGTGTTAAGGAAGTACAGTAAGACTAATCTGTCTTAAGTCGTACGGCGTACCTTCTAGTTGGATACCGATTTGGCCAGAGGCAGGATTTACTTGGGTAACATGATTTTGTACTACGCCATTTACGCTACAGCTCATTTCACCATGATTACATTCTATATCGTAACTATTCCATTCCCCGAGTGAATTCTCACTACTGTCTTTTTTCCTATCGAGTTGAGGCGTCTTGGCATCAGGGGGAGTGGACAACGCCTCACTAAAGTGCGCACCTGCCATTGGAAGAATATCCCCTGCGCGAGATAATTTAGTTTGGAACTGAAAACATAACGGCCAAGTGTTGCGATCAATGGGACCCGATGAAATATGAACTAAGATACCACCGTTGCTGTTTTTAGCGGCATTTACTGGCCAGCGCCATTCGATGTGTAAGCGGTAATTAACAAAGATGTCATCGTAAAGTAAATAGCCCGAGGGTTTACCTTTAACATGCATTATGCCCTCATTATCCACGGTGCAGACTTTAGAAAGTATAGCGTTTGTTGGAGAGATCAATTTCCACCCGGATAAATCTTTGCCGTTAAAAAGCGTTTTTTGGGTAACGGCTTGGGCATGCATGGGAACCAGTGCTACAATAATGCCGAAACAAGCGGTGAAAACTAAACGCTGTATGAAGGTACGAGTTATTTTCATGAAGAATACGATATTAATTAATTATGTGCGGCCTCCGCACGCTTTAAGTTAGACAGTGCTATAGGGTAATTTGGTTTAAGTCTTAGCGCTTCTTTAAATTCTGCAATGGCTTCTTTATAAGCATGAGCGCTCGCCAAGGCTAGACCTAGGCTATTATGAGCTTCAGCGTAATCAGGTTGTACTTTAAGCACGTCTTGAAAATAGCCGATCGCGTCATTTAGTTTCCCCTCCTGCAAAAGCAAGTTTCCTAAATTAAGGGAGGCGTCGCTAAAGCGGGGGTTAAGGCGCAAGCTTTCTTTGTATTCTGCTAAGGCTTCATCGATATGACCAATGCGTCTAAGTGCATTGCCTCGGTTAAAATGGGCAGGAGTAAAGTCAGAATCGTTTTCAATAGCTCTATCGAAGTGGGGAAGTGAATCAATCACGCGACCTGACCTAAGTAGTGCGATACCTAAATTACATTCTGCTTCTGTACTGTGCGGGTTAAGACGAAGCGCCGCATCGTAATGCTTAAGAGCACCCGTTACATCACCTGATTCTAAGTAAGAATTAGCAACATCGATTTGTGTTTGGGCAGAAACATGGGGTAACTTCAGAGCCTGCTCAAAATAGCGTGCAGCATTTTCTTTATCCCCTGTCTTTATAGAAAGTATACCTAAATTTGTAACCGCTTCAATCGAGGTAGGCTGTAATTTAAGCGCTAAGGCTAAATGAGATTTAGCGTCGTCATACTGGCTTAATTTTAAAAGCTCTACGCCGTAGTTTAACTGGGCAAAGGCATTACTAGGTTCATTCATAACCGTATCTTTCCAAAGGCTAGCTGAACTTAAGTACACGGCATTACGTAGTGTGGTGAGGTAACCTAAGGGGAGACAAAGAACGATAAAGATGGCTGTAGTTCGTTTACTCACTAAGGCATATAAGCCTAAAATAGCTAATGTAAGTACAGCAAGTAAGGGAAGATACATCCTGTGTTCTACAATCATTTGTGTCGTGCCAGGAACAATACTTGATGTTGGAGAAAGGATAGCAAAAAACCATATCCCTAAAAAACCTAACGGGGTATTTTTTCTAAACGCAACGAGTGTTCCCACAAATAAGCCTACGATGATTATGGCATGAGGAATAATTTCAGTAGCGTTCGTGATCCAAACGGGGCCGCGCGCAAATATTAAAGGATGAGGCCAAAGCGAAAGACTGATATAGGTAGTGAGTGCTCTAAATTGAGTGAGCAAGTAAAGCCAAGGCGATACTCCAATACCAAAACCGATTGAACCGCTCCTGTTTCCTCCTGTGCTTGCTATGAGTATACCCAGATAAATCCAGGAAATGAAAAATCCTATATACCACTTAAGGCGTGCCTTAAACGCCTCTTTAAAACTACCTGCTGCAAACGTTCTGTCATAACAGAGTAAAATAAATGGCGCGGACACCATGACTTCTTTTGTACCCATGCCTAAAAAACAGGCGAGTAGACTTAAAGTATACCACAGGATACTTTTATTTTTATGAGTTAATTCCTGAAGCTCAAGTCCTCGAATAAAGCAATACACAGTCAAAAGATAAAATAGCCCCATCAAGGACTCTGCTCTTTGAATGACATAGGTAATAGATTCTGTTTGCAGCGGGTGAAGGACCCACATCAAAGCCAAAGCGAGTGCGAGTGCTGCAGAATCATTTCCATAGAGCGAGCGTAGGACGGGACGCTTGAGCGTTCTGCGCGCTATACCAAATAAAGTTAATCCCGCTAAAATGTGTATTAAGATATTTACCGCGCGATATCCCACCGGTGAATTATGGCCAAGGGCGTAATTAAACGCCAAAGATAGGTTAAGAATGGGTCTACCACTTACGGTGGTATCAGCTAAGGGAGAAAGTGCAGTGCTAAACGAATGGATCGTTTTGTTCGCAACAATTGCATCTAAGTCGTCAAAAATAAACGGAGCAGACAGACCGTTCAGGTAGGCAAAGATACCGGCAAAAGCAATAATCGCCCCTGCTAAAAGAAGGGTACGCCTTGGCAAGATAGATGCGCTTATTACTGCCATACGTCCCCACTATTGAGTGCCTAGGCATACGGATCAACGTTTGAAGTTGTCCGTTTAAGTTATTCTTTAAATCAAACCTAGCTTCATTTTACCCTCTTCACTAATCATAGATTGATTCCAGGCGGGATCCCAGGTGATGCGTACCTCTGCGGTGGTGACTCCTGGAACAAGGAGTATTTTTGATTTAGCGTCCTCTGCAATTGCTGGCCCCATGCCGCAACCAGGAGCAGTGAGTGTCATAGCAACGTTAATCCCAAAACCAGTGTTTTCAGGAAGTTCAACTATGTCCATGGTGTAAACCAGACCAAGGTCCACAATGTTTACGGGGATTTCTGGATCGAATACTTTTTTAAGTTGGTCCCAAATTGCCTCGGGATCTGGCGAGCCGTCAGCTAAGGTAGCATGATCGGTCGATGCTGAGGAGGCGACTTGCTCGCCAATCGCGTCGCCATCTTTTCCGTCAATGCGGAAAAGACCAAAGTCTGTTTGAACCGTAAAACTTCCCCCTAAAGTTTGATGCACCATGACCTGAGTACCCGAAGTAAGTACGTGTTTATCTCCCGATGGAATCTGGGTCGCTGTTACTTCTCTAGACAGGGTACGATCTCGGTTAGGTGTGCTCATGAACTATAAAACTTAATTGAATTTAGACTGAATGATAGCTCTCAGTGCTGCATGGAGTTCTTCATCCTCGAGGCGATTGAGTACTTCTTCGAAGAATCCGAATACGAGAAGTTCGTGTGCTTTTTGCTTAGGGATTCCTCGTGCTTGAAGATAAAATAATTCCTCAGGATCGACACGGCTTGTGGTTGCACCGTGCGTACAACGGACATCGTTTGCTTGTATCTCTAATCCAGGAAGTGAATTAGCCTCTGCAGAATCGCTGAGCATTAAATTACGGTTACTTTGATAAGCATCTGTTTTTTGGGCGTCTTGATCGACAACGATGAGGCCTGAAAAAATAGTGCGTGCTTTATCTTGAAGTACGTTCTTATAAAGAAGATCGGACTTTGTGTTTGGTGCTTGATGAATTTGGAGTGTCCTTTGATCGAACTCTCTTTCGCCACTTGCAATCGTGAGTGCTAACATCTCTGAGAAAGCACCGGGTGCTTGCAGTTGGCTTAATGATTCATGCCGTGCTTGATTGCCGCCGAGATGAATATTAAGGGACTGAGCACGCGCATCGCGGCGTACAACCGTTGAATTCATCTGTAAGCATAAGTCTTTGATAGACCAATTCTGTAGACCAACATACGTGATCTTAGAGCTATGTCCTGCATACAAGTCATTAGCTCCGCAGCAAAAATGAGTGGAATTTGAATCGGAAACAAAATAATCAATTACGCTTACATGCGCATGGTCCTCGGTGACTACCAACGTGTGCGGAAATACAGTTGTTGTGTCACCTTGGGCACAATGAACGATTGTAATAGGTGTTTTTATTTCAAGGCGTTTTGGCACATAAATAAAAGCGCCTTCGTTGACAAAAGCTGTATGCAGGGAAGCAAATTTTTCTGAGCCAAGTCGCTGCGTTTGAGCCATGAAATGGGCTTTTAGTACGTCAGGGTGCGTTTTGAGCGCCTGCTTAAGTGTAGAAACAACAAGCCCTTGTTTTAAATAAGCTGCATCTACTGGGTTTACCGAGGCCAGTGTGTTATTTACAAATACCAATGCCGGTTTTCCAGGTAGTCCTGTGTCAAGAGAGGCAGCTGAGGTGTTAGGGTATGCTACAGAAAAACCTTCAAGCTTGAAACCACTGCGCGTACTAAAGCGCCAGCTTTCGTCCGTCTTACTGGGATAGGCGAGTGTTTTAAATTGGTTATAAGCGGCTTGCTTGCGCTCAATCCACCATGCTGGAAGGCCTTGGTGGGAGGCAAGCGATGCTGCAAAAGCGTCTTCAGTAAAAGGTCCTACTAAAGTTAGTACATCTGATGAAGTACTCATTATCCGACACTCCCTTCCATTTGAAGATCGATGAGCCGTTTTAGCTCTACCGAATACTCCATGGGAAATTGGCGTGCCAAATCATTAATGAAACCATTTACTGATAAACTCATTGCTTGAGCTTCGGTGAGTCCCCGTTGGCGCATATAAAAGATTTGTTCTTCACTTACCTTTGATACACTCGCTTCGTGCTGAACTTTATTTTCAGCACCGCGCACCGTGATAGACGGATAGGTGTCGGTACGGCTGTTGGTATTAATGAGTAAAGCATCACACTCGGTATTATTTTTACAGCCTTTAAGATGTTTTGGCATGTGAACCATGCCGCGGTAAGTACTACGACCATTACCAACAGATATCGATTTAGCTATGATGTTTGATGTTGTTTCATCCGCTGCATGAATCATCTTTGCGCCGGTGTCTTGGTGTTGACCATCATTTGCGAGTGCAATTGAAATAACTTCACCGCGGGCTTTTCGTCCCTTGAGGATAACACCGGGATATTTCATGGTGAGTCGGCTGCCGATATTACAGTCGATCCACTTGATTTCTGCTTCTTCGTGGGCTATGCCACGCTTAGTGACGAGATTAAATACATTAGCAGCCCAATTTTGAACCGTGATGTATTGTATCTTAGCGCCTTTAAGGGCAACGAGTTCTACGACGGCACTATGAAGAGTTGACGTTGAAAATTTTGGAGCGGTACATCCTTCCATGTACGTTACCTCAGAGCCTTCATCCGCGATAATTAATGTACGTTCAAATTGACCGAAGTTCTCGGCATTAATACGGAAGTAGGCTTGTAGAGGGTGGGAAACTTTTACGCCTTTAGGGACGTAAATAAAAGACCCACCAGAAAAAACAGCGCTATTTAATGCAGAAAATTTATTATCACCTGTAGGGATAACCTTACCGAACCATTTTTTGAAAATTTCAGGATGCTCACGGAGTGCCTCTCCTGAATTCATAAAGATTACGCCCTGTTTAGAGACGGCTTCTTTTACGTTTGAGTAAGCAGCTTCGCTATCAAATTGGGCTTCAACACCCGCTAGAAATTTACGTTCTTGTTCAGGAATTCCAAGCCGCTCAAAGGTGCGCTTAATATCATCTGGAACTTCATCCCATGTCCGTTTCGGTTTTTGACCACTGGAAAGGTAGTAACGGATTTTATTAAAATCGATTGCTTCGAGATCTTTCGTTGCCCAATGCGTTGGCATCGGCTTTGACTCGAATACTTTAAGTGCCTTCAAACGAAATTCTCTGATCCATGGATCTTCTTTTTTCGCAGCGCTGATGTACTCGACTGTCTTTTCAGAGAGACCTGTACCTGCATCAAATTCGTAGTCTACTTTATAACTAAAGTTACCTGCGGATTGATCAATCCCAGTAACAGGATTATCGCTTTGGACAGGTTCTGATATAAGCGTTTCGTTAGCCATGGTATGTTTAAGTGTAGAGCGTTAAATCGATTAGGCTTTGATAAGTTCTTTTTTTACCCACTCGTAGCCTTTAGCTTCGAGCTCTAGAGCAAGCGATTTGTCTCCGCTTTTAACGATACGACCATCCCACATCACATGAACATGATCGGGTACGATATAATTTAATAACCGTTGATAATGGGTTATCATTATTACGCCCAGCGAATCCCCTTTAAGTTGGTTTACACCGTCTGATACGATACGTAGAGCATCGATATCGAGACCTGAATCGGTTTCATCCATCATAGAAAAACGCGGTTCAAGCATTGCCATTTGAAGAATTTCACACCGCTTTTTTTCGCCACCAGAAAAACCGTCGTTCACTGCACGAGAAGTGAATTTACGATCGATCTGAAGCATATCCATTTTTTGATAAAGCCTCTTGTAGTAAGCGGTTGCATCAAGCTCCTCGCCTTCACCAAGTTTAGCTTGGAGCGAAGCGCGAATAAAATTTGCAATACTTACACCTGGAATTTCTGCGGGATATTGGAAAGCAAGAAAGAGTCCGGCGCGTGCTCTCTCGTCAGGCTCGATGCCAAGAATGGATTTACCATCAATTAAAACATCACCACTCGTGACGGTATAATCGGGATGCCCTGCGATCGCTTTGGACAGCGTGGACTTACCGGTGCCATTGGGCCCCATGATAGCGTGCACTTCACCCGTTTTAACGGTGAGTGAAAGACCTTTGACAATTTCTTTGTCGCCGATCGATACGTGCAAGTTTTTGATTTCGAGTGAGGATGCCATGAGAATAGTTTAGAGAAAAGACAGGGTGGCTTATGAATCAATAGTGCCGCGAAAGAGAATATCTACGGACTTAGCTTTTAAATGACTGGGTAGTGCGCTACTGACTTGAGCAAGTACTTCAGCAGGAATCTCGATATCGATTGTTTCCCCTGTTGCTTCATTAAAAAAGTGCGCATGGGGATGTAAATTAGGGCAGTAACGGGTTGCGCCACGTTCCACATTCACAAGTCGTACCAACTTGCACTGAACCAAGGTATCAAGGCAGTTATACACAGTGGCCAAAGATATGTTTGGCATCTGATGTTTAACACGTGCAAAAAGTTCGTCTGCAGTGGGGTGGTCTCGCTTACTCGTTAATACAGAATAAACGATCTCGCGCTGGGGAGTAGAGCGCACGCCTGTCCCAGCAAGGAGTTGGGATAAGTGGTCGGAGTGCATGTTTGAAGCAGTCATGTGAGCAAGAGTTAAAGACAAGGAACCTTAATAGGACTCAGTTTCAAGTAATAATTAGAACTATTCTAATCTATAATGCTAACCTATTGTCATTGAGTTCTTTAGATAAACAATACTTATCCAAAGAAGCTTACTGAAGGAGCGTTAAAAGACTTAACTATGCTCAGACAGCCAACGCTCTGCCTCAATCGAGGCCTGACAGCCCATACCTGCAGCTGTGATTGCTTGCCGATAGGTATGATCTGCACAATCACCGGCAACATAGACTCCAGGGATCTTGGTCTTCACTTGAGAACCTAATGTAGGGACTAAATAACCCGCTTCATCTAAATCGAGAACACCTTTAAAAGGCGTTGTGTTAGGTACATGACCTATCGCTACAAAGAGGCCTTTAATCGGAAGAACTGAAAAGTGACCTGTTATAACGTCTTGTACTTTTAGCCCACTTACGGCTCCTTCAGCTACACCTAAGACTTCACAAGGAGCGCTGTTCCATACCATTTGAATTTTAGGATGAGACGTTGCGCGGTCCGCCATAATCTTAGAGGCACGCAGAGAATCTCTGCGATGCACTAAATATACTTTGCTTGCAAAGCGGGTTAAGAAAAGAGCTTCTTCTGCGGCACTATCACCACCACCAATAACAGCTACATCCATATTGCGATAGAAAGCACCGTCACAGGTTGCACAGGTCGTAACTCCTTTTCCGCCGTAGAGTTCTTTTTCTCCAGGGATGCCAGTCATACGAGGAGATGCTCCCGTTGAAATGATAACACTCTTAGTTAAAAACGTTTTTTCAGAGGTGACTAACTTTTTAGGATGGGAAGTAAAGTCAACTTCAGTAACAAGGGCTTGTTCAAAACGAGCACCAAATTTA
>Ga0209188_1000026_pt1 | contig 165933 bp, 171 predicted proteins | sample C_130625_EF_Meta_FD_187307 | JGI IMG/M metagenome (GOLD analysis project Ga0209188, IMG submission 187307) | Freshwater microbial communities from Lake Croche, Canada to study carbon cycling - C_130625_EF_MetaG (SPAdes) (version 2) | ecosystem: Environmental > Aquatic > Freshwater > Lake... | reverse complement strand
GTATTGGCTAAAGTTACTAATACAATCAAAGGTGGCGTCAAAAGCGGGCAAACAGGCTATGCTCAAACTGAGATACTAGACCACCTTGGAATCGAGTATCCAGTATTCACCAAAATGATTAAACCTACTAGCAATCGCGGCCCGTTTGGCGCATCAAATATTTTCCTGCCACCTGCTGGGGCCAAAAGTTTCTGGAGTCCAAAGATCAAGGATATCGGTAGCCAACAAGTGGCAGAAGATCGCGAAGATTGGGGCGGAGAACGAGCTAAACAATTAGCAAGCACGTACAAGCCAGGATTACCTAGTGGATATACGGATCATGAAATTATATTTGATTGTGACCAATATTACTTAATTAATATACAAGCATTTTTAAAAGACTTTGCCGGACAAGCCAATAAAGAATTTATTGAAAAAAACAAATATACTAACGTGCCATTAAAAATTGATCCAGCTATATTTGATACGCATATATCTAATTACACCCAATTAGCTTGGTATTTAAGAAATACCGCTATTGATTTTTTAAATGATTATGAAGCCAAGAAAGCTGAATGGCAGAAGAAATATCCTAATTATTAATTAGCAATTCCAAATATTTTCATAATTTATTCTCTCGATACTTATGCCGGGTGGCTAACAGCATTAGATGTATCGCCTTGATATGTGCCGCCCCCGTACTTTGCGCCAAGTTTCTGTGCGACGTGTTGCCAAACTCCGTGTCCACGATCTTCTCTGGGGGAAATGACAAATGCCGTTGGTTTTCCAAATTTCTTTTCCATTGCCGCGAAGCATTGTTTTAGTATGTCAGTAACTACATTAGCACCTTTGTAGCTGCTGTATGCTCGTTCAATGTTAGCTGAGATCTCTCCACCATCTGCGGTAATACCAAAGGCCATATTCAATTTTGGAGATTCAACTATATAATATCCCTCTGGACTTCTTTTAATCTTAAGCGGCGCTGTAGGATCTACAGTAGACATTATGTTCTGTATAATTCGTTTAACTGTAGCAATTGGTAATTCTTCCCCATAAATCTCAGGATCTAACTTTTTGTCTGCTTCGGCAACTAAATCAATATATTCTCTCAAAGTACGCATGGTTATATATTTAGCAATTTAGTCAAGCATACCAACCAGCAAGAACATATCTATCATTCCCGCCAACTGTATTAACTCTGTGTAAAAGTTTACTATTATCGAAATATAACATATTGCCTTTTTTTGGAACAATACTTTTCTTTTTATCAATAATCACAGTTTCGCCCCCCGAATAGTCGTCATTAAGATAGCATATAAAAACACATTTATCTCCATGATCAACATGATCCAATGTACAAGAATTAATTGGCCATTTTACTATTTGACTATTGTCCAAATACATATCATCTTTAAAATCTTTTCTAACTTGCGTGTCAATTTTATTTAAAAGAGGCTGGAATTGCGGAAATTCAAATAATCCCAAGGGAAAGGTTCCCTTATATTCAAGAATCTTATCCTGATTATCTTTGTAAAATTGTATTAATAAAGCACATTCTTCTGCTGAGAGGAAATTTGTTTTTAATTTCATAGAATATTAACAGTTCCAGATGTATATCTTGTCCTGCTTCTTTTTACCTTTGGCCTGTCCTAATTGTTGTAATAGATCTTCTTCTGTATCACAGGGAGTTAATCCATATTTAATAGCATCGTCATACATTTTAGGACTAATATTAAAACAAACAGTTCCGCCCTGTTTAATATGCTTAACACATTTAGCCCATAAAGGAATAAAGAAGTCCTCATAAAAGACCCGATCATTTTCCCAGGGCTTCATATTCTTATATAATTCCATATTAATATAAGGCGGACTAGTTAATACAAAGTCATAATTGATTTTACTATAATCCACAGTTAAACAACTATCCCAAATCATTTCTAATTTACTTGTATTTTCTACTGCGAATAGACCATTACCAAATGTTACTTTGTTTTCTAGAAAGTCCATCATGCCATCATAAGCAGGCTTCATATCTATATTAGTATCTATGCCCACATAGTCTATACCTAAACTCCAAGCCCCAAGCATACGCCCGCCCCAACCAGCTGTGGGATCTAATACGGCTGTGGCATTATATTTCTTATATAGATATTTGGCTGTAATACTTTTAAACATAACAATGCTACCAGTATTAATTCTATAGCATTCAAATATATTATTAGCAGGGACTTTACCTCCCCTATTTCTTTTACGAGTCTGATCAATTAAAAAGGCCTTTTTCGCAGGGTCAGCCCACATTTCATAAATTGTTTCCCTGGGCTTACCTGAACGCTCTCTAGTACAATGTAATAAATTAGCAAATTGATAATGATAAAGAAATCTATTTCCCGCGAAATTGTTTTCATTTTCTCGACAATCGTATCGGTTTAAATTATTTAAATCTTTATTTAATTCCTCGTCAGAAATTAATTTATGATTAACAATATCATCAATGGTAACTAGTTCTAAATTGTCATTTACTGTACGAATCTTTTTACTCATTTTTTCTCAAATAACCATAAATCTTCAAAATTACCGCCCCGCATTTTAGCCGCTTGACGACCTGTGCTTATAGCACTCCATTGTACCTTATATCTGCCAATATTAGTTAAATGATCGCTAACAATTTTCATCATATCTTCACTAATTGTAACATCTTTTTTATCTTTATTGCGATAATTCGAAATAATAAATCCCAAACGGCCATTCTTTTTTAATACTTGCTCACATATTTCGATTGTTTCTTCCCAATAACCCCGTAACCAATCCGCATAATCGGGATAATTAGTTAAACTTTGATTGGGACTGTCGTATATTTCTAAATCATAATAGGGCGGGCTGAATAATACAGCATCCACCTTGTCTCGATACTTGTCTACAAAATTAAATCTTTTCTGTAATTCCTCACTAGGACAGCAATATAAATCAATTGTTTTATCCTGTAATTCAAATATACTTTGATCCCTATATGCTTGATATGATTCGTGTAATAAACGACCATTGTCAACTACATCAGGAATTACATCTGTACTAATAAAATGTTTAAATTTAGTGCTGCTATAAAAGCCAAACTGATAAGCATTCCAACCCATTACTGGAGCAAATATAGTATCTCCTTCAAATAATTCATCTAATATTCCACGATAAGTCGCTGGATTAAAGATACTAGCACGGTTAGCTCCAATCATAAAGTCAGTCCAGAATTGATTATAATCGCCATCTAATTGACATATATGATCAAAGAACGCTGGCCCTGCTAGACTATTTCTTATTTTAAAATCCTCGAACATGGCACGTAATAATCCAAAGGTATATTCGCTGTCATTTGCGTATAATTTCCGTGTATTATAAAACTTATCGAAATTAATATTCTTACATACACGCCCATATTTAGAATTCTTTATGCCCTGGAATGTATCCGCTGTTCTAATTGATGTAGTGGGAATATCAAAATAATAATTTAATTCGTGGGGTAATTCCCCATATCTTTTAAACCACGTCTTTAATGCCACTTCGGGCTCTAATACCAGCATACGATATAAATTCCTTTTATATAATTCTAATCTTTCTGCCCTATCGTCCCTACGGGCCACACGACTAATAAACGTATTTATATCACTACGAACAACAAATTCACCTGAACGATCAGATATATTTAAAATACTTAATTTATTCGAAAAATCCTCGTAAGAAATTCCCCGATTAAACGTAAATAATCGAATAAAATCCTCGAATTTAAATATAACTGTTGTCATTTAATTCCAACGCAACATAAACATTAAATAATCCTGCTCACGGACAAATTCAAATACTCCATCCCCAATAAACCACCAGCCATCCTTTAAATGATTGTCGCACCATACGATACAAGGCGACCATCCTTGATACGGCTTCACCTCAGGAGCACGTACACTAGCTACGAATCTTTTCTCTATTTCGTTCATTTAACTGTATTTTAACATAAACCAAGTGTAATCCTCATCCCTATCAAACACATAGTAAACTTGATTAGTCAACCAGTTACCCTGCTCAACCCTACACCGGAACTTTTCACGCCAACGACCACCATATTGACGGGGTAATTCTAACGGTTCTACTGGTAATTCCCGTTTAGCCGCCCAATAAGCACGATTAAAAGGGTCCGATAATACATTAACTCTAATCATTGAAATTTTAACCTTACGAAGCTGGCCATACTCTCGTTAACGAATGTAAAAGTAACTGAAGGAGGCTCAGTTTCTATTTCCTCATAGCTAAAGTAATCCTCCTGCCTGGGCCGAAAACTCCATGTAAAATCCTTATTAGCCGCTAATCCTAGCCCTTTTAACTCCATGACTATATCATATGCTTCTGTAGCAGTATTCACAGGGACGACAACGGTATTTGACATAACCCGGCGTGGCCTTATAGAACCCGAGAACAGCGCGAAGCGCACGTGCAAAACCCGAACACTATTTCGCCCATGCCATTTCTACTTCCTCTAACTCCGGAACGATCTCACCACCATATTTCAACATATAAAATACAGCATCTGCCTCCTGATCAAACTCTATGTAATGCTCTTGTACATCTCGGGGTACACCTAACATAAAACGCCAGTGAGCTCCTTGAGCAAATACAGGATAGTCAGCCCCGTGAAGAATAGGCCCAGCTACATGGACAATTTCACCTAGTATACGTGCCAGTTCATCACGATATAACGCATCGTCACCATAGTTAACATGGCTAGCGTAGAGTCTACGAGCGACGCTGACTCGAGTCTTAGTCATAGCCAATCCTTTTTAGTATTAATATGCTCGCGCTTGTACTCTTGATATTCCCCATAAAGATACACGCTACCAACGATAACAATGGCGCCGATGACAATGACGCCTATGAGCAAGTAAACAGCATTTAGTATATCGAACTGTATGGCTATGGCTCTAGCTATGTCCACGATGAGTCCTTTTGAGTTAGTTGTACTAGTTATTATAACATATTATTCAAAAAGATTCAATCATTTTGGGGTCGGTAGTCTACTATTCTCGCCCGGAGATATAATAAAGTCGATTAAATCACGGATATGTAAGGAAAAGTAAGAAAAGGTAGGAAAATGTTGGATATTATTCGAAATAATAAAGAAAAGTATATGTATAGTGAGTTAGTTATTAGAGAAAAGATTGAATCTTTTCGGTTCGGAGTGCGGTGAGAAGAAAGTGTCAAAACCTTCAGTCCTCGGGGTGAGATGGTTGAAATATGGACTATACATCGCCCGTTATCACCTTGTATCACCGTCTCGTCTTCCGTATATAGTATCCTTATATACTGTCGTATACCCTTGTATACCCTTGTATACCCTTGTATAGCTGGGTATATCCACCCTAGACTACCCTTTCCGCCCGGTGATATCAGGGCGCCGACCTTGCACTGCAGGGGTTCTACTTATAAGTTATTGTATAGAGCTATAAGGAGTTAGCTGTCTAACCAAGTCTTTGACCCGATTACGCATGTCATCTGTAACTTCATTATCTCTGCATATAGCAAATCTATTATATATATTAAGTGCCTGTGAACACTCACCATGTCCATTTCTGGGTGGGTCTTTTAACATACCTTTGAATACAGCATCAAACGCATGGGTAGCCGTGGGATAATGTTTCCATAATGTAGCTTGAGTGAATATATCCCGGTCGCATTCATGTATAGGTGTAGCTGTGTCCCGACCAGCAGTGAATACAGCCACTGGTCCATTGTAAGGTCCTAATGGTGGTTTATAACTAGTCCAGTAACCAGTAACACAATTTGGATATAGGGCTATACCAGCCCGAAACATAGTATTATATTGATTAAGAAAGGGTGTACTAGTCATAGTGCGTAGTACAGTCCATCCACCTTGGCTGTTGCCCTGTAGGTATATACTACCGGGATCTACACCTTGACTGATGACGAATCGACCGGCTGCGATAGCATCTAGGGCTCGCATGTTGGCACCGTATTCATTCCATGTCTTCCAATTTTCCAGCTTGCCCCTACTCCAGTAGCTGTCTAATACTAATACATTGGCACCGAGTTCTTTGCGGGCCCACTGTGCACTAGCGATATCCATGGCACCTACTCCATGTCCGCCGTGTAGGAATATGAATGTGGGGCGGTTTTTCACCCCGTCTTTGTGCGGAGTCCATGAGGCTAGTAACCGGCCCCGACCGTCAAATGTAGTCACGATGGGCAGGTAATCCGCCAGGTTTCTATTGGTAGTGTACCATTCGATCTGTACATCGCCTAATAACTGAGCAGGCGGGGCGGTGGCGATAGTTGCGGGTTGAAAGTCCGGGACCTCGTCGAGGGTTAATGCAGCCGCTGACGTGGACCAGACTAGGGCTAGTATTACAAGGAACTTATTCATGGATGAACCAAGCTAGGGCTATTAATATCATGGCCAGCATGCCAAATATACCAAACAGTATGATGGTGACTAGGCTGTCTTGTAGGTAGTAATAAGCGAGGTTTATTTCTGTCATGTTAGCACCCTGTCTGGCATTTGAATTGACCTTTGCCTGTGATAGTAACAGCCCGGGTCATTGTGGGTTTATACTCAGTAGTTCCATGCTGGGTCATGTGATAAACTGCTGCGCCCGCTGTGATGCCCAGGACAGCGGCCATGGTTAACCAGCTGGTCATACCTGCTCCTTTAAAGGGAACTTGTCCTGGATCACACGATATGCTTGCATGGTACGCTCACTGTATAACATGCGGCCATGTTTAGCGATATCTCTAACAATGTCCGGGGCGGTCCAGCCTATGAATGCCGCTTCTTTTTGGATCTGTTTAATGGCAGTAGCTAGTTTCATTATTCACCCCTATTGTGGAATACTATATCACGGACAAACTCACGGTCGGCAGTATCGCCTAGGAACTGTGTGTCCTCTAAGTCTTTGTACATTTCAATGGCCTTGATGACTTCCTCACGGGTAAAGTCATACTTGTATATGCCGTTGACACCGTAGAACTCTAGGGTATAAGCGATGAAACGCTCTTGTGGATCTTCAGGTAAACCCAAGGGAGTCATGCCTGGTAATGCGGTTACTTGTGGGGTCATATTATAGTGCCTCATATAAGTGTGCGAATGCTTCTGGACTGACATAGTCTTTGACATAGATGTAGATGTCTACAATGTCATACCCTTGGCGTTTCATGCGTACGATCTCTGCGTTGACATCCATTATTTTACTCCCATGTTGTTAGTGGCTTCAACACAAGCAACCTGTAAGGCCAAGTCACCTTGTATGCGGCTAAGGCTTAGTATGTCACGGCCTGTTAAGAATGTACTAGAACCCTTGCTAATCTCTTGCCCTAGAGCCTGATGTAACATACGGGCTTCCTTAATGGATAAGTTAATAGAAATCATTTGTGCTCCTTATTGTTTACTATATACATAGTATAAGCTCAAAGGCATTATATGTCAACCAAAAGGATACATAATGGTATCTGCCTAGGCGGCCAATACGCCACGCCTACTCTTATTATAACATCTTTCAGCCCTTATGTCAACCGGTCTAGGCTGGGTCTGTAGCGTACATACAACGGTGTGCAGGGGGTAAAAACAGCCCCTAAAACAGCCCCTAATTTAGGGCCCTATTCAAGCTCCTATATAGCTCCAGGTCCTGTCAGGCTATAGTATGGTAAGGGGTGGGGGGTCTAGAAACTTCGGGTACCCCCGGTAGGTCTATTAAGCTACAATACAAATACTAAACTGGGAAAAGGCGTCAGATAAAACCGCGTCAAAATCGCCTATTATATTACCCACCATACCCCCCAGGTCTAGAACTTTCGGTGCCTTTAAAATCAGGGTTTCAAAAAATTTGCACAAAAATTTTTTTTATCTCTATGCATATAGACCGGAGGGACTACAGTGGCTTATATTAGGCACCGTAGCGTAGTCTTATTAGCAAGGCCTGTTGCTCGCAGTCTACATCTAAATACCATGTAGTCATCTGTCGTTTCCAAGTGTCCACAGGGTTGATGGGTCGTAGTTCACTGTATATACGCCAGCCTTCGCCCCCAACTTGATTGTGCAGCCAATACATACGCCTACTGATTGTACGACTACAGTATTCAGCTAGGTCTACTCTATTAGTAGTTTGTGGTATAGTCAGTCGAGTCATCCGAAGAACTTCGCCAACAGTATGGGTATCATCTGTATGTCTTCTTCAGTGCGTACATACATATCATCTCTGTCAAGTGTGGTATAATCCCATACAGCTAGTCTAATAGCCAGTTCACGGTTAGTCTTTATGGGATATATCCTTATTTCTTTGTTGTCAATGGTAATATCCATGTATTCATTCACTCCAGGGATTATACCCCAGTTCTGTCCCCCACGGAGTACATGCCATACCCAAGCATCACCAAACCACTGCTCCACTGCCAGTTTGACTAGTTTGCTAGAGACCATTTTTAAGCAGGAACATGGTCAGTGTAGGGCTTAATTGTTCACCCAACTGTACGGTACGCTGGGGATCTATTAAGGTGTCATAGCTAGCAGGGTGCTCTTCACCCAGCCGGTCGCGATATGTGTACTTGAAGTTGATTCGTACTCTTTGCTTAGTCAGCTGGCGAACTATGCCTACTTTAACACCTTTGAGATAGCTGCTAGTAAATGCTATGGGTTGTCCAATGTCTATGGGTTGATTGAGACTGTCTAGGTGTTCGTATGTTTTCATGATTATTGGCCTGTTAGTATGTTATATACACCTTGAATCATCATCCATATCACTGCGCCCACTAGGTAAAATAGGAAGCCTGCTACTACAAACATCCATATGTTGGTCACAGTATCCCAGACGGCGCCTATGGGTTCTTCGGGAGTTTTCTTATTGCCATCACTGTCTGTTAATCCTGCTTGAAATTTCCAATCATCTTTCATTATATCAATACTCTCACTATGTTGGTGATAACTGTGTCTAACAGCTTGTACACGATGTAGACTAATATAGCAGGTACAGTCATGATCATTACGGCCAAGACTATTCTCCTAGTACGACCTTGTAATACTTCTGGTGAATCACTATCTTCTATCATTGTAGACTTTCTAACGTGCTGCGCTTCGCGCTGGTTTCTCTAGTAAAATTGGGCCCCGGGGTCATTTACGACCTTTGTTTAATTCAGGGTATTGTCCGGTATAATCGTAGATATAATCTAGGTACTTCATTTCCAAATCTTTGTGAAATGCAGTTTGTAATTTATGAGTACCATTACCTATTTGTATTTGTTTCATTACTATATCACATTTTCGTGCCCAGATACTCACTTGATTATTATCAACTGCTTCAGTGAGTGCCAATCTGATAGAGACATCAGTGTCCGGGAATCCTTGATGATTGGCCAGTCTTCCCATGCGACAACGAGTACCGCCAATGGGTTGATCACTGTGAGTTTTACAAATACCCAAGGGATTGCCTGTTTCGCCAATCTTGTATATCTTATCAGCTACTACAATAAAATATACCCAGGACCTATGTGTGCTGTACATTAGCTCTTCATTAATACTTGTAAACAGCCAACGACTATTTGCTCCCCGTCGGACATTGCACAATTTAACCAACCCATCATTACTATAGTGTCTAATATCAAGAACTGAGTATTCCATATAAACCTTTATAGTTGTAAAACTGTAGTATAGTATCAAACGCATTTATTGTCAACTACAACAAAGCCCCTTGCGGGGCCTTGGTGTCCTAGTGCTTGGTTCCAAGTCTAGGGTCTTGGATAGTAACCCCATGTGACCACGATGGGCATCCAACCAAACTTGGATGTTTTAGGGAGCGGTCTACTTCAAATATACAGTAAAAGCCCTAGCGTGCCGTTTAAGGGTATGACGATTGTCTGTACCAATCCTAGGGCCACGAAAGCGGATCCTTGTCCTATATCCTAGACTCTTTATCTGCAGTCTAGTCTCTTCCAGTTGACTGATTGGTACATGGGCTAGGTTACGGCCAACGATATCTTCGTACAGTTGTCCGTACCCAGCGATAAACGCCGCTACCTTTAATTCTTTAAACAAGTTATTCACCATCATAGCTCAAATGAGCATGAGCCTTGTTCCAAGCATCGCGAACCTTACGAGCTTGTGCTGTAGTCATCACTTCCGTTACTTCAATCTGCTTGCCAGTAAGTTGTTGGATAGCCTTGGGTGGAACTTTAATTACTACTGTATTCTTTTTAACAGTAGCACCACGGGCCTTACCAACCAACAAATTAGTAATTTCTGTGCGTCCATTGTCAAAGTTGCGAACCAGCAATTCTTTAATAGCAGAATCTTTGTCCTGGGGTTTAGTCAGTTTAATCATTTCAACATCTGTATGACCAACCTTAACTAAGTGTAAGAAACGTGCATCTGATGTAGTAAAACGCAATTTCAGTTCACCATTCAAACGACTAACACCTGCGTATGTAAATAATTTCATTTTTGCTCCTTTTTGTTTACTATAGAACTATTATACGATTAAATGAATTACCTGTCAACCTGTTGTTTTTATACAACGGCTTCTGATCTGTTGGTGATTATGCGATCCGCTAGCCCATAGTCCACAGCTTCTTGGGCACTCATAAAGTTATCCCGTTCCATGTCGTTGGTCAGCTCTTCAAAGGTCTTGCCCCTGGTATTGTGCTTGACATAAATTTCAGTCAAATACTTTTTCATCTTTAATATCTCTTGAGCTTGGATTTGGATATCCGTTGCTTGCCCACGAGCACCACCAGAGGGTTGATGTATCATATGACGGGCATTGGGCAGGATTAATCGCTTGCCCGCTGCTCCTGCTTGTGCTAGACAACTACCCATGGAGCAAGCCTGTCCCATGACGATGGTACTTACATCACACTTGATAAAGTTCATAGTATCATAGATAGCCATACCAGCAGTTACTACACCACCTGGACTATTAATATAGAAAAGGATATCTGTGTCTGGATCTTCAGCTTCTAGAAATAGCATCTGGGCTACTACCAAACTAGAAGAGTGTTCGTTGACATCTGTGTCCAACATGACAATACGATCCTTTAACAGTCTACTATAAATGTCGTAACTGCGTTCGCCCTTGGCTGTTTGCTCCACAACCATTGGAATTAAACTTGGCATATCTTTCCTTTTATGTTTATATGTTATTATACTACAGAATTGTTTTTAAAGCAAGAGTTTTGATTATTTTTTGAAGTCGGATACAATGTCGCAGATACCCAGTTTAAGAGCTTCTTCAGCAGATAGATAAACATCAGAAGTTGGTAATAACTTTTTCATTACAGTGGCTCTGGTCATGCCAGTGGTCTTGATATAATGATTCAACATACGCTGTTGGATCAGTGTAAATTCTTTGGCTATACTAATCAGTTCATGATGCTTGCCGTCTGAACTACCTGAGTACTGATGACTCATTATACTAGTATTAGGTGTTAACATTCTGCGACCTTTGTGCCCTGCTAAGAATATCATCAAGCCTGCAGAGGCGATAACACCTAGTCCCACTGTTTTAACTGGGATACTGCTAGCCGCTATTATATCTATAAGAGCAAACGCATCTTCTACAGAACCACCTTCGGAACATACTATTAATAACAGTTCCTTTTTCTTCTTCTGGGTTACATGGTTTTCTAGTAGTATCCACTCAACTATTGGTTTAATGCTTTCATCTGAAACATCGCTCATCAATACAAAGATACCCGAGTCTTGCAATATCTGCGAAGTGTCGCGTTGATCGATTTCTGAGGTAGGGGCTAAGGGCATGTTCTCTCTACTTTTAATTAACTATGTATATTATTGTACTACAGATATTGAATAACAACAAGTATTTATGAGTAGATATGTTACTGTTTGATTAAGCTGAACATTGGCTTTTTGGCACTAATTTCAGCTGAGTTTTACTGGCCTGCTCCAAAGTGTTTGGGGTAGTTTTAAGTTGGATAGCGGAGTCCATAAAATAACCAGCATTTACCCGAACATTGGCTGTGTTAGTTTTCGAAACATCCACAAAATATGTAGATTGATTATAATCATCTATATGGTCCAAAGCCGCCCATCGAAAGCATTGTTTGTGCATAACTTGATCCTGTTGAGTAAAAACAGTAAGCTCAACTTGAGGTTCGGACAATATCATAGTCTGGATCAATGCGTTGGTCTTGACCGTGTCCGAAAAACCCATCTTGTGTCCTTGGATATCTACCACAGAAGTATTACGAATACAGTTTGTAAAGCATTGACTTGGGATAATATCTTGGGCTGTGACCTTGTAGGCTTCGATTAGCGAATTTAAGTAATCCCGATTCCAACTTAAACGAAACGGAATGGTTAATACGCCGTTTCGATTATTATCAAATTGTACTTGGGCAGGCTTTAGTTCGATGTTCATACCCCTACGATAAAAGTCATCGAGTACTACCCCTGCTAGCCTATCGCCCTGTTGCCGTTCATATTGGATAGATGCTAGATTAACACTGGCCTTGGCGCCATCTAAATTTCCGGCTACTCGACTTTCGTGTAATAATCTATTGGCGATAATACTACGCTTGATCCAAACTTTCATCTGGGTCTTATGGCCGATGACATTATCCTTGGCTTGCCAAAGTATTTCATACTTAGATATATAGCCAGAAGCATAGGATATGATGTCGTCTCTCTTTATGCGTCTATCGACTACTTCGGTCTCAGATGCTATAATAGAACCTACTGCTTGCTCTACAGCCAATCTAAAACCATTTAGTCTAGACTCTTCGTAAGACTTACCTACTCCTAAGACTTCGATGTAGTAGACTTTTTCACCGCCAGAAAATAACCAATATCCTGCTGTTAGTATTGAGCTAACAGGAATCTGTAACAGCATGGCTCCAGTTATAACCTGGGCTTGGCTTACTGTTGCCAGCAAGACCAAGACTATAGCTAGTAAGCGTCGCATTACATTGCCATCATACGGCCGATTTGTAGGCGGATATCATTATGTTTTGTATCCCAGCGCATAACAACCTTTACAGCCTTGCCTTCATCGATTACTGTTCCTTCTTTCATGTACAATCCAGATAAGATACCCTGGTTAGTATTAATAATAGTAGTCTTCATTTTGCTAGCAATCTTCATAGCGGCATTTCGCGTCGCTGTGTTTTCTTCGGTATTGCCAGATGCAGCTGCTTTAACACTAGGGTCGTCATCTGCAGCTACCAAGTCATCTGCTGTGCCTGTATTTCCGGTCTTGCTAGATTTATTGGAAGAAAAATTATTGTTGTTATTATCCTGTGCGTGTTCCAAGTTTTCTGAAATCATAACAACAGATACTTTACTAGCAATAGTTTCTTTATTGATGAAATCGTTGAGCGATTTTTTGGCTTCTAATTCAGCTACACGGAATGCTTCGCGGGCTGAATTGTGTGAACCGCCCCATGTTGGCGCATACCCAGTAACTTCGATAGCTTCCATCTGTCCACTTAGACTGTAAATAATTTTAACTCCTTGTTTCTTATAATCATTTACTGCTAGGCGTTGATCTGCTATGGGAGTAGTTGCAGTAGAGCTAGGTTCAATACCTGCCCCGCTGCTTAATTTGGACGGAGCCGAACTACAACCTACCAAACTCACTAGGATACCGCTCATTGCTAAGACTAAAATGCGTTGTTTCATAATTAACCTCTTAGTTGTGTTGTACTATAAAACAGTATAACTGATCTGGGAATTAAAGTCAATCATATTATAGCCAAAATTTAGCCAAAAGAAAGCCCCTATTACTAGGGGCCGAAGATCCTATGCGGTGCGCTTCTATGAAGGCGGATAGGATATGTTAGTAATTACTTACTAGTTTTTGAAGTTACTTTTTCGAAACTCTTTGTAAATTCTTCAGTTTGTGTTTTAGCAATCTCAACGATAGATTGAAATGTTGCCATTTGAGCACGGGCAAAATCACTAACGTCACTTGTAAAAGCAACCAAAGTCTTGCTGAGTTCTTTTGGTTCTACATAGCACAAAATAGCCTGTGTATTTTTTTCAGCTTGATCAATAAATTTGACTGGGTTTAATGCTTCTTTGATTGTTTCAAAATCGAATTGTTTCATGGTAAATCTCCTATAATTAAGCGAGTTACATCGCTAGCCCGACCAATTCGGCACTAACTGTTCTCTACTGTATTTATATAATTATATTGCGACCGCACATTTTTTACAACCTTTTTGGCAGATTTTATTGACGCAACTTTGCCAGACCCAGAGATTTTAAAATAGTTATATAGAACCATCCAATATCAAATTCCCACCACCGTTGGCTAAATTTAGGATTGGCACCATCTGCATGATGTCCGTTGTGTAACTCTTCGCCGCCGATCCATATGGCTACGGGCCATAGGTTGCGACTGGTGTCCTTGGTATCGACATTACGATAACCCCACCAATGCGATAACCCATTGATAACTCCGGCCGCCCAAAATGGTATCCAAAGCATCTGTACACCCCAAACTATCCAGCCCCATAGGCCAAATAGGCATAGATCAATGATCAGCATGAGCATGATACCTAGTGTATTATACTTTTTGTACAAGTGGCGTTCAATCCAATCTTCTGGTGTGCCAGTGCTCAACTGTGCGATCATTATGCGATCCTTAGCGGCTTGTTTATAAAGTAACGCACCACCAAACAACACACGCCATATACCATAGATCTGGGGGCTATGTGGGTCGCCAGGTTGATCCGACTTTTGATGATGCTTACGATGGACTGCTACCCATTCTTCGGTAATCATGCCAGTTGTTAGCCAAAGCCAAAAACGCATAAAGTGTGCTAACACAGGATGAAATGTAACTCCTCTGTGGGCTTGACTGCGATGTAGATAAAGGGTAACACAAGCTATAGTGAGTTGAACCATCACCAGGGTTGATAAGATAATATACATCATTTACTTAGCCCAAATCAGCATAAGGTGCCCAAAGATTCTGTAAATTTAAAAAGAATATGTTCTTATTAGCTGTGACAGCTTCTTGGGCGTATGTAAGCATACTTGGCGGCGGTATATGAGTTACTACTTCAGCATCGCCGTGATCTTCGTGTACTATTAACCCATGCTTATTGGCTAAATGTTTCATAACCGCATTACGGTTCAAACAATGTAGATATAGTGTATTAAATCCGCGATTGCGAATCCAAGTGATAGCTTCTTCTATAAGCTGGTCGGCAATACCTTGATTGCGTTCGTCTTCTGCTACCATAATACCAAACTCCATATCCTTTTCGGATATACGAGCCATATGGATAACTCCTACCCATTTGTTGCCTTTGGTAGCTATTAAAAAATAATGTTCTTCTGGATTGCTTAAAATACCATCTATTAAACTATTAATAAATGTAGAGCTTGTAGCGATACCAAAATAGGTAGCTAAAGTTTCTGGAGATTTCTCCCGTAGCCAGTCTCCATATAAATGGAAATCCTGCATAGGGAGAAAACGGGTAGCTAACATCTTATTTGTAGCAGGCCTGTGCTTCTTTAATTTTGCCGTTACGGGCTAAATTAGCCGCATACTTGGCTTTGCCGCAATCACATAAAAAATCATAAATTGAGTTAATAATCTTTTTCATATTAAAATCCTCTTAATTCAAAATACTTTGTCCAATACTCAACTTCGGCGTGGGACTTTGGTTCTTTAGAATTAATAAACTGTTCCAAAGCATTCGGTTGTGTTAGAAAGAACTGCGTAAGTTCCTTTAATAATTTTGTCATTTTGTGACTCCTTTTAGATATAGAACCATATCATGGTTTCTACTGAGTATTTATGTTGTGGCGCACAATATAAAATTAAAGTTTTATTACATAGGTTACAGAACTAAATAGTTTACAAGGAGATTTATTATGTTATCATTACTCAGAAAATTACTTGGCTCTAAGTCAGCAGAAACAACGGAAGTGCCTTATAAAGTAGAAGCTCCAGTTGGCGAACCAGCTTTACCATTCCCAGCGGCAAAACCTACTAGGAAGCCAACTGCAAAAAAAACTACCACGGCAAAATCAAAAGCGCCTCGTAAACCACGAGCTACTAAGGCTTAATGCTGTAAAAAGTATCGGATTAATCCGATGCTATCAATTGTGACTAGGAACACGGAGTTAGCCATCAGGCCAAAACTCCGCCTTGTCCAACAAGCCCACCCACTGGCACAACACCCGGCAATAAAAATACTATAGAGTGGCACTACTGGAATGTCAGGTACCGTGGCCGCAAATATAATGGCGCTTATCACAGAGCAAGCCCACGCAAATACTTCGGCACAAAATCTTACCTTATTACTTTTCCAGTCCGATTTAATATATTGCCAACTTACTGTAATCCATTCCATACTATTTCCATTTCAATTTAAAATATGTTGCATCTCGTGGATTTTCAAATCTAAAAGCAAATCCTTCTGTACTCTTATATCCATGTAGATGATATCTACCGCCTGGTTGTTCATTTACCCAATTGATCATTGGATGGTAATATCCACCCTGTAATATCTCGTCCCAGGTTACTACAACCTCAGTCCAATTAGGGGGAGGCCAAGTATCTACTTTTTCCATTGTTCATACAATGCTCGACTGGCTAAGTTCTTACCTTTGCTTTCACACATGATATCAAAGTCGTCTAAAAAACTTAATGCCCACTCGTTAGCAGCATTATTCCAATAGAAGTCAGAGTGCGCTCTTAGTTTTTGTTTACTATGCCCGGATTCGAGAAGTGTTTTATGGTCGGGGGGACAGGCCGCATCATGTCCGACAAGGTAATCTTCGCGACTAAGAGCATAATGAAGAGTAGGCCTAATGCCGCGCCAACTGTCAACAACTCTTTTACAATCATCGCTTCGGGGGTGTATGTACTCGCCCTCGCGGACCCAGTGATGATGAATGTCCAAGACAGTAGGAATAATATCAGAAAGCATAAGAGTATGTTCGAGCCCATGTGTTATTTCCTCGTTTTCGATTGTAATACAGTTTCTTGCTTCGGGGGTAAGTCTTTTGTAGGCAGAGCGAATACCTTCGGGACCGGCTCTACCTGATATGTGGACATTGATTTTAAAATCTTGGAAGGTAACGCCATAACCCATCCATTTTGCCATATCAGCATGATATTCAAACTCCTCGATTGATCTTTCTACTATTCCTGGATTACTGCTTGCCAGCACAGTAAACTGACCAGGATGAAAACTAAGTCTAACATCGTGTAAACGAGCAAGAGCACCAATTCTTGCAAATTCTTTTTCTGCGTATGAAACAACACTAAGGTCCATCCAATAGGCAGAATAATCGTCGTGAGTATAGCCAGGCAGGATGTCACTACTAAGACGAACCATACGAAGATTTGGTGGTAGCTCACTGACTCGCTCCACCAATAATCTTGTTGCCTCGATATTGCCTACCATTAAATCCCATAATTTTTGTTCTGCCACTTCCCTCGACTGTCTATTTAACCAAGTTATGGTGGTAGTACCTGTATTATATTTTTTGGCATCGTCTTTAGGTTTAATGCCATTTACTTGCTCAGGAGTATCAATCCATTTACAAGCAAAGCCAATTCGGGGAATAGTCTTAGTCGTCATGTTACTATAATACTATAACATGAATTAATTGTCAATCATTTAGGATTTTTAATACATTATCAAAAGTATCGTTGCCGATATTTGATAATTCGGCTAATTCTTCACGAAGTGCGCCTGGATGATCAACGAGTATCCATTGTACATGGGGAGTTGATTTGATTGCTTGAGTAACTAGTCCGCGATAATTCCTTGCTTTAACTTCTTCAAATTTGTCCGCTTTCTTTTCTTTTTCAGTCCAATCAAACCCAAGCAACAATACCACATCACAAATGCTGGCCGCTAGATTCATTGCTACTAATTCATCTTGATTATCAACATCGTGTCCCATAAAATCACCTTCGTATAATCTTACACCCTGGGGACGATTTAATGCAGTGTATGCTGAATTTGGAATATAAAAGTTACAAGTAGCTTGAAAGGCTCGTTTGATTAACTCTTGGGCTTTGGTCATGTCATGACATATAACATTATCAGTATTGTATGCTCGCCATGTTTTCCAGGAGCCCCAAAAAGCTCCGCCGCGCTTCATACGCATAATGTCGGCCGTAGGATCTAACACAAGATCATTAGCTAAAACCCATTGAATATTCATATAGTTACTTAGTTAATAATTGAACACCAATAGTTTATTTTGGTATTTTATTATTAGCACTTGCAAAATCTTCCATATTATGTCTTGAACAAGTTTTTAAATACATGGCATCTCCACCAAACATACCAGGTTTAGCATATTCTTGACATACTTGACCACATTTAGGTACTATACAAAGTGGGCGTACAGGACGATCGGAGTCTTTGGATGAGGCCATTGTGTTTACGATATTTTAGCTAGAGTTTCTAACGCTGTAATAACTAGAGACCCTACAAGAACTAGGGTAAAAACTATCGGCGCTAATTTCATATATGATTCCTTTACTAAAAATTGTTATCGTACTGCAGTAACTCGATGAGGTGATCGCATAGTATCAGATTCTAGTACCATCATCGCTAATAGAGCAATTAATATGGCTATAAAAACTAAAGGTTGTATTTTCATAGTTTGTACAATTTAAAAAAATATGTAACTAGAGCAGCCGCGGTACAACACCACCAAAAAACTTGAATTTGACGATCTCGGTCTTTATCTATTAGTTTGTCTTCTGCTTCTTTTTCTTTTTGTAGTTTTGCTTTTAGGGCTTCTACTTCTACCCAGGCATCTTTTCCATACTTGCGTATGGTATCTTGTTTGAGTTTTTCTATCTCTCTATCGTGTGCCTTTTGTTGTTCATATTTTTCTACAGCACGAACTTCCAACATGGCAGCACGACGGTCTTGTGCTAGTTTGGTTTGAATACGGGCCTTATGTTGTTGCTGTACAGAAGCTTCCATGTCAGACTGTTGTGAGGCCACCACAGATCCTAATTCTTTACCTGCAGTTTGTGCTCCTTTTAGTGTGCTGGCCGCTGCCTTTGCTCCGGCTACTGGATCCATGCTTCTTCCCTATTATTTTTATTATAATAGTATTTAATGAAAAGTTATTGGTAGTTAAGTACTAGTTTTTTGGTACTACCGGAGTCCAAGATTCGTCGGGTTCATTTTCCTTATACCCATTGATACGAGCGTTTAATATCTCATAGAAAGAATCAACTTGTTTACCCCAGAAGCCTGTTAGATGTTCAAGAGCTTGTAGGCAAAAATCCCAATTACGCTCACGATAGTTCTCTATTAAATCTGCGTGTAATTCTTTAAATTTTTCAGCTTTTGGTAGTTCATCTAATGGCATATTTTCTACTAGACAATACACCGGAACAGGAGTGCTACCCCGAATCGTTACCGTATCTAGCTCAAGAACTATGTATTTGTCGCTTAACTGTTTTGCTTCGTTGGTACCAAAAATAATATTCAATTTCAATCTCCTGTTAAATAATTATCATGATATTCAACTTTGATTTAATTTCCGACATCCATAGAGAAACTTGGCCTTCGTTTGATTGGGAGGGTCAACCAACAGCACCTTATTGTATTGTAGCTGGTGATATAGCTAGAGACCGAGCACTAGTAATTGATACTTTAGAGCGCCTGAGTGAGGTCTATCAAGGGGTCTTTTACATAGATGGCAATGATGAGCATAAGGACTATGCTGAGGAGTTAGGACAAAGTTATGTTGAACTACATGAACTAATTAAACCTATGAGTAACGTTGTTTATCTACAGGACAATGTAGTTATTATCAATGGCGTTGCTATTTTAGGAACCAATGGTTGGTGGAGTTATGATTTAGATCCTAATATGGAATTAGATCAGTCGATTCAATGGGTAATGGATGCACAAAAGATAACAGAAGCAGCGGCTACAAATATAATCGGCGTAGGATATAATGACGTTGGTTATATGGTCAATGGAGTTCAAAAATTACAAACCCACAATGATGTCAAAGCTATTGTTATGGTTACCCATACTGTACCGCATCCAGAAATTATACAACACGATCTAGAATTGATCCATACATGGCGCTATAACTCCATGGGCAACAGCCATATGAGAAGTGCGTTAAGAGAAGACTTAGAATCTAAAATCAATACTTGGTGTTTTGGTCACTATCACAGACCTGTTGACACAGTGATTGATGGAGTTAGATATGTAAGCAATCCTCGCGGTAGAGGAGACACTCCTTACGCACAAGCTGCTTACTATCCAAAAAGAATTACTATAACTATTTAAACTGTCTCGGGTTCTAGTTTAACTTGTAAAGGCATGTTCACTGAACGGGCACATAATGTGACTTCGATTCCTTTTTGTTCAGCAATCTCATATGGCAATACTGCTACCACTGCTGATCCTGCTTCGTGGATGTCTTGTGTAATTTTTACCGCAGTATCGGTATTGTAATCAAAGAAATTCATTAGAGTCTCAATAACAAATTCCATAGTAGTTCCATTATCGTTTAGATAGATAACTTTAAACATCGGTGGCTCTGTGAGTTCGTTATTAACGTGTATTTGTGATACTACATCTGCTTGTGACATTCTCGATCCTTTTGTAAGCAGGGGGCAGTATGCCCCCGTACTGTATTTACTATTGTATTACGATTCGTAAGTAATAGCAATAGTCTTTGGCTTCATTGTTTCCGGAACTTTGCGTTCTAGTTGAACACTTAAAATACCGTTTTTAGACATAGCACTAATTACTTCAACATAATCGGCTAAACTAAAAGTACGCAAAAAATTACGGGCACTAATGCCTTTGTGGGTATATTCGTGACCGTCTGGTAATTCTTTGTCTAACTTTTCGCCCGATACAATTAAATTATTATCGCGAACTTCAACATTAACTTCCCCTTCATTAAACCCTGCGATAGCTATCTGTACTTCAAAAGCTTCTTCACCAGTTTTAATGATGTTATAGGGCGGGTAATGTGTTGCGTCGTTGCCATGATGATCGATTTGATTAACAATGCGATTAAACAGATTATCAATGCCGATAGCATTGCGATAGAATGGATTAAGATCCATGGTTGTGATTTTTGTCATTTTTTCTCCTTTGTTTAGCAAGTGACATATACGAACCCAAACTGCGGCATTCGTACTAGTATTTATTATACTACAAAATCATTATATACAAATATAATTTGGAGAAATTAATACATCTTTTTTGGAAGTTTCTGGTCGCGGAGTTTTTTACGCCAACGGGCTTTGGCTGCTCCCTTCATGCGCTTGCGTTTGGTAGTAGGCTTTTCGTAAGTTTCGCGGGCGCGAAGTTCATCGAGCAAGCCAGATTCCTGTACTTTTTTCTTGAACTTTCTGAGGGCCTTTTCTACATTGCCATCTTTAACTAGTACGCTATTGCCGTAAAAACTCATTCATTCTCCTGTGCGAGTGTTGTAGGAGTATTTACTAGTTTTGAAGTGATTGCGACTGTTGAGATACTTTGCTTGCGATAGCGTGGCAAATCGTACATATGGGGTAATAATATACGTTCTAATTCAGAGTGTAGCCCACGAGCCCCAGTCTTAGTTTTAAGTGTGCGTTCGGCTATAAGATTTAACGATTCGTCTTCGAATGACAGTTCTACTCCATCTTGGTTAAACAACCATTGATATTGTTCTACAAAGTTATGTTTAACTTCGGTTAAAATGCTAATAAGTTGTTTTTTAGTTAATCCATGTAGACTTACTGATGAACTAAAGCGTCCTATAAATTCAGGAATCATACCATACTTGACTAAATCATCGGGTGATACTATTTCATAATCTATTATTACTTCTGTAGTAAGTTGGGCACCAAACCCCATAGCTGTTCCTTGTATTCGATTTTTAACAATCTTTTCAAGGCCGACAAATGCTCCGCCTGCTATGAATAATATATTTGTAGTGTCGATTTCTATACTAGCATCAGATTTTCTGCCACCTATAGGATTTATTTTAACTTTAGTACCTTCGACTAATTTAAGTAGAGCCTGTTGTACACCTTCACCCGAAACATCTCGGCTTACTGTAGCACTTTCGCTTTTGCGAGCAATCTTATCAATTTCATCTAGAAATATAATTCCTCTTTGTGTGCGTTCTACATCATTATCGGCATTTTGATATAATCGAGTTATAACAGAATCAACGTCGTCGCCAACATACCCTGCTTCCGTTAATGTAGTAGCGTCGGCCACAGCAAACGGAACATTTAAATATTCTGCCACGGTTTTAGCTAATAATGTTTTACCAGTACCTGTAGGCCCAATCATGAGTATGTTTGATTTGACTACTTCGTTTTCAGGACTGCTTATTCGTTTATAATGATTCGTAATAGCAACAGCCAAAACTATTTTGGCTTCTTCCTGCCCTACTACATATTCATCAAGATATTCTTTGATGTCTCGAGGATCGGGAATATCTACTGCGGGCGATTGTTTAGTGTTATTTTTTTTATTTTTTATTAATTTATCGCATAATTCTACACATTCGCTACATATTGCGACTTCGTGCCCGACTATTAATCTATTAACAGAACTTTTATGTTTAGCACAAAAAGAACAATGTTCAATTTTTTCTGCCATGTTAGCCTAAGTCAATAGAATTTTTAAGTTTCTCAGAAATACGTTCACGCTCGATATCGCTTAATAAGTCAGGATCATATTCACCTGATCCAATTTTTTCAATAAGATGGTCGATATAAGCATCATCGTAAATGTAACTATCACTTAAATTTTTATTTACTTTTATCCACTGTACACCATTGTATTTGTATAGCTGACTTGGTAAGTTATCAACTCTTAAAAACATATCTCCTTTTTTAGTTGACTTAGGAAATTCTATACCAAACCCCTGAACTTCGCCAGTATTTGGTTCGTTATCAGCTTGTAAATTCATTGCTTTTAAATGTGCTATTTCGCCGTCACTTAAAGTAAGTGTTTCTAAGTGGTCGGAATGTTTCCAAGGTAATTCGGTTATCATGCTATTTCTTAAATCATCTAGATATTGTTTATATGTACTATCTGGATTTTGTGATTTCCAAACTCGCATAGCATGTTTTTCTAAATCGCTACCATACGGTTCAATGTCTGTTGGTTCTTCAACAATTATTTCTTCTTCAACCGGTTCTTCGACAAGTGTTACTTCCTCAACCGGTTTTTCGGTTGTAAGAGGTACTGGGCTAGGCTTAGTAAACATCCAACCCGGAGCACTAGGGTCCATAGGTAGGTAAGTGTCTTTAGTGTCACTCGGACCAGTATCAAATAATCCCATAGCACGATGATACTCTTCGGGAGATATATCTGTATGCTGATCTACTACAGGCTCGACATCTTCTACCTCTCTTATCCAAAATTGACTTTCATCTATGACATCAGTAGGCTTAGATTTTTCTTGTTTGTCCCAAAAGCGGGCTCGATCTTTGGCACGATCGAACCAAGATTTTATAGATTCTTCTTCTTTCAATTCTTTGTTATCTTCTTTTTTAGTTTTAGGTTCAAAAATATTAATGCCTCGTTCCCATTCAAAAGTTTTAGTAGCGGCTAGTAATAGTGTAAGTGCTAATGGATCAAACACAATAACAATAAGAATAATAACCCATCGCACTGATTTTTCTAAAATATTAGCATCAGGGTTGTCACCGTAGATCAGTGCGGCAATATATTTAATAGGACCAACTTCGGCTTCTACTTGTCGAGCTTGACTAGCAATAGGAGCTCGTTGCTCTTGTAGTTTTGTAATCTCTGTTTGTGCTTTGGTAATATCATTTTGTAATGCTGTGCGTTCGCGAGCTTGGCTACGACGAATAGCCACTGCCTTGTCGGCGCCTTTTTCATCTTGACTACGGCCCATAGTTTGGTCCACAGCCGTATCCATCTGTGTTAGGGCCGCACGAGCTGTTTTAATATTGTCTTTTTGTGTTTGAATCTTGTCATCAAATATTTGAACTTGGGCTTGTATATCTCCACTCGGAACGGCTTGGTCTAAGTGGGCTTTAGATAAGAATCCAAAGACACCCATACTGGTTAATACCATAAGGATAGCCACAGCCAAGGACAGATAAACTTTATATTGTAGTTCAGCTTTATCCCAATATTTGTGTAACCAAAGTGTGGAAATAATTTTTCCGATTTCTAAACTGCCGCCGAGTACTACAATAGGCCAAAAAGCCGCGGCAAAAATAGCTGTTAAGCCAAGTATAGAGTAAACCGCTGATGATAATGAAATTATCAGGGCTGTAATGAGTGTTAAGTATCCAAAGATCATATAATATTTAGTGCCAAGTTCTATGTTTTTCTGCTACCCATTCTTTACCATCGTATTCTTCAATATACCAGTCTACATCTGCGGGGATTTCTACAACCTTAAGTTTAGCATAATCACCGTTGGCTTTGCTACCTAAACGGCAAACTGTAGTGACTAATGCTGGATCATTTCTAGCAATACTGCGGTTAGAAAATTCCACACCATTAGCTATAATTTTATCACCTAACCGAATTTGGGTATCTCGGTCTTTTTGAGGTTCCAATGTATAAGCAATACCGGCAAGTTCTAAATAAAGCAATTCGCCCGTTCGACTAAGACTAAATCCGCCGTATGTTGAATTGATTACAATGCGTTGTACACCGCGAAGATGTTTGATAAGTTCTTCGTGAGTTGGGTTTACTTCTGCCATTTACTAAGTGTAATATTATAGTCGCGTTCGGCATGAACTAATCGTGATTCTAAAGTATTAATCCTTTTTTGGAGATTAATAGTGCGGATCAAAAGAAAAATTAGTGCTACTACAATCAAAGTAACAGTAAGACCCCACCCGGCAACCAACCCGTAAGTCCATAACCAAAGGCTGTCAACAGTTTGAGTTAATAATTTAATTGGATTCAAAGTTCAGATCTTCCGCTAGTACAACTATCAGACCAAATAGCGGCTGCCTGTTTTTGATATTCAGCTAAGTCGTATTCATCTTTTTTAGCTTTATATGCTTCTTCGGTAAGGGCATGCCAACCGCAACACTTACCAGTCGGGCTACGGCCGCATCCACATTGTCCTGCGACTTCAATTCTGGGCATCATTATTCGTCCTTGTTAAATCGAGAAGTAAACCACACTACTATGTAAATCAGCAAAAAGGCTGCTGCTGTAGTAAGCAACGCTTCCATTATCCATATCAGTTCCATTAAATTCTCCCTAACGATTACATATTATACAATCGTCAAGGCATTAAATCAACTTTTTATTTTGCCGTTTGCACTTACTAATGCGCCGCGAAAATACCAATCTCCACCTAGTGTATCATTAGGTCGCCCAGATACTTTTCGAAAACTAGTACCTGGCCGATTTTTAGCATCTAGTGTGAATTCATAAAATTCATCAGGGGTTAGAATATATTCTTCTACTGGCCCAGAGGTTGTTGAATCAGCGTAAGCCAATTCCATTTGTTCAAAAATATTAAATTTTCTGCGTTTTATTTTCATCAGTAATTTTCCTTAACCATATAATATTGTGGCTTTGGATATTTTTCTACTAGTTCCTCTGCCTTAATAAATTTATTCATTTCGGGAGCGGTGAAGAACATTTTGTCCAGTATTTTTTTGTTTGTTCCGGTTTCTACAATAGTTAAGTACCAAGATTTGACAGCCATTTTATTTTCCTTTTATAATTTTTCACCTGGTTCAAATCCACGGAATCGAACAAACCGTGGGAACCTTAAACTGTAGGTACCGTCTTGATTTTGTGTAACCGCATCAGCAGCCACTTCAACGACATCACCGATAAGCTGATCAGCATTGTCCCAATAACTAACCCTATCGTCATCACTAAGCCCACTACCAACATTGACCCTAATGTTTCTATCATCATCCACACCTTCACAAATAAATGCGCCAAGTCTGCCAGCATTACGGCCTGTACCTTCCTCGTAGCCAACAATATTCAAGTCTACGGTAATTACCGGTTTCCATTTCATCCAGAAAGTACTGCGCTTACATTCGTACGGGGCATCAACATCTTTAATCATGATGCCTTCGAACCCAGCCACAACTGCGTCATTGGCATAACGGCGTAAAATATCATGCCCTTCGCTGATACTAAGGTCAACTTCAATGCCATCCATAATACGAATACAGTCTGTATTATCTTCAAACACACTACGGTATTCTTCTAAGATATCTAGACGCTTGTGTTGTTGAGCGTTCCAAAACCCGCGTTCAAAGTCATCTAATGGAATAATATCAAACACAGAATAAACCATGTCACTAGTTTCTACATTAGATTTACGCTGGGCTTGTTTCATTAATGCTTGAAAACTTGCGCCAATAACTTCTCCGTCTAATACAAAACCTGATTTATATTTAGAAAAAAGTTTAGCAAATTTATTCCTATTATCTTCCAACGATTTGATAATGTGTGGAAAGTTTTCAAATGGTTTTCCGTTGCGACTGTATAAATTAACATTAAATTTAGTTACGATTGCTAGCACACGAACGCCATCTAATTTTTGTTCAAGACGTTTAACGCCTTTCATTTTGCCTAAATGTTTATTAGAATCAGTAGCAAGTTGGCATTCAAATACCGGAATAGCCCATTCAGTTTTGCCTAATACTTTATTAAGTGTGCGCTCAGTAATGCCACATCGTAGGTCTTTGATTAATACAGGACGACATAAATTATTCCATTCTTCACTATCAAATTGTTCACTCATAAACTCAATTGCTGTCTTAGCATTATGCCCAGTAAGACTGCGAGTGCGTAGACCTTCTAGCATGGCCCAGAACTTAGGCCACGGATTAGGCATATGAGCCAAGCCTTCTGTTTCGGGTACTTTCTTTACTCCAAACACATAGTAAGGATTGTATGCTTGATAACAATTAAACAAGAAACATTGGGCATTGGTTGAGCCAAGTTTGGCTGCCATTAATGCTTTTTCAATAACTGATTCTTTGTGTAAACGGCTATCGCTGCTTTTTAGGTCACGGATCCAGTCTGCCGCCAATTTAATTCCTTCAAATTGTTTAGACTCAAAGTCTGGGGTCATACTCATATTATTTACTTTGTCCTTCTTGATGTTTATATTCCCGCTTTAACCAAAATTTATATTTGTTAAAATATTCTGCGCTATTTGTTATATCTGATTTTTGCCCATAAGACAACATTTCATCTTGATGTTCGTACCATTTTTCAGTACACCAATGACGAAAGGATCCTTGTTTCATATTGTTCCTTTTAGCATTGACCACATGGCAGTTTGCTCTAAATCTTTTTCAAACTCAGGATATACTCGATCTAAATTATTTTTGTCAACACTAATATATCCTTTAGCTGTTTTTTGATTGATTAATTTTCTTAATTCATAAGAGCTTACAACCAGCGATTTAGTTTGTAATTTTTTTCCACGACGACCCCAAAATGTAACATATCTAGCGGTACTGAGTTCAATGGCTCCCCATACTTTATCGTGGTTTTCTTCCTTACACCAACCGATAAATGAAAAGTTCATTTCTTCTCCATGATATGTTTTATTACCATATTAGCTTCAGGAAAACCCTGACGCTCTTTAGCCATTACTGTAGTCTCAATCATGTCCATCTGGATGTCGTGTAGTCCTGATACAAACGTCATAATATCTTTACGACTTAATGTCTGTCGTACGATATTAGTAAATTTATCGCGACTCATTTGTCTTTTCTTTTCCATTATGCCAATTCCTTAGCTTCACGGTTAAACACCATTTCAGTGCTAGTGCTCATTACTTGAGCTTCCATTTCATCCCAGCTCAAGTATGGCTCAGGATAAGCAATATGACCGTCATACTCTAACTGTGATTTCTCAAAATCAGACAAATAGTCGTCTGACTCAAATGAGTAGCCTAAGATGTATTCGCGAGCGCCTTCACAGCTAAATTCAACATTGGCAAGATTAATATAGTCTTGTGGATCGGCAGTAACGTCTACGCCTGTGATTTTGTATTCGCTACCGCCTTTAAATTTCCAATACTGCGGGCACTCGCCTTTACCGTCCCAATCATGGGCACCGTAATTTTCCATAAACTGTGTACGAATAACGAACATCATAATATTGCTCCTTTTATTAACTATACAAGTATTATAGCGAAATTGGAATTAATTGTCAACCGGGTACTGTAACCTGTTTAACTGTAATAGTTGTAGGGGCTCCTAGCTTGACTTCTTTGGCCGGTTTACATTCAGCTTTCATACTGGTAAATTTTTCTTGGTAATATGCTTGTTTTGCCAAACAATTATCTTGTACCAAGTAAACCGAATGTACGGTAAAATTTGTGGGATTAGTAGCCCAAAATATTAATGCCCATTTCATATATAAACTCCTGAGTTTTTAGCACGGTTATAAAATAAATGTCGACCAATGGTTAGAACATATTCGGTAGTGTCAACCCAATAGGGTTGTTTGATATAATCTGCGTGATAATATAAACTGTTGGCTACGCCTCGAACTCTGGCACCTTTTAAAACTTCTATAGCAATAGCTTTAGATTCTTCCCATACATCTTTATTTGGTGTAGGCAATTTAGCTTTTAGAGTCCAACTAAATTGTTTTTTAGCGTAGACTACTTTACATACATCATTGCCCCAGTATCCAGATTTTACACGATTAAGGGTTACATGAGCTACGGCATATTTGCCAGTACGATTTTCTACTCCAGCTTCGTAGTAAATATTTTTTGTTAAACATTCAACATCTTTAGGTGTATGTTTAACTACGAACTTAGTTTGAATTACATCGTCTAATTTGTCTTCTATCTTATCCATGCGTATTTCAGCTCGAAGTAGGATTAACCCAAGAAGTATGCAAGCTATGATAGTTAGAGTTTTATTTGACATTCATACATTGTATGATCATTCAAATTTTTCGTCAACTATTGATGTTGTATTTTCACAACAAAGTTTTTCTATGTTGTAGTTGGTGGCGGATATGGGGGTTGTGCCGGTAACAAAGTTGCTTGGGCAGGGGGTGGATTTGGATTGGCTGGTACATTTATACTTGGCTTAATCGCCGATGAACTGATGTTAGACTGCCCTTGTCTTAGTGTGGCAATAATTGCTTCTCCACCAATAGTAGTTTTATCTGCTACTGCTTCAAGAAATTGAGAGGTACCACCAACAGTCGTATCTTGGCCGTATGTTGGTAGTGAGAATACAAAACTATAAATCGACGATGTACTATTTGGCATTAAATTTGCAAAAACAATATCGGCACTTGCTTGTATTGATTTTTCAAGATTTATTTGTGCGGCCATATTAGACCAATTAGAATTTAAATTAGCTGTTTGGCTTGGATAAGTGGATACAATAGTTGGGATAACATTTGATGTTGTTGCTGGAATAAGTCCAATACCGCCTATGTTACCTGAAATTTCTTGTCCATTAAATGCGGCATTGAGATTGTCATACGTGCCGTTAGCAGGGCCGGACGGAATAACAATAGGCCCCGAAGTAATATCTCCATAACTTCCATTGGCTGTGGCAGTCATATTGATATAGATATTAGCTAAATTACTTAAATTCATAGTGCTTGTAATTTCAATGGTGTTAGCTAGAGCATTGGCTGACACAACACCAGCTATTGTTCCCATGGCATCAGCAATAGTAATAGTACCATTGTTACTAGTGCCAACACCAAGTTTATTAATAATAGCATTAGCTGAATTAGGTGGTACTGCTGAAGTAGCATTGGTAATTAACGGTAATCCATATGTTGTTTGAACATTAGATACTGTATTAGCAAACGCTGGAAGTTTCATAGATGCTATGCCAGTAATCTGTAACATAGATACAGATAGTGCTTTATTAGCTAAGGCTATATCTGGGGGAATAATTTGGCTTAATCTATCTAAGGCTGTCATGATAATGTGTTTAGTGCCACTTTAGGCAAAAATTGTTTTACAGTAGAATTAACTGTTCCAGCAGAATCAATATAGATATTTTGAGTTACTCCGTTCACGCCTGTCACTGTTAATGATTGAAAACTATTAGGAAATATTTTATATGGATTTAATAAATCGGCCATGGTGTTAATATTAGGAGTTGTAACTCCTAATAATGTTAATACCTGAGTTAATACTGTTCCAGTAATTTGAGTCATAGCATTATACATTGCTTTTTGATCAACATCTGTTGCTGTTAGGTTAGCAGAAATAAATTTCACTACAGTATCTTGATTAACACCCGCATTAGCAAATGCTATTGATAAATCAGGTGTAATACCACCAATAGATGCTAGTTGTTTAATAAGTGCCAGTGGTGTTCCAAGTTCAGCCAAATTACTTAAATTAATTAGGCCACCTAATGCTTTTAAATCGCTACCCCACAGAGCAGTGCAGGTATTGACATCTGTAATACCACCCGACACTAAACTATTGTTGCCTGGAAAAATACCGCCCAAATATGTCTGACTGTTGACAGCTGAATTAATAAAATTATTTGTTACGCCATTATATCCAGAAAGCGCACTAAATCCTTGACAAAATACTGTGACATCTTTTCCTGTGTTAGATGAAATGTACGAATTGGCTGTTTGCGATAATAAAGTTGTAAACAATGTATTAGCAGGCTGTGTTGTGCTAGTTGACGGAATGCTATCGCTAAGTGCTGGGCAAGTATTTGTGCCAAGCGTGTATAATTGACTTAATGTATTTGCTGATAAATTTGCTGTTGTAGAAGTTGTTATAGCTTGTTTTAATGCCGATACATATGGAAGATTTTCGTAGGTTTCTATATTTGATACAAATACAGCATTAACACTCAATCCTTGATTGTACAATAAATTAGCAGTGGCCGTAATTTGAAAGGGAGTTAGGACGCTGGCCATATTAACTTCCTCCTACATTAGGACTGCCTTGAATGCGGCTATGACCACATGTGTCAACATCTCCTACAAATATTATTCGTTTACCTTGGACTGTAATAGTTTGTTCGGAGGCCACACAATGAGCATGGTCGTGCTGGACAGCACCTTTAGGGTGCGGATGCGGAGTTACTGGCGATCCTTCTACAGCAACGTCTAGCCCGTTCAGTCGTACAGTAGAGTCGCCGGATATTACTTTTCCGCCGCCACTATTTATATCGCCCACACGAACTATTTGTCTGCCCATTTTATCCCATTATGATCGAAGGCTTGCGGACTGGCTTGAGACCTGTTGTAGCTTCGAGATAATGATCGCCAACTTCTTCACGAGTTGAACAAATCATTGCTACTGCTGTTTTATTTATAGTAGCATTTTCCTTAGGATCGCCTGTAAACACAGTATATATTAATTGGATACCTTTTTCTGTAGGCACAGCACTTAAAGGCTGTGAAACTACATAGGTATCGTCCGTGATATCTACTACTTTGGCAACGATTTCATCTGCGTTAGTTAATTTAAATGTGTAAACCTTGTCTTTTTCTACTATCATATTATCCTTGGAAATGTTTGCGAAGTTCTGTAAACCCGCCAATATAGTTATCGTCCAAGAAGATCTGTGGTAAAGTTCTTGCGGCAGGAACCGCTTCTAACAACTGCTCTTTTGTCCAATCTTCTTGAACATTGCGTTCTTCGAATTCAATACCTTTTGATTCTAGTAATGCTTTTGCTTGAACGCAAAAAGGGCAGGCGTTTTTTGACCATACAATGGCTTTCATATTATTCTCCTTATTATTATAAATTTGGTAACTGGTCGTAATCCAGCACATCACTCATCACACCAATAACATAGTTAGTCGATTCTGATTCTTGGAGTGCTGTTTGTTTATTACTTACATTGACATGTTTATTAAACCATGGAATAGGCGTTGTCTTAGGAGCAGGAGACTGATATTTAATACCAATTTCTTTAAGAGCACCAACGGCTGTGTAGTCAACAAAATCTTTAAGTATTGCCGCATTAAGACCAATCACTGGGCCTTTTTGAAATAGATAATCAGCCCATTGTTTTTCTTCCCGTATGACATCTAAGTACATAGCATATACTTCTTGCTCACACTCTACTTTAGCTTGTGCAAATCGAGGATCCTCTTTGACTACTTGATTGATTAGCCAAGCTGTCCAATCCTTATGTAGTATTTCATCCTGTAAAATTAAACTAATAATATTGCCGTTACCAATAAAGATGCGATTCTCAACCATGGCTAAACTTGTAGCAAATGATACCATAAAGCGGAAAGCTTCTAATCCATAACTGGCATTGAGTGCTAGCCAAATAGCATTGATATGTTCTTGCTCATCAACCTTTCCTAATAATTCTTTTCGACAATTGGTCATATGTAATCTATCATAATATTTTCCAATTGAAGAAGCCATACCAACAATTTCTTGTGTATCATGGATAGTATTAAAAATGTCTTTAGGTACATTATAGATGTTGCGTATAATATGGCTATAACTACGACTGTGTATATTTGTTTCAAAGAATCCCCAGTTATACATTAGTGCTTCTAGTTCGGGTATAGACACTACAGGTGTAAATACCTGTGTTGGACCGCGACCTTGTAAACTATCAAGAGCAGTTTGTCTAAGCAAATTACTGGTAAAGATATGTCGTACCGTATCACTAGATTCTTTAAAATCGTTAGCATCTTTGGTTAGCGAAATTTCCTCGGGCACCCAAAAGAATCCGCGGGCTTCTTGTTCAAATTTTACAATTTTATTGTATTTGACTTCTTCAAATCGTTGGATAGTTACAGGCCCTGCTGGGTCCAAGAACATCTTACGATTAAGATAATCTGTTTTAGTTGTTAGGTTGTATTGTTGTTGGCTCATCGTCTTCTTTAAATTCTATTACTAATCCTTCTTCTTCGTCAATATACGCTGACTCAAAATTCTCATCTTGTAATGAGGCTAGTATTATTTCTTTTGCTTCGTCTTCAATATAAAAATCTGGATTAAGATTTCTTATTATCAACCACTCTCTTAAATGTTGATCTAAACTTTTAAGAACCTGTCCTTCGTTGGTAACAAATTCTATATCAGTTATATCTTCCTTTGAGGATATTTTCATTGGAATGATCCAATCGGAATCGCAATAATACCTTTTGGCCCGTGATTCTCGTGTCCATTCTTGCTTGGTACTCCATGAGGTTTTTTGTGTGCGTTCATGTCGGCCGACCCCAGGGCTTGATCATAGTTGACTTCGCCTCTAAAACAACCAATGGCATATGGAAATTCACGGTTCAAGTGATAGTGATAGATATTCTGCATCTTGCCATCCCACTGTACTGGATGGGTGTGTCCATGACATTCGTCCAGTTGAGCATTGGTAACCATTTTGCTGTCATCGCCTCTGGGACCATAGACACCAAATCCGTCTAGAGCATAGCCAAACAAGGGTGAGTGGCCTTCGGTTCCTTGGTTGGGAAAACACTTCCAGCTATAACCATGTAAGTGATATTGTTGAGCATAAGGATGTCCCCAGCATTGGTCAATTGGCAAGATTGAAGCAGGTGGATACCATGCTGTGGCACTGGCGTTGGCAATCTCAGCGTGCCATACTGTGCCAGTAAGTGTAACGCCAATTGGCAATGCGGCTATGGGATTAGGCGTAGCACTTAGCTTGGGAATTTTAGGTAGTTGAATATTCAACTCATAAGGGCTGATACCAATTGCCGCGGCACTTGAATAATCATGACCAGGAATACCTGTTCTAAAATCATGTCCGCCTGGAGCTTCTTGATAAAACTTGTAGGCAGGAGTGCCAGGTTGTACAGGAAAGTCGCCCATTGCGGTGTTGGGTAATCCATTACCTACAAAATAACGATACCGACTATCTTCGGTAATAGCAAACACACTACCTTCTTTTGCGTAATCTTTAGCATATTTGGTACCGCTTACAAATGGCATCTTTGCGATAACAACGGTGTTGTTTGAAGTATCCATCCACGGTTGGGTGCTTAGTTCAAATCGTGTATTGCCGGGAACTGCCGCAAGAAAATCTGCTGCCATGAATAGTCCGTTACGATGAGCTTGATAAGGGCTTATGGTCCCCGAGCTTAACAAAGTTGTTGGCGCATCTTCTGCTCGAGCACCACTTATTACTGTGATACCGAGTATCATTACTGCTAATATATTTTTAATCATTTTATTTTCCTTTAATTTTATTTTGCGGTCGGCATCTCTATGGTAAGATTGATTATTATTTTTGTTGGTGCGTTGCCGTTGTTTCCATTACCGCCAATGCTGACAGTATTACTGGTATTACCGTACGAGCCTTGTAGATTGGTGTTACCATACGAGCCCTTGATATCGGTATTACCGTATGATCCTTGTAGATCAGTATTACCATAGGATCCTTTGATATCAGTATTGCCATACGAACCTTGTAGATCAGTATTGCCATACGAGCCCCGGAGGCTAGTATTGCCATTATCTTTTACAGCGGCCTTACCGTTGTTTTGTGTAGACTGTGCAAATCCAAATGCTGGGATTAAAAAAGCCAGCACAATAAGTAATTTGAATTTCATTTTATTTTCCTTTAATTACCTGGTGGGTTTTGTATCGGTAAACTTACAGGGTACTGACTACAAGCATCTGGATTACCTTGCCCAGCTTCGGTTAAGAATGTAGTAGCGGCGGCCACTTGTCCTGTAGGGCATGAACATATAGCTATACCATCGGCACCGATCTTACAATTCCAACTGAAACAGTTACTGGCTTTGTCACCTAGATTCAAACTTGCATCACATTTTTGAACTGTGGCTTTCATGTCTTTTGGCTTGTTACTAAAGTTACTAGCTTCCTGTGGATAGTATAACTTAGGAGCAAATAAACTCCATACATGTTGACTATCTGTTGGCGTACAACTACCTGCCATGTTACCAGCTTTGGTATCAGCAATAGCACGACCTTCGAGAATAGGGCAACGACATTCTACCTCGGGATAAGGAGTGCCATTATTACCAGTAATCATCTTGCCTGTAACCTTACAAGTTGATGCGGCGCATAGGGCATACTTACCATCACATACTGTTAATCCAGATGTAGACTTTGATTGTGCTTTATCGGAAATACTAAATTTTGTATATAAGGCGTATGCTGCTAGCGCCAATACTACTACCCCAACTAATACTAATAATATTTTTTTCATTTTTTCTTTCTATAATTTACAAGCTTCACAATCTTCTTGATCGTCAAAATCTATCACTTCTAATTTTTCTTCTACTTCGTCTTGACCTTTACTACCTTGTTTGTTGATCAAACTATAGTAGAAAGTTTTTAATCCCCACCTATGTGCTGACATTAAATTTTTAGCAATTAATGTAGTTGGTACTTTTCTATCTGGAAAGTGAGCAGGATTATAGAAAGTGTTAGTTGAGATACTCTGGTCTACATAAGCGGCTAATACACTGGCAGTCTTAAGATAACCATCGCAATCCTTCTGTTCCCACATCAATTGATATTTATTCTTTAATTTATTATACTCGGGCGCTACTTGAATTAAACTTCCTGCTTTACTTTCTTTAACAGTAATTAAACTCATTGGCAATTCAATTCCATTTGTACTATTAATAACAACACTACTTGATTCTACTGGGGCTACAGCCATTAATGTCCCATTGCGTACTCCGTACTCTTTCATATTGACACGAAGGGTTTCCCAGTCGAGTTCAGGAGTAAAATCAGCTAACTCGTTGACTGCCTTGGCACGAAGTTCCCAAGGGAATGTACCTTGCCCATAGCGTGTTTTATCTGAATGTAAGCAAGGACCGCGTTCTTTAGCAAGTTCCACTGTGGCTTCTGTTAAGTAGTAGGCTTGATGTTCCATCCAAGATTTAACTTCAGCAAGAGCATCTTTCTCGCCATACTTCAAACTACGTTTGGCATGCCAGTAGGCTAAGTTAGTGATGCCAATGCCTAAGGGCTGTATTTCATCATTGCTTAACTGTGACTGAATGGAAAGAAAATCTTGGTAGTCCAAAATATTACACAGGCTACGCTGGAGTATACGACAAGCACGCCGCATGTCTTCTGGATTACGGAAAGCTCCCCAATTGATGGAGCCCAACGTACAAAGAGCGATACGACCATCGCTGTCATCCAGACGTTTAAAGGATTTAGTAGGAAGAAGTATTTCACAACAAAGGTTACTCTGGTAAATGGTATGGAATTCAGGATCAAACGGACCTTGACTCTGAACATTGTCAATAAACACAAGATAGATACGGCCTGTGTCAGTGCGCTCTTTTAATATGCCGCCTTTGAATACATCTTCGGCGTTCATTATTTTTTTGCGTAAGTCCTTACGCTTTTCATATTTCACGTACAGCTCTTCGAATAGTTCTGTATTTTGATAAAATGCTTCGTATAAGTCAGGTACCTCATTAGGATCAAAGAATGTAATATTTTCTTTATTCTTAAAACGTCTCCAAAAGAAAGCAGACATTACAACACCATAGTCCATAAATCTTACACGGGTTTCATCAGTTCCTTGATTGTTCTTGAGTACAATAAGATCGTCAAACTGATAGTGCCAAATTGGATAAAACACAGTAGCAGAAGCATTGCGAATTCCTCCTTGCGAACAACTTCTTAAATCACCAAACCATTTTTTAAGGAAAGGTACCATGCCAGTATGCATAACTTCACCGCCACGGATAGGACTGCCTAATGGTCGTAACCGACCTATTTCTAAACCTATGCCGGCTCTTTTAGCGGCATACTTGGCCATCATCTCTCCAGAAGCAAATATGCTATCCAGATTGTCGTCACTGCGGATAAGCACACAACTAGAAAACTGTTTAGTAAGAGTGCCAAGCCCAGCCAAGACAGGTGTAGCAAGAGTAAACAAACCATCGGATGCCGCTGTATAATATTCTTTAATGTAACGCATTCTTGCGCTATTCGGCTCTTCTTTATGAAAGACTGTAGCTGCCGCAATAATGTATCTAATTTGCGGAGTTTCATAAATTTCTTTTGTAGCTCGGTTTCGTACCAAATATTTTTCAATAAGTTGTTCAATAGCTGCATAACTGTATCCTTCGTCTTTCTCGTGGTCGAGCATATCATTCATCTTGTTCCAGTCGTCTTCTGTGTACCATTCAAGAAGTTCTGGAGTATAAAGGCCAGTAGCTACATTCCTTTTTACAATTTCGTATAAATGTGGAGGTTCGTAGGAACCATATACATCTTTACGCAACATGCTTAATCGTTGTTTGCCTGCCACAAATTGATAGTTAGTATGACCAATGTCTGGATTACTTTCAATATCAATAAGATCTACAATAGCTCGTAAAGTAATTCCGTCAATTTCTTTTGTTGTGATACCATCATAAAAATGTAATTGTGCTTTGATTTCAATCATTGACTGACTTACATCAGCAATACCTTGACATACTTTAGCAACCTGTGCCTGCCACTTGTCAATGTGTAGTGGCTCTTTTGCGCCGCTTCTTTTAACTACTGTAATTTGCGTCATCTAACTCTCGTTTTATTATTTGTTTACTACTTATACTTCTATTATATGGTAGCGTTGATAAATCGTTTTTTTGCTTTACCAACTAGTGGAGTATTTACTAAGACTATATCGTCCCAATTAAGTGTATATTTTACTTTGTTAATCAAGACTAAATTACGGCCATCCTCAGTCAAAACCAGCTCATACGATGTCAAATCTTTATGGTTCAACATACTTACAGTATATAGTATTCCGAGCCCGCGAGCAAGATCACAATAGACATTATCATTCAAAAGTTGCCATGGATCCGGCCATTTTGGCTGATCATCCCAATGTAAGTAATACGGTTGCCATGGAGATTGGTGCCACCAACTATTGACAAGTTGGAGAGCTTCTTCCAAAGATAGTTCCTGAGCTTGAGTGCGTAGTTCTGCCCAGGCTTCTAACCTATCGACAAAGTTTTTTTGCCACATTAATTAAGATAAGAAATAGAATAACGCATCTGGGCCGCCTCGCCTGTCGATGTTGAAGTATATTGAATTGACATAACATCGCCTTCGGCAATTTGGATCACACTCAAATTAATACCAGTAATTTCACTTTCAACATAATCATCCATGTATTGAACCGTAGTCGAAGTCCCCATGGATGTTACAATTAAACTACCAGTGCGATAACCTTCGGTACGAATTATTGTATAGTTAACAACAAACGCCCGAGAAGTCAAAGGACTTACTGTAAAGATTGTCTGAGCCGACGATTGGTTATCTAATAGTGTAGTGGTTATTCCTGATTGTCTAGTATAAGCGCCTAATTGTAATTGACTACCGTTAGTAGAAGCAATGCTTTGTGTCCCGTTTAAATCAACTCTTGGATGAATTTCAGCATAAGCATCTGTACGCTCAAACATATCACCAATACTAGCATTATTGTTGCCGTCAAATATAATTACTGGCGAGTACGGGTTTGCGACTCCGTTGAACTGATTACCAACATCGTAGAAAATATTATAACCAGTAGCATTAAGGCTAATGTTCCCAAAAGTAATACCAGCATCGTATATGTTGTCAAATACATTATTTGTAATGCGGGTTCCGGTTGGGCCACTGCCAATAAGAATTCCAGTGCCTAATGCTACCCCTTCGAATAAAATATTAAAATTAGAATTAGCAATGGTTACACCTTTCATTTGGTCGTTAGAGCTGACCCCATAAGTGGTACCATTAAATCTACAGCCGTTGAGTAAAATATTATTAGTAGTTAACATAGAACTGCCAACTAGCACTCCACTAGTGTTTAAAGCGTCATTGATTAAACTACTAGTAGTCCCAGGACCTATAAAACTTACACCTTGAAATTCGCAATTGGTAGCTGATTCAACTAAAAATATATTTTTTGAATCATCTAAACTCTGAAAAGCCATGTTAATAATATTAATGTCGGTGGGAGGAGTTGCTCCGCCACTACCTATGTTAACACCAGTTTGTTGCAAGCTATCTGCTGTTTGTGCTACACAAGTTCCAGCACCGCCATCGATCATTTGTATAATAGAATTTTCTGGGCCTTCACCATATAGTGTAGCATATGGAGGAATATCGATAGTATCGCTTACAATATATTTTCCAGCTGGAAAAAATAATGAACGGCGAATTTGCACATTATTTTGTTGGCAATATAACTGATTTAACGCACGATTAATTGCGTCAGTATCATCGGTTAGGCCATCGCCTTTAGCACCAAAATCTTTTACTGTAGCAAACTGATCGAGCCAATTCTGTAAACTTAATGTAATTGGAGTTCCAGGTGCTGGACCTGTTTGTACAGTATATCCTGCAGCCGTCCCTTTATAGGTATATGCCGTTGCCAAATTTAAAATATCTGAAAATTCTGTTAAAATTTCAGTATTTCCGATAACAGGAGCGCCTTGCTCTAAAGTACCGTTACCGATGTAAAGCTGACGAGTATCAGTGGACCAGCCTAATTCAGCACCCGCTAATTGGGGTAAATCTGTGTTTAAACCTAAGCGGTTAGTAATCTGTGAGATTTGGACAATAGCCATTTACTGTATTCCTTATTATACAGTATTTAGCTAATCGTGTAGTAGAGCTCCAATCGTTTCCACCACTCTTGCTCCCAGTAGTCAAAATCGCTGGGTTCTAGTGTAAATTCTTGATATTGCGGGTCTGTAATCAAATTGCCCATTAAGTCAGTTTCAGGTTTAACACACATCAACACTACGCCTTTGCGAATGTTAGTTTTGTAAACCTCATTATGCGCTAATGCGTATGCTACCAGCTGAAGATAATAATCTTGAATCCATTCAGCTTTTTTAGGTTTATTAGTTTGTTTATAATCAATAATACTTTCGTCGCCCATGTGAATGCCACACCCATCGGTGGTACCCGCATATAAACTAGGAAAAAATAATGGAATTTCTACCCCCCACAATTCATCAACATTTTTAAGACCATCTCGGATAACAGTTTCGGCCATAGCGTGGCTTGCCCATCCAAACGGGTTTGAGCCTTTATCTGGCATGGCGCCTTCTTTAATATAACGCTCTAGGTACGTGTGCATGCGTGTACCACGATTAGCGGCTTCTGTAGTAATTGCTTGAGCTTTGTCTACACCAACTCGCTTGCGCCAGTTTTGTAGTGCTTCTTTTTTCTCTTTTGGTTCAGTGGCACTAAGAATTGTAGTTACACTAGGAACCTTTTTACCATCTGGAGTAAGATATAAGCGGCGACCTTCTTCGCTTGTGCGGGATAATTCGTGATACGCAAATTTTGGATTGTACATTGTATCTAGTATAGCAACCTACTATGAGGTTGTCAACCTTGTTATATCCGAAAGGACTCGCCGCATCCGCAACGGTCTTTTTCCAATGGGTTGATAAATTCAAAACCTTCGTTAAGACCTTGTCTAACATAATCTACGGTGATACCAGCTACCATAGGTAAAGATTTTGGATCCACTACAATTACAGCGCCATTATCTGAAAGCAAAATATCATCGATAGTAAGCTCGTCTACATATTCCATTATATAAGCAAGGCCCGAACATCCGGTGGTTCTAACACCTATACGGACGGCAATGCCTTTGCCTCGTTTTTCTATATTGGTTTTAATTTTTTTAGCGGCTGTATCTGTAACAGTAATCATTGTTTTTTTATGTAATCTTCTATTGCCGCCTTAATAGCGTCTTCCGCAAGGATTGAACAATGAATCTTAACCGGCGGGAGACAGAGTTCCTCTGCAATTTCAGCATTCTTAATTGATCCAGCCTGCTCCAGCGTTTTGCCCTTGACCCACTCCGTGACAAGTGAGCTCGAAGCGATCGCCGACCCACAGCCATACGTTTTGAACTTGGCGTCCGTAATAATTCCATCTTCTACCTTTATTTGTAAACGCATGACATCACCGCAAGCAGGTGCACCGACAACACCGGTGCCGATACTGCTATCAGTGGCATCCATCTTACCAACATTTCTTGGATTTTCATAGTGATCGATTACCTTATCTGAGTAAGCCATTATTGTGGTACCAGTACTGTACGATAACAATTACAATTAGCATCTAAAATCTGTTGTTGAACATATCCAGGAGGAATAGATTGCTGAATGTAAATTACCTGCGGTTGCTGAACATAAACTGGAGGAGGTGTGTAATATGCTCTTGCGGCCAAACCGCCGATTACTACTCCAGCTACCGCAGGGCCTACCCACTGATTATTATTATAATAATATCCGCCGTGATACCCGTGCGCCATCGAAGTGGTTGATAATGCTAATAATACTATTACTAGAATCTTTTTCATTTTGACTCTCCTTTTATGATACTAACTTAATTGTACTTAGTTTCGAATTGTTTGTCAACTACTGTATAGCATTGATTTATTTAGATAATCCGCGTTTCATAGCGGCTTTGGCGTTTGAACTTACTACTTTTTCTGCTTGATCAGTGTCCATTGGCTGTTCACCGGGCTCGTCATTGCCTTTAAATTTAACTACCCCTGAATTTGGTTCGTATGGGAGTAGTACATTCTTCAGAGGATCTTTGGCAATTAAATCACCCAATGTATCGGTAGTAACATTAACTCCGAGACTTTGTGCTAAATCAATAAATGCCTGTGTGGAAATTTGTTTCTTTGAATCAGTGTCTCCGGCACGGCCGGCAAGGAATTGAGTCAATGACATGAGCTTACCGGAGTCGACGGTTTCTGGATTTTCTACTTCAAAGATTAACATTTAGCGTTTAGCGCGACCTAAGCCTGCGCCACCCATTTCAGGAGCTTCTGGTTCTTCTGGTGGAAGTTCTTCGGCGCCCATCTCGACACCTAAATCAGCACCAACATCGGCACCCATCTCAGCACCTAGGTCAGCATCCATTTCTTCTTGGCCAGGAATACTAGGAGCAGCTTGACCAGTAACAACACCAAGAGCTTGGTCTAATTGTTGTCTAGCCCCTTGTAGGTTCTGTAACAGTCCAGCAAGAGCGGCAGTCGCATCTGTGTTGAACTGCATTGCTTGGTCAACACCAATTTGATTTTTGATTTGATCGCATAGTGCTGGCAAATCTTTAAACTGCATACTTGAAATTTCTTCGCTCATTTTTTGAACATTGTCTACCATGTCCTGTGCGGCTAATACAACTTGTGCTTGTTGTACTTCTGATTCACGAAGAATCTTATATAAACTATGTCTCAATTGTTTGCTTTCTGTTTGTAGAGCAGCTTGAGCAACCAATTGTTGATCAGCTGGATTTAGTGATTGACCTTGCGTAGCTTTTTGCATAGCAGATTTAAGTTTAGGATCACTAATGGTATTGACTTGGGCTTGCTGTTGTTGTTTCTTGGCAGCATCGCCGGCAGCTACAGTAGGATTAGTTGGAGGCATACCGGATGTGGAATCTTTTTGATTTTGGTCAGCGCCAGCAGTTGAACCAACAGCCACAGTAGGAGTTTCATTAACTTTAGTAGTTAATACTCTTTCCATCATCATCAACTTCAAATAAGCTGGGTTCTTTTCGCTGTGATGAAAAGCTGATGTTTGACGATGTTCGTTTACCAGCTTGCGTACTTTGTTTAACATCATACGGGCTTGTTTTGCGGACATAACGTCTACATTAATAGAGTCACCGAAATAACTCTCAAATACCTTAGCGGCTTGCTTTGATGGCTTGGGTGCGGCCAGTTCGAACAGTTTCATTATTAAATCCTCGTTGTTGACAGTATTTAGCATAATTGACGCATTTGGTTAATTCCTGCTCCACCTGTTTTTTGTGTATAATCTTGGTTTCTAGCTTGGTTTCTATAGTTTCACGAAATAAGGGCTGTTTACTACGGTCTGCTAGGTTGGCTCTTGTGGATATATCTGAAACTAATGAGCTTAATTTATTGTCTAATGTCAGTATATCCCGGGCTAAATTATAATATGTGTATTTGTCAGCTATACACCAGCTTAATGCTGTTTTTGTAGTACTAAAGAACCCTACATCTGTAGCTGAACAATATACTCGATATCCATGTTTTTCTGGAGATATTACATAACGTTCAAATACTTCGTATTCGCCGGCATCATTTTTCCATATGAGATTAGCAGATAAATCTGGAAATTCTTTACGAAATAATTTGGTGAGTTCCTGGGTATTGTCAATCATTTGAGAACGTAGTGTGTTATAAGGTAGACAGTTGAAGCACCTAAACAACCAATAATACCAATGCCCCAACTGATAAGTCTATCTGTATTTTTTTCATTTAATTTACTCACACTAGCTTTAACATCCTGGACCATGACACAAAGATGTGAGATGTTCTCACCCATGGCTGTCATTTTATCTTCCAACGCATTGTAGCGTTCGGCGCAGAGCTCCACATGAGCTTCTAGACTCTTTTTTTCAATTTCAGTGGCTTCGACGCTCATATTCTATCCTATTTTAGTATCATATATTTATTATAATATGTCAAACCATATATTTTGATCAGTGCCCGACACAACTAATAATGGTGCTAAATTTTTAATATTTCCTAATCCTACTAGCATTGGAACACCTGCTGAGTCAGATAATAACAATTCTGTAGGGTTCTCTTGGGAGCCAAACGCATATGGAGTCTCAGATTCAAATTCAAAACTCCATGTATTTTTATCTTTTTTAGGATTTTGTAATTCTGAAATTTGTGTTCGTAGACTTATTAGTTGAGTTATAGTCTCCCAATTTCTCTGTTGATTTCTAGCACGATTCCATGATATTTCATTTTCGATATTAGTACCATTTAAATCTCGAAATGGTACTCGGGAAGATTTATAATGCCCTGTTACACCTGTGGCTGTAATATCAAAGAAGGTTTTACAAATAAATTTCACAATGCCTTTTTGGACAATTCATATAAAATTTCCGCTTGTTCGCAAAGGTTGTCTATTGCTGAATTGTTTTTTCTAGCCGCTAAAATATATTGCCAACGCTCTTGTTGTTTTAATTCATTTTCTTCTTCAACTAATTTGGGATCGCGACTATATAATTCTCTTGTACTACTCCCAGGGTGTCGAGCGTAAACTGTGCGACCGCCATCGGGGCTTTCAAATATGGTAACTTCGGTAATTTTATTGATTGTCATAATATAGGTATATTTAACCTATAATCAGCAGCCCAACAAAAAAGCCCCTTTCGGGGCTTTTTAATTACGCTTGGTCTATAAACTTTTTAAGTTCTTCTGCCTTGCTAACAATATCCGTGCTGGACGGAAAGTCTGGCATGGTTGGATAAGGAAGCGTACCACGATTAGCATCGTTTAGCTTGGAATGGTATTCTTCGCTTAATGCTTGGCGTGTTTGGAAGACTGGCGTTGCGAGAATCTCGTTAGCCATTTTGAGAAGTTCGAGACGGATCTCGTAAGGTGTTTTGCTCATGTTTTTCTCCTGTGTATGTGTGTGTCGTTCAAGTCCCGCCCTATGCAGGACAAGATTGCTACACGAGCATGTTTACTTATGTTTAGAAAATCCAGTCAACAAAAAAGCACCTTGCGGTGCTTTCTTGATATTTTAAAGTAAACTTTAAAATTAGCTTGCTGTTGTAGCTGTAGAAGCCAAACGGAAACCAACATTTGTTACAGTTGCGCCAGTAGCGTCGTAACCTGTGCCACCAACGTTAGCACCCAATGTGCGGATAGATGCTTGGAGTGTAGCCGCGGTGTAAGCACCAACTGGATACAGAGCAATACTCATGTTTGTAACGTTAGCAGTTGCGGCAACTTGATAAATTGCTACAGTACTTGTTTGCTGAATATTTTGCAAAACATACTGGATTGCGCCGTTAACACCTGCTTGCGCTGAAGGATCAGCACCTAAGTCAATACCAAAAAAGTCAAGAGCTGGGCCCATGAAGTTTGTTGGTGTGCCTACTGGTGTGTAGGTTACGTTTGCTGCTAATTGTGGGCCATTGTTTGTGTCAATAGCGAATACTGGTTGTGAACCACCTGATACTAATGGAATTGATGCCATTTTAATTCTCCTTTTATATGTGGACTCAAAGGTCCTACGTGTATTTAGTCTTTTGGTAAAAAATTAAGGAGTTGGATTAGGATTGTGGGGCATTCTGGGCCGCATTTGCCCGGGAAAAGCCAAATCTATTAACAAATTTAGTAATTCCACCTGGGTGAGCGATTACCCAGCCTTCTTGCCCAGGGTGTTGACGGTCTAGCTGCTGTAGCATATCCATCTTGATATTGTGTAGCAATACAAAGGCTGTAAACGCCGCACTCATACCGTCCATGTTACTACGAGGACTTTGTAAGTATTCCACAATGTTGTTGTATTTGCGGGGAGTCACTTTAGACTGTAACCATTTGCCAAATCCTGGTAACAATGTATTGGGATCAAAGTCTGCTACAGAATCATCTTTGACTAAACTATTAATATAGTCAACGCATAGTCTTGGTAAATCACTAATTTGTAATTGGCGTAATTCAGCAGGGCTAAACAGAGTATTAATAGCTGTTCCGCTACTGCTTACCAAACTCTTCAATTGCTTAACTAAACTACTATCTGTAGGCTTAACATTTTCTTGCGGGGCTATAGGTTCAATTAATAACAAACCTGGAACTGTATTTAGATCAACCTTGCTTAATGGTTCTTTACCAGCGCCTTGTTCTTTATAATAAGTGTGTATAGCGATCCCCACATGGCTTTCGGCAATTTCTTCGCCTAATTTAGAACTAGCTGGAATATTATACTCCACTGTATTAGGTTTGAATACAAAAGCGCCTGATACTTCTGGAGGAGTTGCAATATACAACAAATCGCCCTGGATATAACCTTTAAAATCTTTCGGAGTTGCGGCTTCAAGCATGGGCCATAATGTTTGATATATGGGGGCTAGCTGAGCCACCCGATTAGCTGACTTGCCTTGGGCTTTTGCTTCGTTATCGCGATTAGCTAAATGTTGTGTGATTTGTTTTGGACTAGTAAACATACCATTATAGCCTACAGCACCAAACCCGGCTACATCGGTTAGCACAAAAGTTCCATTAGGTTCGCGCCCAAACACTACCGCAGGTTTGCCATCCCACTTAACTGTAACAGATGATTTTGTGTTATCTTTAAGATGTTCAATGACCGCAAGTGCTTCCTTAATACCTGCGGTTCCTTTTCTAAATACTAAATCTTCGATGTGTTCGATGCCTTTGGCTTTGCCACCTTGTACTTCTGTATTTTCGATTAATTTTTCCATGCCTTGATTAACAATACGATCACGCAAGCGAGCTAAAAAATGTACTTCTGTATAAAGTTCTGTGCTTGTATTTTCAAAAAATGGGACGCCAACTTTTTGGAAATGTGTTCTAGCATCTGCTAATTTTTCATCTTTTTTAGGGTCTTTTTCTAATGCCTGGACAATGTTTTCCACGGAGGTAAGATCTTTCTTTGTCGCTCCGGGACTGAGTAATAATTTAGCGATCTTGTCAGGATCCGTTTCAACTACTTCTTCATTAGCACGATCGATAATACCACGACGCATGTCTAATTTATAACCAAATGCTTTAGCTAGTGAATTTACTACCACTGCTCTATCTTGACCTGAAAATTTTGAATTAGGTGATGCTTGTAAAAAGAACTGACCTACGCCCATATCTTTCATAAACATAAAATCTGTCTGTACATAGCCTTTGTCTGGATTACCGCCTATTGGCGTTTTAAAGTGTACTTGGCCGCCTGCGTTCTTAACATATTCTTTTGGATCTAATTTATGACTATTACACCATTGGGTCAGCTCTGCTACTAATTGTTGCTGGGTGATTTCGTTAGCATTGACAGCTAAATCAAGATCTCCCGATGTAGATTTCTTACCTGAGCTCCCTAACCAGCGTTCTGGATAGCCAGTATCAGGATCTATCTCGCCGCGCAAATCGAGGTCAGTTAATTGTTCTAACCAATCAACTGTAATAGCTACATCAGTTTGATTGATTCTTTGGGTCAGAGCTTGTTTATCATCGTTCTTGAAAACATTGCCGCCTTCTTTAAGTAAGCTCATTTCTTTAACAGCGCCTGTATTAATTTATTTACAGTAGGAGAACCAGTATCTGTGGATCTAAGTGGTTCTTTATTTTGTATAATACGCTGTTGGAGAGCAGCAACAGCCGATGAGTCTAATCCTATGGAGTTGGCAATACCATTGCGGGCATATCCTGCGCTAGGATCTGCTCCACCTTGAGCTTGTTGCCCTTGCTGTCTTTGCTGATCTTGAGCCGGCGCTACAGAAGATAATGCTAAATCAGCATATTGTTGAAATGCTTGATCAACTGCTTTAGGATTTTTTCCTGCTTGTATTTTCATTTGTGAAAAAATGCCGTTTAATTTTGTTGTAACTTCAGGCGGGGCTTTATCCAATCCTGGTATTTTTTGCCTTATCCAGCCTGGAAATTCAGTAGCGATATCTTTTTTTGTTGTGTCATTGTTTGGTTGGGTAACACCAGGAGCTTTCGCCCTTGCTTTCATAGTGGCCAGTTTATTTGGATCAACTTGTGCTTCTTTAATTCCTGACTGTGGACTCATTTGTTTATTTTGTGCCGCTATATTTTGTTGTGTTTTTGGAGCATAGGCTTTTGCTGCTTTTTCTGCTTTTGCTGCTTGTTGCTGAGCATGCATTTGAGCCGCATTTGGCATAAGTTCAAATTCTTGATCAAATGCCTGTTGTAGTTGAGCAAGTTTTTGTTGTTTAACTCTAGTAGGAGTTTGTGCTCTGGCGGCCGGAGTTGTAGTATCAACTTTAAAACCTTTTCTAGCCAAGATTTTAGCCGCATCAGCGGCTTGACTATTTCTTGTATCCTGTGTTTTATCCCATTGTTTTTCCTGCCAGCGGTCGCCTGCTTTGGTAAAAATGTTACCAACACCAGCCATTCTTGCCATTAGATTATTATCTTCGCCTGATCTTTTAGCAGCTTTTACACCGCCAAGATAGTCTTGTTTAGCTTGGGTTGGAATGTTTTTTACAGCCGCTACTTTGTCTTTAATAGCTTGTGTTTTATCTTTATAAACAGCCGTAGCTTTTCTAGTAATAGCATTTTTTACATCACCCAATAAACCTTCGTCTATACGCTGGCGCTTAGTTATTTCATGAATTTGCATCGGTCTTCCTTACTGTGCGAGTAAATTTTTCTGGATTACGGAGTTTAATCGCATTAATTAATTTACGGGTAAGGTTCTCTGCTTGCTCTGGTGGATAGTTTTCGTCAATTTGTTCCAATAAACGAATAGCTGAAGAAATGATATTAGAGGCACGATTTTCGATAACATGACGCTGATCACGCTCGATATACATACTATCTAATTCTTCTAATAAACTGCGGGTTTTCTTTTGCATAATTGCCAGAACCTTTTTATTATTTATTACAATTTAAATTATAGTCTGGCTTTTAATTCTGTTTAATTTGCCCCAATAATGCCTTTAATTTGCTACTTTGTACTTCTGCCGTAATTTTTCCAATTTCACCCGTACCAGCGTCAATAGTTTCACCACTACTAACCTTACTTTGTGTTTTTATACTGTCGTAAATGTTAGATTTTTTGAATGAATTTACAGGAGCAGCATCTTCAGGTAAATCAGTAATACGCATGGTTTCAACATTATAGTCTAATTCTACCTTTTGCCCTGTCCCGTTACTTGTACGAGTTTTCATACATTGTAATTGATAGCGTCCACGCTCTTTCATAGCACGACTTGTAAAGATACCAAATACATTATCTGCGGTATTAATCTTAGAAATACCACCAGCAATATGACTATGATCGAATTCAATCTCTTCAACTGCTCCGCGATTTAACTGCGATGCGGTAACCAATAATATCCCCAATTCTTGCGCTAAGTTACGCAATTCTTCCGCCACATACTTGTCTTTAATAAACTGATCATTTGGGTTAACTTTAACGCTAGCTGGCATTAATAAATCTAAATAATCAACCATAATAAAATCAACTTTAATTCCTGTTTGTACTTGTACTTCTTTTAAATATGAACGCACATCATTAATGTTACTTTGTGCTGGCAATGATTTTACTCGATATTGTCCAGCTTTTTTGCCAAACATTTTAATTTTTAATTCAGCTGTTTCTAAATCTTTACGAATGTCTTTAGTTGACATACTGGACAGCATAGCATCAGTACGCAATCCAACTAGTTCTTCACTAAGTTCTAAACTTATATATGCTCCGCTTAGTCCTTGTTCCAACCAGCTAATAGCAATATTCATCATAACTAAAGATTTTCCCGAGCCCGAGCCCCCAGCAAAAATATTAAGTTCTCCGCGACTGAATCCACCATATAATATTCTATCTAAACTTGGCCAGCCTGTACTTACTTGCCCACCACTATTAAAATACTTGTCATTTCGACCCCTGGGATCGGCAAAATAATCTGTGCCCATGTCTTTTAACAAACTAATCTGTACCGCATCTTTGATTAATTTTTCTACTGGCGCAAACTCTCCCTTGTCTAGCATATCATATGACTTGAGAATTGCTCTACTTAGTTCTTCTTTTTTAGTAAAACCTTCAAACTCTTCCATGAACCAATCTAAATTACCATCTGGCAAATCTGGTAGGGCTTCTAATTTAGATCCTGTCGCCGCATTAATCTGCGCTAATACAGGAAGTGAACCGTGTTCTTCGTAGTGAGTTTTAATAAAATCTGCGGTCGTTCGTAAACTACGATCAAAGTTTTCTGGGTTGTAGATATTTTGAACACGAACAAATGATTCAGCATCGCTGAGCATCATTTCTAAAAATAATTTTTGTACTTCAATACTATAGTCTTTTAACAAGTTGCTTCCTTTTTATTTCAATTTTGTATTTGTTAGTTTCTCTGGCATTTAATATAGTTAGTAAAGTTGCAACCTTGCCCATACGAATTACAGCATCATTTACGTCTTTGACACCGCCAGGCCATTCGGGGATACTAACACCCCATCCTAATTCTATTGCCTTATTTACTAATGCTATTCCAGCTTGGTCCTGGTCTGGCACCACTGTTATATTCTTTCCTAAACTTTTAATTACCTGGACTTGTGTATCGTTAATATCATTATGTAATACCGCCAGGCCATTAATAGCAAGTGCGTCAAATACTCCTTCTACTACGATTAGATGTTCCCAACTATCTTTCTGTAAATCGACTCCAAATACATAACCTTGTTGTGTGTCTGATATAAATTTAGGTTGTCTGCCATCGATAAATCTAGAAGTATTTCCTACTATTACACCTTTGTGTGTAAATGGTATTACAATGCGTTTGCTTGATCTTCCCTCAGCTTGCGGACTTACCATATATGGATAGCTCACACAATCAATACATCTACCTTCTAAGTATTCAATATACGGGAAATGGTCAGGATTGTCAAGGTTTATAAGTTCCAAATCAGCTGGCAAATCTCGCTCTTCAAATTCGACTGCTTTAATCTTAGTTTTTTGATTTTCTATCAAACCATTCATAGTTCGATGTCGTAGACTTTCGATATTAATTTGTTCAATACTCTGCTGATCTACACCCAACCACTTTAATAGTGTTCGAGCTTTGAATGATAAGCTACGACCTAAAATAAAACTAGCAGTATAACCACAATTAAAACAATGATAACTCCAACCGTTTTCAGCGTTAGGTTTGAGTCCGCCGCGCTGTCGTTTGTCTTGAGTATTGCCTCTATGAATACAACAAGGTGCGTTAAATGATATCCAGCCCGAGCTAGTATGTTTTCGTTTACTAGGAAGAAAAGAAATCACATCAATCATGCTACAATTATAGCAGATTAAAACACTAAAATCAACAATTAACGGTAGAGTATATTGGTAATATAGCCAGTTGAAATGATCGGGAAAGCGCCTTGCTGGGCTGGCGGGACCGGATAAGCTGCTGGATTAACACCGCCCGAAGGTATTGGCCAATATCCAGATCCGCCATTAATAATATTAAAACCAGTGACAGTTCCGTTAACATCGATTACAGAAGTAACTCTGGCGCCAGCACCGTTGCCTACAATATCAACTTGTGGCGGAGCCAAATAACCGTATCCGCCATTTTGTATAACGACATCAGTAAGCACTCCTTCGTTACATACCGCATAAGCAGACGCAGGCACACCTGGGGGATTTGGAGTGGAGAAAAGACTGTTGTTAAAACATAGTCTTAACAATGGGTACCAACCAGCTACATTCATATAAATTGTTCTTGTTTCGTTGTAGTAGGTTGTTGATTCTGTAATGTTGTACCAAATACTTTCGTAGTTTTGAGCGAACTGAGCCTTAATTGTTCCAGTGTATCCAATCAAATCCATTTGAATTGTTGTGATATAATTTTTTGGCTCAATAAAACTTGAATAGAATTCTGTATTTTGATAGTTGTTATTATACCAACTACCATTACCCCCGTAATACCAGTTACCAGCCCACCCCGGATATTGTTCGTATCCTGCTCCGTCAAAACTTGTCTGTGAGCTTAGGCTGGTAGTAGGAATTGTAAGTGGAACACTTGGTACAAATCGTGGAAATACTGAATTTACCAAATCAATCGGGGCACGGGCACCAGCCTGGGCATTAGTAAATACTGCTTGATTTAATATACCACTTTGTACGCTGATAGAATAACTTGCCGGCTGAGCAATTAATTCTAAGGTATCTTCCGCAGGAATGGAAACTTTAACTTGGCCGGTTGCTGCGTTAAGAATCGTCATAGGTGCTTGTAATAATAGCACGGTTCCTGCTGTGTTTGTGATCCGGAATGTAAAGGTGCTACCGTTTACATTAACGGGCTTTTCGTCCTGATTGACAAAGGAAAACAGGAGGACATTATCTACTCCTAAATTTAGGGTTAGTCGTTTAGCGTACACTGGGTCGTACCTTGCTGTGAAGAATTGCCCGCTTGAATCTATCAAGAGTACCTGTGTTCGTTGCTGATAAAGGTAAGCGGTGGTTGAATACATACACAATATTTACCGATATTTAACGAGATATTTTTAAACCATAAATATTCCAAATGATAACTATTAATAGATGAACGCAGAAATCTTCACAAAATTAACCGACAAATACCCGTTTATAACGCTGTGTGTCTATGCCTCCCAAGAATATGTAGGGATTATACAAAATCGCGATGATGTCATTACTACTATCTATGACTTCGGAAGTATAACTGATTTAGAAGCAAAAAAACTATTCTTAGAATTAGCCAATACTTGGTGGTGGGAAAGTAACAGATCCATCCCTATTAATATCTTTTTAAAACAAGATTGGGACCCATTTAGAATTTATTTGCGTACTTTTATTAACAAAGACCTCGAAGTTTTACACGGCCCAGTTTGTAGTTTAGCAGAAATGGCCCGAAAAAAATCCAAGCGTAAGAGTATTACTTTAGTTCGGCGAATGGACTGATTTCGTCCAATAAATTCATATGCAAGGCTACTAAAGCCGCATAACTTATTGAATGCGAATGTTTAAAAATAAACCCCTTAGTGTCGTTGCCATCCCATACAGATTCAAATACAGTTTCCCAAGTACAATTTTGTAAATGCGCTTTGCCTGGTCTAATAATAGCAATAAAGGCCGCCATCCTTGGAATTGAATCGGGCTTCATTTTTATTAATAAATCAGTATAGTTACCTATATGGGCTAGTTGTTTAGTCCACTCAATATCAGTCCACAGTCTTTTCCAAGGTGGCTCTTTCTTTAATATTTCTTCATAGTGTTCTGGATTTTTAATTAGTTGATAAACTGACATATTTAATAAATCAATTTTAAAATAATTGCGTTGTTCTGCTTCTTCGTATGTAATAGCCGCACATTGGTTAATTGGATCATAAGGAATGTCAGTAACATAAACACCCGAATTATGCTTGCGAACTTGCCCTTGATGTAATTGTCGTGCGGGTATAGCCTGAATAAGTTTTAATACTTGTTCTCTATCGGCCAAATCGATATCAATATCTGCTGACATTACCATCCTGCCTTTTGTAATAATTCTTGTGCTTCAATACGATTAGCTGGATCGTCTTTTAATTTTTTTGTCCATACATCAGGATCTATATATGTCCACACCATTGCTTGATGTTCTGTACTCATTTCAGATAAAAATCTCTGCCCCGATTCACAATTATATAATATCCACGGACTAATACGGCCGTTGACTATAGAACTTGTTATAACATTGTGATTACCATAACGCAGATAATCTTGCGACGGCGCTTCCTTTTCTTCGGCCCATGTTAGTGCGTGTTCTATACCACGGGCCAACGCATCTTCCATTCGTTCTACTTTAAGATAGAATAATAAATATTCTTCATAGAGTTTATCACTACACCAGTAGTCTAATTTTTTATTTTGCTTTAGTACCCATTCTGTAAAGCGAGCCGGATTAATAACTTTTGTGTTTACACAATATCTGCCAAATTTTACAAAGGCTTTGTAGTAAGGACTTTCACAAAAATCATCATAGGTTTTTAACTTAGCTGATCCTTGGGTTAATTCGTAAAATTTTATATAAGAATTAAATCCTAATCTAACTCCAGCTTCATCTTTTTCTTGTCTACGCCTCCTGGGCTCGCAAGAATGCACAGTCAAAGAAGATTCTTTGATAAAATTCTTCTTACAATACTGGCAAGTATAACTCATTCTTCTGGGTTAATAACAAAGTTTCGTTCTAAATTTTCTTTTTTAATGTAAGCAATTGAATCTGCTGCTGTAGTATTGGGATTTAAAAACAACGGTAAAAGCCTAGCGACTTCGTTGGCTGTAATATGTTTTACCGGCTTATATCTATATACTGTGCCGTCTGTATCAATATATTCTACTTGATTGAAATCTGGCTCTGCTGGGTTAGATTGTTTTGAAAAAAACCAAATCATTTTTTACTCTCCTGTCCTAATTGTTTCATATGTGCGTCTATCTCTTTTTTAGTATTAATTCTTGCCATTAGCTCTACTTCATCGTTTTTTAATTGTGGGTACCATTCCGCTATTTGTTTTTTAATACTACTTGAGCTGGGTTCTTTTTTCTTTGTTGCTATCCAATTATGCCTAAATGTTCCCATACCAGGACTTACAGTTGTTGCCATTAGCCATTGTAGTTTAGGATGCTTGTGTAAGGAGAAGAAATTCTTATTAAGTCTTTCGTTAGCAGAAATAAGATAAAATTCCTGTAAATCTCTGCCACCACTTACACTACTACCATATCTAATCATTAGAAATGTAGAAAACTTTTTACGCTCTTCGTCAGTCAAGCTGTCGTAAAAGTCTCGATTCTTACGATCAAACTGTGTCATTTCGTTGCTGATGCTTAATTTGTCCATGAATTAAAATGCCTTATTATAATCTACTACTTCGCAAGTACGACTGATATCTTTGACAAAATATACACATTCCGGTTCTTTGCCGTCACTTAAAGGAACACATAACATCTGTCCGTTTTTAAGTTTAGGGGCATACCACGCTACATCCTGATACACATCTAAAATTTCTACATCAAGAAAACTTGGTCTAAAACTTGTGATTGGATTAAACTGAAATGCTTTAAACCCGCGATCATTAAGTGCTGATAATGGTATAACTTCTAAGTCACCAAAGTCTGGTTCACCGATTAATAGTTGCCAATCAACAGGCATACGAACTTTATGTTCACCAATTTTTAACACTAACGCAGGAGCATTAAAACTTTCTAAAAAGATTAATGGAATGTAGTGATAATCTGGATCTTGTGGATTGGAGTTATCTAAAATACTAAATCGCATATCATCTATTTCTTCGGGAAGATGATCTAAGTCGTATGGTTCGTTGTCTAAAGTTAATATTCGCATAGTATTATTGTAACATCATATTTGGGTTTGTCAACTATTTCCACTCTAATTTTTCTTGAGTAAATGGGTAGTTTGCTTCTTTGTAGAACTGTTTGCGTTTGGTTAGGTGTCTTTTGGCAAATTTACAAGTGCTAGTCACGTCCCAGATTTGGACGAAGTCTTTATCCTCAGCTTTCCTGATGCCACGACCAATACTTTGTATGACACGGACGAAACTTTTGCCTGGCTCCACAAGAACAAGATTGAAAATACGAGGTATGTTAATCCCCACAGCAGCGACACCATAAGTAGCAACAATAACTTTTCCAGTAGCTGTTGCCACTTCTGCGTATTCTTCATCTCGTTTAGTTCCTTTAGTTGCTCCGCTGACAAATACTGCTTTGTCTCCTAGTCTTTCTACAATAGCGTGTCCTGCTGCTACACGATCCACTAATACCAATGTATTGCCTGTGGCATTAACTTTGTCAACTAATTGTGCTATGGTATCAAGTCTATCGGGTTCTTCTAGTAAAAATTTAAGTTCAGATTGATAATTAGAAAACTCAGCATGGTCAATTAATTGTACAATATTAACATGACATTGTGCTAGTACTCCGCGATCTTGAAGTTCACTGGCTGATAGTTGATTGATAACCGGGCCTAAACTACACTTCAATGCCTGAAACTCATATGGCTCTTTAGGCACAGTTCCAGTTAGACCCCAGCGAATAGGAATTCGACTCATTACTCCTGTGAGTAATGTTTTTAAAGCATCAGCTTTGGCCATATGTACTTCGTCGACCATAATACAAACCACATCTTCGATAAAGTCATGTATTGTAACATCTGCTCCATTTTTAGTATTTTTAAGAAGTATGTTTAGAGATTGCCAAGTACAAATAGTATGTTTCTTGCCCCACTCTTTTCTATCTCCAAAGTAAACTCCAACATCTAAACCTAAGCCACGATAATCTTTTTCTGTTTGTGTTACTAAACTTTTATTAGGTACAATTACAATGGTCCTGCCGTGAGCTTCGCATCGTTGACTTAGTGCCGCGGTCATAATTGTTTTACCTGCGCCTGTGGCGATTTCCTGTATGCTTTGCGGATTTTCTAAAAAGTTATTGATAATTTCAACTTGATAGTCGCGCAATTTAATTGGCTGGCCCTCCATAGGATGATCTTTGCCCCAATTAATATGACTAAAGGTTTCTTCGGTTACTCGTTCAAAATCAAAATTAGTAGAATAATCACGAAGATCATTGAGCTCAATATCATAGTTATAACTATCCAGTATAGGAATAATTTCAGGAAGTAAGTTTACATAAGTTGACCCACCCAATTGAAAATAGGAAACTTTGCCGTCCCATCGTCCCAGTCTAACTGCGGGCAAATATCTAGCACCAGGCACATCATACTTAAATGTGTTTACTAGTTTCCGTCTGGCATCCAATTCCAGACCTTCTATTTTGATATTAACCTCATCACGGATTGTTATTATAGCTGTTCGCATTATCACTTATTATAGCATACTTAGTATGCAAAGAGCAAAAAAACAGGCACCGTTTTATGGGTGCCTGATAAAACGGGCTAGTTTCCTAGCCCAGGAGCTACCTTGTACTTACCTTGAGTTATAAAGTAAGTAAAATTTTTAGCTATTCTTCATACAAGTACTAGCCGCCAAAGCCTTCCAATTTTCTTGCGATACTTTGGTTAAGTCTGCCAATTTAAGAGCCATACGCAAGGACATTTCACGCAATTTATCTTTATTGGTATCCATAAATGCTAGGATTTCTTCACCTTGCTCTGGACTAAAATCATAATCCTTAAACAACTGACCTTGGCGGAAAATTTGTTTAATACGCAAAAACTTGTCACGCATTGTATTCAATGTCAAGTCCAAAAAGTGACAACGACTTTGTAATGCTTCTAAATGGTCCTGCATTTTCTTAGATTTAAGATTGTCAAACTTTAAGTTGGTAATAAAAATACAACCACCTTTGAAGTCAAACATATCTGGAACACCCTCGCGGCGCAACATAGCACTATCTGAATTCCAGTGAATTTTACGCTTCTTGCCAGAGTCCAATGCGGCTTTAAGAATGTTTAGCGCCAATTCATCTTGGAACACAGAGTCACAATCGTCAAATACCAAAACGTTGTTAGCGTCACTGTGGCGATATAAAGTACAGTATAAACCAATTGGAGTCATCGCCCCTTTGACTACTTCATACTTAATTTTTTTACCTGAGATTTTGTCAAATAATCCTGACTTCTCAAGTTCAAATTCTACACCGTATGACTTACCTACTCCTGGAGGGCCAACTACAATCATAGCTCGGACATCTCCTGAAATTGTAGCACGAGTCATTTGATGTAAAATTTCAAATCGTTGTTCAATACGATCCATAACTTCATCATCCGATTCTGTAGCAGGTTTGGTTACAATTGGCGCAACAAATTCACCAACAGGAACAGATTCAGTTACAAACTCTAAGTCTTCAATTGAACTTACTTTAATACGAACATCGTCGTATTCTTCACCAAAAAAGCCTTCAGATTTTACAGTCACATAGCCTCCTTTGGCTCCAGTTTGATAACCTTTAACTAATGTAAATGAAACATTGTTTACAGGTTGATTACGATATACACCATTTTTAATTAAAATTGTAGACATCTTTTAGCTCCTTAACTATATTGTTAATAATACTATTATATGGTATAACGATTTAATTGTCAACTACTGTTTATTTGTATAGCGAATAATAACTTCTGCGCCCGAAAACATAACCTTAACAGTTTGTTCGGCTAGATAAAATGAAGTAGCATGAATTGGCATAGTGCCTTCACTAATCACTTCAGTACTACCTGGGTGATACGCTGAATAAGTTACGTTATAAATTTCGTTCATGTTTAATTATTTTTGTTACTATAATACGAGTATAGCAAAATATAAATTTGTTGTCAACCAAAATAAAACCCCTGTGTTTAGGGGTTTGTAAGTGAGTACTAACTTATCATTGGGCTCCGAGCCACTGTAAACTCTTATCCAACCAGGGCAATACTAAATCTCGTTGGTGTAAAAAGCCCCGGGCCATAACTGATTTTTCGGCAGAATCAGGCAATAATTTTGCGTCAGCCAAATCATACCAGCGAGTAGTTTTAAGATCTCTAGGCTCTTGATTGCTTTTATATACTACAGCATAAATCCAGTTATCAATTGGATCTACTTTAAAGAATCCAGCACGACAATCCCACCCTGTTAAGGCCAACATATGAATAAGACTGACTATAGTATGGTGATAATAGCAGCCATCTTTCTGACTAAAATCTAAATCTTTGTGACGTACATTAGTAGTTTGCGGAACAGCTAAGGCTAACATAGCACCATTGCTAGTGATAGTTCTCCAATTAATTAATGTTTGAATTGGATTAACGGCATATTGAAAAGTATCATGACACCAAAGTACATCAAATTTATCCGGAGGCGTATGCAGTGTAGTTTCAAAGTCTGCTCGTTGGTATGTAATATTAGGATATTTTTTAGCCACTGCTAAACTATCCATAATATCTATACCTTGACACGAGATATTAAGTGGGGTAGCTCGATCATCACTAGCTGTACGGGTGGCCCACCATTCTAAATCTTTACCAGATCCACATCCTATATCGGCAAGATTTTTAATTGATAACATAAAATCTTCATAGTTTCCTAACTGATTAAGAATTTGTAAACTATGTTGATGCGATTCGTCTGCGTTTTTAAACATGTTATACCTGTATATCTTCCATTCCGGCGGCTCTAAGTCTAACAATATGCCCTAGCATAAAGTTTTTAGATTCCATTGCTTTCATAATACCTAAGTAGCGATTGCGTAATAAGGCCACTTCATTGATTAATGTTTCAAAATCAATAACTTCATCTTCTCCATCAACATATTTTTCCGCATCACGACTAGTTAAAGCACGAGCATATCCTTCGAGATATTTTTGAAAATGTTTACGACGAATTTTTCTAAGTTGAATGTTAAGATAATTTAAAACAGCTTCAATTTCTTGAAGTTGATTAAATCTATGTTCGGTAATACCAGGTAAGTTGGTAATGTTCTTTTCAACCATACCACCTACTCGGCATTCCATTTTAGCATGTTCGAGTTCAGTTTCGTAGTGTGCAATAAAATCTGGGATTGCACTCAAGTCGGCTGTTACACGGCTATACCACATTAATAGTCGTCTTCCTCGTCATCGTATTCAAAGTCTTCTTCGTCGTCTTCCTCTTCGTCATCTTGATGATCTTTTAGGTAGCTTGTAAGTGCCCGTTTAACTTCTGTTTCGGTCTTAAAAGTGTCTTTGATATCATCAGCATCGATGTCGTTGTCGATTAAAACTGCTACCAGTGTTTCAGCAGCTTCGTCTTTGTCTACTGTGTTTACAAAACGCTTTAGTTCGTTATAAATTTCTCTTGCTAAATCTACTGACATTCTTATTCCTCCGTTGGTGTGTCATCAGTACTTACTGTTTCTTGCTGTTTTCCGAAGTCTAGCATAATTTTATCAAGACAACCATCTTCATTGGCTTCCCATTTTTTACGGAATTGTTTGATAACTTCGCCATCGCTACTGACAAATGCCAAACTGTTGCCTTCTTTTTTAAGTAAGCCACGCTTTTCAGCTAAGTCTACCATACCACTATACGGATTCATACCTGTTTCATACGGAATCTTAATCTGCATTCCTTCAAACGGTTTAGCATAACGGGTTTTCATAACTTTACAACCAGCACGAATACCCATAACATCACTAATCTTGTTGCCATCCTCGTCTTCTTTGAGTTTCATTTTTTTCATAGCAACAACAATACTTGACGCATAAATAAAACCTTGACCGCCAGAGATTTTATCGTCGGGGTCAAACATATCTTGACTAGCGTAGGTATGGTTAGTACATACCATGCCAACATTATAACTACCAAAAAAGTTTACTGAGTTTCGAACTAGTGCTGTAAGTGCCTTAGGTTTACGACCCATGTCACCTTTCATATCGCCAGCTTCAAACTGATTGACATCAGTTGGCGTTAATAACATACCCAAGGAGTCAACTACAAACAATACTTTTGGACGCTCACCGTCGGGTAGTGATTTGTAGTCCTGCATAAATGTTGAAATAGTTTTTGCTACATCGTCAATCATAGCCATGTTGAGTTTGAGCAATTTACTTTCGCTTGTGTCGACGCCAAGGTTGTGTAACCATAATTCATCAAGAGCATTTTCTGTATCAATTAATACAACAAAAATACCCTGGTCTTGTGCGTTCTTAACAATATTTCCAGAGCAGATGTATGACTTACCTGCGCCAGATTCGCCAGCAAATACTGTTACTTTGCCTAGCGGAATACCTTTATTAAAATCTCCAGAGATAAGATAGTTCAAAGCAAAGTTGCCTGTACTAACCCAATCTGTTGGATCGTTGAATCCAATTGACATTCCGTCAATAGATTTTGTAATGTCCTTACGGAATTTACTGAAGTCGTATGGCTTTGCCATTATTATTCCTTTGAGTTATAGTAGATATAATAGCATAAAAGTTGCCTCTTATGCTATTATTTTGGCTTAATGCTTAGGCTTTTTGACGAGCACGAATCATCGCAAGGATGTCTTGTGCTTTATCAGATGTTGCCGCTGGTGCTGAAGTAGATACAGGAGCACTAGCTACAGGAGTATCATCTTCATCATCAAAACTACTCACAGGAGTCGGTGTTGCTTTGGCCGCCGGAGCAGGAGTATCCTCTACTTGAGTTGCTGGTGCTGATCCACCTGCGGGTGCGTTAACACCTGCTGGACGGAAGTATTGACCCCAACGCTCTGTGTCATAACTCTGACCATCAACCGAAGCTTCAAACATTTCTTTGATAACCTTGAGTTCAACATCGCCTGGTTTTTTAGGCAAGAATGTTGATAAGTCATACAAACCATGTGCTTCGATAGCCGCTTGTTCAGCTTCTGTAAGTGCTGATTCTTTACGGGCCCATTTAGAACCACTATAGTCAGCAAAGCCACCTTTGGAACCTTTGCTAATACGGAAGTCTAAACCTTTGAGATAGTCTGTTGGCAATTCTTCCAACTCTGGATCCATCAACGCACCTTTAATAAGTGTGAAAATTTGTGGACCAATAATAAAACGACGAATTGGATTTTCTGGAGCCTTGTCATCGGTTAATGGATTCTCACGAACAAAGCCTTGGAAAATATAATCACGCTTTTTCCAGTACTTACGACCCATGTCTTCTAATGCTGGATCTTTAAACCATGTACGAACTTCTGACAAGATTGGACAAGTCTCGCCCCACATTTCCACGCATGGAACACGGACTTGTACTTGTTTGGATTCTAATTCTCCCTTAACGCCATTAAATGGTAAACGAATCATTGCTCGCTCTTGCCAAAAGAATGTGTTTTTTGTATTACCGTCTGGGAGGAAGCGGAGTGTAGCATTTTGACCTTCGTCGATTGACCAATGTGGATAAATCGCTGAATCGCCTTGTGAGTTGCCGCCCTGTTTGTTACCTTCTGCCGCTTGTAAGCGGGCTCTGATTTCTGATAATGATGCCATTTTAAGTTGCCTTTCAAGTTATAAAATGTGATGCCTATCTATGTTACTAGATTAAAGTTGCCTACAGTCTTTATTATACACAGGACTGTCTGTGTTTACTACTAAACTGGTTAAGTTGCCTTACTAATGTTGCCGATTACTGCTTTCTAACACTTATTTATCTAATGAAAATAGAACTGACAGATTTCATAGCGGTTAAATTTGAATCTTCCTGCCCATCTGTAGTAGTATCATTTTCTCTAATGCCGGCTAAGAATTTGATTCTAGCCATCATATCTTCGTCAGTGCCTTCCACTGGTGCTAGTTTACCGGAATGCCCATATGGGCCAGTTAACGCTGTGTTTTCATTAACTTCTTTAGATTTATGTAATTTGTTTTTGAGCATTTTTAACTTTCTAGTTAACGGATCATTCATTGCTACACGACCACCCGAACGAACAATTTTTTCAATTTCGGCTTGTGTTTTAGTCATCTGGTCAACGATACTACTGTGATCAGTTTCGTCTATTTTTTTATCTTTTTTGGTAAAATAATCTTGTGCTTTACTACCTAATTTAGCTCCAAGCATTGTTCCTTTAACTGATTTAGTTGCGTAGCCACCCAAAGCGCCGCCAGCTAAGGCACCGGTGATGCCTTCTTCAATTTCTCCATTGATACTATCCCACCACTCGGCGGCTTCTTCTGGGGTCATACCGTATTCGTCGGCATTACTAATAAAAGCATCTTTGTCTAAGCGTTCGGCTTCGTTCCATAACCAGTCTTTCATGTCGCCTTCTTCTAAACGATCTACAGCTTTGTGAATGCCTCGACGGCGTAATGTGTCTTTATGATCATTTTCTTTATCAAATTTTGGTTCGCGGGCGCCATATGAAACGCCCATGTCTACACCTTGGTCAAAGTTACGCATGGCACGATCTGAACTTGCTTTCTTAACATAGCTCTTTAATGTATCTGGACTTAGTTCGTCTAATTCTTGAGTAGTACTTGCCAAATCTCTAACAACATTTTTAATCCAACCGCTTACATCACTACTGCCGATTTCATCAACATCACCAACCCATTCAGCTTGGTCTCTAGCGGCAGTCATAACAGCTTCTGGACCGAATTTAGCTAATAAAAGTGGATGATCCATCATAATACGATTAATAATAGCGGACTCTACTGGACTAGCATCATCTTCAAAAGATTCGTCAACTGGTTCTTGACTATCTGGTGTTGGAGTCTTTAAGTGGCCAATAACTTGTGCAATATCTGGATTATCTTTTAATTCTTCTAAACGATTAAGAATAATTTCGCGAGCATCAGCATTGGCGTCTTGCTCGGCTAATTCTTCTAAACGGTCAAACAATTCATCATCGCCCAGCAAATCATATAACAATTCTGTTGCGTTAGTAGCATCGGCACCAACTGGCAATTCTTGACTGAGCAATGTTACTAAAGCTGTTTGTTTTTCTTTAGTATCGGGAATCGCCCATGTACCTTCGAGAATAAGGTTTGTCCAATTTTCAAATATGTTAGCTTCTTTCATGTTGTATTCCTGTTGTAATTTTGCCAATAACGGTAATGCTTGTTCAATTCTTGAATCAATGTTTTGTTCTACAAACATATGACGCAAATCTTCAATGATGACATCTTCATCAGTTAATGCCGCTGGATCCCACGATTCAAAATATTTTGTGTATCCAACTTTTGTACCTAAACTCTTTAAATTACTTTGTAATGTTTCGTAATAATGTGTAGCTTGTTCTACTAATTGTTGTGTTTCACCTTCAAAGATTTTACCTTGATTAGCGCGGCGGAAACGACTCAACAAATTCATTTCTTCAAGAATAGTGACAATATGATTACCCCGAATGTCATAAGGTTTACCGCCTTGTCGTACATGTTCCAACATAGCACGGCCAGCAGATAATTTTGTAAATGGCAATTTAAATCTTTCGCCGTCAGCTGTTTCAATAAACAACGATTGTATATTACGAAAACGAGCTTCGCCTTCGCCTATATTGCGTTTGTGTTTAATCATTAGTCGAGCTTGTGTAGCATCGGCATTCCAAGATAAATCTTTTTTACCCTGCCATGATTCAAACAATCCTTCACTAATTGCCGCTTGACCCTGCATACTATATTTTAATTTGTTTAAATTTTGTAATGTAAAACTGAATAAATTTCTCTTGGCAAACATACGGAGCTGATATAGGAAATCAAACCATCCCTTTTTATCATTGCCTTCCATGCTTTTACCAATATTATCGCCAAAGTAAACATTCAAGTCATTTTCATCATTGAGCATGATGACTACGGTGCCGTAGTCTTGTCCTGATTCACCTTTGTAATCAAAAGAAAATAAATCTGCTTCTTCGGGAGAGGAGGCTGGTTTGCCCTGATTATTTAATGACTGCGGGTCGAAATTCTTGCTGATAAGCAAGTCATTTAGCTTCTGGTTAGCGTTGTTTTGTGACATAGTATATTATTTAGCTATTTTTAATTTAATACATTGTTGAAATAAAGGGCAACGGCGGAGTGATACTTTCCCCAAAATCTCGCATTTGCGTGTCCATTTCTGGGTGATATGTTTGTAACAGTATCATCATACGGGTAACTAGCAAAGCCGCCATGACTAAGTCATCTGTACTACCTGGTTTTGCTGCGTAACTAACTCCGTTGGCTACAAAGGTTTTTAATTCAGAGATCAGCGGACGGCTACGCAATTTCATCTTACCTGTTTCGATTAGGGTTTTCATTTTAGCACAAGCTGTGAGTTTATTTTTAGGGCTAGTATTGAAACCTTTCCGATATCGGCCGGCTCCTCGAGTAGGGTCCGACAGGAAATAGCCCTTGATATTCTCTTCACCAAATTGTTCTATAGAGATAAGAGCAGCTTCTCCAATGGTATTATTCTCAACAGAGAAGTAAATTGACTGTTCATCTTTAACAAAACTATAAATGTATTTTACAATGTCGGCCAGTATGCGGATTTGCTCAGGAATAGGGGTACGATTGTGTTTCCACTCTCCTATTTGTTCAGTAGTATTGGCTTCAAAAATTTGTATAGCACTTGGGTCGCCGCCTGTTCCTAAACTAGGATCTAACCCAACACAATACATCTTACCAGGTTCAGGTTGTTTGTACCAGCGTACCTGAGCTGTTCTGTATACTGGCTCAATACCTTCTAAGTCTATGAGTTTAGCCGGCGCGATCAGCGTCTCATCATTAATAATAAATTCACAATCCATCTCACGACGGAATCGATCTTCACCTAATTGTGCTCGTTGTGCCGCAGCCCAGGCTTCATCGCGGTCGGGATGTTCCCGCCAAAAACTACGAAAAGCACGGAAACCATTAATACCTACTTCTTGCGGATTACCGTGTGAATCTTCCATTTTATTCGCACCTTTCCACAATAACGCAAACTGATCTTCGTCTGAGTTAGGGGTAGAAGTGATAATACATTTACCACCAGTTGCTAGTGTTGGGGAGATAGAAGTCCAGAATTCCTGTGCCACAGAGGGACGAACGAAGGCGAACTCATCGCAATATAGTAGTGATATACTCATACCACGACCCGTGTTTTCTGTGGTTGTGGCTGACATAATGCGTGAGCCGTTTTCAAATTCTATTGAACCTTTGTTATAATTTGTTGCCCCAGCACGAATATGATCAGGACACATTTCATAAGCATAACGCACACGAGTCATAATCTCTTGAGAACCGTCATACTTGTGTGCGGCAATAAGAACTGTGGAGTCTGGTACAAACATAGCATACCATAGCAAGTATCCCGCGGCACTGGTCGACTTACCAGTTTGTCGTGGCATCATGGAAATACTAAAACGATAATTGTGATACGTAGTAATTAATCGTTCTTGATATTCGTATGGATGATACTGCATTTTTCCTCTAACCGGATGCTGGATATAGAAAAAGTTATCCATAAAGTACGCAGGGCCGGTTACTGGATCAGCACAAAGAGCAAATTCTTTGAGCTGTTGTTCAGTCCAAACTTGTTTTTTATAGGGAGTTTTAGCTAGCGAGCTTTGGTCAAAGGCCATACTTGTATTTAATTGGATGGCCGCACTGGGCTAGTTTTATTTGCCTAGATTAAACTGTATGCCAGTTGCTTGTTCAACCGCCGTCATAGTTGTTTGATATTTAGGTAAATCTGCTACAGGAAGTGGAGCATTAGGCATCATGTAGGCCATAACTTTGCCCGATGTACGCTCGATGATAATCTTGTATAAACCATCAGGAACACCTACGCCATTGCCAATTACTTTATAATGGGGCATAAAAACAGGACCAGAGATAATATAAAAATCACCTCCGTCTAGTGCCCAATCTCGTTCCCAAGTTTCTAATTGTTTCCAGATGCCGCGATTGTTATTAGGAACTTGTGGCACCATGTTACTCAAGAAAAAACTTTCACTCATTATTTCTTTACTCTGTGTATTGTTACCAGCAGGACTCATATGTCCTCGGTCATATGGTTGTCCAGCATAGTCTTTGAGGGTAGACTGGCATTGTGGAAACACTCTTGGGTCAGGTCTAAAGTCATCTTGACGTTTAAATCCGCCAGTAATTTTATCTTTAGTTAAGTGTTCAAATACAGCTATAGGACCTTTGACATCGCACTTGTGTATAACAGCATAGTTGGTATGACAAATTTCCTGATCGCCTAACTTGGCTGGATATAAAGGAGTACCATTGACCGTAAACTGTGGGCACTCTTTCGCTATTTGTGCTAGAGCAGCTAAGGGTACAAATAACAATACTACTAATAATTTTTTCATCTTGGGTAGCCTTTGAATGCTTTTACTGGACTTGTTTTATCTACCGACGGTGGCTCTTGGCTCGTTAACGATCCAATGGCTTTTTTGCCGCCACCAATACCGGTCATTGCTAATGCCTTGTCAATAATTGGATCTACAGTACCGTTTATGCCGGCTACTACGGCATATTCGCCAAACACTTCTTCTGCATCCCACGGTAATATGTAAGGATTAACGTCATCTTTAACAGCATCGCTTCTAGCACGGGCCATGGCCACGCCAAATCTATAAGTTAGATATGGATCACTGGAAGTTAATCCAGGAAGTATAAAAGTCTGACGCATTGGATCTGCTTGCTCAGGCGGCAATACTCGTTCTTCAGTGATAAACTCACGAGCTCTCATTTTCTTTTATAGCCTTTAAATCCGGTCATTGGACTGTGTTTATGTACATTGTCTGGCTCTGTATTAGGATGACTTACAGCATCATTAATTTCAATACCAATAGCATCGTAAGCATGATGTAGCATTTTATGTTCTTCATCGGTAAAAGGATTAGCCAGATTATTTCGCCCAACCCAACTTTCTGCATCAGATCCGTGATGTGGAAATGATTTTCCATCGGAGCAAGCCACAGCCATCATAGCGCGATTTAAATCATAAACGCGGTCTGCGGTACCAGCAAATCTATGAGCGCGAGGCATGGTAGCTTGTTGCTCTGGATGAAGTTTGCCGTGCCCTTTATAGCTTTCAGAAATAAACTCGTTAGCTCTCATAATTAAGGATTAAGAGCGTTAACTCCGTATAGTGCTGAACTTGCGGTGCCAATTTCTTGTGCTGTTGAATTACCACCAATGATAGTAAGTTTGTTGCCAGCACCGACATAAATTTGTTCGCGACTATTAGCAGGGATTATTGGATTAGCTGAATATAAGTTACCCACTGGTGCCGGAGTAACGGTTGCTGTTACTGTTCCATTGGCAGTAGCATTAGCACTTAAAGTAATACTTACTCCGGGACTGTATGCTGTTACAGTGGCACCACCAGGAATACCTGTGCCAGTAATGCCAGCGCCTACCGGAACTGAGATTGTTCCAGCTGTTGTTACTACTGCACTAGTATTAGTTGTAGTAATTTCAGTGGTGTATGTGTACGGCGTAAGTGCTACAGCATAAACATTATATGTAACAGAATTAGTTCCTGTTGCAATTTCTGCTTTATCTGTGTACCAAGTGGCATTACTAAATGCTCCGGCTGTGACGTTGGCTTGACTCATTTACTTTAATTCCTTATTTTGTTTTAAATGCTTTGTATAGACTTAAGAATGAATCAACTGACTCTTCCATGGAGTGTAGACGATCTTCTTGACTAGCAACCACCGGAATAGTAGTTTGCCCGGTTGATTTTTTACGATTCAACCCACCACTGTACTGTAGTGCGTTATCTGTTTCTTCTTGATTACTAGGATAGTCTGGCTCATTTTGTGAAACTGGAGCATCGGCTTCGATGATTCCAGAACCACCTTTAGTTAATTCTTGTCCGCCGACAGCACCAACAGCAGCACCAACAGGTCCGCCTAATGCTCCACCAATTGCTGCGCCGCCAAGAGTACCTAAAACACCTTCGTCGGCTAATTCTTCACATTGGCAAGGGATACCACCGCAAGAACCGCATGGCTCTGTTGAATGTGTTTCGCGACCGTGGTTATGATTTTGTGTTATACCCATAGACTGTAATAACTGTTTAAAACGACTAACATCATCACCGTCTACTGTGATTGTAATGCTTTCGTGGTCTTGGTCTGGATTTTCTTCATTTTTAGTTGTTGTTGTATTAACATTAACACTTTCTGCTAATAAAGTTTCATATTGGCGATTCCATGAATCATAAATGCCGCCACCAAATTTCATGCCGCCTTTGCTAGACTTAGGAGCTCCAGAAGCAGTTGCTACACTACCAGAAGTTGTTGTTTCATCAACTTTTTCTTCTTTTTTAACTTTCTTCTTGCCGCCTTCTTCGTCTTTACCTAACCGACCAGCAATAACATCACCGCGTGTAACTTTGTCGTATGGTTTAGCGTTATTAGCTAGATTACCGTCGCCTTTGCCTTCTTCAGTTTTTTTAGATTTAACTTTTTCTGGCAAACCTTTGTGCTTAGTGCTAGCAAAATCCTCAGCATCTGTTTTCTTCATGCCTTTAGCAGTCTTAGCTACTTCTTTACTAGCTGGCTTTTCACCTTTTTGTGCGGCGTGAACCATGCCCATAAAACGTTGTTGCTTTTTGCTAACTGCTTTTTCTTGAATTGCCTGGCCACAATGATGACAAACTTCATCAACATTTTCTTCTCCGATAGCATCTTTAGACATTAATTTACTCTTGCCTGTAGGTCCTCGTGAGCCAGTAGCACCTTTGGTGCCCGCTGGACGGCCGCGCCCACGCTTAACAGCAGGATTGCCACCTTTACTAATTGGCGCATCTGTGTCATCTTCTGGCTCGTCAGCAAATCTGCGTGTATATACAGTACCTGTACTTACTTTGCGTTTGTCAAACTTACCAGTACCTTTTTCTTTTTCACGTTGCTTTAACCAAGCATCCATCTCAGCATAGCCTTCATCAGTAATGGCATTGGTTGCCGCTCCAACTAGTGGACCGCCAATAGCACCAGCTACTGAGCCAAGCATTCCTTCTTCAAAGTCTTCTTCGTTTGTTAGATTATTACCAATAGCGCCGCCAATAGCAGCACCAATTGGTCCGCCAATTGCCCCTCCAGCGATTGTGCCAGCTGCTTGACCAGCAATGCCTTCGTCGCAATTACAAGCCTTCATGAATTTTTCATGATTGAATCGTGGATTAGATGATTTAAAAATACCTGCGTGGTGTTTAGCAAGTTCCATGCGCTTGGCTGGATCTTCGATATGCTTTAACAAATCTGCTGTGTGTTGGAAATGTTGACGGGTCATTGTCTCATCAATTTCGCCTTCTGCTTTTTTCTGTGCGTCAATTAACCAACCTGGTTTGCCATGCGGACCGTTCTTGCTTACTTCTTTAACTGTAGGATTATGTACAGTTGGATTGTAACTGCTTGCGCCGCTCATTCTGTTTGCTAGTTCTGCTTTAGCCGCCGCAATTAATGCTGGATTTGCGTCAGGGTATCCACCGTCAACTGCTTTTTGTAGTATGTCATTAGGAATTTTAGACATATCTGTCTTTGCTTGTGGAGCTTGTGGTTTTTGTACTTGATATTTTGCATCTGGTGACGGTGCTATAATTGCGGCCTGCGGAACATCAGGCGGTGGCATTGCAGCGCCTTCAAATTCCATACCATTGTATGCGTCAGCATCACCTTTAGAACCGTTATATGGTTTAGATACAGCATCTTCCTTAGCTTGCTCTTTATCGTGTTGAGCTAATTTACGATTTAGATAATCCATGATATCTTCATCGCTGTCGTCAGCTTCTTCAGTTTCATAATAGTCGCGCTTGCCTTTTAAGCGATCCATTTTTCCTTTAACAGGAACATTGCCTGGAATGCCTTTACTTGGAGTAGGTGTATCACATTCCATTTCAGTTTCGTCCATCTTGTCATAGCGATTGCGAATCTGATCCATTTTGTCTTTACCGGCGTGCTCGCGACCAGCTTTGCGTAGAGCATCCATGCCTTGCTTGCCATATTTTTTGTTACCTAAATAGGCCTGTAAAGCACTTTCTTCCATATCGGCTTCTTGTACTGGATATGTTTTACCATCTACTTTGAATTCACTCTTGTGATCTTTTTTAGCATTAGCTAGTGCGCCTGAAAATTCATTGCCTTCGTCGGTAACATCTTCCTTAGCGTGTCGTAATTTATTCAATACTGCGCCAGCAACTTTCTCGCCACGCTCTTTACTACCGTAACGCTCAGCAGCATCTTTAGCAATCTTAGAAAAATTCTTGCCAGGCTTACCGATGTCTTTGCCAGCGGCTGCTTTTTTAGCAGAGTAGCCAGCTTTTTCTTCTAATGAGCCTGAGCCACTAAAGTTCATTCCGCCTGTGCCATCTTCCATTAGGGCCTTCATGTCACTGCGTAAGGACTCTTCGAGAGATTTACGAACTGGGGACTTCTCAGCTGCCTTGGCTACTTCCTTAGCAATTTGTTCTTGTTCATTGCCAATGCTAGCCAGTGTTTTGTTTAAGTTGTAAAAAAAATTGTTCATTTCAGATCCTATATAATATTATGGTTTAAAAACATTTTGGTTTGGGTTATTTGCATTCCACTTTGCGCTATCACTTGCTTGTGGATGCATAGCTTTGGCATTCCCAAATGACTGACCTATTCGCTGTTGCCCATTTCCAGAGCGAACAAGTTGACCATTTTTAGGATCAATGTATGCAGACTCTCCGTTTTGCGGGTGAGTAAACCATGTTACTCCTTGCGGAGGTTGGCTATATTTGTCCCAGCCAAGACGTGCGGCTGCCTGTGCTATCTGTTGAGGATCAGTAATCTGATTCCACCCATTTTGTTTTAATTTTTCAATGTAAGCGTTTGCTGTTGCTTGTGTTCCTGCTGCGGGATTAGCATTAGATCTATCTATTTGACCTTGATAAAACTTTTCCTCTTGGCCACTTGCTTTTTGTCTAGCGGCTTTGTTTTCTGGGCCAGCTAGACTTGTTCTTTTAGCACCAGCGGCATCGGATGCTCTACGCAATAAATCTGGGCTAAGTTCATTAAGTTGTTGGACCTCATTGATAAGATCAATATATTTTCTAAATATGGTTGTGCTCATCTTATCATCCTCTTGGTTGTGCGCCAGTTGCTGGCTTGCGTGGACGCTTCTCTGCGTGTGTCATTGGACTATCATCGCCCATGGGCAAATCATTTGTTGTTTCAGCAGGCTTTGGACTGCCGCCGGCAACGGTAAAGTTACTGCGATAAGAATTTTTTAATACAGCATGGTCATATGGATCAGCTGAATAATCTTTAATCAATTCTTTTTGTTTGGCATCATCTGCTGGATATGGTGCTGTTAAAACTGGATCAGCTTGTGCTTCAAGTTTTGCTTTATAATCAGCTTCGTTATCTCCGTAAACAGATGTTTGCATAATAATTTTATTTTCATCTAAGCCAAGTAAACGAGCGATTTGTTTGATCTGTGGCTCGATAGCTGGGTAACGAAATTCTACATCGATACTAGTAACTTTTTCGTTTTCACATGCTGGAAAATCAGCTGGCTTGGCCTGGATCGGAGTGCTTTTTTCGGCTCCAATCTTTACGGGATCAAACTGATCTAATTTACCTTTGAGGGAATTGTAAAATCCCTGGGGCAAATCACCAACTATTTTAATACGATAGTTGTAGGTTCTTTCGCTTTCTGCTAAGTAATCTTTAAAATTTTTCATGATTGTTTCCTATATTATATTTATACTAATTGTCTTTTTGTGCTCTATCGCTAAGTAAGCGTTCTAAGAGGTCGTTACGAGTTAGTACCTGTCCTTCGGCTGTAGGAATACTGTTTAAATCCCCAGCTTTCTTAGCAGCATCTTGATCTAACTTTAACTTTTTAAGTTGTAAGTCAATCATTTTTAATTTTTTATTCAGTTTAGTAGTTTTAGCAGTTAGAGCATGCCCCAACATATTACTGGCTACAGCAAATAATTCGGCACTAAATCTACTGTCCACGTTCATACCAAGATCTGATAAATCTTGATAACTTTGTTTGGCTAAATCGGCTATTTCGTCAAGTTCTTTGTCGCTCGCAGCCAAGTCACGAATAGCAGGCAAAGCATGGTCAATTTTATCTATTTTTTCGTCTAGCTCTACAATAGCATGACGAGTCTCTTCTTGGGTCATATTTTCAACAACAGGAATATCCTGTGGATCTTCAAGCTGATCAAAACCAAATAAATTTTCTAATTTTTTAGTCATACTGTTATTTACAGTATTTTGGCTGGGGTAGATTACTTCTTACCCTGCCTAAAGATATCTTCTTCTGTAATAACTCTAAAAGTAAGCCCGTTTTGCTTGGCCCATAGTGTAGCAGCATGCCACTTAGCATAGTTGACAGCTACTATAGCTTTGTCCCGATCCTTCATCTTACTTTCAATTAAACTTTGTTTTTTAGGTTTAATCTCGATCAATTCAGCTCTTACTGTTTCTTTTGGACCACGGTAAGTTACAATAAAATCTGGAACATACATAGTCATTTTGCCAGTCAGAGGATTGCGATAAGGAATTCTTACAGGCTCGCTGGCCCAGTTTATAACGTTATCGTTAGAGTCGAGAAACATCATGAAAGTCATCTCCCAGCCGGAGCGAAACTTTGGTTTACCATTGCCAACATATTTTGAAGAATTTTTTACTTCATAGAAGCCTTGGCGAAAGTTAGCCATGATAATTACTGTTTGATGTTATGGGCAACGTAGTAATTAGGAATTACTTGTTGCTGAAGTCCCAACATAGTAGCAGGGCTTTGAAAGGTGTTTAAATAATATGCAAAAGTTAAAGTAATCTGCGGTTTAGCTAGTCCTTGTAGGGATTGTAATAATTCCATAACTGGAATTCCTGAAGCGTCAGACATTCTAAACATTGTTGATGTGAAGTTGCCTGCTTGTTTTTCTGTTTTAAAAACACTTAACAAATAACTATGTACAGCGTCGTATTCTACCCCGGAAACAGATTGTTGATAAGAATAAAATCTATCAAAAATTTGCACAGTCGCATCTATGTTAGGATTAGTATTATTAATATTAGCCATAATTTATCATCGGACAGTAGGTGGAACTATCGGAGCTCTCGGAAACACAAATCCGTTAACTGAATTTACTGCTTGTGGCACTAATTGTTGGGCTACTTGCACTCCAGCTTTTTGTAATTCTGGTTGTAAAATTTTATTAATATTTTGATTTTTAAATGTATTATATGCTGTGCCAGCTTTTTGTACAGCTCCAATAACATTTTGTAATCCGCCCTGGCCACTAGCAAGAGCTTGTAAATCTTCTACAGTGCCACCAACAGCATCTAACAATCCGCCTTGTCCAAATACTGAGCGTGTGCCACCTGGTCGAGTAATACCAGAAGGCACAATATCATAGTGTGCTGGATCAGAAAAGCCTGGAACCTTGCTGGATGGATGCTGGCTGCCAATAGCGCCTGAATAATATTTCACAGTTTCATATTCAATTGTGACATCATTTTTCATTGTGCCGCCACCTTCTGAATAATCGTAACTATCGCTGTTCCACTGACTAATAATAGGATTAATTAATGTCCATGCGGCATATTTCTTTTGACTCAATCCGTAGATAGTAATATCACGGAAAAATGGTGGCTTGCCGGAACTAGTAGTACCAGTATTAGTACCATCGGAATAACTTTCTCCGATAAAACCCCAGTCAGCACTTTGTAATACTTGGCTATAAATGTCATTGGCATTATAGTTAAATCCATTACTCATCGATTGTAACATGCCTAATGTACCAGATGTGTTAGGTACACTTTGATATTTCTGACTTGGATCTTTATAATAATATGTGTAATAATTGTACCACAGATTACGAATTAAATCAGATTGGTCGTCATGCATTGTAATACGACTTGGTTCGTAGCGCATTTTACTTTGTATAACTCTTTTACGATTATACTGATTCATTACTGTTGTGTCGACTTTAAATTTAGGTAAGTCAATACTTTTAACCATCATGCCAATAGTTTCTACTGTGCCAGAACCATAGGCCGCTTGAAGCTGAGGAATTTGTCCAGTATTAATATTAAAAAAGACATGATATAAAAATTTGAGTCGGGGTGATAATTGATAGCCGTTGGTCTCAAATGTTTTAGCTGCGTGTGAGTAATCTTTTACGCCAGGTAATGCAACAATGCCTTGACCGAATGCTTGTAGTAGATCGCCGCCCTGGCCGAAAAAGCCGGTACCCATGATTAATTAATTAAACGTTAGGTACTGAAGCTGCGCCGGTAGCTTGACCTAAAGATTGGCCGCCTGCGTAGGCTACAGCTTGTCCTACGCCTGTTGGAACACCTGCTCCATTGACTTGGATGGCATTATCATAGGTAATTGTTAATCCAATCTTAACTTGATCGGATGTATTATAATCCATAGAATTGTAATTAACATCTTTTAAGTAGGCACCAAGAATTTGCCATTCTTCTAACACAGTAGGTTCATTATTCGCATTACCGCCGTCTAATATTTGTAGTTGTATTGTAAACTTGTAGTCAATACCAGCAGCCGCAGAACTTTGCTCCATAAAATCTAATTGCTTCTGTAACTGCTCTCCTACTAATTTGCTTACATTTCCTTGAGCATCATCACGCAAGTCGCAAGTAACATCAGTCCACGAGTGCTTACCAGCAAGTTTAACAGTACTGTTATAAATTGGTAATTTGATTTCTTCAAATTGTACGTGTGGACGATCAAACTTCATGACTTGTTTTGTCAACTCTGTTGTAGGTGTACTTACACCAAAGTTTGAAAAGAAAACACGGAAGCGATACGCCAGTTTAGGCATTAATAAGCCCTGTGTTGATGCGCTTTGACCGTCTGCCCCTAGCGGGACTGTCATGTTAGTTAATGAGGATGTTGCCATTTGTTAATCTCCGATATACTTTATTTAGTTAATAAAGTTGGGTAAAAAAATTACCCAACTTTCTTTAAGCAGCAGCCTGCGCCGCAATCGCTCCAGTATTTTCAATACGCAGAGGAATATAAATGAATTCCACAGCTTTCACTGGCTCAATAGCAATATCAACCCATAACTGATTTTGATCGATTGTTGTTGGTGTATTGTTTGTACTATCACATACTACCAAATAATCGTAAATACCGCGTTTAGATACTAAATCAATCATTAAACTTGTGATTGAATTGCTGATTCCTGTACGGGTAATTTGATCATTTGGTTCAAACAAATACTGCTTGCCAATTGCTTCAAGTCTAGCACGGATAAAGCATATTAAACGAGCCACGTTAATACGATCCAATGCTGTTGCCGTTGCTTGTAATGTCTTATTACCAAAGTTAGTAATACCAACGCCTGGAATATAGGTAATTGGATTAATTTGATTTGAGTACAGTACATCACGCAATGATTGGCCAACACTCAATGTTTCAAATACACCAGTGATACCATTTAAGTAGCCTAATTGTTGTGCATTATCAACTAAACCGCGTCGTGTTCCTGCTGGAGCTAACCAAGGATAAGCGACTTCATCGCTGCGAATGATAGTACGAATCATCATATGGCTTGGATAAGTTACACAAAAATTCCCACTAAGATCAGTAGTACGACAACTTGGATAGAATGTTGCTCCATACGGATCGCCAGCAGCTAAATTGCCATCGCCTGTAGGCAAGCCCAATCCATTATTATCGCTGGCCCACTTAGCTACATCTTCAGGAGTCAAACGCAATGGTGTATCAATAATAGCAAATGCTACGTTATTAATTTCATTGTTTAATGCTTCTAAATTAGGAGCTAACTCTGGATAACCAGTGGCCGCTATTAAGTTATAAGAGTTTTGCTCCTCACGAATCTGTGTATTAGTATCAACAGCAGCTTTCATTGCCTCGACAATTAGTATACGCTGAGATTGACGACCCATATAAGGAGCACCATCTGGACGACTACCTGTAGCACTTAACCATGTACTAGTTACATCTTGTGGTGCCCAATAAGTTGTTGCTGTGTCGGGCTGTTGATTGGTATTATTATTAATACACGCATACACTGAATTATTATATTGTACATATTCGCCAATGGTGTATGATGTAGCGTCGTCCCACTCATATGTTGGATAACTTTGATTGTTAAAATAATTTGATTGATATGTTTTAACATTAAATCCAGAACGGCGAGTATTCCATAACAGTATACCTGTTGGATATAGTAATGCGTTTGGCGCATCTGGATCTAAGTAGTTACTTGTTAATAGACTTTCAATCGTTGGTAATGCCGCAGACACTGGATCTGTTGTGCCATTTGGAGCCCAACGAGCGTCAGCAAACAGAATACCGCTAGATTGTGTTTGATCTGTATTGACAATTTGTACCCACTGGTCGACTCCGTCGACACTCTGCCAACGATATAACAACGGATAATTTTCTAAATCACTTGTGTTAAGCCATAAATCTCCATAAACCAACGGACTTTCTGCTTGATCAGTTTGTGTAGTTGGAGCTGTGGCGCTGATAATAGGACCAGTAGCATTTGTCTGTGTTAAATCGTAACCACGACTATCTGAAGTTACATTTTGATAACCTTGCCATACACCGTTATCTTGGATCATAATATCCACTTGGGTAGGATCACTATAATACCAATATGTGCCATCGGTTGGGTTTTGATCTGGAGCAACATCTGATGCTGTATATGTAAATGTTGGACTACCTACCCAGTTACTCAATAAACTACCGATAGGAACACCATCGATATAACGCTGACGAACTAAGAAAGTTGTTCCTGGAATAAATCCAGCATCTGTTACAGGAGTGCCAGTTACATTAGTAAGTTCAATGTCGCCGCCAGCACTATGTGTCATTACAATAGCGCCTGTGCTAGCAATACTAGCACTTACATAAGGAATATCAGCAGAACTAACAGCCGATACAAAGTCAACGGCTGTGTTTCCACCTAGTGTAACAGTTGCTTGGGTATTAGATGCTGTTCCAGGCTGGCTTGCTCCAATAGTGAACTGATTACCTGTTGTAAATGATGGAGTTGTATTACTACCAGTTACAATGGTTTCGCCAGTTGTATAACGCTCAAGAATTGTATATCCTGCCGTGCCTTGGTTATATGGATAACTCTTGGCAAATAACGAGCCCGCTGGAATAGTTTGACCACCGTTTGATGGATCTAGCCCATAAAGTGCATTGTTATCAGTAGAATAAACTGGTACTGATTTGATTACATATACACCTAATGTTGAGTTATATTCTTTCATTACTAATGATGTGCCATGATTTGCACTAGTAGATTTCTGCCAGATAGAACCGGTAACTCCAGTGGCATTTGCCCCACCGGTGCTCCAAGATGGTACAGTATACCCTGGACTATTTTGATAGTATGGAGCATAGTAAGTTCCTGCTGATAAACCTAACGCAGTAAGAGTTGGGTCGGCATTTGATCCACTTGGGCCAAGTACGATAGTTCCAGTTTCAGAACCAACAGTTCCGCCGCTAACATAAGCATTGGCAATAGTACTAGAAAAACTTACTGTAGTAAGTGTGCAATTCGAAACAACATATTCTCCGTTATAGATAGAAGGATTTACACCACCGATAGCGATAGTACTACCAACAGTAAATGGTACATTTCCTTGTGTGGCGTATGTTGCAGTTACAACATTGGCATTACTGGTGATACCTGTGATAGATATAGGAGCTGCTGTAGCAGTACTATCACAATATAAAGTTAACGATCCGCCAATATTAGCTGCGTATACGCCGGCAAGACCTACTGATGTAATACTGGAAACTACATTGGTTACACTATTACCATTGCCTACTGGAATAGTTTGACCATTAATTGTAAATGAACCGGCGGATAAACTACTTGGAGTTGTATTTCCTTGAACCGTTGCCCAAGAAGTTTGCCACTCATTACTACCAATCTGAACCCAAGTATTATAAAGATTACTGATTTCTGTATCGGGAGTCTGATCTGATGTAGGACCTCCACGCTTAAAATAAATTGGGTTTGATGTATATGTTGCTGTAACAGCATACTGTCCAATACTGCCGTAACTTTCTAATGGAACTGAAGAACTTGAATTTAAATATTCAGAATTAGTAATTACTGAAGGGATCACGTTAGTAAATGTACGCTTTGTTTGGCTCCACTGGAACAATCCCCATTGGCTGGTTGTAGTATCTAACCAATATGTACCATTATTAGGATTGCCAATTGGGCGTGTCAACGATGCGGTAAGCGCAGCTAAATCAATATTAGCACGAATTACATAGCACTGATTAGTAACACCTAACGCGGAATAAGCGGCTAATAAGCCGTATTCGTTGAGCTCATAGCCATTGATAGGAGTGCCGTTTGTAGTTGTATAAAAGAACGGAACACCGTAATGAGCACTAAGGGCTCTTTGGCTAGTCGCAAGGTAAAGCTGATCAGCATTTGCAGTTAATGTGCCAGGAGCAATTCCTTGACCATCACCAGATAATTTATTTGACGCTGTAGCGATAACTACTAGCGGGACTGAGTTAGTAGCAGCCGGTAAGTATTGACTTTCGTCAACTACTGTAACTTGTACGCCTGGGGATACTAATGTGTTTGCCATTGCAAAATCCTTTTTATTAATTATTAATATTTAGCATTTTAATCAAAAAGACTCCAATAATCGCGGCCTATATAGTAGGTTTGCCCAGCTAAATACCCGTATGCGCCCTATTTGTCCAGCCTGTAACCAGCGTCCAAGAGCTGTAGCCTATCATAGAAATGATAAAATTTATTATCGTAGTAGGTGTTCGTCGTGTATTCGTAAGAAACGAAAAGAAAAACCGCAGACTCCGCTATGGGAATCCAAGGGTTATAAAAAGAAGACTGTTTGCGATCGCTGCGGGTTTAGATCTAGATGGGCTGCTCAACTACTAGTATTTCATATAGATGGCAATTTAAATAACAACGGCGTAAGGAATTTAAAAACTATATGTCAAAACTGTGTAATAGATGTTAAGAAAGCAGATCTTCCGTGGAAGGCCGGAGATTTAGAACCAGATGCTTAATTTGGCCATATAAATTGTCTAGCCCGTCTGCGTTGTTATCGACTACATAATCAAACTCAGTACCAATCCAAGCAGTTTCACTAGCATGAATTTTGTATTTTTCAAGCTCAGTCTTGGCACGACTCCAACTAATGTTCGACGGGCCAGCATTTACAATTCGAGCCAGCTCAAACCACACAGGTTCGGGGCCACGGACAACACGGATAACAATGCCGCCGGCACGTTTAATTGCTTGAATTTCATTAGGAAACCGACAATCTGAAATTACAACATCGTCGTGTGTCTTGCGTAATTTATTTTCTAAGCTAGCAATCCAGATGTCGTCGTGGAAACTCTTTCTAGCTACTTCTGTGCCCCAAAACTGTAATACATAGCGTGGTGTAAGGTTAGGCATACCCAAGCGTTCTGCCCACCACGGGTCTACTTGTTCGCGCCATTCTCTACTTTCGCGAGTACGACCTTCTAATAATTCTCGATCCCAACCGAATACTGATGACACAGCATCTTTAAGTGTATGGGCAAATGATTCTCGTCGGAATTGGTGTATATTCTGTAAGTAGTCAGCAATAGTATCTTTGCCTGACCCGATCAATCCACAAATTCCAATAATCATAATCTATCCTTTTTCTAAATTACTTAATTTCTTTGATGTTCAAGTGTCTAAATGTTGCTTGTAGCATATCAATCTGACGCTTACAATCCTCTAGAGCATGATGTGAAGTAGGCGGACGAGGGCAGTTGGGCCATAAGGAATATATAGTTCTAGCATCGCGCACTTTATAAAACTGCCAAGGCTGAACTCTACCTAAAGATTTGTAAGCGTGTTCCAGGATATTCATGTCGTAAGTTGGACCGTTAGCCCATACAAAGTCGGCATGCCATGTTAGTTTGTGCAGGCCATCTAAGGCATCACTTAGAGAAATCCTGCCTTCTTCGTTAAATGCTTCTGCGCTTGCTTCGGGTTGGGTGGCCCACCAAGCAATAGTATCATCGGTGATAGCACGACCTTCTTGACTTTCTAAAGTGACTCGAGCATAAAAATGATTTAATCCGTAGCCTAGACCAAATGGATCAAAAGATTGTGCTGCGATTGTTAAAATAGTAGCATCTGGCGTGGTTGCCAAACCTTCTATGTCGATCATTATGTGTTGTGCCATGCTGTAAGTATAGCATAGATTAACCTAGATTACAAGTATTTTTTAGCCAATTACCCAAGTAAGTGGCTGTGAGCCATCTACATAATTTTTCAAATCTTCGATACATTTTGCCATAATTGCCATACCTTCGGCTTTCATGGCGGCTCCATTCAGGGTTGTGCCGCCTTGCGGTCCGGATATAGTACCAAACTTTTCACGAGCTTCGCCGATAATTAATTTACAATTTCCGTACATATAATCACGGATCCACTGACGAATTTGGAAATCAGAAAGTAAATTTACTTCTGGTTTTAAGTTGTAAGTCCATAGTAAAACATTCTCGCCTACACCTTTTGGATCACGGATTAATTGTAATTTTTTGGTGACTGGATTCCAAGTGTAGTTCATGTAAGCACCAAACATACGGCCAGCAAGTTCGACATATTGTGAGTAGAAATCATAGGTAGCAAGGCCACCCGCTACATTAAAATTCATCAAATAAACATTTAGCGTTGCTTGACTAAATGGGTCAAAGTTGGAGGCATATGGGCCGGTTGAATCGCCAAATGTTCTGCGGAAAATCTGACGAACTTGAATAACTTCTTCCGGCAAATCATAGATGTTTACATTAGTTACGAGCTCCATGAAGGTATAACTTTCTTCATAAGCGTTTTGTGCCCGCTGACGATAAGTGCCTATTGTACCGCGGTAAGCCGCTTCAAAATGACTAGCGTCTAGCTCAATATCAATGATTTCGTCGGCTAATTGAAGCCGAACATATTCAATTAGTTGTTGTTTAAGGGTTTCTAATGTAGATTCAGATTGCAATGCCATATGGACTCCGTGTCCATATATTTAGCAAGATTACCAGGCTTTTAGAATGATTATATTCTCGTTACCACGCCCTGTAAACTTAGTTTCCGTAGCTTTAATATCCCCAAACGATTTACGCATCGCTGGCTTTCCGCCCGACATAACTGCTTTAAGTTGTTCAGCTGGTTTGCGTAATGTTTTCTGTACAGTTGTCATAGCATCAAAAGCAATAATAGCAGAACCCTTGACAGTAAATGTGCCCAAGTGTGCGTCGGCCATGACATGGATTAATTTGCGCTTTGCCGTATCATACAACCAAGCTTCGCTTGCGCCCACAAGTTTTGCTGGGTTTTCAGACTTAAGATTAAACTCTGAAAATTCTTTAAGATACTTAAATTTGCTTGACTGTCTTTCTGGACTTACTGCTTTCTTAGCACGGGGCTTACGTTCTACTTTCTTAATACTAATATAGGACGAACAATCTGCTAATACAGCTTCACAAAATTTTACGCATTGTTTTAGTTGTGCTTTAGACAAATGACTGTAGCCTTCTACTAATTGTTCGTCGGCACCTTCTAACACTTCGTTAAATTCTTGTAGTCGCAAATCCCATACTCGAGTAATGTTAGGAATCATCTGCGGGCTAATATTCATACCGCGAATTAATGCGATAGGTTTAAAGTCAGCTGACATTTTTGCGCCGGCTACAATAAAATCATCAAACATTCCTTCGAGCTCACCAGCACACTCGCTTGCTTTTTCTCGAAGATGATCTTGAATAGTTAGTTTTACTTGGGCTGTTTCTTCGTCAGTGGCCGCGGCTTTTTTGATTTCCTGTTTAGATTTAAGCATTAATGAAATTTGCTCATCTAAAATACATTGTTCGTGTTCGTTGAGCATTAATCCTAACACACTCATACGACATACCCATGCTGGTGTTACACGTATTTGACTGTCTGGAATTCCGCGAATTAGACGAGCATCAGCTTTACGATTATTAATTTCCAAATACATAGCAATCATATCTTTGGCATCTTTTTTACCATAGTGATAGTTATACCATTGGAACGCATTAGCAAACGAACTAATACGATTAGTTTCGTCTGGTTGAATACGCCACTCTGGTTCAAAGCCAACATATTTGGTTTCGGCACCCTTGGGGTTTAGTCGCTTGATAGTAATTTCGTTTTTTGCCATAGTTTTAATAGTGTAATGTCTGTCTAAGTAAATGTCAACCTATCAAGGCTGCAAAGGTAATGTGTTGTTCCAAATTATCTAATAATCCGTTTACTTGTTTTTTCAATTCAATAAATTTTGATGTGTCTCGTTTGAGTCTACGGCATTCTACAGATTCTTGACTAAGGGCTGTAATTGCTCGATCTACATTAGTCAACATTTTGCGTAAATCACGATATGCTACCTTGTTTTTTACAGCAGATATTTGTTTTTCTGCGTGATTTACCCTGTCTAAAATGTCATCCATAACAGTAATTATATAGTATTGGGAATTACTAGTCAACCTTTGGCGAACTAAATACTTATTATGCCTAGATTGTCACTTTACAGACCTAATAGAACCGCAGATTACCAATTTTTGGATCGCACAATTTCCGAACGCTATACTGTGGGCGGACTGGATGTCTTTGTACACAAATACATGGGGCCTATCGTAGATACTACCGATAATCCAGGAAACAAAGATGCTACCTTACCGGTTTATACTTCGGAAAATCCTTTGTTTATTGAAGATTTATTGTTATTAGAAAATCGTGATCGTGCTTATGATCCTAACATTTATATCATGCGTGGCGTTTACACCCAGAACGATATTGATTTTAATTTAACACAATTTGGCTTATTTTTAAACAATGATACATTATACATTACATTTCATTATAATGATATGATCGATACTTATGGCCGTAAATTGATGGCTGGCGATGTTCTTGAATTACCCAATCTCAAAGATTATTATCCATTGAATAGTAATATTACCAGAGCATTACCTAAATATTATGTAATTCAAGATGCTAGCTACGCCACAGAAGGGTTCAGTCAAACTTGGCTTCCACATACTTGGCGAGTCAAAGCCACCCCAATGGTTAATGCTCAAGAATATAAACAGATCATGGATCAACCATTCATGCCTGATAACATCTGGGACAATGGTAATTTTTATCCTCGCGGCGATGTAGTTAAGTCAGGCGATCAATACTACGAAGCTAAAGCTAATGTTCCGCCTGGTACAGATATCACTGATCCAAACTATTGGGCGTTAATTGTAAAACCAACTACATTAGGCGATGCTAATAGTACCCGTAACAAAGATTTAGCAATCAATGATGCGCTAGTAGTACAAGCTAACGCAGATGTCCCATTGTCAGGTTATGATAATGTTAGTTTTTATATCTTACCAACTACGCCAGAAGGTCAGCCTAGTAGCGAAGGATTATTTACCGATACAGCAGGTCCTACAGTAGACAACACACAACAAGGCGAGGGCGAAACTCCCAAGTCATTTGGCTATACCATGGGCTACTTAACTGGCGATAAGATGGCGCCAAATGGATTACCAGTGACCCCAGGTGTTAGTTTTCCGCCAAGACCAAATACAGGAGATTATTGCTTGCGTTTAGATTATTTTCCAAATCGTTTATTCCGTTACAGTGGTGTAATGTGGACCGCTATATCCGATGATGTTCGTACACCTATCGACTGGGGACTCGAGAATAAAACTCAGCGTAGTTCCTTTGTTAATAATCCATATACTGTATCCACATCAGATCAAGGTAATATACCAAGCCGTCAATCATTGTCTGAATTACTTAAACCAGAAGCCGACAATGGTAACCAAGGCGGCAATTTACCGCGCAAAACAAGACCCCCAGGATAATAATGCAACAATATTTTTTCGACGAACAGATACGTCGCTACCTAATTCAATTTGCTCGTATGTTTTCAGGCTTTCAAGTAGAGTTTGGTCGCAACGAAGCAGGAGCTGCTAACACCGGCGACACATTATATCGTGTGCCTGTGCGTTATGGAGATGCTACTCGACAAGCACAAGTCATCCTACAAGAAAATAGTGCTAGTAATATGCCCAGTACCCCATTGATGACATTTTATATCACAGGCCTAGACTTTGATCGTCCACGCATGCAGAATCCAACTTATGTTGATAATAAATCTATCCGCCAGCGTGAGTATGATCAGGCCACAGGAACATATGAAACTACACAAGGTAACGCTTTTCAAATTGAGCGTTATATGCCGGCGCCGTATAAATTATCAATTAACTTAGATATTTGGACCAGCAACACCAATCAAAAAATGCAGTTATTAGAACAAATATTACCATTGTTTAACCCAAGTTTAGAAATACAAAGTTCAGATAGTTTTATGGACTGGACTAGTTTAAGTATAGTAGAACTAGTATCTACAGGTTGGAGCAGTCGTAGTATTCCCATGGGCACAGAAGATCCTATTGATATTGCTACCATTAAATTTGCCTTGCCTGTATGGTTATCATTACCTGCTAAAGTTAAGAAACTTGGTGTTGTAGAAACTATCATTGCCAGCATCTACGACGGTAAAGGTGACATGGTCAATGCTATTCGCAATAACGATTTGTTATTGGGCACTCGTCAGTATATCACTCCATACGGATACCAAGTTGTATTAATTGGAAACAAATTACAAATTCTAGCTAGATCAGCAGTTGTAGACGAATCAAATAATGAATTACCGCCGCCTGATCCAGTAGAGCCAAGCAATCTAAATTGGACGCCAGTGGTCAACATGTATGGAACATTGCGTTCAGGTATTAGTATGATTGCTCTTAATCAAGAAGATGGCAACCAAGTATTTGGTACTGTGGCATTTGACCCAACGAATGATCAATTTTTATTGTTTACTATCATCGAAGAATCTATTCCGCCTAACACATTGTCACCAGTGGGCTCGGTTATCAATCCATTAGTAAGCGGACCAGGATATGGATTGCCAGCGGCCGCTGTAGGGCAACGCTATTTGCTAACCGACGATACTGGCAGCGACAATGGTTACGCACAAGCATGGACTGGTACCAGTGGCCAGGTATTAGTAGCACATCGTAATGATATTATTCAGTACGATGGCAGTCAATGGCTAGTTTCTTTTAGTGCTGAATCTAGTCCTGTAAATACACAATATGTTACAAATATCACAACCGAAATTCAATACAAGTGGACAGGTGACACTTGGGTTAAATCATATCAAGGTCTCTATCCAGGTGGCCAATGGTCGCTAATAATCTAAAAATAGTCAACGCTGTTGGGATTTGGTTCTATAGTCAATCGACCAATCGTTATTTGTACTTGGTTCGCAATGATCCAAAACATCCAGACTCGTGGGGTCTTCCAGGTGGCAAAATGGAATCAGGAGAAAGCATTATGGCGGCCATGGTTCGCGAGTGCGAAGAAGAAATTGGCAGTATGCCCGATTATATTAAATTAATACCATTGGAGAAATTTACAAGTGCTGACGGTGGATTTGCTTATAACACTTTTTTCTGTGTTGTGGCGACTGAATTTAGTCCTAGATTAAATGACGAACATTCAGGGTATGCTTGGATTGATTCAGGAACTTGGCCTAAACCACTACATCCGGGGTTATGGTCAACTATAAATTTTGAAGCAGTACAAAATAAAATTTCTATTATACAACAACAGCTTCAAACATCGCAGTGAGTTACAAAGTCTCTAAAATCTAAGTTTTTAGTATTAGGGCAAGACAACCAAGCATCTGGCATATTCAGTTTATTACCAACCATAATAAAAAGTGTGCCAGCATAAGCATTCATTAATCTGGTAACTTGATCAATCCAATCAGACTGTCCAGCCTCTGTTTCTTTATCGTAACCTAACATGTAAATTTCTTTATGTCCATCGAATGCAGCAAGATATATTGGCAGTACGGCTGTACATAAATGTGGATTTAATGGTGTTAAATAAAATTCGCCTGGCTGTTTAAGACAGTTCTTACTAGTTGTATATACAATATTATTTTCTGTATATTTGCTTTCGACCAAAGGAATAAGATTATTGTAATCAGTATCTACAGCAAAATCTAAACGCATATCTAAAGCAATTTTTGCTGTGCCGTATGTTTGTAATTTTAACGAACCCAACAAGCCGCCACGATGACCTTCTAATACTTTATAATCAAATCTATCTCTGCTTTCACTACTACCGATAACTGCGGCTCTACCAGATAGGTGTTGATTTATGATAGGATTTTCAATCCATTCGCGTTTTTCGTGTTTTTTACCACCGGCCCATTTGGATTCTAAAATAACAAATTCGCCCGGGTAATCTTTTCTATATCTAGCTTCCATATCTATATTTAGCGAAATGTTTGTCAACAAAAAAGCACATAATGTGCTTGATTGTTTTTATTATACCGAGTTTGCCGACCCACCAGCTCGATTTTATACTCCATCGAGTCAGGAGTTAAATTTACTTAGTTAATTATATGCCCAGTTAATTGTTTTTGCCCCATTTAATACGGCTCCAGACTCTTTCATGGGACCAGTAAATAAACGGTTTAATAATCATTTCTGTAGCACCTATACCTAGACTAAGAATAAATTCGCCAGTGATCACATAAGAAATTACGATTGTAGTTACGGTTCCGCAACAACGATAAGAATAGGCCTTAACAAGACTACGCCAAGCAGTCTCGCTATTATTTAAGGCCCAGCTCTTTACGAATCTTTGTAGCACTGATATCGTGTGTTTCGTCATCAAACACTTCCTGTTCTATAGTGTACCCTACCCCACGCCCGTATCCAATGTGTACAATATTAGGCACTACTTGTATTTCATACTGCCCTTGATATACAGGATCTAACTCTCTACGGATAAATTTTTTAACTTGTTCTATAGCGAATGGGTTAGATCCTTGCCAACCTTGACAGTCACGGATTTGTATCACTACTTGTCCTGTTCGAGCAATTAATCTTTCAAATAACGCCTTATGTCCATCGTGAAACGGTTGCCACCTGCCTAGCATCTGTACTGTTTCTTTCTGCCAGTCAAATCGAGGACGGCGGCGATTATCAATAATGTGTTGACCGATAAACTCTGCCCATTTTTCTGCGTTTTGTTCTGTGATTCTAAAATCATATTGTTCAGGTTCAACAAATGCCGCATTGGTATCAGCATAACGACCTTCGCGGATAGTGTCTACCCAGATAGTCCAGTCGGCCTTGAAGTTGTTACGCATTTCAACTAAAGGAGCTACAAAGTCACAGATTACATAATCACCGCCCGATTCCATACTAAACTGGAACATACGGATACTTTGACGGATACGGCCATCATTAGAAAAATCCCAGTCGTTGTATTTTCTGCGGATGTCATCGGCATTAAACCAATTTACTTCGCAGCCAAAACTACCAATGTGTTCATTAAGAGCACGACCGTAACTCATATCACCGTGCTTTTCCAAGTACGTTTTAAGTTCTCCTGCTAAGGTAGTTTTACCTGAGCCAGGTAGGCCCATGATTAATATACGCTGTGACATTGTTTTCCTTTATAATATTAAGGTGTTGTTTTATCAACGACTTCGTAAGTAGCATACCAGTGTCCATCCCCGCCTACTGTAGGATTGACTTCAGCTAGTGTTTGTGTTTCTGGGTCGTAAGTTGGCAGTATAGGCGCATCAAAAACAATTACTAAATTATATGGTGCTAACTGCTCAGGAGTAGGCTCTGTGGCAAAATGTACACCAGGTGTTTCATCAGCTACATTAACTCTACCTAAAAATTGTCCATCAACTATTTTTGCATAATACATGTTTATTTCCTTTTTAATTAAGGTCTCTTGAAATTTGCGAGATATTTCAAGAAAAAATCACTTTCTTCTTCAGGATCAACAACAAAGAAATCTATCATCTCGCCGTTTTCTCCATTCTGGAAAGCTACCTTCTCGGGCAATTTACCTTTGAAGGCGATACCATTTGCGGCACAATAGCTATAGAAATGCTGTAGTACTCCCAGCGACAATCGGATAGTCCAATCATCACCGCATTTCTTCAAGTCATTATGCCATATGTCCATACCTTTTTCTAACCATGTCATGTCTGGAGTTGGATGTCCTGTGATAAACTGACTCCAGTAATCCACCATGATATAGTGTCTAGCAAATACTCGTTTAGGGTATGTTCTTACATTCTTATATATCAGATTAGCGTTTCTTCCTATGGCTTTGCGCTTTAATGTCTCCTGATTTGCCAGACCGTAGTGGGTGACATAGATATGATCCTGCCAGAACATCTTATAACCTAGGAAATGTTCGTCATCTCTACTAGGATATTCATGTATGACACCAGTGAACTTAATGCCTATATTGTTTCTAAAAAATCTATCATGCATAACATCCACATTGACTCCGTTGTCATGCGCTTTCTTACTCATGGCCTGTACTTGACGCAATAAGATACCGTCGTAATAATCGCTGATAATATATTTTTGTAGGGCCATACTATTTTCTAGTTGTTCATCCGCGTCAATCCAAAAGATATAATCCCCTGTAGCAAGGCTGATAGAGTAGTTTCTAGCTCTGGCAAAGTTGCCAAGGCCATCCTCTTCTTCCCACTTTAAATCATAGATCTTGTCAGTGAATTTACCTGCGATATACTTGGTATCATCGGTTGATCCTGTGTCTACAATAATGATCTCATCAGAAAAATCAGTAACAGTTTTCAAACAACGACTGAGATTATCTTCTTCGTTGCATACGATCATACAAGTAGATATAGTTTTATATGGTCTGGTCTTGAGCCATTTGTCTTCGTAGTCAACATAGCCAAACTCGATGTCGTCATCCTTGCTAGCTGTAAACCAGAACATCCAGTTGCTACACATTTCACCCTTACGACCTTTGGTACTGTGTGCGTTTTTAGCTATAGACAAGTCAACATTTTTAAATATAGCATGTAAGTCATTCAATTCAAAGTGATGTACATGATGTATTTCTAATTTTTTTCTCTTGACCATGTGTTCCCAAGGGCCCATGGGTACAGTAAAATAAAATAATGTATTCTTATTAGCAAGTTTCATTAAGAAATCAAGGAACTGTTGTGTGTCTTCGATGTGTTCTAATAATTCGCCAACGAGTACGATGTCAGGTTGTAAGTCATAAGTCAATACATTTCTTACATCATCTACGATATAATTTATCTGCGGGTATTTTGTTTTGTACTGTGATTTTACATGGTCCAATACACCCTGAGACGAATCATACATAGTCAATACTTCAATATTATCAGCGAATCTCTTCATGAGTGGTAACGAAAGTATGCCGTCATTACTGCCTAAATCAAGGATTTTTAACTTTTTGCTAGGGAACATCTCAATTTCATTCTGGACTAGCTCGATTAATTTCATTCCCCGACCGCTAAGATAAGCATCTTCATCTTTGGCTACAGGAGTAAAATCGGAAATAGTTAAGTTATCTTTTTCGCCTTGATCCAACATATCGCGATATTTCTGGTCACCTGTTAATTTCCAAGCGGCTACAATGTCAGAATTATAAACCAATTGGTCAAGGATTTTGTCTTTGTATTTTTCATGTCTCTTGTTGAACATGAAATCTATCTCGGAGTTCCAGGATTTTGCCACTCTCTCCCAAGCATATGGTAGTATGGCTTTTTTAGCCTTAGCTACTTCAGCTTCATATACATCATCTTGGTACTTGTCCAAATGTGCTAAGAATTTTGTTACATAGTCTACGGTTCCGTAGTCGTCCGTGACCTTGACTTTAGTGTCAGTCTTTACGGTCTCTGACATGGCAAATTCATCTGTGGTGATGACCAAGCATCCGTTGTATTGTGCTTCTATGGCACTGATACAAGAAATCTCCGGGAAGTTCGTTGGATATACCATGTAAGCACAATTAGACAATAATTCATAAAACTCACGCTTGGGCAAGTGACCAATCTGTTTAATATTACGACTGTACTCTAATAGGTCTTCTACTTCTTTGTGTATCTTTTTAACATCCTCTGGTAGTGATAATGAATGTTCGTAGGTACAGATATGTAAGGTCGCATCGGGATTACGCTCGATGATCTCGGGCCATATCTTTTCCAGTAATAATTTTAAGCCACGCTCAGGACGGCTAGCATAGATATAGTTATTTTTCTTCTGTTCGTATGGTACATACTCTGTAACAATCTCTTGATCATATCCATTAGAAGTCTTCCATACATAATTTGTCGGATCAATGTCATAGTTTTTAACAAATAAAGACTTATGGAACTCGCTAAGACAAAATACTCTGTCAGTACAACCTATTGCATCTCTAAAATTATTAGTATCGATATCATGACACCACAGGATATTCATCTTACTGTCAACTGGTAGTGCTAGGAAATCTGTAAATCTACTTACAATTAATGTATCAAACTGTGCTTTGTTATCGTTGGTGTATTGATCTACTGTGCGATATTCCACGCCATCGTACCAACCTGGGACATCGCATTCGCAATATACTACTACATCATTGCCCAGCTTGAACATTTCTCTAGCCATGTAGATCAGTGCTGATTCAGATCCGCCTAATGCTTTTTCATTAACAGTATGTCCGTTAAATTTTAATCCCGATGTTACGAATCCAATAGTTTTTTTCATTCGATGTCCTTGAGTACTTCTTTTAATTCTGCGTATGCTTCTTTCCAAATTTCTGGAGTTACCTGTCTAATCAATCTTAAATTGTCGCCATACCAACTAGCTGTTGGCTTACCTTCTGCCCAAGTATAATATTCCATAATTGGTACTAGGATAATAGTTTTCTTGCCCATGGCACAAGCGGCATGTGCCACAGAGGTACAACTTGTGATGATTAAGTCTAAATTATACATGATTCCCAACAAGTCGTCAAATGTTTTGAGTTCCAAACTGAGATCTTTGACACGGGGATTCTGTTTTAATTGGTCCATGCCCACATCACGCTGTATGGAGTACAAGGACCACGCATTGTCTTTTGGCATGGCATTTATCATGCTCTGTAGATTTAATGTTCGATGTAGTTCATGGTCATATCTGGCATTGCCTGCCCAGCGTAATCCTACTTTATAATCACCAGTGATAGAATTTTTGTACTTTTCTATATATTCTGGTTTGGCTTCTAAGTAAGGACCAGTCCATAATTGATCAGCGTCAAGATTCAATGTCTTTGGTAAATCCATCATTGGAGTCCAGTAGTCAAAATCTCGTTTGTTGTATTGGCTAGTATTGATCATCTTAGTAAATCCAAGATGACTATAAACGCTGGTAATGCCATGTACTGACATTATAGAACAGGTCATACCCATGGCTAAGATATTTTTAACAAATCTTACATTGATAATTTCGTCACCGATGCCACCCTCTGCTACAAATAATAAATGTTTGCCTGGGCGTGGCTTGCCATCCCACTCTGGTAATCCATCTGTGACCTTAGAATATGATCCGAATACTTTTAATTTACGGCCTATTGAGAGATGTTCCATGCCTGTTTTAAAATCACCTTGAGCTATATAGTGTACACCCATGTTGAATAATATAGAATCGGCCATGGTACCATCATACTTCCATAGATCTTTTTCTATATTTTTCAGTATCTCATAGGATTCATCTTTTCTATTACAGGCAAATAATGCCGCTGAAAGATCTAACATGCCTTCAGCACCCATGTCTATATTATTAGACATAAACTTAAATGCTGACACCGCCTTGGTAGGCTTGTTAGCCGATAGATATACTTTGGCCAAGTTTGCTGATACTGCTAGTTTTTCTTCAATAGACTTGGCCTGCTCTAACGCCCTTTCTCCATATTCGATGGATTTAAGGAATTTTTTGGCTTTGTTATACCCAAAACAATATAAATCATTGCCCAGTAAATCGTTTGGTACTACTTTGTGTTTTTCAAAAGTCTCTAAGAGAGTGACTATCTCATCTAATAAATCAGTGCGGGTGAAGATTTCTATAGTTTGTTTTACAGCGTCATGATCAGTCATCATAATTCGTTTAATATCTCTTGTATTTTTGTATCAACTCTTTCGTTTGGAATACAAACAAAATCTTGATGTGTAATATATATTGTATAATCCAAGGCCTCAATAAATTCTTTCAAGTCGTTGCCGTTATTTGGTTGTTTAGTATATTCTACAAATAAGAAAGGACGATTCCGTTTGATAGTTTCCATGGAGCCTTTTAAGACATTCATCTCCATGCCTTCTACATCTATTTTTACGAATACAATATTACCGATATCTTTAAAATATTCATCGATGATGATCTGGGGTACCTGATCACCATTGCCAAAATCTAATTCTTGTCCTACATCTCCGTCATATTCGCCAGTCAATCCCACACTACCAAAGCTAGAAGGTTGATAGTAATTAATTTTGGGTATGGTGATTGGCTTGGTTGTATCGCCAACTGCTAATCGTTCTACTCTAGCATTGTCGATATTGTTCAAGGCATAGTTAGCACAGTTAAGATAGAATGGTTGTTCCTGTGGTTCAAAGGCATAGACATAGCCGTTAAATTGTTCCACATGTTGTGCTGCTTGGAGAGCAAATACACCTATATTAGATCCTACATCTATTACTACGGGATTAGCTATGTCTGTAAAATATCTTTTTAATATGTAAGCAGGGACCATACAGTCGATCCCTTTGTCTAGTATAAACTGCCCTACCCCAAAGTTATTTGCTGGATTGTAATCAAATCTATTGACTAATAGTGTGCCACATTCTGCAGATACCAACACATTCCTACGGGGCTTACCTATCATTTAAGATGTTTCCAGAAATCCATCTGCTCGAGATGATTGAATAAGTCTCCTGGCAATATAGTCTGACGCTCTTTATACTGTACCTTCTGGCGTACATGATGTAATCCATTGATATTCATGTCAGTGTCGAACTCGTCGTAGTCGCCTTGAACATTGTCAAAGTCGTGTTCATACCACGGCTCGCCAATAAATTCATAGATCTTCTTCATTACTAGTTTAGGATTTTTAGCCAGCTGGTCGTATTGTACAACCATGATGTTTTCTTTGTTAGGTCCAAACATGGCTTGCTTGACACCGTCATAGGCAAATCCTACGAATGCCGAAGGATCTGTCAAGTACTTGGCACGACTATAAACACTAACGCCAGCACCTTGTGGAAACATAAGGGGAACATCATATGGATTTTTGGCAAACAATGTTTCAAAGCTGTCGATGATCCAAGGAATACTACGGATACAAACAATAGTCTTGGCCTTGGGATATAAATCAGCTAGCATTGGAGTTAGATATGTCCAACCCCGATTAGTATCAAATACTGTTGGCGCACTATCTTTATAATATGTGTCTGTAACAGAGTGTATCAACTCTTTGCGTTTTTCTTTGGGGCATTGAAAACGATATCCGCCTTGTGATTGTGATTCTTCGATGATAGCTCTATAAAACCGAGCAAGTGGTCCTGAGATCGAACTATTAAATTTTGGATTCTGTTTAAGGATTGAAGATAATAATGTTGTGCCCGCACGTGGAAGGCCAGAGATGAAATGAATATTTTCCATGATAATTTTTCCGTTTAGATACTTCTAATTAGATTGTACTTGGTTCTTGGCTAGTTGTCAAGTCTTGTGTAGGTTTTAAGAAGAAGAATTGGAGAAGTCTGGCTGTCTGCTGGCTATCACCAAAAACATCATTGTAAGAATGGAACATCCAAGGTCTAAACAACACCAATTCGTTAGGTTTTAACTCAACGCGGCTAGTTTCTTCCCATTTATCTTCCCAATTATTATTTTCAAAAGCCATGAATGCTTCGATGTGCTCATAGGAATACAATTTCTCTTTGGACAACTCTTCTGGATCCATGGAAACATGGTCCCAACCTGTACGCTTGTGTTTGTAGAATTTCAAATAATGCGGTTTTTCAGACTTGTTTAGAGATACAACGCCTACCCATTGTGTGTTAGGCTCCGGATATTGGATACAAACTGATCTGGCCGGCAATTCATCTGCTTGGTTACTGATAAATGTGCCGGATCCTGCAACAAATTCAAATGCGGAGATATTGTCTGGTACTCCAATGATATTCTGGATATGCCGTAACATGTCATCATTGGCAAACTGCATGGGACATATCTTGCCTTGTAACATGTTTTCATTCTTTACAAAGTCAAGATTCACGAAGAGTGTCTTCATTTGCTCGGGATCGTTGTAAAACCCGCTGTCAATAATAAGTTGTTTCATTAATCACCTGTCTAAATTAAGGAATTTGCTGTGCCAAAATCTGCCAAGCACCTGTAGCAAAGTTCCATTTATTTAGTGACCCTACTTGGGTGAGTGTAGAAATGTTGGTAGTTGAATTGTTTCCTAATTGACCTTGGGCGTTATAGCCACACATCCATAACGTGCCATTGTTTTGTATAGCTATCAACTGTAGTGCGCCGGCGCCTACCTGCGACCAAGTACTAGCTGTACCCACTTGTACCGGACTAGATACTCCTACAGTGGTGTTAAGACCTAGTTGACCTTGGCTGTTCAATCCCCATGCCCATAGTGTACCATTGCTTTGTATAGCATAGCTTGAATATCCACCGTTGGCGATTCTGGTCCAAAGAGATAAAGTGCCTATCTGCGCTGGACTAGATTGATTAACAGTATTGCTATTGCCTATTTGACCATAATTATTGATGCCCCACGACCATAATGTACCATTGCTTTGTATTGCTAGAGCAGTAGCAGATGTAGAATTCACGGATATCTGTGTCCAAGTGCTCAATGTACCTACTTGTACTGGACTAGAATAGTTTGTAGTATTAATTTGACCCAACTGTCCATAGGTATTAACTCCCCAAGACCATAGTGTTCCGGTATTCTGTATAGCATAACTAGAGTAATTACCAGCTGCTACTTGTGTCCAAGTGTTCAAAGCGCCAATCTGTACAGGACTAGAATAATTTGTTGAAGTATTAAGACCTAACTGACCGTATCCATTATATCCACAACTCCATAATGTGCCTGGGCTTTGGATAGCTAACCAGTGGGCGTTACCAGCTGCTATTTGTAGCCAGTTGCTTAGTGAGCCTACACGTACTGGGCTAGAGGTATTGTTTGTAGGCGCGGTATTAACACCCAACTGACCAAAAGAATTGCTTCCCCAGGACCATAATGTTCCTGGACTTTGTAGTGCTAGAGAGAAATAATTATATCCGCAGGATACTTGGGTCCAGTAGTTCAAGGTGCCAACTTGCGCTGGACTTGATCTGTTAGTTGTATCGCTGAGGCCTAATTGACCAAAAGTGTTATTACCCCAGGCATACAATGCATTGTTTGCGGAAAATGTAGAATTACTAAAATATCTATTATTGAGTACTTGGCTACTGTTTATATTATAGGTCATTGTGTTTCTGCCAAGGTAGTATAATTCATAGCATATACTGATACATATCTGCTCAAGGAGCCAACTTGTACAGGACTTGATGTGTTAGTAATGTTACCTTGTCCCAATTGACCCCAACTATTATTGCCCCAAGCCCACAATGTTCCATTACTTTGTAATGCCGCAGAGTGCGCTAATCCGCAGGCCACGCGACTCCAGCTGGATAATGTGCCTACTTGTGTTATGCTACTACGATGTGTTACATCGCTGGTGCCCAACTGGCCAAAACTATTATTACCCCATGCCCAAAGACTGCCATTACTTTGAACACCCAAGGCATGATTTACACCGCAAGCCACTTGCGACCAAATTGATTGTGTAGACACCTGAAGCGGAGCGACCACAGCAGCATAACCTAGTTGACCATAACTATTATTACCCCATAGTGATAATACTCCGTTGCTTTGTATGGCTGCTAAGAATGCGGCTCCGTTACTAAGTTGAGACCAATTACTCAATGTGCCTACTTGTACTGGACTAAAACGGTTAGTACTATCATTTTGACCTAATTGACCATAACTGTTATTACCCCAAGTCCATAGTGTGCCATTGCTTTGTGTTGCCAGTGTACTATAGTATCCACAACTAACTTGTGTCCATGTGGTCAACGCACCAACTTGTGCTGGACTAGATCTATGTGTTGTGTTACTACTGCCCAGTTGACCAAAACTATTATTACCCCAAGTCCATAGTGTACCTGGTGTTTGTATAGCTGCGGTGTAGTAATACCCAGCAGATAATTGAGTCCAGGTTGGTCCACCGCCTAATTGTACAGGACTAGATTGAGCAGCAACTATATTATTCTGACCCAATTGACCAGAGTCATTTCTACCCCAAGTCCATAATGTTCCATTACTTTGTATAGCCCCCATATTATAATCACCAGTGGGTGCAAGTTGAGCCCATACACTTAGTGAGCCTATTTGAACTGGGCTAGATCTATTTGTTGCATCGCTTAGGCCTAGTTGACCATAACTGTTAAGTCCCCATGACCATAGTGTGCCATTATTTTGTATAGCTGAACTAAAATAATATCCGCAAGAGATCTGAGACCATTGACTTAATAGACCCACTTGTACTGGACTAGATCGATGTATTTGATCGCCGAGCCCTAGTTGACCATAACTATTATTGCCCCAAGTCCATAGTGTGCCGTTGCTTTGTAATGCTATTGTGCTGGAGTATCCGCAGGCAATTTGAGTCCATACACTTAATGCGCCTATTTGTACTGGACTAGAACGATTAAATTGATTGCTGGTGCCTAATTGTCCCCAACTATTATCTCCCCATGCCCACAATGTACCTGGTGTTTGGATAGCTACGGTATAATAAGATCCGCAGGCCACTCGAGTCCAAGTACTTGATAGGCCAATTTGTACTGGGCTACTTCTATTAGAGTTACTATTATTACCTAATTGTCCATTATTATTAAAACCCCAAGACCATAGTGTACCTGGGCTTTGTATTGCTAAGGCATGCTCTGCTCCTACAGCGGCAGTTGTCCAATAATTTACTGCGCCTACTTGTGTTGGACTTGAACGATTTGTTATAGTACTAATACCTAATTGGCCTAGATCATTGCGCCCCCAGGCCCATAATGTACCAGGGCTTTGTATAGCTAGTGTACTGGCGTCTAGACCGCAAAAGATTTGACTCCAGATATTCAATGCGCCTATCTGCACTGGACTAGACCGATTGTTTTGGTCATTAAGTCCCAACGCACCCAAAAAATTACTGCCCCACGACCATAGCGTTCCGTTGCTTTGAATTCCTGCAAAGTATGCGCCGCCGCCACTGATCTTGTTCCATAGCCCAATACCTGGTGATTGTCCTATTTGACCTGGACTAGAACGACTTACGGTATCACCGACTCCTAATTGTCCAAAATTATTATAACCCCAAGCCCATAATGTACCATCGCTTTGTAGTGCTGCTGTCTGACCATATCCGCAGGAAATTTTATTCCATGCGGTACTAGGTACTCCAACTACTAATGACACTTGTATAGGACTTGATTGATTAATTGTACTATTATTTCCTAATTGTCCATTGCCGCCATTGGTGCCCCAGATGTATAATGTACCATCGTTTTGTATAGCATTTGAAAAGCTGTTTAAAGCAGAGACTCGAGTCCATGAGCTTAGAGTGCCTACTTGTGTTGGACTGGATCTATTAGTTGTATTACTGACTCCCAATTGACCACTACTATTAAACCCCCAGGCCCATAGTGTGCCGTTGCTTTGTAATCCAATAGACTGGTAAGTACTAGCAGATACTCTAGTCCATACACTCAACGAGCCCACTTGTACTAGACTTAATTGATTAGTTGTACTATTATTTCCTAATTGACCTAAAAAATTGTATCCACAACCCCATAGTGTGCCGTTGCTTTGTAATGCTAGCATGAATCTAACTCCGGAGGCAACCTGAGTCCATATACTCAGTGCGCCTACTTGTACTGGACTTGATCGATCAGTGGTATTACTTTGACCCAATTGACCATCCCCGTTACCGCCCCATGCCCATAATGTGCCAGGGCTTAGTATGGCTGCTGTGAAATTATGTCCATTTGAGACTTGTGTCCAATAGTTCAGTACACCTACTTGCGTTGGACTAGAACGAGTTACCGTATCGCTGAGGCCTAACTGACCAAAACTGTTATTTCCCCAGGACCATAATGTTCCTGGAGTTTGTAGAGCAACAGTATGCTGATAACCACAGGATACTTGCGTCCAATAGTTTACCGCACCCATTTGTACGGGACTAGAGTAGTTAGTTAATGTGTTAAGACCCAATTGCCCTTGACTGTTATTCCCCCATGCCCATAATGTGCCAGGAGTTTGTAGGGCTACAGTGAAATAATTTCCACTAGAAATTTGGGTCCATGTGCTCGATAAACCCACTTGTGTTGGAATACTTCTATTATTTGTATCGCCGAGACCTAATTGCCCACCAACAGCATTTGACCCCCATGTCCATAGTGTACCATTGCTTTGTATTGCTGCTGTAAAACTGGAACCACCACCACCACCATTTGTACTAGCCCATACAGCCGTATACGCACTAGAGGCCACTACTACTGGACTAGAAACATTAGTTAGACTGTTAGTGCCTAATTGACCATTACCATTGTAACCCCATGACCATAATGTACCATTAGTTTGTAAAGCTACTGAATATATATAACCGTTGGCAACCTGCGTCCAACTAGTTAATGCCCCCACTTGTACTGGGCTAGAACGATTTGCTGTGTCGCTCAGGCCTAATTCTCCATGAGCATTATAACCCCATGACCATAATGACCCATTGCTTTGTAGGGCTGTACTAAAATTATACCCGCAGGCAATTTGCGTCCAAGTACTTGTTGTGCCCACTTGTACTGGGCTTGATCGAGTTGATGTGTCACTAAGTCCCAACGCTCCATTTGCATTATTTCCCCACGACCATAGTGTCCCTGGACTTTGTATAGCTATGCTTTGATAACTGATGCTGGGCCCAGAAGCCACTCTAGTCCAGCCTGACATATAAGTCGCACTTGGCACTGATCGAATTCCTACGGGCACTTGACCAAAACTTACATTGCCCCAAGACCATAATGTGCCATTAGTCTGTACATATACACCAAACTGATCACCGATCGACACTGATTTAATAGGTGTGCTTAATGTAGGATCTAACGGCACTGGATTTACTATAACTGAACCTTGTGCTATGGTATCAACGGTATCATAGATATAATAATTAGAATTTAATATTCTATTGGAATTAACACCCCAGACATATAAATTGTTATTGGAATTTATTGCGGCGCCCCATATACTATTCTGTGATCCTGTGGGGAATCCTGTCCACGCTCCTGATGTACCTATCTGAGTGGCAAAACTTCTATAAGATATCGGACTATAGCCTAATTGATTATAACTGTTATTACCCCAAAGCCATAGTGTACCTGGGCTTTGTATGGCAGCCATGAAACCTTGACTGACCGCACTACTTCCAAAATTGTTAACAGCCAGTTGAGTCCAATAAGATTGATTGCCTATTTGTACTGGGCTAGAGTAATTGGTTAAAGTATTGAGACCTAAAGCGCCGTAACTATTCAATCCCCAAGACCATAAGGTACCCGGTGTTTGTATAGCTGTAGTGGAAGACCCTGCGCTGGATACTTGTGACCATAAACTTAATAAGCCTACTTGTATTGGACTAGAGTAGTTAGTTGAAGTGTTAAGACCTAATTGACCCTGAACATTATTGCCCCAAGCCCATAATGAGCCATTGCTCAGTAATGCCAGTGTGTTTGAGTAGCCACATGTGACTTGTATCCAATTACTTATTCCGTTTATTAGTACTGGACTAGACCAATTAGTACTAGTATTGAGACCTAACTGGCCAAAACTATTACTTCCCCATGACCACAATGTACCGTTACTTTGTATAACTGCGGCGGCATTGCCTTGGCTACCAATTTGAGACCAGATACTTAGTATGCCTACTTGTACTGGACTAGAATAATTTACTTGATTGCTGGTGCCTAATTGGCCAAATGAGTTTAGTCCCCAAGACCATAATGTACCATTGTTTTGCAGTGCCATAGACCAATATGCTCCACATGAGACTTGAGTCCATGTGCTTAATGAACCTAATTGTACTGGGCTACTTCTATTTGTCTGATCGCTAAGACCTAACTGACCAAAACTATTATTACCCCATGACCATAGTGTGCCTGGCGTTTGTATAGCAAGTGTATGACTATATCCGCAAGCAATCTGTGTCCAGATTGATAGTGCGCCAACTTGTAATGGACTTGAAAGATTTGTTTGATTACCTGTACCTAATTGACCAAAACTATTCAATCCCCAAGCATATAATGTACCCGGGGTTTGTATACCTAGAGTGTGATAATTGCCGAGAGCTACGCGAGTCCATACACTTAATGCTCCAACTTGTACTGGACTTGAAATATTACTTAATATTGAAGTATTAAGCCCTAATTGACCAAAACTATTTGCTCCCCATGACCACAATGTACCATTGCTTTGTATGGCTGTGCTATGATAATATCCGCAAGCGACCTGTGTCCACGATGGCCCACCTATTTGTGTTGGGCTGGAACGATTAGATGTATTATTTTGCCCCAATTGTCCAGCATTATTCTGACCCCATTCATACAATATTCCATTACTCAGTATAGCTGCGGTATACGCTACTCCGGCAGAGATTTGGGTCCACGTACTCAGAGCACCAACTTGCACTGGACTGAAAATATTACTTAATGTGGAAGTATTAAGCCCTAGTTGACCAAAACTATTATTACCCCAAGTCCATAATGTTCCTGGCGTTTGTATGGCTGCAGTAAAAGAATTACTACTACTAGTAGCAGTCGACACATTGGTCCATATAGATAATGCTCCTACTTGTACTGGACTACTTCTGTTAGTAGTGTTGCTTTGTCCTAATTGGCCAAAACTGTTATTTCCCCACATCCACAATGTGCCCGGGCTTTGTATGGCCGCAGTATAATTATATCCGCAGGCAACTTGGGTCCATGTACTCAGCGTACCCACTTGTACTGGACTTGATCGGGTTTGGGCTATTGCAGTGTTAATGCCCAGTTGGCCGTAACTGTTACTACCCCAGGTCCATAGTGTACCGGGGCTCTGAATAGACGCAGTATGATTATATCCGCAAGCAACTTGAGTCCAATAGTTCAATGCTCCCACTTGTACCGGACTAGAGTAGCTAGTCGAAGTATTGAGACCATTTTGACCATAAGCATTAAAACCCCATGTCCACAATGTACCTGGGCTTAATATGGCCGCTGTATGAAAATATCCGCTGGAAACTCGAGTCCAATAGTTCAGTGTGCCCACTTGTATGGGACTAGAGTAGTTAGTTGATGTGTTAAGACCCAATTGACCAAAGTTATTTACACCCCAGGACCATAATGTTCCTGGTGTCTGGATAGCTAGCATAAAACCAAATTGCCCGCCAGCAAGTTGGCTCCACGTGTTCAATGTACCTACTTGTATTGGGATGGAACGATTTGTTAGATCGCCAAGGCCTAATTGACCGTTAGGATTATTACCCCATGTCCATAGTGTGCCATCGCTTTGAATTGATGCTGTAGAATAGCCACAAGATGCCAATACTTTACTCCATAAACCTGTTGGCGGCAATCCTATTAATGTTGGGCTCGATCGCGTTTGGGCTACTGCAGTATTAATTCCTAGTTGGCCGTAACTGTTACTACCCCAAGCATATAGTGTGCCAGGAGTTTGTAGTGCCGCAGTGAAATAAAGTCCGCTAGCAACTTGTGTCCACCCATTTAGTGTAGTAACTTGTACTGGACTAGAATAGCTAGTTGTTGTAGTATTGACCCCTAACTGACCCAAAGTGTTATTGCCCCAAGCCCATAGTGTGCCATTGCTTTGTATTCCTATTACAGAAGTGGTAGATCCATTAGATGTAGCTATCTTACTCCACAAAGCCAAAGGAGTCAGTTGTACTGGACTAGAAATATTAGTCAAAGTATTGAGGCCTAATTGACCAAAACTGTTATTACCCCAGGCCCATAATGTACCAGATGTTTGCGTGGCAACAGTAAAGTAACCACCGGCCCCTACACTAGTCCATGTGCTTAATACTCCTACCTGTACTGGACTAGAACGATTTGTCTGATCACTGAGTCCTAGTTGACCGTAACTGTTATTACCCCAAGTCCATAATGAACCATTCGCTTGTAAAGCTACAGCGTGATAATATCCACAAGCCACTCTAGTCCAAGTTGATGTCGTACCTACTTGGATTGGGCTACTATAGTTAGTAGTGTTACTCTGCCCTAACTGTCCTTGGGTATTATTCCCCCACGACCACAATGTGCCAGGTGTTTGGATAGCTAGAGCAAACTGAGGGCCAGCTGAAATTTGTGTCCATAGACTCGATGTACCCACTTGTATAGGAGTAGAAAAGTTACCTGTTGATGTGTTTAACCCTAATTGACCAAAACTGTTATTTCCCCAAGACCACAATGTTCCTGGACTTTCTATTCCTAAAGCATATTGACTGCCGGTGGAAACCTGAGTCCAGTAATTTGCCTGATTAGCTGTCTGGCAGGGCACAGATTGATTAAATCTATAATTGCGACCAATCTCATACATCGTGTTACTTGTGATAACATAATTGGTATTTTGTCTAAAGCCGTATGCGAAATCTGCCATTTAATTATAATCCATATGTTACTTTAGTTACTGAATTTGCCGTGGGAGTAAGCCCAAACTGACCAGCAGAGTTATTCCCCCACCCATATATTACACCATTGTTTACAGCTAGAGTATAATATCCTCCACAAGCAACACGAGTCCACGCACTCAGCGCACCCACCTGTACTGGACTTGAACGATGCGTCACATCACTTAGACCCAACTGACCAAAACTATTATTGCCCCATGCCCATATTGTGCCATTGCTTTGAACAGCCACAGCATGACTATAGCCGCAGGCAATCTGTACCCATGTACTCAGTGAGCCTACTTGTGTTGTACTGGAGCGATTTATTAGATCGCTTTGACCCAACTGACCAAAACTATTATTACCCCACGTCCACAGCGTGCCATTACTTTGCAATGCTACACTAAAGTTATACCCGCAAGCTGCTTGACTCCAATTACTAATTGTGCTTACCTGTACGGGGGTAGAAAAACTGGTAGTGGTATTATTTCCCAATGCTCCAAAAATATTATCTCCCGAACCCCATAGTACGCCATTGTTTTGAAACATAAAACTATTTCTACTTCCATTGGCCACATTGACCCAATAACTTTGAATGCCTATTTGTACTGGACTACTAAGACTACCTATAACAGTTGACCCATTTCCCAATTGTCCGTATCTTTGCTGACCCCAAGCCCACAATGTGCCATTAGTTTGTATGGCCAAATTAGACGAGTAACCACAAGCAATTTTAGACCAAAGCGATGTGCCTATTTGTACTGGACTGGAGAAAGAATTATTGGCAGTACCGAGGCCGCACTCGCCGGCAAGATTATAGCCCCATGACCATAGTGTGCCATTACTTTGTATGGCCAATACCCACTTACTACCAACAACCTGAGACCAAGAATTAATCGGACCTGTTGCGTTGGGTCCAATTACTTGCTGGAAAAAAGTTGAATCAGAAGTAGAATTATTTCCCAATGCGCCTCGGCTATTATATCCGCTACCCCATAATGTGCCATTGCTTTGAAGTGCAAGCGCAGGAGCCAGCCCCGGGGCGCCGCCACTGCCGCTCTGGTAATTAGATGCAATTTGACTCCAGTTACTGGCCGTAGAACCTGACTGTACTGGCGTACTGGAATTTCCCAGCGAGGGAGTGGTCTGCCAGGGTGTAGTCTGCGGAATATTTTCTAGTAGATTAAAATTTCCTCTTACTGTGCTTTGACTGGTGTTGGCGCGACTTCGATAAAATACAGCAGTAGGTGTTACTCCAGTAATATTAACAGAGTCTTGGTCAACTATTGGACTGGGTATAGATTGAGCATAGTTGATAGCATTATTAAGATTGCCTATGGGATATGTCTGTGATAATATCTGCTGACCAAACATCACAGTCTTTCTACTTGTAACCGCCGACTGGATACCTTGATAGTTAGGATCATTGTTAACTATGTATGTGCTGTCCAGATCAACAGCATTATTAAGATAATTGCTTGAGGTCATTTAAATAATATTATAGAAGAACCAGCTTTGGTCTCTACCTTTGTTGTAGTATTTATAAAGCCAATTTGTATGGGGCTAGATTGATAAGGAGCTCCAGAAGTATTGATGCCTAACTGTCCATAGCTGTTAACTCCAAATCCATATACTATACTATTCACAGAAACTAATAATGTAGTATCCTGATTGGTAGCCGCATTGTTCCATAAGTTGCTGGCAAACTGTTGTCTTGGAAATTGAACAGCAGGTAAACCTAATTGCCCAAATAAATTATAACCCCAAGTGTACAATGTACCTGGAGTTTGTATTCCGGTAGTGTGAAAATATCCACCAGAGATCTGAGCCCATGTACTTGTTGATCCTAATTGTACCGGACTACTTCTGTTAGTCGAATTACTAAGACCTAATTGTCCGTAGCTGTTATTACCCCACACATATAATGTACCATCACTCAGCGCAGATAAAGTGTGTTGATATCCGCAGGCAACACGGGCCCATGTACTAAGTGCGCCTACCTGTACTGGACTAGAACGATTGGTTATATCATTTAAACCTAATTGTCCATAAGTGTTAAGTCCCCACATCCATAATGTGCCAGGAGTTTGTATGGCTGCAGTGGCATAACCTGAAAGCGCAGAAGAAATTTGAGTCCATGTGCTTAACGAACCTACTTGTACCGGACTAGAACGATGTGTCACATCGTTGAGACCTAACTGACCAAAACTGTTATTACCCCAGGCCCATAATGTACCATTAGTCTGTAATGCCGCAGTTTGCGCAGCTCCACTAGCCACTCGAGTCCATACACTCAATGCGCCCACTTGTACTGGACTTAAACGAATTGTCACGTCGTTAAGTCCTAATTGACCAAACGAATTGGCTCCCCAACTCCACAACGTACCATTAGTTTGTACAGATGCGGTATGAGCATATCCGCAGGCAATTTGTGTCCAAACACTCAATGCTCCTACCTGTACTGGACTGCTTCTATTAGTTGTATTGCTACTGCCTAATTGGCCAACGTTATTCAATCCCCAAGACCATAATGTGCCATTGGTTTGTATAGCAACAGTGGAAACCACACCAGAAATCTTAGTCCAGGTACTCAGGGCACCAACTTGTACAGGAGTAGAAAGATTTGTTAAATTTCCTTGTCCTAATTGACCATAACTGTTATTGCCCCATGACCATAGTGTACCATTGCTTTGTATGCCAAGAGTGGAATATTGCGTGGCAACCACTGTAGTCCAGTTACTCAATGGTGCTTGGCTAGGTGTTGATACATTTGGTAAAGTATTAATAGCTACTCTGACATTATACGCACCACCGCCCCAGAGATTATTGTTGCCATCGATCATCCAAACGTTACTGTTGTCCATGGCTGCATTTCTAATACCAGTGATATAGGCAATCTGTACTGGACTTGATCTGTTGGTTTGATCGCTTAACCCCAGTTGATACTGACTGTTATTGCCAAACACCCAAGCATTATTGCTGTTGTCAATCAACATACTTCCGTAATCAGCGGCTATGGCTCTTGCCCAGTTGGAACCAGACCCGATCTGAGTCAATGATGAGTAACTACTTGTTGTAGTATTAAGGCCCAGTTGACCATAACTATTGTCGCCTATACTCCAAGCGGTACCATTGGTTTGTACTCCAACAAAATGATAAGCTCCTGTATCATAACTTGACCAAGCTATACTGTTAGTGGTATCTATAGTGGGTATATCTGCTGTGCCAGTCTGAACTATGGTATTATCCGCGGTTTTTTGGAAATAGCTCTGGGTATAGCTGGTAGTAACTTTTTTATAATTTCCTGTGCTGAACTGACTAGGGTAATTGGTAATTGAATATGCTGCCGGATTATACAAGCCTAACTGACCAAAACTATTCAATCCCCACGCATATAATGTGCCATTATTTTGTATAGCCAATGTCTCTTGCGACGAGCTAGTAACACTAGTCCATGTACTTGATGTTCCTACTTGTACAGGTGTTGATACACCAATAGTAGTGTTAAGTCCCAATTGCCCGTTGTTATTATTACCCCACGCATATAGTATTCCTGGCGCTGTTAGTCCAGCAGTAACACGATATCCAGCAGAAACTTGAGTCCATGTACTAAGTGCGCCTATCTGTACTGGACTACTTCTATTGGTAAGATCATTAAGTCCTAATTGGCCAAGATTATTATAACCCCAAATCCATAATGTACTGTTGTTTTGTATAGCCGCTGTAACATAATATCCACAGGAGACTTGTGTCCAAGTGGTCAACGCACCTACTTGAACTGGGCTTGAACGGTGTGTGGTATCATTAAGTCCTAATTGCCCAAAACTATTATTACCCCAAGTCCATAATGTACCTGATGATGTAGCCCCGTATCTTTGTATAGCTACAGTATTTAATTGACCACAAGAAACTTGAGTCCATATACTCGACGCACCAATTTGTGTTGGACTACTTCTATTAATTATAGTGCCAAGGCCTAATTGGCCATACCCATCATTACCCCAGGACCATAATGTGCCTGGACTTTGTATAGCTGCGGCATGCTGATAACCAGCTGATACCTGAGTCCATAGTCCAGAACCTATTTGTAATGGACTGGAACGATTAGTAGTATCGCCTTGTCCTAATTCTCCAAGCGAGTTAAATCCGTATGAGTATAATGTACCTGACGTTTGGATACTGTAAGAAGAATAAAATCCAGCTGCCACTCGAGTCCATATGCTTAACGTGCCTACCTGTACTGGGCTAGATACACCAACTGTGGTATTGAGACCCAATTGGCCTTGACTGTTTAGACCCCACGCCCATAGCGTACCATTACTCTGTGCAGCAATAGCAAAGTTATTCCCAGCAGAGACTTGAGTCCATATACTCAGAGGACCTACTTGTACTGGACTAGAACGATTTGTTTGATCACTAAACCCTAATTGGCCATAACTATTATTGCCCCAAGCCCATAATGTTCCAGGACTTTGTATTCCAAACGCAGAATCACCGCCACCGACCACTTGTGTCCAGTAGTTAATTGTGCCCACTTGTACTAGACTTGATACATTAAATACACTATTATTACCCAACTGACCAAAGCCATTGTAACCACATGCCCATAATGTTCCTGGACTTTGTAGCGCATAGATCTGATTGACGCCAGCGGAGACTTGGGTCCATGCACTTGCTGATCCTATTTGTATTAGACTACTTCTATTAACTGTATCGCCAAGGCCTAGTTGTCCGTAATTATTTATTCCCCACGACCATAATGAGCCATTGCTTTGTATAGCAACAGTATGGCCATATCCACATGCTACACGATTCCAAGTACCAGGAATTGTAGCCGAATATATTAATACTGGACTTGATACCGGATTAGTTGCTGCGGTATTGGCTCCTAATTGACCATAACTATTATTACCCCATTCATATAACACACCCGGGCTTACTAAACCCCACGCACTGAGCAATGATATACCACCTGCTTGAGTCCAATTACTTAGTGATCCTACTTGTACTGGACTAAACACTCCTACTGTGGTATTGAGACCTAATTGGCCAGTACTATTTGCTCCCCATGCCCATAATGTGCCTGGCGTTTGTATAGCGAAAGAGGCCGTAGCCACACCAGATACCCGAGTCCAATTACTTAGAGCGCCTATTTGTACTGGACTAATCTGAATTATTGTACTATTATTTCCTAATTGGCCGGTTAGGCCAAGTCCCCAGGCCCATAATGTGCCTGGTGTTTGTAATGCTAGTGTATGGTAATATCCACATGAGATTTGAGTCCATGTGCTTAGTGCGCCCACTTGAACTGGACTATATAAATTTATGGTAGTAGTATTAAGTCCTAATTGTCCACGAGTATTAGCTCCCCAACTCCAAAGTGTACCATTAGTTTGTATAGCTACAGTATGGCTATAACCACATGCCACTTGAGTCCAAACACTCAATGCTCCTACTTGTACTGGGCTAGAATAGTGGGTACTATTACTTACACCTAATTGACCAAAACTATTATTACCCCACGACCATAGTGTACCATTGCTTTGGATTACTGTAGTATAATATGCTGCTCCGACAGCAATTCGAGTCCAATTAGTTAGTGCGCCTACTTGTACTGGACTAGAATAATTTGTTGTAGTGTTAAGACCTAATTGCCCATACCCATCATTACCCCATGCCCAAAGTGTGCCTGGTGTTTGTATAGCTATGGTAAAACCATTATTGAGGCCACCACCAGCAACCTGAGTCCAGGTACTTAATGTGCCAACTTGTACTGGACTACTTCTAGCAGTTGTATTACTAAGTCCTAACTGGCCAGTGACATTCCATCCCCAAGCCCACAACGTGCCATTGGTTTGTATACCTAATTGATGCCACCCGAAAAACGACCCAAGACTTCGCCATGATGCTAACCCTAGCAATGGATATGATATTTGTATTGGACTTGATTGATTAGTTATACTATTATTACCCAATTGACCAAAATTATTTTGTCCCCAGGTCCATAAGGTGCCAGGGCTTTGTATGGCCGCAACATGATAATACCCAGCAGCAACTTGTGTCCAATAATTTATTGCGCCTACTTGTACTGGACTACTTCTATGAGTTATATTACTAAGACCTAATTGACCATAACTGTTATTGCCCCATGACCATAGTGTACCATTGCTTTGTATAGCTAATGCGGACTGCACTCCAGCAGAAACTTGATTCCACAAAGCTGCCAGTCCTAAACCTAATTGAACTGGACTGGAGATGGCTGTTGTACTCGTATTAAGGCCTAGTTGACCGCTGCTATTATATCCACAGGCATATAAGATGCCAGGACTTATTATAGCTGTAGTGTACATATACCCACACGAGACTTGTGTCCAGCTATTTAATGTGCCTACTTGAATCGGGCTTGATCTATTAGTTGTATTACTAAGGCCTAGTTGTCCGTAACTATTTATTCCCCAAGTCCACCATGTGCCATTATTTTGTAGAGCTGCGGTGTGAGCATATCCGCAAGCAACTTGTGTCCAGTTGCTTACTGCGCTAACTTGTACTGGACTACTTCTGTTAGTGGTATCTGAAAATGCTACTCCAGAATAGAATGGTTGATTATTTTGATTTACTAAAGCTAGACCAAGGCCAGATCTAACATACGCGGCATCTAGCCAAGTGGGATTAGTACTTTGTGTTACCACCACTGGGCTACTATAGTTAGTTCTAGTGTTGAGACCCAACTGCCCATAACTGTTATTGCCAATTACTTGGGCACTGGAATAGTTGGTCCACCCGCTATAATCCGTTATCTTGGAAAAATATGTAGATATATCTGAATTGTCTTGATTAAAAGGCATTACTTGCCCTCCAATTTCTTGACTTGCTCAGACAGGGTTTTCACTGCCTCGACCAGTATGCCAATCACTCCATTATAGTTTAATGCCTTGCCGTTGTCTGACGCTGTTACCAGCTGGGGCAAATATTTTTCCACATCCTGTGCTATCAAGCCAGCTGACTGTGCGCCAGTGTCAGTGAATTCAAATGTCACCCCGCGTAAATTGTTAACGATATCTAGTGCGTTGGCTATAATTTCAATATTTGATTTTTTATCAGCATCAGATGTAGTATTAAATACCGTAGAGCTTAGTGTACCGGTACTGGGTACATAGTTTAATTTAGTACTGCTAGTGTTAACAGCATTTAGTGTACCAGATGAAGTGTTGCCTAATAACGGATAGAATACATTAGCTGATGCTAGCTGATCAGTGATATTGAGTCCGCCAACTCCTGTTATGTAAAAACCATTGCCAACGAAATAATTACTTGTTTGTATATTACCCGTGGCACTTACTACCACAGCACTAAATGTATTAGCAGAGATAACGTTGGCCCCAGTAATATTTCCACCAGTGCCCGATGCTGTGACGAGATTACCCGCAGAAATTATATTGCCAGCATAGATGTTACCAGTACCAGATAGTATGCCGCCAGCGCCAGTAGTAATCAAAGCACCAGCGATGATATTACCTGAACCGGAGATATTACCCGCACTACCTAGAGTAGTAATATTATTACCGGTTACATTACCTGTAACGCTGTAATTTCCAGTAATAGATATATTACCTATAATAGCATTGGCACCGTATACGTTACCAGTAGCACTGACTGTGACTGCATTAAATGTATTAGAAGAGATAACATTGGCGCCAGTAATATTACCACCTGTACCCGATGCTGTGACGAGATTACCCGTAGAAAGTATATTACCGGCAATAATGTTGCCAGTACCAGATATGATACCACCTGTTCCGATTGTAATCAACGCACCAGCAATGATGTTACCTGAACCGGAAATGTTGCCCGCAGTACCTGAAGTAAGGATAGTATTTCCTGTTAGATTGCCGGCGGTACTGAAACTCGATGTTGTAAATAAATTTCCTATGTTTGCATTAGCACTGAATATGTTACCGACAGCACTGATGGTATTAGCTGAACTAATGTTGGCTACAATATTACCACTAGCACTTATATTACCGGCAAAGATATTACCTGTACCAGATATTAAACCACCAGCTCCGCTAGTGATTAGTGCTGAACTCGTTACATTACCAGTAGCACTGACATAGCCACTAGTTAATAAATTTCCGCCAACAACATTACCAGTAAGGCTGTAACTTCCAGTAACGGTTATATTACCTATGGTAGCAGCGGCTCCGTATATATTACCAACGGTACTGATATAATTGGTAGCATTTAAGATATTAGCCGAAACATTATTACCAAGAACATTACCAGCGGCGCTGATTAGGCCGCTTGTTAAGACATTGCCACTAGCACTTAAATTAGTGCCGGTAAAAATATTACCACTAGCACTTATATTACCGGCAAAGATATTACCTGTACCAGATAGTATGCCACCAGCTCCGCTGGTAACAAGAGCCGCGCTTGTTACATTGCCGCCAGCACTAACATTGTTAGGAGTAAGTAGATTCCCTCCAGTGATATTACCAGTAACACTAAAACTTGAGAGGATAGCAAAATTATTTACAATAATATTGGCGCCGTATATGTTACCTACGACACTTGCAAAATTAGCCAGGATATTGCCAGTAGCACTTATATTACCAGCATAGATATTACCAGCACCAGATATTATACCGTTAGCTCCAGTAGTAACAAATATTGCACTGGTTATATTACCGCCAGCACTAACATTATTAGGTGTTAATAAATTTCCGCCAGTTACATTACCACTAGCACTGACAGTACCAGCGCCACCTGTGGATATAAGCCCCACCCCTGTTACATTACCTGCTACACTTATATTACCAGTAGAAAAGAAATTACCTGCGATAATGTTACCAGAACCAGAAATAACTCCAGCACCGCCTGTACTTAAAAATCCTAATCCTGTTACATTACCACTGGCACTAATAGCGCCGGTGACATTTAATCCTAGAGGAGTGAATACTGCTACATTACCCACTGTGCTTACGCCAACTGTCACATTGGCATTGGCAGCATTTATAGATACATTACTTTGACCACTAGAAATATTGCCTGAGCTGCTGACAAGTATGCCGGATAAGAATGCTCCGTTACCGATAATATAACTATTTGATGTGATATTACCAGTGGCACTGAAAGTGCCTGTAGAGATATTACCGGCTATAACATTACCTGTTACTGATTCATTTCCAGAAATTAGCGCATTGCCACCGTAGATATTACCCGTAGTAGATACGGCGCCAGAAGTAGTTAAGTTACCAACTATATTGCCAGTGGCAATGATATTATTGCCAAGGACATTGCCAGCTGCACTGATATAACTGGTAGCAGTAATATAACCGTTGGCCGCTATATTAGCAAATGGTAATATTACTCTAGTCCACGAATTACTAGTACTGGAATACTGATAAGTTATACCGTTTATAGTGGTCTGTTGACCGTTTGTTGGTGAGCTAGGGAATGCCATCTTTGTTTATCGCGTCCTCGATTATTAGTATATTTAGTCAAAACAATTTGATATAGCCAATGTTCGAGCTAGAATTTTACTAGAGAAAATGTAGGATTACTGCCGGGTGATTATTCGTAAAGAATGCCGATTCTACCAGCGGTAAATGTAGCTGTGCCGCCTTCTGTAGTAATACGGACTCTATCTAAAGCACTGGTAAGAGTAGGAGAATTTCCACCGGCTAAGAAAACAAAAGCGCCGTTTGTTATAGATATGGTTCCTGAAGACACCCAAATATTTTGACCTAAAGTTGTAAGTGTTATTGTGCCGGACAAGATGTTGGCGGAATTCACTGTATTAGCAACAATTAAACCAGCAGTACTAGTGGCTCCTGCCGGACTTGCTCCAGCATAAGCCGCGCTTGAAGCATAACCTGTTGTAACAATATTGCCATTTCCTATCTGTATTATAAGATTTTGACTTGCAGAGTTTTCAGAAACTCCATTAAACACTATAGTTATACGTTTTACCCAACTAGGAATGCCAGTAAAGTCAATACTGGTTCCCGATGTGGAAGGCGTAACATTTCCGCTGGCAATATTAGTAGATAAGCCTTGAACAGCTGCTGCTCCTGTGCCTGTTGGCATGGAAATATTGCTTGTTGAATTGGCTGATGCCGGCAACTGATTTACCAGTGTGGTAGTACCATTGACCAACAGATTTTTGTATAGAGTGTTGGTCGTAGGATTATACCATTCGTCCCCTAAATTCAAACCTGTTGGCTGAGTAGTACTTACAATGTGTACTAGATTGGTAGATGCTGTCATATCAGTAGATTAAGACTGGTTCTCAGTCCAACTAAAACGAGCATTAACTGAATTTGTACCATTCAACGGGGTAGCACAAACAGTTAAAATATCAGGTCCATCAGGATACAAATTAGTAGGGTTTGTTGGAACGTTGTATGTAGTACCACCACTCAATATACTAGTTCCAATATCTCTAATCTGGTTCAAAGGTTGTGATGTCGCGCTGTTTGGACTGGTAAAGAAGCTGTATATAGTTTCGCCGCCAAATACAGTGGTGTTAGCAGCATGCAGACTCAACTGGGTCAAACTAGATCCGCCCACTGGAGTAAATGTTCCACCACTTGGCACACCGTTCAATACCAAGTCAATACGGAAGGAAGTGTTACCTGTTGTATAAGCGTCAATTTGAACTGGCTGTACCTGCATACGAGTGATAATTTCTCTAACACCCAATATTCCAGTAGTACCACTATCAGTACTTGGTGCTAGTCGCATACTCAGTAGAGCACTACGCACATTACCCGCTTGATTGGTCAAGGTAGTTGCCATACCAGCACTGAATACATATTGATTGTCGTCAGATTGTCCGCCGTCAATAATCACACTAGTACCCCAGTGATTGATAGTACTACTTGCCTGCGGACTATATAGCTCAACTTTAATAGGAGCAGTAGCTGAATATGTAAATGTCTGCGCTGTACCATTGCCGCCCGTTTGGGCACGACTGGTAATAGTAAATGTATTTCCAACTACGGCACTATATGAAATATACTCAATAGCTGCTGCTGTAGCTGCCGCTTGAGTCAATACCACAGTTCCTGAACTTGGGAATCCTGATACGTTGGCTACTGAAATACTAGCTCCGGTAGTAGCCGAGTTAGCTAATGTAGCTGCTAACGTTGTTATGGGTGGCTGAGTATTAGTTTCATATCTACCTGGCAAGTTACCAGAACGCAAGAATGCTACCTGATTTAAGTTGTTGTTTGGCACACGATGGCAGTAGATAACTTCGCCGCGATTATTCTTAAATCCAAAACGGATAGCGCCGGCGCCGTACCAGCTATAGTCCATGTAGAACATTTGCATTTTAGTCAAATCTAAATTGAACAAACTAGCACCTGTCCCGTTACATGGATCAATGTTCCATTGTGATTGCGGATATTTTGTATCAACTACTAGTGAGAGGAAATCGCTGGTAATATTGTTTGCGCCGCGATATTCAGGATAGATATACATTGTTGTATTACTAGTAATCTGTTGTACAAAATAAGTCTGACCAGCAATTACAACACTTTGCCCTGGTGTTAGCTGACTGCTGAATAAAGTATTAGTTCCTGTTACAGTTTGACTGCCGGTACTTACTGCTATAGTTCCAGAAGCATAAGTAGAAGCTGATCTTCGAACTGCGTATAATGTTTGACCATCGAATTCAAAGAACATGCCATTTTGTTCGGTAAACATGCCTATACGATTTTTAGCACCATACCAGCTGTATGGATTGGCTGTTATTGAACCTGTGGCTGGACTAGCACTTGGTGCGGTCAATGCTGTATATGTAAAAGTACTAGGCGATGCAGCAGTAACAACAGTGAATGTTCCGTTATAAGCAGTTTGTGTAGCACCTGCTATTAATACTTGGGCGCCTGGATTTAATCCATGTGGGAATAATGTGCTTACTGTACAGGTAGTACCACTACTAGTTATACTATTAACATAGATAATTGGTTTCATACTACTACCAGTCGAGAACTGAATACCTTTACCAGACTGATATCTAAAATTACGACGAGTCGCGCGAATGGTCTGATAACCATGTGCCGCTGTCTGATTACTAAATGCTATTCCACCAAGTTGTGGACGACTTTCCACATAACCCAATTGACGCGGGTATATCGAAGCATTTAACGCGAGAGTAGTTGTACCTGTAGCTGTACAAGCAAATGTAAATGTATTGTTAGTTGGAGTGCTTGCTACTATCCATGAACCATTGACTTGCCCAGTCTGACCCGAGCCGCCAGTAATGTATATACCATTGCCAACTCGTAATCCATGATCGTTAGTTGTAGTAACTGTAGCTATAGTTCCGTTTAATACAATAGCATTAGTTCCTGCTGGAATAGCTGATCCACTAAACCAATAACCTGGAAAAAGATAGGTTCTATTAGGAATGAATAGTGTAGTGGCTGGGGTACCAGTTGTAGTATAAGTAAAACTTGTATTGGCTACTACGCTGTTAGCTAGATAGAAACCATCAGCATTACCCATGTCAAGCGTACCTTGGATAAAAATTGGTGTGCCGTTGGCTATACCTGTGGTATTATTCAAACTGACTGTTACAGTATTTCCACTAGCTGCCACATTGGTTAATGTATATGAGCTTCCTTGAGAATTACCACCATTAGCCCAGAAGCTTAGGTTAGTTGCTGTATTGCTAATAGGATTTTGTATGTTATAGAACATACTAGGACGATTATTTAATAAACAAAGATTTTCCCATTTACCTGGCTGTGTACCATATTCAAAGTCAGTGTCAATCAAACCCTGTGGGTTTGATACACGCAATTTATCCACAGGATCGCGCATGGTTTCATTTGGGGTGATTAAATCGTAAGATTCTTCGTACAGGATAGAGATTTTATCAGTTGAGCTGAGGCCTGAGCAGTTATATGCTAAAGTAACAGTAGTAGTTTCTAATCCACTTACATTAGATACCTGATTATTAATATTTGTATATCCTAGACTAGGATCGCTAAAATTATAAAGTACTACGCCTGCTGTCACATCTGTGATTAGCAATAGTTGTTCGGGGCGGAGATTTTTTCCGTTTACAAATACCTGATTGGAACTTGGGGTAAATGTGTAGTTTTCTATAATTACATGTCGCATCTTTTTTCCTTAATCTGAAATCGCTATAGTAGTTGCTGAATATGGGTATCTTAACAACTGCGAATCTGTAGCTGTATTTACCTGAGTTATGCTCACTTGAGTTCCTTTGGCAGGAGGTCTATAAAGAACTACGGAATTAGCTGTAGCACTATATCCTAGAGTAGTTACTTTAAATCCTTTAAAACTAACATCTACACACCAGAAAGGCCATACCCAAGTCTTGACAAATGGGGTTTGTACTGCCCCGTTTAAAACAACTTGTAACTGTTTACTATTAGCCACGCCAGCAACATTGGCCTGATTATTTTTCAGGGCAAATACACCTTTTTGGCCGTTGGTCTGGGTCGAAACATCGTTAAATAACACCGGCCCTGTGAACAACGGCTGTGTTGCAGCAGTAGCACCAAAATCATCTATCCAGTAATAATTAGTACCGTCAAAGGTAAATCTATACTGTGTATTAGTGCTGGTATCATACCAGAAATCGCCAGTAGTAGGATTTGTTGGGGCACTAGCACTGGAAGTAGATCTAACACCACCAGCTACTATATTACCAGTTGCGGTAATATTGCCAGTGATATTGATACTGGATGGAGTGAACACCGCAATATTACCAGTACCGCTTACTGAAACTGTAACATTGGCATTGGCACTAGCTATAGTAACGTTACTTAAACCATTACTAAGATTTGCCGCTGTGGAAACAATACCCGTTAATTGACTACCGTCACCTATAAAATAATTACCTGTAACATTACCGGCTGTAATGAGGTTTCCGCCAACGATATTACCTGGAGCAGATATTCCACCGCCGCTACCTGAAGATACAAATAAATTACCATATACATTGCCTGTAACGCTTAATCCAGTTGGAGTGAATACTGCTACATTACCTACTGTGCTTACTGATACTGTGATATTTGCGTTAGCTGTGGCTATTGCTACATTACTATTGCCGTTGAATATGGTACTGCTTGATGTAGTAACGCCCGTTAATAATGCTCCGTTACCCAGTATATAATTACCAGCAAGATTTCCAGTAGCACTTACTACGTCTGGTGATATAACTAGAACATTGCTGACTCCAGTGACTCCTACTGTTACATTACCATTCTCATTTACAGTTACATTACTATTACCATTAGTAATAGCCGCTCCAGCACTGGCTATAATTCCAGTTAATTGGCTACCATTACCAACAAAGTAATTACCAATGACGTTACCAACAGCACTGACAAAACCACTAGCTTTAATATTACCAGTTACACTAAGTAATCCTGGAGAAACAGTTAGATATGTTGTATTATTTGCGCCTAGGCCGACTGTAACATTACCGTCAGTAGCCACACTAATTTTACTATTACCATTGCTTAGATTACCAATAAAGTCTGGAGAAATTATATTACCAGTAGCACTGATCAATCCAGTCGTTAGTATATTGCCACCACTAATATTAGCAGCACTTGTAATTGTTGAGGTCGCTGAAATTAATCCAGCTGTTAATATATTACCTGCTTGAGCATTACCAGTAGCACTGATTAATCCAGCTGTTGTTATATTACCGCCAATGACATTGCCAGTAGCACTAAGTAGTCCAGCTGTTGTTATATTACCGCCAGTGATATTACCATTAGAAGTTACAGTACCTGTAACACTCAATCCAGTTGTAGTAAATACTGCCACATTTCCTACTGTGCTTACTGCCAAAGTAATATTAGCATTAGCACTATCTATTGTTACATTACTATTGCCGTTATATATCGTATTGTATGATGTAGAGACCCCAGTTAAAAATGCTCCGTTACCCAGGATATAATTACCAGTAAGATTACCAGTAGCACTTAGTAGTCCAGGAGTTAATAAATTTCCACTAGTTGTATTACCTGCTACACTTAATATAGACAATGTGCCAACGGCTGTTAGACTACTAATCAATACATTTGAACTTAATGTTGTACCAACCAAAGCGTTAGCGTTAACACTTGACGCAGCAACTCCAGTTAATTGACTGCCATTACCAATAAAGTAGTTACCGGTTACATTACCGGTGGCTGAAACTACTCCACCTGTTAAAATATTTCCAGCAATAACATTACCAGTGCCAGAAATTACGCCAGTACCGCCCGTGGATACAAACCCTAATGCTGTTACATTACCAGTAGCAGTGATATTGCCACCAGTTAATAAATTGCCACCAGTAACATTGCCTGTAGCTGTTATTAGTCCGGCTGTTGAAATATTACCGCTAGTGGCATTACCTGTAGCTGAGATTAATCCAGCAGTTAATATATTTCCACCAGTAACATTGCCTGTAGCTGTTATTAGTCCAGCTGTTGAAATATTACCACCACTAATATTAGCGGCACTTATTATAGTTGAAGTAGCAGAAATTAATCCAGTAGTTAGAATATTACCGGCTGTTGCGTTGCCAGTAGCACTTACTAGTCCAGCAGTTAAAATATTACCATGAATAGCATTGCCAGTACTTGACATTAATCCAGTAGTTAGAATATTACCACCAGTAATATTGCCTGTAGCTGTTATTAGTCCAGCAGTTAAAATATTACCATGAATAGCATTGCCAGTACTTGACATTAATCCAGCAGTTAGAATATTACCGGCTGTTGCGTTGCCAGTAGAAGTTATTGTACCTGTGACACTCAATCCAGTTGGAGTTATAACTACCACGTTACCTACCGTGCTTACTGATACTGTGACATTGGCATTGGCTGTGGCTATTGCTACATTACTATTAGCGTTGAATATCGTATTACTTGATGTAGTAACACCAGTTAATAATGCTCCGTTACCTAGTATATAATTACCAGTAACATTGCCGGTAGCACTTACTAATCCACCTGTTAATATATTACCGCCAGTGACATTACCAGCGGCACTGATCGTTGTTCCAGCTTGTAATGCTCCAGTAGCACTTAAACTTGTACCAGTGGCAGCGCCAATATTTGGAGTCGTTAAATTAGCACCGGCTTTTACACTAATATTGCCGCCAAGATCAAATGCTGTTGTAACATTATCGACTCTAGCGTTAATTACAGTACCAGCAATACTGATACCGTTGCCGCTGGTATAAGTTTGATTTGTACTAAATGTCGCAAAGGTAATGTTGCTTGTGCCAAAAGTAATGACACCAGGTGGCGCATTAACAATAAATGCGGTACCAATGTTGACATTACCGTTAGTTGTAAAGAAATAATCATTAAGACTTAAAGCATTAGCACTATCTGGACCATATTCATCTGCGTCAGTACTACGAACAATCGCAGTAGCATTGGACCAAGTGTATATTCCGTTAAGAACAGCATTAGCTTCGTCTTTAACTAAGATGCGGGTACCTACAGTTTGTACATTACCGGTATCGATTAAATTAAACGACCCAGTTGTAGTAATTGTTGCTCCAATACCGTTGCCAGCTCCGTTAGGCTGAGCGTATGTAATTGTGCCACCGGTAGTTGTAGCCAAAGTTGTTGTGGTGGCCACATAAACTGGCGTATGATACGCAAGACCCGATGACGCTAATATATCAACATAATATTTGGATGCCGCATCGTTATCTTGTACCGGGGTTAGCGGTAAATTATTAATATAAGTGGCATTACCAGATGGTAATACAATATTACCAGTACCGCCTGGATATAAATTAATATTATTATTACCGCCTGTAGCAATAGTTACGCCCGTAGCTCCATATATATTAGCTGTATTAATATTGCCGGCAGTTGTAATATTTCCAGTTATCGATGCTAGCCCGCCAGTTAAGATATTACCGGCAATAACATTACCAGTTGCTGTTACTATGCCTGCTGTTGCTAGATTGCCAGCTATCGCGTTGCCCACCGCACTTAACTGTCCAGCTGTTAATATATTACCACCGCTAATATTAGCGGCACTTGTTATAGTCGATGTTGCTGAAATTAATCCAGCTGTTAATATATTACCACCGCTAATATTAGCAGCACTTGTTATAGTCGATGTTGCTGAAATTAATCCAGCTGTCAATATATTACCGCCGCTAATATTAGCAGCACTTGTTATAGTTGATGTTGCTGAAATTAACCCAGCTGTTAATATATTACCACCATAAACATTGCCAGTTACTGATTCAAATCCAGTAATTATACTATTATTAGCTGAGATATTACCAACAACAGTTATGTTGCCGCTGGCAATAATGTTACCAGTTACACTGAGCAACGCCGGGGCAATGGTTACATAAGTTGTATCAAACGGTCCTATTCCAACTGTGACATTGCCATTGTTGGCCACGCTAATTTTACTATTACCATTACTTAGGTTACCAATAAAATTTGTTCCATAGATATTTCCAGTAGCTGAAATTAATCCACCTGTCAGTAAATTGCCACCGGTAACATTGCCTGTTACACTTACACTTATTCCAGTTAAATTACTATTAACTGCAAAAGAAATTTGTTGTGGTATAACATTAGCATTAGTAGTGATAACAATATTATTACCAGCTACAAATTGAACAACATCTTCGCCAACAGCAACTAAGTTAGCTTGGCCAGCTACTTCCCAAGTTTTAAATGAGCTACCTAGAGTAACCAATGCAGAATTATTGCCCAGGTCACTGACTGAAATACCTGAGTTAGCATTAAATCTTAAAAATTCTATATTGGAAATACTATTCGATATTACATTACCAGTATACCAATTACTGACCGAAATGCTTGTATTAGTTAATTGACTACCGTTGCCTAAGATGTAATTACCAGTAACGTTGCCTGTAGCACTTATTAAACCAGTAACATATTCTCCTGTAGGGGCAAATACTACAACATTGCCCACTCCACTTACACCCACCGTGATATTATCGTTGGCGCCTACTACTGTTATATTACTTGTGCCATTAGAAATATTACTGCCACTACCACCACTGTTACCACCTGATATACCTGTTAAAAATGCTCCGTTACCAATAAAGTAATTGCCAGCGATATTACCTGTTGCTGATAAATTACCAACTATAGCATTGCCAGTGGCACTTATTAAACCAGCAGTTAGTAGATTGCCGCCGTAGACATTACCAGTGAAACTTGGATTCTGAACGACATTGAATGTGATTGTGTCGGCCGCAGCATTGCCGGTAATTGAAAAATTGTTTCCACTGGCAAATGATACTGTACTACTTACAGCATTGGCTACAACATTTGCGCTGCCTACGATATCGATAATACTGAAAGAATTACCAGTATTTTGTAAGAATGTTAATGCTGTAATACCTATTACAATAGGATCATCTGTGATTAATTTCCAGGAGGTATCTGCGTAGGTGTTACCTTCGGTAACCATGACAATCATACCGGCATTGATTTCACCAGTGGCATTAGAATCTGACGTTCTTACCCAAGTGCCATTTGATCCACTACCAACTACAGTTACATCATATAGTCCGTTTTGGCTAGCAGTACTTTGTCCTGTTACTAGGATTCTATCTTTGACATTAAGAGATACACCGTCGACTTGACTGGGAGCTCCGCCGGTTAAATTAACGTCAGAAGTTGAGATGACTCTAACTGCTTGTTTATAATCAATGTCTGATATTTGCTCTGCGCGGATTCGTGTTAAGCCCATTGTTTTTCCAATATATTAGTATTATTTAGTCAAAACAACAGGACCACAAGGGTCCTGTTTTCTCACTTTATCTTAATTTTTAAGATAGTGTAAGGGTTGTGCTTCTTGTAACACCGTCTGTACCACGAACTAATATAGCTAAACTTGTATTGCTAATTAACTGGAATGACATTGTTGAATTACCAGTTAAACTTGGAGCCGTAGCGTTAACTTGTGCCACTAAGTTACCAGCAATATTAACTTGTCCAATTGTTGAAGATACAGAAACTATAGCATTACCAGGACTATTAGAAATAGCTGTTACAGTTGAAGTACTAGTAATTTCACGAACATCGATTATATCACTAATTGCTGGAGCTTCAGTAAATGTTAATACGCAAGTTGGGTATATTCCGCTTACAGAATATGCTGTAGTTGGGATTTGTACCACACCGTTGATAGTAACGATACAGCTATCAGTGGTTTGACTTGATCCTAAAGTAAATGCTACTGTTGAGCCGTCACCGTTAAATTGCTCGTTTGTAATAACTGTATAGCTAGATCCACCTACTGCTACCCAAGCTGCGCCATTCCATATTTCGCAAGATGATAACGTGCTGTTGTAACGTAACATACCAGTAGCTGGTGTACCTGGCCGATCGCCTGTGGTACCAACTGGAATTAACATACTGTCAGTAGCGTTAATGGCTAGAGTTGCGCCTGCTGTTAGTGTTACGTTAGCGCCAAGTGTTACAGATCCTGTAGTAGTATCAACAAGCATTGTTGTGCCAGATTGGATATTACCGCCAGCACTAACAATATTAGCAGTTAAAATATTGCCGCCTGTTATATTAGCAGTGGCTAGTACATTACCAGTAGCACTTACATCTGTAGAAGCAAACACATTAACAGCGTAAACATTGCCAGTAGCTGTAAATGTTACAGCACTAACTATGTTAGCACCTGTGATATTGCCACTTGCGCCCGATGTTGAAATGTTTCCAGCTATTACATTGCCAACTGCGCTGACATTACCGCTAGTATTGATATCACCAGTAGCACTAACAAGTCCACCTGTTAAGATATTTCCACCAGTTACATTTCCTGTTGCTGTTACTAGGCCAATTGTAGTTATGTTTCCACCAATAACATTGCCAGCAACACTGAGATTGCCAGCAAAGTCAACACCAGTGTCGTAGAATGTTGCTACTGTATTTGAAGTAGCACCAATAGCAATAACTAAATTGCCGTCTGAACTAGCAATATTACCATAACTTCCGCCATTTACAATTTTAGTAACTGCTACGTTGCCGGGATTAATACCAGTGATATAATAACCATTACCAACAAAATAATTGCCAGTCGCAATATTACCTGTAGCACTGATATTTCCAACAGTTGTAACATTAGCGCCGTAAACATTACCAGTAACAGATAATATATTACCTTTGATATAATTAGCACCAGAAATATTGCCGCCAGAGCCAATAGTCTGGAAATTACCAGCTATTACATTACCGCTGGCATTGATATTTCCACCAGCAGTAACATTGTTACCGTCTGTGGTTAATGTTGAAACACTGGTTAATAAACCATTAATGGTAGCATTACCAAATACGATTTGTTCTGTGCCAATATTTGTACCATAGATATTAGCTGAACTAATATTACCGCCATATACATTGCCAACAGCAGTTACATTCCCGTTAGTTACCAAATTACCGGCATATACACTAGTTGTTACGTTTAGGTCAGTTAATACATTACCAGAAAGGCTGATATTTCCAGTTGAAATATTACCAATCTGTGCGTTACCAATAACACTTACTGTGTTAGCTTGGAATATATTACCTATTACACTTCCTAGTATGCTTAAATTAGCACCAGTAGCACTACCAATATTTGGTGTTGTAAATAGTGCGTATGCTGGAACGTGTAATTGGCCAGAACCATTTATACCGATAGTGTTGCCGTCATATACTGTAGTGATTAATGTACCAGTAATATTGATACCATTAGCGCCGGTGTATTCAGCGACTGATGAGAACTGGCTCCAAATATAAAACGTGGTTCCAACTGTGATTGGACCAGGATTCGTTGGAGTATTTGTGCTTGCCCAGCCAGAATTAGAATTATCAGCAATGATAGGCGAAGTAATAAATGTGTAAGCACTATACATTTCACTTGGGGTGTCGTCGTCTGTGGCACGAGTCAGTACCAATGCAGCACTTGGACTACCAGCTGTTGTTACAGTATAGATACCATTGTAGGCCGCACTAGGAGTTGTTCCGTCTGTTGGAGCAACCAATGGCTCGTCCTTAATAAGAACACGCATACCACTTGTAAGTAATACTGTGTCAATTGTAACATTGCCTACTGCGCCAAATGTGATAGTTGCGCCTACGCCAGCTGTACCATTGCTATATGTGTATGACTGAGTAGTAGTAGCTAAAATTGAACCAGTTGTGGCTGTGTTACTAGATGCTTTAACTTGTAAACCGTTGGCAATAGCATCAACGTATGATTTAGTAGCAGCATCTTGTGGATTTTCTGGATTAATTAAATTAGTGATATATGTATTGCCAGAATTAATGTTGCCAGTTACACTAAATTTCAATCCATCGTATGTCGAAGTAATTGTTAAATTATTACCATATAAAGCATTGCCAACAAAAGTATCTTGAGTGCTTATATTGCCAGTAGCACTAATATTAGCACTAGCAATTACATTGGCAGAGTTGACATTACCTGTTGCACTAATCAAACCACCTGTTATAATATTACCTGCAGTTACATTACCAGTAGCAGTAATCAATCCACCAGTTATAAAATTAGCACCGTGAACATTACCTGTAGCCCTTACATCATTTACTGTATTAACATTGTTAGAATTGGTATTACCAGTTACATTTAATGTTGAAATAACATTGCCGGTTAAACTTAAATTAGCTGCATTGACTGCGTCAAAAGCAACTACATTACCGCCAGCACTTACATTACCTACGGCAATAACATTACCAGCCGTGGCATTTAATGTTACATTTAAAGCACTAATAACATTGCCGGTTAGACTGAGATTGCCTGTGTTTACATTGCCACTGATAACATTACCAGTAGCAGTGATATCGGCATTGCCATTACTATATGTAACAGCAATAGCATTGTTAACTGTCAATGTATTGGAAGTAGTATTAGCGCCTACTTTTGTTGTGCCAAGATATAATGTATCTGGGCTGAGATAAAGTGACGAAAATACATTAGTAGCATTACCTAATGAATATGTATTGCTAGTACTAGGAATAATATTTCCTGTTATAGCAGTACCAACTACACTTAAATTGCCTGCAGCATAAACATTGCCGCTAATACTTATGTTACCAGTTGAATCAAGGAGTAAAGTACCCGCTGTAGTGCCACCAGCTCCAGCAGCTAGTGTTACACCACCTTCGTATGCTGATGATAAGTTTGCGCCAAAGCCTACTGGCATTGCTAGTGTAATGCCGTCGTAGTTGCCGCCTTTAATAACATAGTTGTTAACAGTTAAATTGCTACCTAGGCCGCCACTTAAATTACCAACAAAGTTAGCGCCAGTAACATTACCGTTGACACTAATATTACCACCAAAATTTACACCAGTGTCGTAGAATGTAGCCGCAACATTTGACGTAGCACCAATAGCAATAACTAAATTGCCGTCTGAACTAGCAATATTACCATAACTTCCGCCATTTACAATTTTAGTAACTGCTACGTTGCCGGGATTAATACCAGTGATATAATAACCGTTACCAATGATAAAATTACCAGTTGCGATATTACCTGTAGCACTGATTAATCCAACAGCCGCAATATTTCCGGCTGCGATATTACCAGTTACATTTAATGCGCTGGTTACATTGCCAAGGAGAGATACATTGCCAGCAATTAAATTGCCAGTAACATTTGCGTTAGCTGTAGCAAAGTCAGCATAACTTAAAATATTAACAACTGTGTTGTCGGTAGCGCCAGAATCTGTGAAAACTGTGACGAATGTTGATGAACTTTCATCCCAAACAAATGCTATATTATTCGATGAGCCGCGTTGACCAATAAAGCCAATATCTACCGTTGGGCTTCCTGCTTGTGTACTGGCTAACAGTAATAGTGGATCCTCGATCGTTGTATTTGTTGTATCGATCGCTGTGGAATTTCCCTGAACAGTTAAGTTACCTGTAATTGTAAAATTATTACCGTAGGTAAAGTTATTAGCCAGTAGTGTTGATGTAATGGAATAGGGTTGGACTTTGGTATTAGCGTTAATACCAAATTGCGTATTACCACTGACAGCATCAGTGATTTGATTATTATTAATTCTTGTTAGATTCCCGGGCACGGTAATAGTCTCCTGTTATAAAGTTATTTATTCGCTTTGGGAAAAATTTGGTTTTACGGTATTAAAAGCCTTGTTTTATTTTTGAATTAACTGTATACATTATCCTATACGCCAGTTATTTCCGTCTGAAAATACAGGTACTGTATTGCTGCCGCCGGCGTTTGCTATATTATAAAATACTGTAGTATTTGAATTATTAACAAAGGTTCGAGATCCAGAGCCTGCGACATTGGCCAAGGGCAAAGTTGCTACAGTATATACATTGCCCTGTATTATACCGGAAGTGTAAATATTGCCTGTCACGGAAACTAGATTGGCTGACATGGTAGTTACTAGATTACCGTTGGCTGTAAATGAAACATTTCCCGCGTCACTGACTGTTACTGTCGCATTGCCAGAACTATTTGTTAAGGATGACACAGTATTAGAATATGAAATAAATCGGATATCAATTAAATCTTGTGTTAACGGTGTTTGTGTAAATGTTATAGAATTACCAGTTACACTATATGCCGTAGTTGGCATTTGGGCTACACCGTTGATAGACACTAAAACACCAGCACTTGATGTAGATTGATTTAAAGTGTAAGTATTTGAGATTCCGTCGGGAGTAATTTGTTGGTCAGTGATTGTGCCTGGAGTAACATTACCGCCACCACCGCTGCCAGTTACCCAAGCTGTGCCGCTCCATGTTTCAATAGAACTTAGGGTTGTGTTAAATCGAGTAGTACCCGTCACAGCATTGCTTGGTTGCTGGGCAGTATTTCCTGATGGCAGCACAATGCCGCTATTGCCACTGAATGCGATTAAATTTCCGTTGATATCTACCGACGATAATGAGGTAGCTGTGATATTAATATTGCCAATATTGGTATTGCCGGGCAAATTAGTAACACCGGTTAAACCTGCATAACTGTAGCCAGTAATATAAACTACGTTGCCTGTGGTTAAAACATTAGGAATCGTTTCACCGATAAAATATAACAATCCAGCTTGGTAATCAAAAAAGAATTCTCCGGGGTATGATCCGCCTTGGCCAGTAGCTGAAATAAGAGTTACATTTGCGCCAGTTAAATTACCAATATTTGCCGGACCAACATAAGCCTTAACACTATACCCACTGCCAAATTCTGGTGGGATCCATTCTGGTACACTAGTTAACCAAGTCGGATAAATTAATTGGCTTTGGCTGTTTCTAATTGGTACCGATGTTGTATCAGCAGTACATTGTATAGGATTTGAATTAGCATACTGAAATGATAAATTTGCTACATTAGCAGCTAGGCTTGGAATTTGATCAGCTTGAGTCCATACGGTGTCGCCTCGATTAAGTGCTGGTGATGGTATAGATTCGTTAGAAGGGCTTTTATTTTCAGCGTTATCGGTTGTAGCAACGCCGGAAAGTTTCTTAACTAATAAATCAACATATTGTGCTTGTGATATTGTCATTAATTGCTCGCTGATTGTAATGCTAACGTTGTAACGCTTTGACCACTAGTCAGTCTAATGCGTACATAAATTTCATTTGCGCTAGTGGAAGAACTAGAAACGGTTCCAAACGTACAAGTATATCTTCCGTTAATAGCGGTGTTTATTGGTATCACTCCACTTAACGCACAGCCATTTGATCCATTTCCGCCGTTAGCGGTGCTGGCTCCTGGCCTTCCAGAACCGCCATAAGGTAAACTCATATTCAACCAACCATTTAAATCTGATGTTGGACCAATGCCGCCGACGTTTGTATCGAATACGCTGCCAGGTAACGCTACCCATATACCGCCTACAGTTCCTGCTATCTGAATATCAAATTTACTTGTGGCCGTGCGTACAAATTTAAATGTAAACCATTGTGACGAACCTTGTGCTGTTAGATTTGGTCCAGCGGGTAAATATGATCCGCTGGCATAATTGGTTTGATCAAATTTAAGAACACCTTGTGAGCCTGACCCAACTACTGTAGCGTCATATGAATAAAAAGGTCCTGTTATACTGTTAAACTGCGCTTCGGATCCTGTGAAAACTGGAGTGTTGCCTGTGCCAGGATTTACAATACGATAAGCGTTGCCGGAACCTGAACCAATAGTTGATCCGATAACAATATTGGATTCGTCGATGGCTGTTGATGTTCCAGTTTTATACAATACTGTACCAGATGGTGTAAATGTGCTGGCAGTTGAATTGTAACTATTGGTCACTGTGATTTGCGGACCAGAGGCACTACTACCGAATCCAGTAACAATAGCAGCAGTAGTTGCCGCATTAGCGTTGCCAGATCCTACATACAAATTTTGTGCTAGTGGAACAGTAATGCCCGCTGATGAATAACTTACAGTGGCTGGTGCTTGGAATGCACCGCCAGCAGTTGTTGTGTTTGTTAGTAAATTTCCATTGTTTGGGTACATGTTACCACTAAGATTGTTTACACTAAATCCAATGAGAAAATTTGTTCCTGAATTATAGTGGGGAATAGTGCTTGAATATGTTAAACTTGGACTAGCACAGGCTGTAAATGTTTTTGATGAAAATACCGGAGCAGATGCTGTACTAGCATCATAATACCAACCCAGTGTGTTTGTATTTCCTGTCTGTGTGTCAGACATATAAACTTCATTCCAACCCGAAGGCACAGTTCCGGTAGCTTGCGATGTAAACACATACCAAAATCCTGCTAAAACGTTAGCATTAGCGTTATGATAATCATAATTATTAGTCACTACTAAATTACTGTATACGCCGTTACCGGTTGGAGTAGCGGCTGTGTTAAAAGTAACATTGCCAGCATTCACACTATTTAGATAAACCCGTAATGTTCCTGAATCACCAGGACCAGCATTACTGATAGTATTAGTTGTATAAGTTGACGAACGAATAGCACTGACTAATGTACCCGCTGCCACCGCTTTATTACCTGTTGTTGTATTATTTGGCTGTGTAAAACCTGAACACATTCTAGCAGAAGTACTAGATGTAGTAATAGTTAATGTTGTATTAGCTGGAAAATTTGGCGGCGCGGTAGGAACTAATTTTCCTAATACTTGATTTAATAATGCCAACCCATTAGTAACACTGGTATTAGAAGTTAATACTGTGGCATTACTGACAAATGTGCCTTGTGTGTTTGATCCTAGTTGTATTCCAGTTGCGCCACCGTAGGTATTCGCGATAGTAAACACTCCATTGCCCGATGGCATGACATTGATGTTAGCGCCACTAGTATATGAAATGATATTATCTACATAAAGAGTTTGAGTATTTACATTGGCATTGATATTGCTAATCAAACTGCCATCGCCTATGAAGAAACCGCCAGTCGCAACATTTCCTGCGGCGCTGATCAACCCAGCTGTTGTAATATTTGCAGCTTGAGCATTGCCAGTAGCTGAAATTAATCCAGCAGTTAATAAATTACCACTAGTTGTGTTGCCTGTTACACTTAATGAGGCCAATGTTCCAACCGCAGTTAAACTACTAGTTGTTACATTTGAACTTAATGTATTGCCAATTAAATTATTAGCATTAACACTCGAAGCCGCAATGCCTGTTAATTGACTGCCGTTACCAAAAAAGAAGTCGCCAGTGATATTTCCAGTGGCAGAAATATTGCCACTTACATTAGCGTTGGTATTAATTGCAATATTGCCACTAGAAGTATGAGCATTGATAGTGTCAACACTTAAAGTACCTACAATGTCTAACGCTGTTTGCGGTGTGGCAGTATTAATACCAACATTGCTATTAGCAATATCTAAAAATAATGTAGGTGTGCTGTTAGCTGTATTGACAAAGGCCAGGCTATTACCATCTCTTTCAAGATTGCCTTGTAATAGTTGTCCTGGTATTTGATTAATTGACATTTAGTATCCTGATAATTTAATATTTAGTTAGCTGTAAGTATGACGTTTACTGTGGCATTGTTTGGTGGCGCACTAGTAAATTCAATTTGAGCGCCAGCTACAGTATACGCTGATATTCCGCCACCTTGAACAAATGGTGCTTGATAAACTGATCCAACAAACACAATAATTTGCGAAGCATTACTAGGAGTCGATGTCAATGTAAATTGTGTTTGAGTTCCATCACCAACAAAACTATCTATTGTATATGTAGTTGCGCCAGCACTTGCATTTATCCAAGTACTGCCGTTATAAAATTCTATACCAGACAGATCTGTATTATATCTGATTGCGCCTGTTAACGGATAATCTGGTCTGTCACCATCGTCACCAACCGGCAACACAGTAGCAGTACTTCCAGATAACAAGAGACGATTTTTATAAAAGTTTGGCATTAAAGTGAAGTATATGAAGTTATCGCTGTTACAGTATTAGCAGATGTGTTAGCACAAATAGTATCGCCGGGTCCTAATAATAATTTTTCTGCAAACATATACAGTTGAGCAGTTTCTGATGAAGTAATTAGTACACTCGATAACGCAATGTTAGTAGTGCCAGGTAATTGTCCATTGGGTACTACATATAAATTGGCGGTAACTGGAGATGGTCCCCAATTACACATAGTTAATGAGGTAATAGCCGTATTACCTGAACTAGTATAAATGGCATCTGCTGAATCTGTTAATTGGGCTAATGCTATAGTCATTTTTATTCCTTAAAATATAATTGCGTAAACAATCGCTTTGCTTTTGCTTACTAATTCGTCGTTAACAGTGGCATTTTTGACATAAAGACCTGTGCCACCTCCACCTACGGTGTTGTTATAAACTGCCACACCATTTCCTGAATAGCTCGGTGTAGCGCCAATGTTGCCAAATATTTCAGTACCTTGTAGTGTTAGTCTACTATTGGCATAATCGTAGACTAAGTTGGCACTGGCTCCAAATGCGCCTGCCTGATTAAACTGTATCTGTGTATTAGATCCTGCCGCTGTAGATCCGCTTCCTCCAATATTGGCATAAGGAGATATCGGTACTCCAGTAGAAGTTACACTAGTACTTGTTTGCCAAGCATTAACTGTACTATCAAATTTTAAACCAGCAAAAGTATTTGGTCCTGTTTGCCCCAACAAACCCATGGCAGTAATAGCGCCAGTATTATTTGCTGCTGCTGTATAAAACGCTGATTCGTTCGTAGCAGGCACAATGTAAGTAACATTACCGTTAAAAGCTACATTTCCTTGGAATGCCGTTATAGCATTAACTGTAAAATGGCCGTTGCCGTTATCACAAGTTAGTGTATAATCACTGTTTACATTTTTGTACGAAGACATCAGAAAGAATCCTTTTGATTATTTATGTGAAAATACAAATGCTAGAACCATAAAAAATCCCCCAGGTTAGTGGGGGATCAAAGTACTTCGACGTGCTATATCTACTTGGGATTTAGCTAGTTATAAATTACGATGTGTAACTTTGAACTTGTGCTAAGGTTAAATTACCAGTTCCATTGGTAAATGTAGCAATATCTGCGCCTGATTTAACTGTAGTTGAACTAGCTAGGCTAAATGTAAGGCCACGAGTATTACCAGCAACAGTAACAATATTAGCTCCATTATAAGTAGTGGATAACTGTAAAGTTGTTGTGCCGTTAGTGTCGATTACATAGTAAGTAGTTGGGTTTGTATAGCCAGTAATTGTAGCATTACCAGTTAATGTTCCAGATACTGAAACCAACTGACCTGATGTAATAGTAGTAGCGTTAGCAGTAAACCAACCGCTGGTATTAGCAACAGCTACAGTACCAAGTGTTACTGGTGTTGTTTCTCCAGATACGAAGAAGTTAACAGCATAACGATTTGGAGTTGTGTTGGCATCCCAGATAAATTTGTTAGTCAAACGGCTAGCGTATTGTACACCGCCATCGACATCAAATACCATGTTCATTTGACCACTAGCAAGCGTTCCGCTAGTAACCAAAGAGCATTGACCGCAATCAGTGGCTGTACCTGTACCTGAACCTACGCCAGTGGCTGTAAAAATGCCGCCGATTTGTGGGTTAACACCAGCACCAATCGCTGTCCAGTTAGTGTCACCTAGGCTAGTAATTTGATATGAATATCCCACTGTGAAACTGCCAGCATTTACTGAATCTTCGCCAGCTACCAAATATTTTATTTGGCCTTTTTGTGTGATAATATAAGCAGCACCTTGTTGACCATTAACGTTAGCTGTAATTTTAACTACAGGATATGCGCTAGTGGCAATATTGGTATTGGCACCACCAACTACACCCAAGAATTCTGTGCTTGTCATTCCAACTGGAATAACTGCTGTACCAGGATCTAAGTTACCAAAGTCATTGAAACCAATATCAATGGTGGTTGATTTTTTAATTTTAAGTGGACGACCCATTTTGTTTTCTCCTTAAAGAAGTCCGATGCGGGTTCTATTCCGCTACGCTGTGGGGTTTAATCTCAGCATAAAAAGCATTATTGCCTTGACAAGTATTTATAAATTAAGGTGTTTTTTAAAGTGGGTGTTTAATTTCAAGTAAATATTACCCATGACACACGACGAACTACTAGCACATGGTAATCATTTTCGCTCAATTTCCGAACCAGAAAAAGCCCTAGCTTGTTATGCCCAAGCATTTATACAAAATCCTGACATGGGATCAGCTTATAACAACTATGGAAATGTAGTTAGAGAGATGGGTTATCCAGACAGAGCCATTGGATTTTTATTAAATGCCATAGCTATCAATGATAAAGATAGTGTGGCCCAATTTAATCTTGCTGTGGCATATTTGTTAGCTGGAGATCTAGATCGTGGATGGAAGCAGTATGAAAAACGCTGGCAGTTTGAACACTTAGATGGTACCCTTCCTAAGTTGAGTCAGCCGCGATGGGAAGGTCAGGATTTAAAAGACAAGACTATCATAATCACAGGCGAACAAGGCCATGGCGATAACATACAATTTTGCCGCTTTGCTGAACAATTGATCAAGCTAGGGGCTAATGTGGTCATATGTGTAGAGAACAATCTAAAAGCATTATTGGTAAATTCATTTGCATCGCCTGTTACAGTACTAGGTTCAGATGATATCCTGCCACACTTTGATTATTGGAGCCCCATGATGAGTTTGCCTGGATTTTTAAATATAAATTATGCTAATTTGCCACACAAATTACAGTACCTAGCTCCTAGTTCAATGAGCACACGGGCATGGCAGGAGCGACTGGGCAGAAAAATGAAATTGCGTGTGGGTGTATGCTGGTCCGGGCGCAGAGACAGTTGGATCAATCAGCACAAAGCTGTGCCTTTTGACAAGATATTTGACTTGATCCAGCGTAATCCCCAATATGAATGGGTCAATTTACAAACAGACTGTACTCAAGAAGAACTGGATAAGTTAGTAGCACAAGGTGTAACACAATATAACGGTGAGATTAAAGACTGGAACGACACAGCAGGATTGATCATGAATCTCGATGTGGTCATAGCTGTAGATACTGCCGTAGGTCACTTAGCTGGAGCTCTGGGTCGCCCATTCTGGTTGCCATTGAATCAGTTTGGCCAGGACTGGCGCTGGTTGCTGAAACGCAATGACAGTCCTTGGTACAGTAGTTGTCGTATATTCCGCCAACCTAGTATAGGTGCTTGGGACGAACCCTTAGCACAGATTGAAAATAATCTAAAATTATTTAAGATATAACAAAAAGCACCCTAGGGTGCTTTTTTTATTAGGCAGTAAATGTAAATGGTGATGTTACAGTAGGTCCTGGGGTTGTATATGTCAACACAGTATAACCTGGAGCATTTGCTGGTGTTGATACAGCAGCGCCTGGCGCAACTACTCCTGGATAAAATGGCGTTGGTATTGCTAAGGCAACTGTTCCGGCTGCTCCGTTGCCACCACCTCTACCAATGCTGGTTCCGTGAGAGCCTCCTCCACCACCACCTCCAGTATTGGTTCCTGCATTAAATCCAACGCTGCCAAGCGGTGGATTAAACGGACCTCCACTGGCGCCACCGCCTGGGCTGGGACCACTAGCACTACCAGGACCTCCTAGTCCAGCACCACCACCGCCGGCATACGTGGTATTATTAAATGGCCAAAGACGACCAAGGCCGCCAGGGCCAGCAACAGTACAAGTGCTAAAATTTCCTGTACCCCCAGCGCCGCCGCCACTACCGCCAGCAAAAGAAGGAATACCTGGCAATGTAATTCCTGCGCCGCCAGGATATCCTTGAGTGCCAGCTACACCATAACCAGGACTACCAATGGCTATGCCCATAGGCTGATAACCCATGCCTCCGCCACCTGAACCGCCGGGTTGACCTGGCATGACAGGAGCGCAAAGGGTACTGCCACCACCACCGCCACCGATTGAGGTAAAGCTAGAAAAAATTGAATTATTTCCTGGCGCACCTGCACCCGTACCTGTAGATCCAAGTCCACCTGCTCCAACTTGAATACTGTATGGATTTCCAAAGGATACATAAGTGTTCCCTGATAAAAATCCACCACCACCGCCACCGCCACCACCATAACTTCCAACTGAGCTATATCCGCCGCCGCCACCACCGGCTACTATTAGATAGTTAAGAGTATATCCTGGGGCTACTACTTCAAAGCTGACTGTGACTGTGGTCACAGCTTGATTATTTTGTGCATCCTTAACTGCAAATACTACATTAGCTGCTGTGTATAACGCAGTAGGGGTACCAGATACTACTCCAGTGCTACTGTTAAGTGTAATACCTGTGGGCAATGTACCTGAACTGACAAAATATGTATATGGAGTGTATCCATATGACACACTAGAAAACGGACTAAAATTAGTGATAGCAGTATTTATTACTACAAATACCGTAGTAGTAGCTCCAGCTACAGCTACAATACTAGTTACTGTAAAACCAACTGTAACTGTAGTCGTAGCTTGATTACCTGCTGAATCTCTAACAGCAAATATTACATTGGATGCTGACTGTACGGTAGTAGGAGTGCCAGATACTAAACCGGTACTACTGTTAATAGTGATACCAGGAGGTAAGGTACCAGAACTGACATAATATACCAGCGGACTAACTCCGCCTGTTACGCTACTAAATGGACTAAAGCTGGTAATAGATTGATTAACCGCTGTTGATACAGTCGTAGTAGCTCCAGCTACAGCTGACATGTTCAATACTGTAAAATTCACTGTAACAGTGGTAGCAGCTGGATTACCAAAATAATCAGTGACAGCAAATACCACATTAGCTGCCGCTTGTACCGTAGTGGGAGTACCAGATACTACTCCCACGCTGTTTATTGTCAATCCTGCGGGCAATGTACCTGACTGTACAGAAACTATATATGGAGGATATCCGTTGGTAAGGCTAGCAAATGGACTAAAACTAAGTGCGACACCTACTCTAGCTGATACCGTAGTAGTAGTACCTGCTACGGCTACTACCGGCAATATAGCAGGATCCATACTAGTGGTGCCTGTTATTGCTACTGATCCGTTTATAGTGACTGCCATAAAGATATTTATGGCATATATTAGCTTGGAATAATTGTTATATTAAGTGGTAAATGTAAATGTTGCTGGAGTACCAGGTGTTGGCGCTGTATAAGTTAATACAGTATATCCAGGCGCAGCAGGTGGTGTTGATACTGCTGCTCCAGGCGCAACTATAGTTGGATAAGCTATGTTTGGCACAGCTAATATAACTGTACCAGATCCACCAGGGCCTCCATATGATTGTTGGCGAGGTCTGCTACAAAAATTAGTGCCTGCTCCGCCACCACCACCACCTAGACCTGGTGTACCAGCAGGCGCAGTTCCACCACCACCAGGATTTCCAGCACCGCCACCACCTGGACCACTGGCACCAGCACCGCTACCAGCGTATCCACCTTTACCACCGCCGCCCGCATAGATATTTCCTGTAAACGGCCAAGTATATCCGGCGCCGCCGGCGGTTGTTCCAACTCCTGTTGCGCCACCGCCACCTTCTCCTAGGCCACCTGGATTACCGTAATTTGTAAGATTGGCGATTCCAGGATTTTGACTGGGCTGTGTAGAAGTACCAATAGCAGTACCAGCACCACCACCTGATCCACCGCATCCACCGGGACCAACATTGGTGCCACAACTACCAGTGGCTCCACCAAAACCACCACCCTGAGCAGTTATGGTAGTAGAAATTGCGGGGCCAGAAATACTTGAATTATTACCATTGGTGCCTACACCTGCAGCTCCATTAGCAGGTCGGCAAATGTTGTTATAGTTTGCTACGCCAGAACCACCTCCACCTACTGTGATAGACAAAGATAATCCACATCGAACTGTTGTATTTCCAGTGGCTATACCACCGCCACCACCACCACCACGCCATCCACCACCACCACCACCGCCTACAGCTAGATATTGAATATTATAAAATGACAAATTTGCAATACTCAAGCTATAAGAAGCCGGTATTGTTGGTGTTGGCGTGGTATAGGTTAGTACTGTTCGACCTGGTGCTGCGGGTGGGGTAGATACTGTGGCGCCTGGAGCACTTACTGAAGGATATACCAGTGTTGGTACAGCTATGATAACTGTACCTGATCCACCCGACGGACTAGGTGTACAGCCTTGACTACCGCCGCCACCACCGCCAAGACCCGGAGTACCAGAAGAAGACCCCGGAGTTTGCGAGTTACCTCCTCTTCCGCCACCGCCTTGTCCACCAAGATTAAGAATACCCGGATAGGAATAGCCACCGCCACCGCCTGCATAGTAAAGTCCTGTTGCTGGGAATATTACTCCTGGGCCGCCTACTCCACAAGATGATGCTCCACCACCACCAGCTCCTCCACCACCACCACCGCTGAAACTAGTAGCTGGAGCAGGAAGGCCGCTAGAACCACCACCACTATATCCTTGTCCCAAAGTTCCAGGAGAGCCGGGTTGACTAGATGCAGTACCTTGACCTAATTGACCTATACCAGCGCCACCGCCAGAACCACCAGGAAGAGAAGCAGAAACATTGCTGAATACTGGTGACGGATTTTGAGCTCCGCCTCCTCCGCCACCAAGGGTAGTGATATTACCAAAATTTGGGCTTGAGCTGGTGATATTACTACTCAGCCCAGGATTACCAGAATTTGCAGGTCCAGCGGCTAATCCAGCACCACCAGCACCAACCTGGATAGTATAAGTTGTGTTAGCTGTCAACAAGATATTTCCTTGTAATAGGCCGCCAGCGCCACCGCCGCCACCATATCCGCCTCGACCAGCGCCGCCGCCGCCACCTACTACGAGATATTGTGTCGCAAATGTCCCGGGATAATTAACTGCTATCATATGACTTGTTGGTATACCCGGACTAGGAGTTGCGAAGGTCAATACTGTTGATCCTGGGCTGCTGGAGGTGTGGTTACTGTAGCAGTTGGTGAATTTATAGCTGGATATAACGCATTTGGAAATGCTAATATAACAGTACCAGAACCACCAGAGCCGCCGGTCCCAAAAACATTACCGCTAGCATTACCACCTTGACCTGTGCCTGCTACACCAGGAGTTTTCGGGGTGCTGATCACATTAAAGCTAGCGCCGCGGCCACCTTGAGCATAAACTATTCCGTTATAAGGCCAAGTATATCCAGGACCAGGATTGCAACCAATTCCACCAGCACCACCAGCACCACCACCGCTACCACCACTGAAGCTAGGACCTGGAGATCCTGGATATCCTTGCGTTCCTGCAACGCCTATAGCGGGACTTCCAGTAGCAAGACCTCCTATTCCGCCAGGAGAGCCACCACCACCACCAGAGCCTCCTACTTGGCCAACACCACCTACGCCTGGAGTACCACTGCCGCCACCTACTGTAGTAATAGTTGAAATACCCGGACCGGTAATATTGCTAGAATAACCTTGTACAATTAACGGATTGCCTTGTGGGCCAGTAAAAGGAGCAGCGCCACCGACTTGAATATTATAAATTCCTCCACTTACTAAACAAACGTTACCTTGTAATAAACCACCGGCTCCACCTCCACCTGCACCATAAGTAGGGCAGCCACTTGGACCAGATGCGCCACCACCACCGCCACCTACTACTAGATATCTTGCTATGTATAATGTAACTTCAAAAGTAACGGTAAGAGTTCCAGTTGCTATGTTATTTTGAGCATCTTTTACAGCAAATACTACATTGGATGCTGTTTGTAACACAGTAGGAGTGCCAGATACTATACCTGTACTTGGATCAAGTGTTATTCCTGTAGGTAGTGTACCCGATTGTACGTAATATGTATATGGAGTGTATCCACCATTAATACTAACAAATGTGTTAAAGCTAGTAATAGCAGTATTTTGAAGTTGCGTAACTAGAGTAGTAGTTCCAGGCGTAGCTGAGAAGTTGTTTACTGTAAAGCTAATTGTAACTGTAGTAGCAGCTTGATTGTTTTGTGAATCTTTGACAATAAATGTAACATTGGCGGCACCTTGTATCACAGTAGGAGTACCAGATACTAGACCAGTAACAGCATCCAGTGTTATTCCAACAGGTAATGTTCCAGATGATATGGAATATGTCAATGGAGCAAATCCATTCGATGCGTTGATCAGTGGATAAAAACTAGTAATAGTATTATTAATTACACCTACTACTGGGGTATTCGTTCCCACAGTAGCTAGTACTGGTAATGATGCTACGGCAAAATTTATTGTAGATGTAACGGCAGATTGATTACCATATTTGTCTTGTACGGCAAAAACCACAGGGCTAGAATTTTGTATCGTAGTAGGAGTTCCAGATACTAGACCTGTAGTAGAATTTAATGTTATACCAGGAGGTAGTATACCTGATTGGACCACATAGCTAAGTGGAGCGTAGCCACCTGACGCACTGGAAAGAGGACTAAAACTAGTCATAGCCTGATTTTGCAGTAGAGCTACAGAAGTAGTTGCGCTTGCTACAGCCGTAAGAGTGGCGACAGAATCCATGGAAACATTGCCCGATATATTCCAACTTCCTGTCATTGATAATGGCATATTATTTTATCCTATTTCTAAACTGGGGTTAGATCATCCCAAGATTTAGTTGTTTCATTCCAACCAAAGATTTTGCCTTCGTCGGTTGGCTGTGGTACAGGTGCTTGCCAAGTGTATGTTGTGGTGTTCATAGTCCAACTTGGGAATGGACTGGGCGGATAAAAAGCATCCAACGCTGCATCATATATATGACCAATTCTGGCGTAGTTACCGCGTAGTGCTATACCGCCATCTGGTTGGCCTGTTTCTGGATTATAATGTACTCCGCGTCGTGTGTTATAGCTAGTTTGTACCCAACTATTAGGATCGCCCACATGTCCAGCGTCGATGAAATCCTGTTCGGCTACAATAACCTGTGTTACGATATTGTTTTCTATTTTAGCAAAATGACCCATTATTATTTCCTTAACAATCTAATAATAGTATATTTATGCTGGTAATATTTAGGCTGTGTAAGTTCCAGATCCTGTGAATTTCAATACTGTTTGTCCTGGAGCCGCGGGAGGATTTGATACAACCACAGGGCCACCTGAATATACTCCAGTATAAGTGGGAGTTGGGATAGCTAATATAACTACTCCAGATCCGCCAGCCATTCCAAAACTACAAGCAGGACCCGAAGGAGGACCTTGGGTTCCACCATTGCCACCGCCACCCTGTCCGATATTGGTGCCACCAGCAGTTGGAGCTCCATAAGCGACACCATATGCAGGGGGATAAAAAGGTGTTCTGCCATAGCCGCCACGACCAGTGCCACTAGGAGGAACCCCAGGTGCTATACAATAAGCACTACCACCGCTGGCTCCGTTACCATAATATACTCCTGGACCAGTTTGAGGCCATAGTAATCCAGCACCGCCGGCACCGCCTTGATTGCTAGCGGCTGTTCCAACCCCAGGAGTAGCCGAACCACCACCGCCACTGCCACCACGATATTGATAAGCACCACCAGGTATTGAACTTGCTGCTCCGGAGAGACTACCGCGACCTCCGTTGCCACCTTTGCCTCCTAAATTTGATTTACACGGGCCCTTGGGTGCTGTTCCGCTACCAGCACTTCCTCCACAACCGCCAACAGCGACGCGACAGTAAAATGAACTGGGTGTGCCTTGTCCGGCAAAATTACATGTTGGCCCTACACTTCCATAAGCACCACAACCACCACCACCACCACCACCTACTACAATACTATATGGAGTGCCTGGAAGCAATGCCGCAGTTCCGGTTAGAACTTGGCCGCCGCCGCCTCCACCACCAGCTAGCTGGCTTGTTATTCCAGGTTGCATAAAAACATAAGGAGTAAACATGTAAGAACCACCGCCACCGCCGCCGCCACCTACTACTATATAATTTGCTGGATTAGTTGCTACTATTATAGTAAAGCTAACGGTACTAGTTGTAACAGCTACCTGTTGATTGGCATCTTGTACACTAAATGTAACGCTGGCTGTTGAATATGCTGCAGTAGGTGTTCCACTTACTAGACCAGTACTTGGATTGAGTGTTATGCCAGTGGGTAGTGTACCTGCGCTGACATAATATGTATAAGGACTATATCCACCAGTAACACTACTAAATGGACTAAAACTAGTGATAGCTGTATTTTGAGTACCCGATACTGTGGTAGTGGCTCCTGCTGTAGCCGATATTCGTGCTATGTCTATAGTAGTAGTAGCACTAATTATCCAATCTCCATTTATTATAACCGACATTATATTTTCCTTGATTAAAAATATATTATTATATATTTACCAGTATACAGCTTGACTGGATATTACCAAAATATTCATCTTTTTTCCAGCAAGATTGTATAATCACTAAGTATATTACACATTTTAACTGACCTATGAAACAACCATATCGAGTAGCACGACAAGTTATCAGTCCAGATACCCTGGACTTGCTAAAAAATACACTATTGCTGACTAAAGCTGTGGATTATCACTTAAAAGGGATTGATCCAGAAAACAAGACTGAATTTGGTGATGAGCAAAGTCCTGTGGGCTATCCATTTTATGGACATACTATCTGTGATAGTCTAGCGGTTACATTGCTTCCATTGATGCAAGAGCAGACAGGATTGGAATTGTATCCAACTTATACCTATGGTAGGATCTATTGGAAGGGTTCTACCCTAGCAGCACACAAAGACAGACCCAGCTGTCAATACAGCGCGACATTATGTATTGACAATGATCCAAAACCTTGGCCTATCTTTATGGAAGGTAAGAAAATTTTACTCAACCCCGGCGATATAGCGATATATAAAGGGTGTGATGTGGAACACTGGCGTGAGCCATACGAAGGCAATCAACAGATACAGTTATTTTTGCATTATGTTGATGCCAACGGAATTTACAAAGATTATAAATTTGACAAAAGGCCTATGTTAGGAATTAAAAAATGATAAAAAAAACTGCACAAGCTGTAAAGCCAGCTAAACATACTAAAACTACTACTAAAGCATCTAAGGTAACCAAACCTGCTGTAGTAAAAGAATCTGCTGCCACAGTAGCTAGAAAAAAGAATCCCAATATCACTAAGATCTTGACTGAGAATAGTCAAGTAGTTGGTGAATCTAAACTTAACAAAGATCTCATTCCTAAAGTAGCAGAGTATGCTAGTTCGTTTAACTGGTGGTTAGACAGCACTACAAATGAAAATTGGGCTTATGCTCATAATATCTTTACTCCCGAAGAATGCCAGAAGATTATCGATGTAGGTACTGGTGGTAGGTTAGCCAGTCCATTAACATATGGCACAGTAGGTGATTTACATCAAAGCGAAAGTGATCTTGAAAAAGTAGCCAAAGTACGCAAAAGTCCAGTGGCTTGGATCCGTTCAGATATCCAAGAAAATCATTGGATCTTCCAACGTATGCGTGATGCTATCAAAAATATCAATGACCAATTCTTTAACTATGAATTGTCAGAAATCCAGAGTTTACAATTTACCAGTTACGATGGCAAAGAATCAGGCTTCTATGGCAAGCATATTGACATGATGTATCAGGGTACAGGTACAAGAAAGTTAAGTGTTAGTATACAACTATCAGACAGCGGTGATTATGAAGGTGGCGATTTGTTGTTGCATACTCGTGATGACCCAGAGCGTCCACATCGTCAACAGGGCACAGGTATTTTCTTCCCAGGATATACCTTACACGAAGTTACTCCAGTTACCAAAGGCAAGCGTTATAGTTTAGTAGCTTGGGTATTGGGTCCACGCTTCAAATAATACTGTAGTATTTGTAGTCAATAAAAAAGCACCCTAGGGTGCTTTTTGTTTATGCTGTATATGTATATGTAGCTGGAGTGCCAGGGCTTGGTGAAGTATAAGTTAATATTGTGTACCCAGGTGCTGCTGGAGGCGTTGTTACTGCTGCGCCCGGAGCACTGCCTGGATAACTAGGAGTTGGTATTGATAAAATAACTATTCCAGAACCGCCAGCGCCGTTAACAGTAATACTAGACCCACCACCACCACCTCCTCCTAGACCAGGTGTACCTGACGTATTGTATGATTCGGCCGCCCCGGTACCACCACCACCTAGACCACCCGCACCGCCTCCGCCACTTTGAGTTGCGCCACCACCACCTCCACCATAATATGTACTTGTCCCAGTAATATTACTAGTAGTACCGTTGCCGCCAGCCGGGCTAGTAGCCGTTTGTCCTGAACCAGCACCCCCACCACTAGCATAGCCAGGACCTGCTCCGCCTCCACCAGCATTATACCCAGAATAATCTGCGTTACTACCGCCGGTACCAGTAGTTGGAATTCCAGCGCCGCCACCTGTAGCTGATACTATGGTTGTAGCGCCAACATATATATTTGATGTACCGCCAGCACTACCTTGAGTAGTAACCGGAGTGCCTAGTGCGCCACCTGATCCTACTGTAATTGAATAAGTTGTGCCAGGAGTTAAGACTGTATTCCCAGAACGAACTGTACCGCCTGCCCCGCCTGAACCATAATATACACCTACTTGTCCACCATTGCCAGCACCGCCGCCGCCAACTGCTAGATATTGTACTGTATATGGAGATATAGCATAACCAAAAGTCCAGCCGTTGCCTACAGTCCAACCGGTTCCTATCTGTGATGGCATGATACTTTTTCCATAGATGACATATTAATAGCGTATTGCTGTAACATAATTTTGACCTACACTAGCAGTAGTCCAAGTAGTTAATGCTCCTATCTGTATAGGACTAGAATAGTTAGTTGTGGTATTAAGACCTAGCTGACCAAAAGTATTCAATCCCCATGACCATAATGTGCCATTGCTTTGTAGTGCTACCATAAATTGACCGTTAGACGTCGCACCCGGCATGTATACTTGAGACCAGTTGCTACCAGTGCCTAATTGTACTGGACTAGAAATAGCACTTAATGTCGTAGTATTAAGACCCAATTGACCAAAACTGTTGTTACCCCATACATATAATGTGCCAGGACTTGCTATGGCTGCAGCAGAACCGCCACCACCAGCTGTTACTAGTGTCCAAGTGGTAAGAGCTCCTACCTGCACAGGACTTGAAATATTAGTCGTAGTATTAAGACCTAGTTGTCCAAAGGTATTCAATCCCCATGACCATAATGAACCAGGTGTCTGTATAGCTAGACAATATGATTGACCCATGCTAACTTGTGTCCAAGTGCTTAATGCGCCTATTTGTGTTGGACTAGAACGATTTGCTGTATCAAATTGTCCCAATTGACCAAAACTATTATTGCCCCAGGACCATAATGTACCAGGTGATTGTATACCGGACATGGCAAAGAATCCGCTGGATACTTGTGTCCATATACTCAACGAACCTACTTGTATAGGACTTGAAGAATTAGTTAGACTATTATTGCCCAATACGCCAAAACTATTATTGCCCCATACCCATAATGTACCAGGAGATATCAATGCCGCGGTAGCACGATATCCGCAGGATATCTGATTCCAAGCTCCTTGAGCAGGATTGAGGACAATATTTGGATATGATGTAGCTACTGTAGTATTAAGACCCAATTGACCTTGGCTGTTTAATCCCCATGAATAAAATGTTCCGTTACTTTGAATAGCGTATGATCCTCGCAAACCAGCACTTACTTGTTGCCACCCACTTAATATCCCTATTTGTATTGGACTATATTGATCCGTCGTACTATTACTATTGCCTAATTGACCAAAATTATTCTGCCCCCAAGCCCATAATGTGCCTGTACTTTGTAATGCTAAACTATGACTAAACCCACAAGAAACTTGTGCCCAAGAACCACCAAGTACTTGGACTGGACTGGAACGATGTGTTTGATCGCTTAGACCCAACTGACCAAAACTATTGTTGCCCCATGCCCATAATGTGCCATTACTTTGTATCGCTAGACAATAATAATATCCATCAGCTACTTGTGTCCATGTACTTAACGAACCTATTTGATTTGGACTTAATCTATTCGTTAGATCGCTTAGACCCAACTGACCAAATTGATTGTCGCCCCAAGCCCATAATGTGCCATTAGTTTGAATAGCCGATACAAAATTAGCTCCACTTACCACAGCTCTCCAACTAGCTGTTGCAGGCGAAGATATTTGTGCTGGGCTACTTCTGCCATTAGCAATAGCTGTATAAGCACCTAACTGACCATAAGAGTTACTACCCCAAGCGTATAATGTTCCTGGACTTGCTATAGCCACTGTATCATTGAATCCGCCAACAGTCTGAGTCCATGTGTTTAATGAACCTACTTGTACTGGACTAGAACGATGTGTTACATCACTAAGTCCTAACTGTCCAAAACTGTTATTGCCCCAGACCCATAATGAACCAGGAGTTTGCAGTGCTGTGGTAAACGTGTATCCGCAAGAGATTTGAGTCCATAAACTCAGTGCGCCTACTTGAACTGGACTGGAAATATTTACTTGATTACTTGTGCCCAGTTGCCCAAAACTGTTATTACCCCATGCCCATAACGTGCCAGGAGTCTGCAGTGCTGTAGTGAAATAAGGTCCGCAAGCAACTTGCGTCCATAAGCTGGATGAGCCTATTTGTACAGGGCTTGATCTGTTAGTGGTATCGCTAAGTCCCAATTGCCCTTGAGTATTATTACCCCAGGACCATAGTGTGCCTGGGCTTTGTATAGCCACTATGTGTCCAGCTCCAGCTGCAACTTGTGTCCAATAATTAACAGCGCCTATTTGCACAGGACTAGAAGCATTATTTGTAGTGGGAGTATTAAGTCCTAATTGGCCAGAAGAATTAAGTCCCCAAGTCCATAGTGTGCCAGGACTTTGTATGGCTGCGGTATAATTGTATCCGCAGGCAACTTGAGTCCAAGTACTTAATGTGCCAACTTGTACCGGACTATAAACAGGAATAAATGTTGTACTGTTATTACCTAACTGTCCAAAACTATTCAATCCCCAAGACCATAGTGTGCCTGGACTTTGAATCGCCATAACATGGGCACTTGAAATACCAAGGCCACCTACAGCAACTTGAGTCCATATACTCAGAGCACCTATCTGTACTGGACTAGAACGATTTGTTTGATCACTAAACCCTAATTGGCCATAACTATTATTGCCCCAAGCCCATAATGTTCCATTAGTTTGAATAGCTAATTGACTTGCTGATAATGTTGTACCAACCCGCTGCCATGCAGACAATCCTATGTTAAATACTTGTACTGGACTAGAATAACTTTGAGTATTGTTTTGAGCCAATTGACCAGCCTGGTTAGCACCCCAAGCCCATATTGTTCCGTTGCTTTGTAAAGCTACAGAATGCCCTTTTCCTCCTGCTACTTGAGTCCAATAGTTTAATACACCTACTTGTACAGGACTAGATCTACTTGTTGTATTATTATTACCTAACTGGCCAGCAGCGTTATAACCCCAAGAATATAATGTGCCTGGGCTTTGAATCGCCAAAATCCAGCCATATCCGCAAGCTACTTTAGACCATGTACTCAATGTGCCAATTTGTTGTGGGCTAGAAAAACCGGTTAAAGTATTAAGACCTAATTGGCCAAGTTGATCATCACCCCAGGCCCATAGTGTACCATTACTCTGTATGGCACTTTCAAATGTAAAATTTCCATTTTGACCCCCTATTGTCGCGAGAGTTCTCCATGGATTTATTAAAGACACATTTGGAGCTGATACTTGTACTGGACTAGAGTAGTTAGTCAAAGTATTAAGACCCAATTGGCCAAAACTGTTATTTCCCCATGTGAATAATACGCCAGGGCTTTGAAGTGCCGCGGAATAATTATATCCGTCTGACACATTGGTCCAACCAATACTAGTACCCACTTGTACTGGGCTAGAATAGTGGGTATTGTTGCTTTGAGCCAGTTGTCCAAAACTATTATTACCCCAAGCATTTAATTGATAGTTGTTTAAGCCGGCTGCATACCAACCATTGCCTACTGTCCAACCTGAATTTATAGTTACAGCCATAATTTATTTTCCTATAGAGTATTTATTAGTTTTATGCAGTATAAGTAAATGTCGCCGGAGCACCTGGACTTGGCGTAGTATAAGTTATTACCGTCAACCCTGGAGCGCCAGGATAAGTGTTTGATACATTACTAGCACCCGGAGCAAAACCTGGATAATTTGGGGTTGGAACAGCTATGATAACTACGCCAGATCCGCCAGCACCGCCTACACCACCATTAGTTGACCCACCACCGCCACCACCACCTAGACCGGGTGTTCCAGCTTGACCGTTTGCACTTAATCCTCCCGGTGCCCAGTTACCATATCCGCCACCGCCTGTACCACCTGGAGCAATAGTATTTGTTCCAGAACCGCCAGCACCACCACCGCCGCCGCCTGCGTAGGTGTTTCCAGTATACGGCCAAGTATATCCGTTACCGCCAGGGCCGCCCGCAGAACCAGGAGCTGGGTTTCCTGCCGCTCCGGCACCGCCTCCGCCGCCTGCTGTGGCATAACTACCACCCGAACCCGACCCACCCGGATAACCTTGTTGTGTAGGTCCAGGATAACCTGATCCTGCGCCACCACCGGTCCCCCAACCACCGCCACCGCCTGATCCGCCCGCTATACCAGGACCACTGCCTCCGCCTGGGCTGCCGCCAGCAAAACCGCCTCCACCTCCACCAAAAGCCACTGCTACATTAGAACTAGTGGCGCTGTTATAAATTATACTGTTTCCGCCCGAGCCACCAGGATTGGTATTAGCGCCGCCAGCACCGACTGTAATTGTAATTGGAGTGCCTGGACCTAAGATAACAGATCCTGTAAGAAGGCCACCGCCACCACCACCACCGCCCCAATTAGAGCCACCGCCACCGCCGCCAGCTACTACGAGATATTGAGCAACAATTTGACTGTTAGCTCCGAGGGTCAATGAGCCTGGACTTGTAAATGTGTGTACATAGTAACCAGGTGCTGCTGGATTGCTTGCTCCAGGCGTTACAGTACCACCTCCAAATAATTGAGTAGCACTTTGATAGGCAATAGCTACTACACCGTTACCGCCCTTGCCGCCTAGTGAAGTTTGTGGTGTAGCGCAGAATCCTCCACCACCACCACCGCCTCCCAGACCATCGGTACCAGCACTACCAGCGGCATTAAGACCTCTACTACCAGCACCACCACCACCAGGTGCTGCTGCCAAAGGACTATTACAAGGTGCTCCGTTGCGTCCAGAACTACCTCCTCCACCATATGTATTTCCAGTAAAAGGCCAAGTGTATCCTGGGCCACCTGGTCCACCAAGTGCGCTACCTGAATTAGTGCCTCTACCGCCAGCACCACCGCCAGCAAATTGTAAGCCTGGATAACCTTGTTGTATGGGACTGGGCGAAAGGTATCCAGAACCTACGGTAGCCGCGGGAGTCTGTCCACCTGCTCCGCCTCCAGAACCTCCTGCTAGTCCTATTGCCACGGGACTTGTACCTGGTCCGTATCCAGCACCACCGCCACCACCGCCTACAGCAGTGATAGTAGTAAATCCTGTACCGGAGATATTAGTATTTGAGCCAGAGGTGCCTGCTATACTATTTCCTAAGCCACCAGCACCGCCTGTGCCCACATTGATTGTTACTGTACCCGATACTGGCGCATTGAATACTCCAGTTGATACCCCACCGGCTCCACCACCGCCACCAACAAAACCAGCAGTTGATATAGCTCCACCACCACCTCCACCGCCTACAGCTAGGTAATTTACGGTGAAAAATTGTTCAGTAGCATAAGTGATGCCAGGACCAAATGTGATACCGCCAGTGATAGAAAAACCTGCCATTATTACCCTTTAGAATTTATACCGTATTTAGTCAAAAAAAGCAAATGCTCTTGGATTTTTAAATTTACGCTGTAAAGGTAAATGGTGATGTAACAGTAGGACCAGGAGATGTATAGGTCAGTACAGTCATTCCCGGTGCTGCTGGCGGGGTCGATACTGCTGCACCCGGCGCACTTACAGCTGGATAATATGGTGTTGGAACCGCTAAAATCACTATTCCGTTTGCTCCTCTTCCACCGGTTCCTAAAGCAGGAGTTCCGCCATTAGCAGATGATCCAGCTCCTCCACCGCCTCCAGTGTTAGGGGTAGCAGTTACTCCAGCAGCTCCTCGAGGACAAACATAAGGTCCACCAGGACCACCACCGCCTAATCCTCCTGTTCCAGGTAATTTTGGCAATGCTCCACTTATTCCACCGCCACCGCCGCCAGCATAATATATACCTGGCCCGGTATATGCCCAAGTTAAGCCATTGCCGCCAGGGCCTCCTGAACAACTTGTTCCAGCTGTGCCTGCCGCTCCAGCCCCACCACCTCCGCCGCCACCAAAAGCTGGAGGAGATGTTACACTTGATCCACCCGGATAACCTTGTGTACCCGCTAGTCCTGTTCCTGGACTTCCTGTTGCCAATCCAACACTTCCTCCATGAGTACTACCACCACCAGATCCGCCAGTTAAACCTCTGCAAACATTACAAGTATAATTTGTTCCACCACCACCACCACCTATTGCTGTAACTGCTGAAAAGATTGAATTAGAACCAGGTGATCCTGCTACTCCATTAGTTGGAAACATAGTGGTACTTCCTGCTCCGCCTGCGCCAACTTGAACAGAGTATGATACTCCTTGGTTTACTATTGTATTTCCTGCTATGAATCCGCCTGCCCCTCCGCCACCTGCTCCATAACCAGAAGACAACCATGTAGAACCACCTCCACCACCGCCGGCTACGACTAGATATTGTACTGTATACTGTACATTTGCTGTAGCAAGAGTAAACGAAGCTGGTGCGGTAGGACTAGGCGTAGTATAAGTTAATACTGTATATCCAGGTGCACTTGGTGGTGTTGTTACAGCGGCTCCCGGAGCAATTAAAGTTGGGTATGCTACAGTTGGGACGGCTAGGATAACTGTACCAGGTCCGCCGCGACCTCCAAGACCACGACCAGTTGGAGCAGGGCCTGGACTTCTACCACCACCGCCTCCGCCACCGCCGGTGCCTGGAGTTCCGGCTCCTCCACAATAGGGCGCTAGTCCTCCACCAGAAGTAGGACCGCCTCGTCCGCCACCGCCCGGTGACACAGGCCCACAAGAAAGTCCGTATCCATATCCGCCACCTGAAGCATAGGTATTTCCTGTGTATGGCCATGTGTATCCAGCTCCACTAGGTTGCGGCGTAACACCTGCTTTTTGAAATCCAGGGCCGCCTGCTCCACCGCCTGAGCTACCGTTAGTTGGTGCTCCTGGACCCCCTCCGCCAGGATATCCTTGTCCGGGTGTGCCACATCCGCCCGTGAAAGATGTTGGGGACACACTTGATCCAGGACCGCCGCCTGATCCTCCTGGACCGCCTCTACCAAGACCACTTGGCGAATTTATACCACCACCACCACCACCACCACCGCCTATGGCAGTTATTGTAGTGATAGGTGTTCCAGAAACAAAACTTGGTGAACCTTGGATACCATATCCAATGTTGGCGCCGCCAAATCCTGTGGGAACTATTGGGGCGCAACCACCAGCGCCACCTGCTCCTACAGTGATATTGTAAGTTACACCTATAGCTAGATTAACAGGTCCTTGTAATAGTCCGCCTGCACCACCGCCACCACCGTAAAATCCAGTAAAGCAACTGCCACCGCCACCACCACCACCTGCTATGACTAGATATTGAGCAGCAATTGATGTTGCCGCAGCTACAGTGAAGCTAACAGTAGAAGTTGTTGCGGATGAGACACTATTTACATCTCTAACACTAAATGTTACACTGGCTGTTGAATATGCCGAGGTAGGTGTTCCGGATACTAGACCAGTACTACTATTAAGGGTTATACCAGTGGGCAATGTGCCTGAACTAATATAATATGTATAAGGCGTATATCCACCAGCAACGCTGCTAAATGGACTGAAACTGGTAATAGCTACAAATTGAGTTCCTGAAACAGTGGTAGTGGCACCAGCCGTTGATGTTACTTCAGCATTTACATTAAAGCTAACTGTAGTAGTTGTACCAGAAACCGCATTGGTCGCGTCTTTAACACTGAATGTAACACTGGCTGCGGCATATACCGCATTGGGTGTTCCACTTACTAGACCAGTGCTTGAATTCAGTGTTATGCCAGTGGGCAATGTGCCTGCGCTGACAAAGTATGTATAAGGAAGAGTTCCATTTGATACGCTGCTAAACGAATTAAAACTGGTTATAGCTATATTTTGTGTGGCTAATACCGTTGTAGTGGAGCCAGCTGTTGATATTATAGCATTTGTCGAGTAAGTCAGTGTACCAGGTGTAGTAAATGTATGTACTTGGTAGCCAGGCGCTGCTGGGGGAGTTGATAGTGTACCACCTGTAAATAAAACCGTTGAACTAGCATAGGCAAAAATAGCCACACCGTTACCACCACGACCGCCAGCACTACGGATACTACCGCAAGATCCGCCACCACCACCACCGCCACCACCAAGTCCAGCAGTACCTGCTGCTCCAGCAGTTGATCCGTTGTTACCGCCAAGGCCACCGCCACCTGGGCCTCCTGTTCCACGTGTACCGCTATTAAATACGCCGGCACCACCACCACCACCGTATATATTTCCTGTAAATGGCCAAGTGTACCCCGAACCGCCTGGACCACCAGTAGGGCCAGTAGCGTTACCACCTACTGTAGTAGCACCACCACCACCACCTCCAGCAAATGAACTATTTCCAGTTCCACCACCTGACCTACCATATTGTATTATACCCACTATTCCTGGATTTTGTGTAGGTTGTGTACTTGTTCCGCCAAGTTTAGCACCACATCCAGGAATAGCCGGTGGAGTGCTACCACCCCCGCCGCCCCCAGACCCGCCAGGACTTCCAGGATTGGCGCCGCCGCATGTAGCAGCGCCGCCGCCACCTAGAGAGATAATATCGCCAAAGCTCTGTCCAAACAAAAGTGTATTACCATTAATAACAGTATTACTACCGCTAGTACCCGATCCTACCCAAGTAGGGTTAGGGGGAGTTAATGACGGATTGCCAGCACCACCAGTACCTACAGTTACAGTTATAAAGCATCCTCCAGGGTATGTAGGCACCGACAGCGGAGCAGTTACTAGGCCGCCGCCACCACCGCCACCATATACTCCGCCACCACCACCGCCACCCACACCAATATAGTTAACAGTGGTGTTTGTAACATTGGTAAAGCTAACTGTACTGGTTGTAGCGGCTACGACTCCGCCGGCATCTCTCACACCAAAAGTCACCGAAGTTATGGGATAATATGCTGTGGGTGTACCGGATACTAGACCAGTACCAGGATTTAATGTGACTCTATCAGGTAGTGTACCAGATATAATGAAATACCAATATGGTTGACTACCACCCGATACGCTGCTAAATGGATAAAAGCTAGTTATAGCTTGATTGGGATAAACACCCACGATAGGAACTGAGGTAGCCGTGGCTGTTATCGCACTATTAACAGTAAATGACACAGTAGATGTAGTTGAAGCTGCAACACCGTCAGCACCAGTCACGCTGAATGTCACATTACTAGCCGATTGAGTCACAGTGGCCACGCCAGACACCAAGCCAGTCGCGCTGTTGATAGTTACACCTGTGGGCAATGTGCCTGAACTAACGCTGTATGTATAGGGACTGATACCATATTGTACTGATGCGAACGGGCTAAAACTAGTGATAGCTTGATTGACTGCGACTATTACTGTGGTAACGGATCCCGCAGTGGCCTGCATTGTTGGGCTAGCCGGGACTGAGGTGGCTGCTCCTCCACTAAAACTTGCTCCGCCACCAAAGATTATCGTTGCCATAATTTATTCTTCATTTGATAGTATATTTATGGGCTTTTGGATTTTGAATTTATAGTTTGATCGATTGAGTCGTATACTGATTATAGCACAATTGCAACAACAGCAGAGCGTTTAAGCAAAAAGTAGGAAGAAATTGCCAGTACCAGTAGTAACAGGTGCGGCAAATTGCCAGCCACTATTGTTGCTCACGTTTATGGAGTCTGCTCCTGGATTCCAAACAGCACCTCCAGTTGCGTTAGAATCTTGGATTGACAGGTAATTGACATTGACTGTACCATTTACTTTTGATAATATGGCTTGTGTACCTGATATTGAGCTGCGTAATGTTATTAAATTGCCTGCAGAACCAGACACATTAAAATTCCCAACTGTCATAGTTGCGCCTGCTAATAGTATAAGAGTATATGCTACAGTTTTTGTACTAGCCAGGGTATCAAAAGTATCTCCCTGATAGAATCTAACGCTGGTACTAGTTTCAGATCCACCGCCAATGGTCAAAGTGTTGTAAGTCAATCCTCCTCCGGAAAATGAACGAACATTATTATTAGTACCACCACTTAAAACAATATTGGCTGTGCCTTTGTTAAATGTCAAATTAGTGACTGTGTCTAAAGTCCAAGGAACTAGATCACCACTTAGCGACCAAAGACCAGATCCCATGGTAAGTGTTCGAGTGTTGGTGTTGCTTGAACTAAAATTTTTAACACTAACATTAAAGTTGTTAGCATCAAATATACCAGCGGTTAGAGTTAATGTTGAATTACTTGATAGTGCGTCAGCCAACTGTACCGTTCCACCCGCACCATTTTGAGTAACTACTCCCAGGGTTTTACCAGCACATGTAATGATTGCTGTGCCAGAAGTGTTGGCAAAGGTTATTGTACTGCCAGTGGGAGTATAGGTCATGCCAGATGCTAGGGTCAAGGAACCGTACAACGTGAGTGTAGATTGTGAATAACTACCTGTAAAGCCAGTAAAGTTTAATGATTTAAACACGCCACCAGACATTGTTAATGTATAGCTTCCAACAGTAATGTTAAAGTTGAATGCATTGGTTTCTGTAAAGCCAGTGGAAGCTGTGACAGTAGTGGCTGTTCCGCTGTTATTTGAGATGTTTACAGTTGGTGTACCTGTGTATGTGAGGTTAGTGCCAGTTGCGTTGAATGCTGTACCTGAGCCAGTTGTGGTAATCGCACCTGTACCAAATTGAATTACACGTGTGGCAGAACCTGTTGAAACAAAAGAGCCCACAGATAATACAGAGTTGTTTGTGCTAAGATCAATAGTGCCACCGGCTGTAAATGTATACGCACCTGTACTCGTAAACTTTGCGGTAGATGATGCAGGAACAGTTACTGTTCCAGATGATTGTGTAACTGTTGTGGCATTTAGTGGACCATTAGTAATGGTTGGATAAGATGTTATTGTCAACACACCAAAAGTATTGGTCTGACTGTTTATATCCACGGTTCCAGCTGTGTAAGTAAATGCTCGGGTAGTTGCTTGGCTAAATGTATCTGCTAACTGTACTGTGCCACCGGGTGCGTTTATCGTAATAGGGCCAAATGTTTTGCCACCAGCTGTAATAATTGCTGTACCAGAAGTATTGGCAAAAGTGTATGTACCTGTGGTTGCACTATAGGTCATGCCAGATACTAGGGTCAAAGAACCGTAAAACGTAACACTGGTTGAACCTGAACTCCATGTACCTGTAAAACCAGTAAAGATCAAAGATTTAAACACACCAGCAGTTGTTACTGTGAGTGTATAAGTTCCAGTGGTAACGTTGAAGTTGAAAGCATTGGTTTCTGTAAAGCCTGTGGCTGTGTTAATGGTTAATGAAGTGGCGCTGTTGTTTGAGATGTTTACAGTTGGTGTACCTGTGTATGTGAGTCCGGTACCATTAACGAAAAATGCTTGACTCCCAGTGCTGGTTACGGTAATTGCTCCCGAGCCAAACTGAATCACACGGGTATTAGTATTATTTGAAGTAAATGCTCCCGCAGATAGTGTAAAGCCTGCTAGATTCAATGTGCCGGCGGTAAGTACAAATATCCCCGTTGTTGATGAAACAATGGTCAAATTAGAAGTTAATGCGAAAGTGCCGCCCACACCATTTTGAGTAATTGGGTTTAAAGTTTTACCAGCAGGTGTAATGGTTGTTGTACCAGAAGTGTTGGCAAAGGTAAACACACCTGAGCCCGTGGTAAAGGTCATGCCAGATACTAGGGTCAAGTTACCATAGAAAGTAAAGGAACTTGTAAAGGGAGCCCAGGTACCTGTAAAACCAGTGAAGTTCAATGTTTTTACGTTGATACCCACTGGTATGTCAAGTGTATAAGTGCCGGTAGTAATATTATAATCAAACGCTGTGGTTTCTGTAAAGTTAGGTGCTGTTATACGAGAAGCTACTCCGCTGCTGTTACTGATGTTTATAGTTGGGGTTCCTGTATATGTGAGGCCTGAACCATCAACGCTAAACGAACTAACGCCCGAACCGGTTATGGTGATTGCGCCTGTACCAAACGCAAATACCCGAGTTCCTGCGCTAGAAGTAAAGTTTCCGGTCGAAAGTATAAAGTTTGATAATGTCAAAGTACTGCCGGTAAACGCAAAAGATTTTGCTGTGGCCACGGTTAACGCACTACCCAAAGTAACGTTAAATGCGCTGGTGATAGCACTATTAATTGTCACACCATTGGTAGTTATAGTACTATTTGCTGCAATGGTTATCGTGGAAGTGTTTGACCATGTAGTGTTTGTAGATAGAGTGATGTTGCCTGAAACGGTTATTCCAGCCAGTCCTGAGATGTTGCAAGTTGCGCCAGTGGTTGTTACACTTAAACAAGGTCTATTACTGTTAATTGTGATAGTTGGTGAACCTGAGTTGGCGTCAATAATAACTGCATCTGTTGAAGTTGGCACAGATGCCCCACCCGCACCGCCCGAACTAGCAGACCAGTTGGTTGTGTTAAAAGCGTCCCAAGTACCGCTACCGCCACGCCAGTATCTATCAGCCATTTAATTGTTCCTGTGGAGTTTCAACAACAGCCAACCAGTTTGTTAAGCGTTGCTGTTTCATTGCTTCAATATCAACTTGAGTTAATGCGGCAAGTTCTTCGTCAGTCAAAACTAACGCATCGCTGAATTGACCATATTGGGTATCAAATTGAAACGGTATAGAGTTCATTTTATTTCCTTGATTAAGCCTGAGTTGAGACTGCTACCACGTCCCAACGAGTATTTGTTGAATTATACACACATCCAATATATACCATTTTGTTAGCAGTGGTAGTGGTTGGCAATGTTACACCAATCACAGTATATGTGGCATTCCAAGTGATAGTTTGTGGTGTACCATTGTCCAAGATACGGATAACCAATTTGTTTCCATCAACCGGAGTGCCAGTAGGAGCGGCCACAGTCAAAGATACAGCCTGTGCTGTTAGATTAAGCTGATCGTATGCTGAAATATCCGGCGTCAACGTGGCAGTGGATGCGGTGCTGACTGTTCTAGGATTGATACGCTTGTTGGTAAGTGTCTGAGTGGCAGCAAGAGTTGCTACAGTATCGCTAGTTCCAGGAAATGCGAAAGAAGTAGCGTCAGTGCCAGTCAATGTTAATGTGTTACTGGCTGTGAATGTTTTACCATCAGCTACAGTCAATGTTGAGCTGGTAGCTGGAGCAGTAATTGTTACTTTGTTGATCGAAGTAGCAGTTGCCACGCCAACATTGGGGGTTGTTAATACAGCACCAGCCTTGACACTGATATTTCCAGATCCGTCAAATGCCGTGGTCGCGTTGTCAACTTTGGCACTGAATACTGTGCCATTTAAACTAATACCTGCACTAGTGTTAGCTGAGTAAACCTGCGACGTACTGAATGTACTAAACTGGATATTGCTGGTACCAAAAGTAATCGTACCTGCGGGTGCGCTGACAACAAATGCTGTGCCAGCATTGACATTACCGCCAGTGGTAAAGAAGTAGTCATTAATACTCAATTGAGCAACACTATCAGGACCATATTCATCAGTGTCCAGGGAACGAACAATGTTTGTGGCATTGGCCCATGTATACACACCGTTGAATACTGCGTTGGCTTCGTCTTTGACTAAAATACGTGTGCCCACGGTCTGAATGTTGGCCGTGTCAATTAAATTAAACGATCCAGTTGTGGTCAATGTAGCACCAACGCCATTGGCTACACCATTGGGTTGGATATAAGTAACGGTACCACCTGTTGTAGTGGCCAAAGTAGTTGTTGTGGCTGCTACCACTGGTTGATGGTAAGCTATACCAGTTGTGGCCAAATTGTCCACATAAGACTTGGTGGCCACGTCTTGATTTTGTACTGGATCCAATACATTATTAATGTACTTGCTGTTAACAACAACGTTGCCGGCTGGGCTAAGACTGATGTTGCCACTACCATTGGTAATTGTTAGCCCTGTAGCATTATATACTTGTGCGGTGTTGACATTACTACCAATGACATTGCCCGTAGCTGAAATCAATCCAGCGGTTAGAATATTACTGCCACTGATATTGGCAGCACTTGTTATAGTTGAAGTAGCTGAAATCAATCCAGCAGTTAATAAATTTCCCACAGTAGCATTGCCGGTAGCTGAAATCAATCCAGCTGTTAATATATTTCCCACAGTAGCATTGCCTGTAACGGAAATATTGGTATTAGCACTGATATTACCGTTGACTTGAACTCCGCCACTTACCGACAATCCCGTCATTACACCAACTGTTTGTAAACTTGAATTGATCACGTTGCTGGCAAGGAATGTGCCTGTTAATGTTTCTGCGTTGGCTGGTGTAGCAATAGCTGTGCCAACTTGTGCCAGTGTGGCTTGATATGTTGTGCCACTTTGGACCACTGCTAGTGTGGTTGCTGTTGACACGTTAGGTGCCTGGGGCAACTGACTAATTTTAATGTTTGCCATTTTGTTTCCTTTTATATTATAGTGGCTATGACTCTGTTATCAGATTGTTGCTGTCTTCAGTCAGCAGGCGTTGATCCAATTCTGTACAAATGTAGTTGGCAGGGTCAGCCGGTGTCAAGGTTATTACGATGCCGCCGCCTATTGTGATGCCACCGCCAATTTCCAACCCCATGATTGATGTCCTTTACTAACACTTATTTAGCGGATTCGGCAGTTTGTGCCGTGCCAGCGAGCGTATTAAGGCTTTTGTTTACAGTTGGCGCCGTGGAAACGGGGGTAAGTGTTTACTGCTATTAATTGACTACAATGAATACAAAGTTTCTTTTCACGCTTTTTACCTATGTTAGCCAGTCCTCTGGCTAATCGTTCTTCAGAAGTTTGCTTACGACCACGAATCCTATCACCTATCTTCTTGCGAGTTTCTTCTGATGCTGTTTTTCCGTAATTAGCATTATTTTTTCCAGATCCTGCGGCTGACAATTTTGCTTTGTGTTCATCGGTAAATGGAGGTTTCTTTTTACCAGTAACAGCTCTTTTAAGATTTTCTATTTGTTCTGCCGTTAATTTTTTACCAAGATTTTTTTGTCTTATTTTATCTTTAGCTTCTTGTGTATGTTGTTTACCAAACATACCATTACCTTTACCTGTAAATTTTTTACTTTGTAATTCAGAATATTCTTGTTTAATACTTTCATATACTCTAGCGGTAATTTTAGTAGTGTATCTTTCTTGATTTAGATTTTCAGCCCTCATCATTCTCAAGGCATTTAACATTTTATGATGATTTTTACCTGTAGTCATTTTAACTAATAACCAATGACAGATAAAATGTTCTCGGGGAGTAAGGTCAACTAGGTTGTCTGGTGTATCTAGTCCGCCCATACTGCGGGGTTTGATATGATGTGACTCAGTATAGCAATCCAATTTTCTATTTTTAGCTTTATCGGTAATATTATTATACCATTTTGTGTATTTGTTCATATGTTTATTTATGTTAGTTAGCTCCATAATAGCATATTTAGAGTTAATAGTCAACAAAAAAGCAACCGAAGTTGCTTTTTTGATATTGCTTTTTGTAAAACTCTTTGTATCTTTTGGATTAAGAGAATGACAAGTTTTGCACTGCTATCTCGCCTACATAATCGGCAGCATTACCAAACGAACTTGCAGTATTTGTTAATTCTACGAATCCGTAGCGAGTCATAAATGATACGACTGGTTCGAATGTTGTCGGATCCAATACAACACCAGAGCTCATCAATGGAATGTATGGGCAATAGAACGCAGCGGCATCAGCCTCTGAAGAACCTTTGTAACCAACTAACACTGATTGTGTATCTGGAGCATAGCTGTTTACGAATACACGTAAACTACCGTTCAATGTACCAACAAACTTGGTGTTTGTAGGTGCTTCGAATGTACCTTCTGTTGTACGAGCAAACGCACTTGTTGTAGCACTTTGCAATACTGTTAAAGCAGCACTTGATACAACAGCCCAGTTACCTGCGCCACGACGTGTGCGCTGAGCGATCAAGTTAGCAACACGATTGATAAGAACTGCCAAAGCGGCATGCTCGTCACCAACGAATGTAGCTGTACCTGAAACTGTAGCTTGGTTGTATGTGTACTCTGTAGCAGCCAATGCACTTAAAGATAATAAAATCTCTTGGTCGATCTCAGCTGTGATCTCTTGAGCCAATGCGGCCATGATTTCAGCTTCTACATCGATACCATGCATAGCTTGTGCGTCTTGAGCACTTTCAAATGTCCAACGAGCTTGTAACTTACGTGTCTTAGCTTCAACAGCTTGTTTCAAGATCTGGATGGAGATCTGCTTACCGCCTGTACCTTCCATAGTGGCTGTATTGTTACCAGTATAACCAGTAGCAGTAGTAGTACCTTGTGGAACTGTAGAGTATGCTGTAGCAATGGTGAATGGGCTTAAAGCTTCTTGACCAGCTGTTACAGAAGTAGCGGCTAAACTATTATCAGTTAAACTCTGAGCATAGCGTACACGTAATGTGTGGATTTGGCTTACAGGACCAGTCATTGGCTGTACACCAACCAACTCGTTAGCGATAACGGTTGGCATTACACGACGGATTACTGGGAGAATAACACGATTCAATGTAGCAATGTTACCACTTGCTGTTGAACCTGAACTTGCGTTCTCTTTCAAATACTTGCGTGTATTTTCTAGGATTACACTCATTGAATTGCGCTTGGAACCGCCTAGGCCTTCAAGCAACGCATCTTTGGTTTCGCCCCAACGGCTTTCTAATAAATCTTGTGACATTTAAGTCTCCTTTTTCTTTTCTTTTTACAGCCCTGCCAAACGCTTTAAGTCGATGACATTGCTTTCGCTCAGCTCATCTTGCTCTTGGCTACGGGCAGATTTATCGCCAGTTACTTCGGTTAATGATTCTGTAATCACTGTTTTACGAGCTTTTACTGAACGATTTTCCAAAACAGCTGGAAGATACTTTTCAAATGCGTTCTTTAGACGGGTAGTCTGAACGCTTTCGAGTAAATTACGCATTACTTCTGCTTTTTCCTCGTTTAAAGGAGCTAACAGGTCATCCATTGTGCGGGTGCGCTCATTGGACTCTTTAAGGATGCGTACTTCACGTTCCTTGGATTCGACAAGAACAGTTGCTTTCTTGGCGAATTTGATGGCTTCAGCAATCTTCTGATCTTTTTGAGCTAGCATATTATGTAACTTGCGAACTTCCGCTTTCTCATTTAAATGAGTTGCGCCAAATTCAGCTGAGTATGCTTCAAAAATACGACGTCCAAAATTGTTCTCGCGAGCAACTTGGATATCTTCTTTCAGACTACTTAATTCAGCCTTGAGATGCTTGGATACAGCTTGTGTCATCTTTTGAGCAGATTCTTTTACGAAACGTGCTTTTAAGCCTTCTAACTGGCTACGAGCATTTGTAACTAAACGAACTTTAGTTTCAACTACATCGCGCTTGTCTTGGGCAAATTCTTGGATTTCACTAGCTAACGCATGAACGATGAAACCTTCTAACTTCTTAAGGCCTTCGTTATGTGTTTTACGATCTCTACGCAGTTCGCCAATTTCTTCCGCTAATTTGGAAACCATAAAGCTATTAAACTTGTTGGCGTCTTCTTTAATTTTGCGTTGGAATTTAACACGATCTTCAGCAAGAGCAGATTTTTCTGCTCGTAACTGTTGAACTTCTGCGATGAGACTTTCTGATACCATGCGATCAAGGGCTTCGACCATCACTTGTTTGTCATGCTCATAGCGTTGTGCAAACTCTTCGCGGAGTTCTGCACGTGCTAGTTCCTTAGCTTCAACAATCTTGGCTTCCCAAGCTTCGTTGATTTCAGCTTTCGCTTCTTCGGTAACTAACTCACTATCTAACAACGGCTTTAGTGCGTCTAGCATTTTATTTCCCTTCAATCTTAAGACCACGTATTAGTCGAATTACTTCGTTCTGTACGTATCTTTGTGCTTTGTTGCTTTTAGCTGGGTCCTTGAACATTTCCAAAATCTTTTGTCCGCCGGTGTGATTTAACAAACCTTCGTAAATTGCTGTTGGATATGCGTTTGGAGCACTTGGCTGAGCAACTACATCAACAGTGACTATTTCAAAGTCACTGACATGTCCGGTTCTGTCGTCGACGTTTCCTGATCCACGACTACTAACCCCTAGTTTAACACCAGAGTCTAACATAGTCTTAACTAGTTCGCCCATTGGTGTAGGTAATATTTTAAGTTTGCCATAGCCGTCTGCGCCATTCATCCACATTTTTTCAATCATGTGACTTACACGATCTAAATTAATTTTTAAATCATCTGGGTGATCTACTTCACCTAATACAGAGTGACCTGTTTTAAGTTGTTCGTTGATGGTTTGAACAGCAGTAGCAATTTCTCTTGCTGGATAGATACGCTCATTTGCATTCAACTTATCGCCTTGAATACAAATTCCCTCCATATAGAGGGTTTTGATTTTCTTACCAGAACCATCTTCTGCTTCCTCAGACAAGAGTTTAACCTCTGCCTGAGTAAAGCTAAGATGTTCCTTGAGATAAGTGTTGCGAGCCATATCTATGGATTAACCTTTTGGAAAAGGTGTGCGTGTGTTTTGACCACCTTGGTCAAACTTTGGCTTAGGAGCGGCTTCTAACTTACTGCCGTTCTTAGCTGGTACATTTTTAAACTGTCCTGCGCCTGGCAAATTTCCACGGCCTTTGTCAGCATAGCTTGTTGGAGCTTTATAAGCTGATGTGCCATCTGGATTTGCTTCAGTTGCTGTGTTACGGACTGGCTTTGCGGCCATGCCAGCTGCGCCTGAATTGGCTGCTACTGGGCTCTTAGAGTTAGCACCGTTGTCGCCGTGTGTTGGGGCCGCAACTTTAGCTAAACTAATATTTTCGCTCATTGGCATGTCTTGGAATTCACTTGTGTCATCATCTGCGTATGCGTCACCGCCTACTTCACCGTCTACTGGCTCCATATCGAACTCGTCATCGCCGTGTCCTTCACCAGCTTCGTCGCCCATAAGAGCTTCAAATTCAGCCATTAATTCGTCCAATTTATCTTCTAAATCGACTACGCGATCTTCAATATCGCCTTCTGCGTCATGATCGTGTTCCATGTCTTTAGTTAAATCTTCGCCATCTTCTTCAGCTTCGTCATCAAACTCAGCATCGGACTCTTCGGTCATGCCTTGCTCCTCTGTTTCAACTTCGCGCATTAAATCTTGGCTAGCAGACCCAGATGAATCGTCCATGTCTTCTTCGATAGGCTCTTCTTCACCTTCTTCATCTTCGTCTGTGCGATCTTTTTCGTCATCATACTCGATGTCTTTGGCAACTTTTTTGCCGGCACGTTCAGCGTGATCGTCTTCTTCAGCATCAGACTCTTCGTTCATTAAATTCTCATAGATTTCGCGTGATTTCTCAACTACGATATCATGGAATAATTCTTTAGCTTTCGCTTCGTCATCATTGATTACATATTCAATCAATTGTTCAAATTTCGATGTCATTTATTTCTCCTTTAGAATGGCTCGTACTTTATTTACTAAAGTAAAGTAATACTAGTGTATTATAGGGAGAAAAGTAGGTGTTTTATGTAACTTTTATTAAAAAAGATTACACCGCTGGCTCTGGGGGAGGAGCATATTGCATATTGACATATTTTAATTTGTCTTTAAATTCAATTTCGCGTAGTTCGTTCATCTGTCTTAACTTGCGAATTTGCTTTAATGTAAGGCGAGTCTTACGCAGTTGACCCATTTCTGGTTGCGAATTATCGTCATTTAAGTCCTGATATGCTGAAGGACTTTTTTCGTAGAGTTCATTTAAAATCATAGCTTAGTATTTAGCCATTATATTTTAAAGTGAATATTTGATTTTATTTGGGTTTTTTAGCTGTAAAAGTAGCAGTAGATGTAGCTTTATCTACACTCATGTATGCTGTGCAAGCAAAATTCCAGTCGTCATTTCCTAGGCCATCGCCAGATATTTCGTCACGACAGGGAACTTCTAAGACAACATGTTTAACAATATATTCTTTATCACCTTCGAATATGCGCCAAGCATGATCTTTGGAGCCTCTACCAGGTTGTCCTCTAGATTTATTAAAACGGATTAGATATTTGTTCATATTATACTAGCTTGTGCGCCTGGTCCTGCGCTAACTTGTGTATTTATTTGTTGTTTAGCCACTACACCCAAGTTAAAATGTATGAATCTAAATGGTTTATCGGCAGGATTCTTAGTAAATGAATGTGGTAACCACGAATTAGTAAACATCATAGTACCAGCTTCTGGCATAAAATTAATCATAGTACTGCCATATGTAGCTAATGACATGTCTTGTTCAGGAAGATTTGAAAATATCTTAGCTGGTCTTGGGTCATGTATGATAACTCTGGTCGAATTTTTAGGAACATCTAAAAAATAAAATCCAGAAATCTGACTGCCAGGATGTACATGTTCTTCTTGTCCAGAAAATTTATAATGTTCTTGTGTCCACATTTCAAAAAACGCTACATCCAAGTTTGTTAAATTATATCCTTGTCTAGTTAAAATATCTTTAGATATGTATGCTATAAAATTTGTAAACTCGCCAAGTCTAGGATCTGTGTACATATTTTCAGACATATAAACAGGATATATCTCATCTAACTTGCTATTTTTTTTAATGCGATTGACATATTCTCTAGAAATTTTATTAACGTCTTTAAGAAATTCTGGCTTTTGTACAGTATATACAGCAGAAGTAAAATAATGCCACTCATTCAACTGTAATTGATTAGCTTGAGTTGTTTGACTAGATGAGTCGTCCCCGATGATTTCTACTTTGCTTGCCATAATTTTCCTAGGTTATGTATAGATAATAACAGATATTTTACTACTTGTCAACTACTATTTGATATTTTGATTAAGCGCCGGCACCAGTAGCCGCTGGGCTACCTGCTGAGCCACCAGGAGGAGTAGCAGGCATTTCGCCAGGGCCAGCTCCGGTATCGGTTTCTGCTGTACCTAACCCAGAATCAGCCATTTCTGCGCCAGTGGCAATGTCTGCATCCATGGCAGATGGCATTACTCCAACATTACGCAGATCTTTACCTTGTGCTTTTATCTGACTAGCTACATCGCGTTCTTCTTGCCACAATGTTTCATTTTCAAGAATTTCTTCATCAGTTAAACCTAAATATCGTTTAAGCAAAAAGCGTTTACTCATATATGGCAACGGTTCAATAGCTGAAAAGGTAGCAACACGAGCTGTATCAAGTTCTGATTGACGGTAGCTGGCAAAATTTTGTGGCTCAGATAAATTAATACTAAAGATTCCGCTGTCAATGTTGAAGCCTCTCCAGCGTAAAAACAATTTAAATTCGTCATCTAACTTTTGCATAATCAGCTTTTGTAAGCGTTCACAATACTTGTTAAATCGGAATTCTTGAATTAATGCTGTACCTACTTTACCATCATTCATTGCGGCGCCAGAATCGTCTGGGCCTGTTGGCAAGTAGCTACTTGGTACACGCAAACCGCGGGCCATTTTGTTGTTAAAATATTTTAAGTCGTCAATCTCACCTAAATTCTGACCGCCGGGCAGAACTTCTACAGAACTGCCCCGTCCTTCAGACGTTTGCGGAAAGAAATAGTCTTCGTTAACACTTAATGGATTATAACTGGCATCCATCATGTTAGCTCCGCCACCTGTTACAGTAGGAATACGGCGTTGATGCATTTCGTTTTTAACACGCTCAACAAAAGCCATGGCCATATGACTGGGCATATTACCCACATCGATTTTAAACAAACGGCGTTCTGGAGCTCTTTGAACGCGATAGATAAGAACTGAATCTTCTAACAGTTCTTTTTGTTTGTAAACTTTGTAAATGTTTTCTAAAATACTTTGTCCAAACGGCCAAAAGTAATCTAGCCCTTCATTTAAACTTAAATGTACAACATGTTTAGCATCAATACATGATTCATTCATGGCTTGGGTAAAACGACTATTGCCTACTCCACCGCCGCCACCGCCACCTGCTCCACCATTTGGCGCATTATAGTTATTACCCGTAGTAACAGAGCCAGTTGAACGACTAACATAATAGTCAGAAGTTGTTTTGGCTGCCATACTCATGTTTTGGAAGTTGGGATTAATATCGCGAATGATATACTGTTCAGGACGCTTGCCTTCACTTTCATTAACAATAACACGAGCTACTTTAATCATGTCAATCCAGTACATTTCAAATGTTTCTGGGTCGCGCACAAATACTTGATCGCCATACTTGATAGTATTGCGGAATAATTTAAACATACGCTGGTCTAATTTGTTAAGTTTAGTCCATTGTATTAGTTGTTTCTTAACCATTTCAATTTCGTGATCTGTAGGTTGATCATTAAATTCGATATCAAAAGGAGTATTATTATCTAAATTACTTTGAGTGCTAAATTCAGCAATAATATCCAAGCAGGCATTAACTTCACTATCGCAATCCATATTTTCATATTGATTGTAACGCTCTAATCGATTAGGATGTCCTGAATAAACTTCTGGTAAGCGTGACGCATAGTTACGAAAGGCAAACTCATTACGAGTTCCACTTTCAAAATCTGATCCAGGACGATTATACCCTGGTAGTCCAAAGTTATTTTTGCCTGAAATCGGACTTAATTGTCCTAACTGATTTACATCAGCTACTTTGAAGTATTTTCTCCAGCCGCCATTGCGTCCATTTTTGCCGTTGTTAATTGCCATAGTCTTGTATTTAGTTTGTTAACTTTGTCGCTGTAATATCTTGCTTGACAAATTGTTGTTTTTAATCATTCCGCTAATCAATTGATCCAATTTGGCTATCTTCATTGAAATTATCTTATTATTTTCAAAAGAATTGTCTGATCCGCCCATGTTTGCTATTGGAATAGTTCTTCCATCTGGTAAAGGCACCACTGCTTCATTACCATGTAGCATAGCAGTATATCCACTTTTTGGACCAGTTAATATTCCTCCTGTAGCTGCCGACTGCATCATTTTACCGCCGCCACCGCCTTGTGCTATCATTGATGCTATTTCACTACCGCGATTACCTACTTGTTGAAACCATTTGCTGTCTCTTAGCCCTGCCGCAGCAGACGAAAAATCTCCAGCCATTAATGCTTTAGCTGTATTTGGAAATTTAGTCCACCAACGGCCCATATTAAATGCTAAATCAATCATAGCACCTTTGCCAGTTTCGTTAGCTTTATCCCATCCTGGCGTTTTTTGAGCAATACCATAATGATGAGCAAAGTCTTGTTCAAACATGTCCATTACTTCTTTTTGACTAAATTCTCTATTCATATCAGCTGGTAATGATTTACCATCACCGATTAAGTGTCCAACACCAACGGTCCATAAACCTAATGAATCTTTATATGGTCTAGTTCTTAGTCCTTCATGACGAATAATCATTTGCTTAACAGCGTCCATACCTGCTACTAATCCGCTACCAACTTTTGATGGTACTGACGATATTTCTTTTTTTATTTTTTCTACCATCGGAGCTACTACTTCGGCAGCTGGAACTGGAGCAGTTGTAGGAGCTACAACTGATGGTGGGGGTGATGGCGGAGCTGATGGTGGGGGTGATGGCGGAGCTGATGGTGGGGGTGATGGCGGAGCT